>ERZ808041.142-NODE-142-length-81267-cov-12.785762_pt1 | contig 81267 bp, 69 predicted proteins | sample MGYA00380192_ERZ808041 | MGnify/ENA primary metagenome ERZ808041 (study PRJEB31490, sample SAMN06133412) | mouse gut metagenome | isolation source: Z1_1 | host: mice | place: China: Chengdu | collected 2015-05 ...
GTCCCAGCGTTGCAAAGTTTTAACAGACACTCCTAATAATTCAGCAAAATCCTTTAGTTTATAATTTGTGATATTTGACGTGTTCTTAAAATTATCTCCTCTCTTTTATAAACACATTCTATAATATTTAAACATATTTGTCTACTATCTTAATCGCCTATACTTCCTCCATATTGCTGTCATCTGTCAAAATTCATTTTCTATACCGTAACACGCCAGTCGCATTCTGTCAAACCCTGTTTGTCAAAACTCCTCAAGTGAAATATCCCCTGCGTCATCTGGCAAAAGACAGAGTGTATTTTTCTGCTGTTTTAAATCCTGCAGTCGCTCCTGCCACGAATCCTCGCCTAACACAGACTGCAAAAAAGTCTCTCCTTCTTCTGACATAACATGTGCTATAAAATCCTCCGAAAGCTTTAGACCATATTTTACAACGTATTTCCATGTATCCCTATCCCAATAATATTTCCCATCTGTATACATATAAGGTCCTAATAAATTTATATCCTTTTTAAAAGGATGCGCATAGATTCCAAGTGCCATTGTAAAAAGACGCTTTGTCTGTAAATACAAAATCACGCGCTCTGGCACTGTATAACCTTCTTCAATATTATCATAAATACTTTGGGAGCCCATCTCAAGCTCCTGATAAGGAGTAATACAGATGTGCTCCTGCAGCATTCGTATAAATTCTTGTGTACTTTCGTTTTCCTCTGAATCCAATGTATGCGTATCGACATCATAAACTGTCAGCCTCACACGACAAGGACCAACAACAGGTAGATTTCCATCCTTTTCTGTGCAATGTGTACATGACCGCACGTCTTCTATATCCTTGTAGCACCACTGATTGACACACAATACCGTTCGTGTTATGGTGCTTCCATCCATCTGTGCGAGCTCTAGTTCATCACCCTTTTTAACTTGTTCTCCCTCTGACAGCGCAACTGTCAAAGTCACCATCTTCTCATCATTCGCCATTACTACCGTTGAAATTATCTTCATGTATTCTTCTCCTTTTCTATGCGAATCCTTCTTAAAATCCTTTACATAAGACTGTAAAATTTTTTCAGTATATTCAAAGTATAACACAATCTTCCAGTTTTGAATATCATATAATCATTTTAGAAATCGAGTAGGAAAATTCCATCTTCCCTACTCGCCGCGCGACCCGTGCGCCGCCTTAGCGGCATATTTCCTCTGCGCGGGTCTGTGCATAAAAGAAAAAGCAGTCAATTCTTTGCTGCTTTTTGTAATGCTTATTTTTTTGTTTATAGACTTTATATTACATACAAACTAAGAAACAGTTCCTAAGGAATTTTATCATTATCAACATTCATACATTCTGTCTTTTGTATCACCAACTCTTCAAGGTCTTCGCGGGTTCCATTAAAAACATTCACATCAATATACTTTTGATCTCCTACATACCCGTCTAACATAGCAGTATCCATATACTGCCAAAAACTCCACTTATTTCCAAACAAAACTGCCGGCGGACAGTAAATACTCCGAACCCACAGCGGATAGCCTTCAAATTCGCCCTTAATATAGTCATTGTAAACAGTAAAAGTCGTATAAATAATTGGCTTTATCTGATAATGCTGCTCCAACGTATCCAACAAATCCTTAAGCTTTTTAATCACCTCTGCACGCTCTGGCGGATTGCTTTTCTTTGTTCCGTAGTACTCCACATCCACAACAGGAGCCAGCTTTCCATCCAGACTTCCCACCGTCTCAATATAGGAAGCTGCCTGTCTGTCCCCTTCACTGTCAAAACTGAAAAAATGGTAGGCACCCAGATACAGATGTGTCTGTTCTGCCGCCTGCCAGTTCTCATCAAAACGGTCATCAATATGTGTACTTCCCTCAGTCGCTTTAATCACCGCAAAATCAAGTCCCTGCTGCGACAAAGTTTGCCAGTCAATTGTCCCTTGATAATGCGAGACATCTACTCCATGAATTTCATATTTTCTAGCAAAAATTGGATTGATTTTCAGCTCTTTGCGCAAAATCATTGTGCCGGCTGTCAAAAACGCCGCTGCCAAGGAAAAAACCACCAACGCACAAATCCATTTTATTTTGCCTGATAATCTCATTGATTTTTTATTATTTTGCTCCATATGCACCTCTGTTTTCTGCCAATAAGGAACGATTTTATGCGAAACTTGCACATGTTATCTCCTAACTCCATTATAACCATTATATCATTAGCATAAAACAAATTTGCATCATTTTTGCATACTTTTTATTACAGATTTATTTAATCTATTTTATCGAACATTCTTTCATATCTCAAAGTCACTGTTCTTCATAAAATATGCGATAATACAATTTCAAGTAATCCTCCAAATAATTCTTTTCAGGAGGGCAAGCGTCCTTTCCAATTTTCCGAAGATAATCACATCCGCCATTACAGTATGGCAAAATTTTGCAATTGTTGCACTCCTCTATCTGATACGGATTAATACAATGCTCCTCCTCACCGCTTGCGGAATTGCACTGATGATATACCAAAGTGCCATTCACTATCTGTGCAAAAGCATCTTTGGGATTGTAAAAACGATCACACTGATATACATATAACCTTGGACCAATCACATAATTATGTTTTGCATATGCCCCGCAAAACACTCCAAAATTCTGAAAACAACTCATATCACTAATGCGAAATCGATGATCCAACGCCCAGTTTGACAGCGCAATCACATGCTTCATATAGGTATCCACATCCAGCACAATCTCCCCACAAGGCTTGTGATCATAACTCACAATACGCGTAAATGTAAAGGAAAGTGAGGAGTAACGATATCCTGAAAGCGATTCAAAAACCTCTTGGATTTGTTCAATATTGCTTTTACAAAGATTCAAATTTACTATCACATTTGTATATCGTGTCATCCGAATAATGTTGTGTATTACCTCCTCTGAAGTATAGGTGTCAGAAGGGCGCAACTGATCGTGATCCTTACCTGTACCGACAACTGAAACTGTCATATTGGTCATTCCATAACGCTCCATCATTCGGAAAAATTTCTCATCATATATAGAACCATTTGTCGAGACGGAATAGCTGTAAGTATGTTTTTTATCCTTGTCCAGCTCCGCACAGAAACGCAGTATTTTCTCCTTTGCTAAAAGTGGTTCACCACCATACCAATTGATATGAATATATTGCTGAGGAGCCTTATTTAAAAATGCGCGCAGCCCATCAAAATCTGCCTCGCTCATCTCCAAATATTGATATGTAATATTTGTCTGATAGCAATAAATACAATCACTATTACAGCCAAATGTACAGATAACGGTCAAATCTAGTTGATCGCTACTGTTTATTGTCTTCCAATGCCTACGCTGGATTTCTTTTAATTCATCATAGTTTTCATCAACAATAAATTTATCTGAATAAAGTTTACTCCAGTATATAGAAGTGTGATCGTTTGGATTTTCCAAACATTTGATACAACCTTCATTTTTATCAGCCGGAAGTTTAAGCAAGGTATCATTGACCAGATTGTAGTATAAGACAAAATCCTCCATCTGAGTCGAAATGAAATATCTTGATTTTTTCAAAATACGACTCCCCTCCTCTCATCATTTGCTTTCCCTACTATAAAAAATAAGAAACATTTTCATAGTCAATCCCATATTAGTAAATTTTAGTGTACCATTTTTTAATTTGTCAATCAATGCCCAGAGTTGTCCAAAGAATAGGGAATAGTTTGGACAACTCTGGGCATTGATTTTTCGTTGTGCATGGGTTTAAATAAAGATACCGAAGCATTCAGCTCTTCCTTTGTTTCATAATGCATGAGGTATTTCCATACTTATTTTGATGCAGATATAGCGTTGTATCATAATAATTTGGTGTATTTGACATCACTTCCTTTTATGCGTATTATGTTAAATTTCAATGCCCTCTTAATTTAAGTGGACATTGGTGCATCTTTAAATTTGTATGGTTTATTAGAAGCTGTATTTTCCCAAAAAGCTTTCTTACTTCTCAATTAATATTACTATGCATTGCATCCTATCACAAACGAAACAGGAAGAGCCAATTCCCTAAACTTTTCCGCTGATGTAACAGTCAGCGGAATGCTTTTACAAATGATAAAGATTTTAGAAAGAAGGTTCACAATGAAAAAATTAATGAATGTTGTGTTGTTAGCAGCGCTTGTATTTACCTTGAATGTAGGTTTCTTTGAAGGATTTCCACAGGTTGATGATTATGGGGTAACACCGATGAGTGATGATTTACCTATCACGGATATATATATTTAAAAACAACGTGTTGTTTAATAAACTTTTATTGTTCAACACAAAAAATTGTAATGGCATGTCTTCCTTGATATGTCATTTTTATTTGTTATTAAATTCATTAAAAAAGTAGTGCTTTTAATTTTGTGCCTTTAGTCCTCTATCTTATTTCAGAGGTCAAAGGTAGACAGATCTCACAGAGCCTTTTAAATACTAAATTCCTAAATACTTTATATGAGCATTTCTAGTCCGAACTACTATGTATTAAAGTTTCTCAAGTCTTTTTCTTACAATAGATTCTCTCGCAGTATTTCTACTAATTTGACATAGCACAATACACTTCTTTAATACATTTTTCTCATTAAATTCCTGTTTAATCGGCATACTTTTTCTAATGCGCTCGGTATAATTCCATATATTATTGTAAACATTAGCTGCAAGTATATTTAACCTATAGCAATACATACTTTCTTCCATTATTTTCATGCTTATAGAATCAGACTCATCATACTTCCCCATATCACCAAATGTATTTGCAACATTTGTCATTATGATCTCCCACACTGCAATATGTTCTGTTATCCCATCATCATTTTCTAACTGATTACACAACTTTATCAATGCATCATAAAACTGATTCATTTGGGATTTTCCGATATTTATGGCAATATCTAACAGACATTGTATCTCTACATTCGTCAAATACTTCTCGCCTTCTTTTATCGCGGTTTGCGGCGGAATTGTATATGCTAATATTTTCTCTAACTGGATTCTTGCCTCTTCTTTTGAAATCAAACCTTGTCGAAGTTTTAAATTGACCTCAATCCGCTCTTTATATTGTCTGTTAATTGGATTTTCCATAGATGCATATTCACCCAATTCATTCAAATATTCCTGCGTATTTTTAAAATCACGGTTATTTGCACATTGTATAATCTTTCCGACAATCGAAAACGCCTTCACATCTTTTGTTACAATCTGCCATCTTTGATACTCTCCAGACAAATTTAGCCGTTCAAATAACTGTCTCACAATATCAATCTGTGGTTTCGTTTTCTTAGCTTCTAAGCGTCCTATGGTCTTTTCAGAGCAGATGCCTTTGCAGAGCTCTTTCTTGGTGAGTCCCAACATCTCGCGTCTTCTGCGAATAACATCACTGATACAATAAGCCTCTTTCTGCTGATACAAATAGCAGGAAGTCTCCATTTTCCGGTGTGTTCCACACATATTATGTACAAAGTCAAATGCTCCCATCCATGCTCTTGCCGTATCAATTACATTTTGAAGGGCTTGTCTTTTCCTGCCGTCTGCATCCTCTCCCATAGTATTCAGAAGTTTGGTCAGTCCCTCTTCTCTAATTTCCAAAAGCTCCCAGAAATAGTATGTTCTTCCTGTTGTGCGCAATTGCTCAATTCCCATGCTGCTAAGCCGCAACAACCTAGCCCAATCCCTATCTTTATCTGAGGTACTGATATACAAATAATAAATGACTTTAGGATAGATTTTTACATAACTGTAAGTATCAAACATTTCACTACTAATATAATGCAGAATCTCGTCGCATCTTGAAGCCAATCTGTCTGGATGACAATACCGCTCGTATTCCAATATCATATCCAGCTCCTGCACCGAAAGACAGAAGTCTTTTATCAATCCGCTATCAATGTCCGAGACAGTTAATTTTACTGCTTCCTCATAAATACGCGCAATCTGCGTCTTGTCCTCATGACGTTTTTGCATAATCTGCGCCCGCATCACCATACAGAACTGCCTGCCAAGTTTGTCATTTTCACTCTTTTTCTCATACGCTTCCAACAACTTTTCCGCCGCCTGAAAATCTGACTTTTCAATGCTGTTTACAATCCTTTGCTTTTGTTTCCACACCAGATAATCATCATAAAAAAGAAAGTTTTCATAACCGTCAGAGCACACACCCAACCTTGCCAAAATCCGGTCGCGAAGTTCTTTATTGGCATATCGTTCTCCTTTTTCAATTCTCCCCATCAAACTTGATGAACAGATATCCTTACACAAACCTTCCAGCGTGATTCCTTGTATCTCCCTCGCCTTTTTGATGAGCGCAGGAAAATCCCACAGATCAAGCGCCTGTAGTTCATAGTACTTTGCACTCTTATTCATAATCTTATCGTTCCGCCACATCTTTGTACTTCTCCACTCGTCGCGCTGCACACGGCAATCTTAGCTGTATAGTTCCTCTCTGCGTCCATGTGCATAAATAAAGTACAAACTAGCAGCGACTTTATCCTTTCGTAATTTTAGAAACTGTAGAAAGATGAACAAGTCAAAATGCCTTACATGTATCGCTCATGCAAAATTAGGAATTGTAATCAATTATGTCTTTGCGCACAACGGCTACCGTGCTATCCCCCCAAAACATGCAAAAATCCCGATACAGTAAAACAATTAATATCAATTGTACCATATCGGGAAATAACATTGAGTTTTCTTTTTGAGACTATACCATAATTATAAGTATTTCTTTAGCACATCAACCTTGTCCAATTTCTCCCAAGGTAAATCAAGATCATTGCGTCCAAAATGTCCATAAGCCGCTGTCTGCTTGTAGATTGGTCTTCTAAGGTCAAGCATTTTAATAATGCCTGCCGGACGCAAGTCAAAATGCTCACGCACAATTTCCACTAGCCGTTCACTGTCCAGTTTACCTGTGCCAAAAGTATCCACATTGATAGAAGTCGGCTGTGCAACACCAATTGCATAGGAAAGTTGGATCTCACATTTGTCCGCTAGCCCTGCAGCTACAATGTTCTTTGCCACATATCTCGCTGCATATGCACCACTTCTATCCACCTTTGTGCAGTCCTTTCCAGAGAAAGCACCGCCGCCGTGACGTGCATATCCACCGTATGTATCCACAATAATCTTGCGCCCTGTAAGTCCTGCATCACCGTGCGGTCCACCTATTACAAAACGACCTGTCGGATTAATAAAAAATTTGGTTTCTGCGTCAATTAATTCTTTGGGTAAAATAACATCAAATACATGTTTTTTAATATCCTCATGAATCTGTTCCTGTGTTACATCCTCATCATGCTGTGTGGAGAGAACAACTGCCTCAAGCCGCTTAGGCTTACCATTTTCATCATACTCTACAGAAACCTGTGTCTTTCCGTCTGGTCTTAAATACTGGAGTGTCCCATCTTTGCGCACTTTAGTTAGCTGTAACGCAAGTTTATGTGCAAGCGAGATTGGATATGGCATATATTCTTCTGTCTCGTTGGTGGCATATCCGAACATCATACCCTGATCCCCTGCACCAATGGCTTCAATCTCGGCATCGCTCATACTATTTTTCGCCTCAAACGCCTTGTCCACACCCATAGCAATATCACCGGACTGCTCATCAATCGCAGTAAACACAGCACAAGTATTTCCGTCAAAACCATACTCCGACTTGTTATACCCAATCTCTTTGACAGTATCTCGTACAATCTTTGGAATATCAACATACGCCTTGGTCGTAATCTCTCCTGTCACCAACACAAAACCTGTGCAAGTTGCAGTCTCACAGGCAACACGACTCATTGGGTCCTGCTCCATCAGCGCATCCAGAATAGCATCTGAGATGGCATCACAAACTTTGTCTGGATGTCCTTCTGTTACGGACTCTGAAGTAAATAAAAGTTTCTCCATAAATATTTCCTCCTATTTTAATCGAGTCTGGAAGTTATCTTCCCTACTCGCCGCGCCGCCGATGCGCCATGCAATGGCATATTTCCTCTGCATCGGCGTGCGCATAAAAAATCCGCTTACTCGTCTGAATAAGCGGAAGTGATTGGTTTCCCGATAATCAAATCCTCTTATTGTTCGAACTGCTATTGGGTAAGCCCATACATACAGTAAATCGCTCAGGTTGGCACCTTCCGTCAATAATACGGGGTTGCCGTAGCTTCATAGGTCCTTTGTACCTCCACCACTCTGAATAAGAGCATCTCACATTTGCGTGACGCACAATATTGAATTGTCATATCTCTTTCATCATATACTGATTTATTTTTAATGTCAATAGGAAAATAATAAATTCCTATCCAACCTTTAACTTAAACTTTTGCAGTTCCTTTTCTGACTCCACTTTTTCAATCTGCGCACCGATATTTTGAAGCTTTACCTCAAAATCTTCATATCCACGCTCGATATATTTGATATCATCAACGATACTAAAGCCTTCCGCTGTCAGACATGCTAACACTAATGCCGCTCCTGCGCGGAGATCAGGCGCAGTCAAATTAGCGCTCGTAAAGTGTTCCACACCTTCTATAATGGCCGTATTTCCCTCAACTTTAATGTTAGATCCCATCTTTGCCAGCTCATCCACATATTTAAAACGATTGTCAAATATACTTTCTGTAACAATGCTCGTCCCTCGCGCCAGCGCGAGAGAAACTGCTATTTGAGGTTGCATATCTGTTGGAAATCCCGGATAAGGCAGTGTTTTTACATGGGTATTTTGCAACCGTTTTGACGCGACAACACGCACTGCATCATCAGATTCTTCAATCTGGCACCCCATCTCCATCAACTTTGCTGTCGTGGATTCTAAATGTTTGGGAATCACATTTTTGACGGTGACATCTCCCTTTGTGATTGCAGCCGCAAACATAAAAGTCCCCGCCTCTATCTGATCTGGTATAATCGAATATTCTGAACTGTGCAGTTTTTTCACGCCAGATACTTTAACCACATCTGTTCCTGCACCCTTGATATTTGCCCCCATAGAATTAAGAAAATTTGCCACATCTACAACGTGTGGTTCCTTTGCAGCATTTTCAATGACAGTCCTTCCCTCCGCCAACACTGCTGCCAACATAATATTAATTGTCGCTCCCACAGACACTGTATCCAAATAGATATGTGCTCCTTTTAATTGCTGTGCATCTGCGATAATCAATCCATGCTCAATCTTTACACTTGCTCCTAATGCCTTAAACCCTTTGATGTGCAAATCGATTTTGCGACTTCCAATATTGCAGCCGCCTGGCAGGGCTACCTCAGCATGTTTGTACTTTCCAAGAAGCGCGCCGAGCAAATAGTACGATGCCCGAATCTTTTTAATATAGTCGTCCTCTATCACAAGTCCAGAAATCATGGAGGCATTAATCCTCACAGTATGTCTGTCCGTTCGATACACAATGACACCGATGCTTTCCATCGCCTGGAGCAAAACATTGATATCCCTCACATCTGGTATATTTTCAATCACCGTCATATCATCTGTCATTATTGCTGCTGCCAGCACCCCCAAAGCCGCGTTTTTCGCGCCGCCGATTTCAACTTCACCAACCAGAGGATTCCCCCCCTTAATTGCGTACTGTTCCATCGTTCACCTCATATTTTCCTGTAACTGCGACTTATCTGCAACCAAGTAAAGAAGATTACTTTCCCTACTCGTCACGCGACCCTAGAGCGTGTTTCCACTACACAAGTCTGTACACAGATACATTGGCTTGATTTTATCAATCAAGTTACTTTGTCATCTATCTAATATTATATAATATTCAATTGTAATTTATCCAAAATTCCTCCGCGAAACCTTTACGATTATATACCTTTTTTTCCCGTTTGTAAACTATCAGTCTGCTCATTAAAGAACTGCTCACAACAGTTCCTTACTTTTACACTAGCGCCAGATTTCGTATTTATTTATGCTGATTTAATGCAGATTGCAACAACTGATACACACAAAATGCCATAAATCAGGCATTTTGGCGCTGGCTCCGACACCATGCAGCAAGTGCATGGTACGAGTGTGAAAAGTAACAAGTATCCTGCAAATTGTACATATTATTTCTAAAAACTTCCTTATAAGACAAACCAAAAATTTGTTGTTATTGTTCATTTTATTCCAATAATAGGTAAAAATTCATACAAAATGAAAGTAACAATTTGTGTCTCGCAGGAATGCGGATGCTCGTCATAAATTTTTTTAGTTCAAATATTTTAATGGATTCACAGCGTTACCGTTAATTCGGATTTCAAAGTGGACATGTGGCCCCGTACTTCGCCCAGTATTTCCGCTCAAGGCAATCCGTTCTCCCTGCGATACGGTCTGTCCAGTTTTTACCAGCACTTTGCTCAAATGTCCATATCGGGTCTGTCTGCCATCCGCGTGATTGATATAGACCGCATAACCATACCCGCTTGCCCAGCCTGCATGTACTACAGTTCCTGCATTGGAAGCCACCACTCTTGTCCCAATCGGCACTGCCCAATCAATTCCTTTGTGGTTTGTCGAAGCGCCTTTTGTCGGTGCACTTCTTGCACCAAATCCAGAACTAAGCCTTCCTCCAGAAATTGGTTTAATGTAAGTTGGTGGAATCTTTGTTCCGCGCTCTATTATTTTAGGGACTGCCTCTGCATACACCTGTTCTTTTAAAATTTCTCTGCCAACTTCCTGACCATTCTTATATGAGATGACTGCTGCCACTTTGCGCCTGCCAGCAGACGGCTCTTGAAGTGTCACTCTCTGTGTTGTATACCAGTCATCATTTGGAATATACTGAACTTCTGCCTCATAATCCTCTGTGTAGACCTGCTCCTCCTCCCACATAATGGAAAGTTCCGGTTCTGGAACAGTAATGACAAGCTCCTGGTCAACACGTATCATTGTATTTTCATCTTCAAGAGCATCATTGATTGCTATCAACTCATCCATTGGAATATTATTGGTAAGGCATATTTGTGAAAGGGTATCGCCAGAGACTACCTTATATATAATCTGTGTCTCCTGTTCCTTTGTAACAAGGTTTACTGCCTCCTCCACAGAATTTAATTCCTCTTCGAGCAGATACGCCTCCACCACTTCTATTTTCTCAGCGTAGGCAATATCTGTCAATCCTACTGCAAAGTCTTCAAATCCTCTCTCCACCACTGGCTCCACCGCCGCAAACATGGCTTCCAAATCCGCTGCAATTCCTGCGGATCTGCTAAAGTCTTCCTCACCCACAAGTGCGTCTTCCCGCGGTGAAATCACCGCTTCAAGCACATTTATCTCACGGTCTTGGTCCAACTCAAGCTGCACTTGATACTGATTTTGTGCATCATAAGGAGACAATGCCTGCTCAAGTAGCTCATGCACTTCATCATAGGAACCAAGATTCACCGCTGTCTCGTTTACCTTGACGGTATAAGAACGGTGCAGCGTCTTGCGCGTGCTATTTTTCATCACCTCCACCATATTGTCAATCACCGTTTGCTCATCATCAACCACAGCCCAAAGTTTTTCGCTTCCCTCTGTTGTGATGTCCGTATCTATAAACACAAGTTCGTCATTTCCAATCTCCTGTACAACCTGACGCCTTGCTTTGGTCAAAAGTTCATCTAACTGTTCTGTTGACCCCAAATTTCCAACCGCAACTCCATTTAATTGAACTGCAAAAAAATTATCACCTGTATGTTTAAAAAGCTGTATTGACGGAAACAGAAACGCGCAGACTGCCAGCGCAATCGCTGCGGCTTCAATATAACACAGCTTGACTTTTTTATATAAACGCATATCTTTCACCTTTATCGACTAATGTATCTTTTCTGTTTCTGGACAGTTTCAGATACCTTACATTTTAACAGTCTTTTGTAATATTGTAAATAGCACATTTTTCTTTTAGGTGTCCATATGCAATCGAGTAGGGAAGTTTACTTCCCCTACTCGCGCGCCGGACGCGGGTAGCTTTCGCTGCATACTTCCTTTCCGCGTCCGTGTGCATAAAAAAAGGAGCTCCTTTCTAAGCCCCTTTTTGTTATTCTGTTTCTTCTTCCTCTAGTCGTTCCTTTTCGGATAGGATTTCTTCTGTTGTTTCTTCTTCGATTGGCTCCTTCTCATCTACGTGATCACGCTCATCCAATTTTTCCTGCAACCGTTCTGCAATGTCTTCTGTATGGTCAGCAACACTTCCTTGCCCTTGTGCTCTCAAAATATCATCCTCATCAAAAAGTGATTGAAGTTCCTTTTCTTGTTGTGCTGCCATTGCAAGATGTCGGCTACCTAAATGTGCAATGCGCAGATCCTTTGCATTGCGTTTTTCTTGTAATGCGTGCGCTCGATCTTTTGATAAATTTTCAATCCCATTTTTCATATCCAGACTCATAAAATAGTCATACATCATGGATAATTTTTTCTTGGCATTCTCATCCGTCTCTGCCTCTATGCGCTCTCCAAAATATTGTCGCATCATATCAGGATTGACCAGCGTAGCCACATAGTCAGACATTGCTTTTATCTTTTCTTGAATGCTAATGTTTGGCTCATTATTCATCTTGTAGATGCTGCGGTGCTCATCAAGCAGCCCCTGAATAGACTCAATGTTTGTCATCAAGTTATGCGCGCCGGACGCTTCCATCTGTGAGATTGTCCCCAACATTCCCAGTTCCCGTTTTGCCGCGGAAGCTCCAATTTTTCCTTCTAAAAGGCTATTATTGGATTCTGTTTCTGTCTCTTGTGTATCCTTCTGATCTGACGTTTCCTCTGCTTGCTCCTCGCCGTCCTCCTGTTTCTCAAAGCTCTCTATCATCATAATTAGTTCCGAACTTTTTTTGTTGACCTCCTCCTGCCGCATTGCCGCTAGCTCCGCTGCCTTCTGCGCTTCTTTCTCCTGCTTGCCTGCCTCAGACTTTTGTAATTGCTCAAGTTTTTGCAGTTCTGTCAGCGCAGCCGCCCGCTTCTCTGCAAGTTCCTTTGTCTCCTCGTGGTCATATTGATTTCGTATATTGGCTGTCGCATCTCCCCAAACGCCCATTTGCAGAACCAACTCATCATATAAATCTTCCTCTGTCAATTCTGGGGAAGTACTTTCCCCTTTTATCTGTTCCAATGTCTGCGCTTGTTGTGCGCGCTCCATCTCCATAACTTGCCGCGATAGTTCCATCGCCTCTCCAGAAATTGTCATTCTTGCCGCGTCCGTCTCTTTCGCCTGGTCCTGTGCCTCCAACATTCTGCGCCGCGTAAGCAAAGATTGACTTTCCTTTGTTTTGTAAGTATTATTTACAAGCTGACCATTTAACTGCCGAAATGAATTTACTTGATTCCACTGTACCTGCATACTTTAACCTCCTGTTAATTTTAGCCTCTCAGATTTCTAAGAAACTGTTAAGAATTAACTTTGCAGAAAATTTAGACAAGTCAAATGTAAAGATTAATTCTTTAACAGTTCCTAAAAGACCTTTTTATAAATCCTTTTATAAAAATGCTCTATAAATTTTATATCGGACAATCCGCTTCTTTTTCTCATATCTGTACTCGAAATCTTTACACATCTTCTGTTTTGCGAAATGCAATGCAAAAAAATGATTTTGATAAGAAACACTCTATCGGCAATTTTTGCGCAGCAAAACTTTTACATATCGCCCTAAATTGTCTACTATTTTAAAGATTCATTACTAACAGATAAACAAAATAAACTACATAACACATCAGAAATATTACACCATCATGCCTTGACAATGTATCATCATCTTTTGACAGAAAATACAGTAAAATTACCGCCACAATACCAATAATTCCATCAATAACAAACGACATAGAAAACGTTACTGGCGCAATCAAAGATACCGTTCCCAATACAAAAAGGATATTAAAGATATTACTTCCCAAAATGTTTCCGACCGCAATATCCGCATTCCCTTTTCTTGCGGCTGTCACACTGGTCATTAATTCTGGAAGTGAAGTTCCAAGTGCAATGATAGTCAACCCAATCAATCTGTCATCAATGTGAAGAATATCTGACGCAATCACGGTAGCATTGTCTACAGCAAGGTCGCTTCCAAAAATAATTGCTATAATACCACCCACAATATAGAAACACAGTAACAATACATTCTTTTGTTTTTTGGGTGCTTCCTCTGTCCCCTTTTCTTTTAAATCAGTCCTTGCAATGCGAAAAAGATGGATTAAAAAAATTATCATCAACAACCAAAATATTACACCTGAAAAAATGTTCAATTCTCCAAAAATAATCCCAAACAAAACAAGCATTAATGTTATGAACAAATTAAATGGGATATCAAATTGAATGCTGGACTTTCCAATATGCAACGGCACAATACACGCCGAAATACCAAGAATAATCAAAATATTGAGCAAATTACTTCCAAGAATATTTCCGATTGCAATACCTGTCGTCCCTGCAAAAGCCGCTGAAATACTAATTGCCGCCTCCGGTGCACTTGTTCCAAACGCCACAATTGTAAGACCAATAACAATTTGCGGTATATGAAATTTTTCTGCGATTCCCGATGCGCCATCTACAAAAAAATCGGCTCCTTTTATTAAGATAATAAACCCTGCCACCATAAATAGAATACTTTTTGCTGCTAACATTTTATCCTCCGCAAATGTCCTTATCATAATTCCTAACAAAGGCTTTCATTGATTGTTTTGACCACAATTATTTAATTTTCACAGCAGTACCATATGCCATCACTTCCGCCGCCCCCTGCATCACTGCCGCAGACGCATAACGTATGTTGATAACCGCGTCAGCGCCAAGCTTTTCCGCCTCCTCGACCATGCGCTTTGTAGCGAGTGCTCGCGCCTCGTTCATCATTTCCGTGTAAGCCTTCAATTCGCCTCCCACCAAAGTTTTAAAACTTTGTGTAATGTCCTTTCCCACATTTTTTGACTGAATTGTACTTCCCTTCACCAGACCAAGCATTTCCAGTTCCTTCCCACTAATGTAATCAGTATTGACTAAGATCATCTTCTTCTCCTCCTTTAATTTCTTTTATTCTGCTAATTAATACACCAAGCATCACTACCGCCAGTATCAGCGGTATCACAATCATTAAAATTTTGATTGCTGTGGGAATGCTAGGTATCATTATAAAAAATACTGCTATTCCAATATAATAAACAATCATAATGGAAGTAATCACAATTGGAGCAGCCATCTTCTGCCAATGTTTCATAAGTATCACGCCCCTTTTTCTAAGGAACTGTTCAAAAATTACTTATGACAAGACATTCTCATAAGTTATTTATTAACAGTTCTAAACATCAATTTCCAATGGTTTATCTATCTCGTCAGAGACATACTTCCCATTTTTTTTCCGCTGCCGGACACACTCTGTCAACAGGTACTCAATCTGTCCATTGACAGAGCGAAAATCGTCCTCCGCCCACGCTGCAATCGCGTCGTACAACTTTGCCGAAAGCCTAAGCGGAACTTGTTTTTTGCCTGAATCACCCATAACATCATTCCTTTTTGTTTATGTATTCCTTAATACAAACTGCCCGAATTTACAATGGGTTGTGCGTCGCGATTCCCACAGAGCACTACTAATAAGTTGGAAACCATCGCTGCCTTGCGCTCCTCATCAAGTTCTACTGTATGATTTTCGCTCAAGCGCTCCAATGCCATCTCGACCATGCCAACTGCACCGTCCACAATCATTTTCCGCGCATCAATAATCGCTGACGCCTGCTGACGCTGTAACATTACCGCAGCGATTTCTGGCGCGTAGGCAAGATATGTAATGCGTGCCTCGACAACCTCAATGCCTGCCTCCTCGACTCTTTTTTGTATTTCTTCACGGATTCTAGCTGCAACAATTTCACTCGAACCGCGCAAACTTCCCTCGTCCGATAATCCGTCCCCAGTCGTATCAACATTTGGCGCGACATCATAAGGATAGATGCGCACAATATCGCGGAGTGCACTGTCACATTGCAAAGACAGAAACTCTTTGTAATTGTCTACATTAAACACTGCTTTTGCTGTATCCACAACCTTCCATGTAACCGCAATTCCAATTTCAATCGGATTGCCAAGGCAATCGTTAATCTTCTGCTTGTTGTTGTTCAGAGTCATAATTTTCAGTGAAATCTTGTTGCTGTAAGCTTCCGCATTTGTGCCCGTCGCCTTATTTGCAATCGCCAGCATTGCGGCGGAGTCATTTACATCTCCACTCTGATTGAGCTTTGTCCGCGCCGCTGGATTCACGCTGGAGCAAAACGGATTTACAAAATAAAAACCATCTTCCTTCAATGTGCCCACATAATTACCAAACAATGTGAGTACCAGCGCTTCCTGCGGCTTTAGGACTTTTAATCCCGGCAAAAGAATTGTCGCCATAACAATTAAGAAAATGCTGACAAAAATAACAGCAGTATATGCATTTACTGCACCGAAATAAATCCCTACTGCCGACGCTGCATACAATAACAGTATGCCACATAATGCAACCATTCCATTTTTCTTCTTTGATAAAACTTTCTCTTTCATAGTGTAGCCTCCTTGTAGAACGTTAATTTGTTTATGATTTCTTTTGATATCAAAATCATATCATTTTAAAATTATTTTGTCAACAAAAAATGAGAAGAGAAATACATTCTCCTCTCACTTTCCTGTGTAGGTCACAATTGCCTCAAGTATTTTCTCCATATCAAACGGTTTTGTTAGGTGGTCATTCATACCTGCTTCTCGCGTCTGACGAATATCCTCCTCAAAATCATTTGCAGTGAGCGCAAGTATTGGTATTGTCTGTGCGTCTGTGCGCTCCATAGTGCGAATTGTTTTCGTGGCCTCCAAACCGCCCATAATAGGCATATGCATATCCATCAAAATCACATCAAATGTCCCTGGTGGATTGTCTTGAAATAACTTGACTGCAATCTGCCCATTCTCCGCCGCAGTAACAATTAATCCACGCTCTCTCAAAACTTCTGTCACAATTTCCAAATTTAACAGGTTGTCCTCGACCACTAAAACTTTCAATCCTGAAAGTTTATCTGGCGCACTTTCTACACTGTTTGATTCCTTATTTGACAACTCTTTTTCTCTTTCCATATCCGTGCCTCATACAATCACAATATCACTGTACTTTCATAACAGTTCCTTTTCATAACAGATTTTTGAATTTATGCATTCTGTAGTCGGATCTGCTCCTCTCCCACAGTTGGATATCGCACTAATTCTATACCATCCAACTTTTCCCTGTGCATATCAATCGCTGTAATCTGATGATTATCATACGTTGTATAATAATAGATTCCCTTGCTGGCATTGCAACAAGATGTGTAGAGCGTTACCTCATATCCTCCATTCTCCAAAATACAGCATCCTCGCTGCTGGTCAACTGCACCTAAAATATGAAAGAATTGGCTGACACTTTCCTGCTCTCCCTTGCCACTGACCGCATTCATTTTAGTAAAAACTGCCCGCACAAATCTGGATTGCGACGATAAATCCCCAGGCAACCCAAGAGCGCCCATTCCACGGCTGTACAGCCGCAACTCTAATCCTGGTGCAAAGGTATTGACTGGTGGCTTTGCAGATAGATGCATATAATTATTGAGCGCAAATAATTGCTCGTCAAACGGCGGATTATTCGTGAGCACACCAACTGGATTATCATAGACTTTTATCCCGTCCGCCACGGACTCTACTGTAATCGCCTCCTCGCTATCTGCAATTATCCAATGTAACTGCGCTGTAGGTAGGTTTTCAGCAAATTTTGTATTGCAGATATTAATTCTCTCTAGTAAAATGCGTGTCTGTTTGACAGTAGCACACTGACAGAGAATCCACGGAATCAATTCAAACTGTGCAATATTGTCCTTATCGTAGACATAATCTCTGTAAACAGCATTTCCTACAAAATTGAGTCCTGCCATCGCCAGTCCTTTTTCATTGATCGCATCATAATACAGCGGGTAATCCTCCACCACATAAGCCATACCAATAATTGCATAATGTGTGTTGATGTCTTTTACCTCCCGAAAATGAAACGGATATCTTCTGGGGGTAATTGTCACCTCATCACCGTAAGAAAAATCGTTGTCTAATGTACGTCCAAAATAAAAATCTGCTGTCTTATAAGTAACTGTTGTACACATACAAATCTCTCCATTCATCAATTAATACATACGTTCGCTTTCAAAATAAATTTTATCAATTACTATTATACTTACTTTTCGTTATAATATCAATCATGGAGTGATATCTTTTGTATATCGCCGTAACAGTTGTTACTGTTCAGACATCCACCAAAGTAGTGGGAATCATGCCCAAAATGCTTGCCTTTTAGCATTTTGGGTGCAAAATCTGTTATAATTCACACCTCAATAGCTTATATGCTGATAAAAACTGGCGTGGGTGTGAATTGTAACTAACAGTTGGTTGCTGTTCCCTCCGTTCCAGTAACATGTATAAATCCATACAAAATTTACTTCGCAAATGGATTTTTACTTGCTGCATAGTGTCGAATCTTTATGCGCTGGCAGGCATTGAACTGTCAGTTGTAACAAGAATGTCATCAACCTTCACGCCAAGCACCGCCGCCAACACAACAAGGTTGTCAATTGTGGGCAGCGCTGTCCCATGCTGCCATTTGTATAGCGCCTGCGGTGTAGAAAATCCAAAAATTTCCTGTAGCTGCCGCACAGACAGCCCCGCCTGAACCCGCAGCTCCATAATGTGCTGCCCCGTCTTTACCATATCTATCGTTGGTACTGTAACCATTTTTATATTCCTCCTGTTCTAGTCTGAACCAGAGCAGAAGAACCTGATTTTCCAGTGCTCTAGTCAGATGCCTTAAAATTATAGATTGGTTTCATAATATCAATCACGTCCACGGACTCTCTAATAACATCAATAATGTCCTCAAGTGACTTATATGCCATTGGCGCCTCATCAAGTGTTGCCTCGTTGACAGAGGTTGTGTAGACACCCTCCATCATTTTGCGATAATCCTCCATAGATAAGCTTTCTTTTGCCTTGGTGCGTGACATTAGTCGTCCGGCTCCGTGCGGTGCAGAATAATTCCACTCTGGATTGCCTTTTCCAATGGCAAGAACACTTCCATCGCGCATATTAATTGGGATTAACACTTTTTCGCCTTTGTGGGCGGCAATTGCGCCCTTGCGCAATATCATCTCGTCCGTGTCAATATAGTTGTGAATTGTATGGAATGCCTCTGTCCCTGTCATTCCTGTTTTCTCTAAAATAATCTCTGCCATTTTCTCACGATTTCGTCTTGCAAATTGTTGGCAAATCTCCACATCATATAGATAATCCTCAAGATATGTTCCATAAAGATAGCGTAAGTCTTCTGGTATCAGGCAATCTCGATGTTCCCATTTGAGTTCCTTCAACGCATTTTGTATCTCTTTTCTGCGCCCTGCCGCCTTGTATTCCGCAATCAGTGCATCTCTTTTCTTAAAATACTCCTCCTTGCCTGTATGCAGTTCAATCGCCAACTGTTGATAGAACTCTGCCACCTGTTTTCCTAGGTTTCTACTGCCAGAATGTATCACAAGATATTTTGTTCCATCTTGTGCCATATCCACCTCAATAAAATGATTTCCGCCACCTAAAGTTCCAAGGCTTCGCTCTAAACGTTTTGCATCCTTTAAATTTCGATAGCAGCGCAACCGCAATAAATCAAATCGTTCTTGTCTGCCTTCCCACACGTTCATACCTGATGGAATAAAATGTGCGGCTGCATCTATTTTTTCAAAATCAATCTCCTCTTTTCCGAGGTTAACTGTATACATGCCACAGCCGATATCCACGCCAACTATATTGGGTACTGCCTTATCTGTGATTGTCATGGTCGTCCCAATAGTACAGCCTTTTCCAGCATGAACATCAGGCATAATGCGGATTTTGCTGTCTTGCGTAAATTCATAATCACACATTCTACGAATCTGCTCAACTGCTTCGTCCTCCACAACCTTTGCATAACAGAGGGCTGTGTTTATTTTTCCCTTGATTTCCAATATATCGTTTCCCAATATTTTCTCTCCCCCTTCTAAAACAATTCTTGATTCTATCAAATTCTTTCTGGTGTATGCAATCAGAAAAGCAAAAAGAAAACCGCCTATCCTGTAAGATTTCCTCCATACAAGATAAGCGGTGATAACCATAAATATGATACTTCATGCCTTTTCGATGTACACTGAATACTCTAGCCTAATACCAGCACGACTCAACCAACTTTTTCCCATCTTATATGGACATGCAAAAGATAGACTCTGTTTGGAATACAGCGCCTGTTCAAATGCTCTACTAATTGGGAGATCCATTCCGTTGATTGATAATGTCCTGTTCATTATTGTTTCCTCTCTGGCAGCACTTCTGTGTACCGTTTTTTTTGCCTTTTTCTAACCATACCACACTTTGCACAATTTGTCATTATACTTGTGGTATAAAGTTGGAGAATTTATCAAGTTTTATCTTTGATTAGTGTAAAACCCTTTCCTTCTCCTATAATTCAAGAACGGTTCTCTAATCGGCAAAGTTCATAATGCAGAGAAAATTTCCTGTTCGTTATTTAAGTTTCGCTATAAGAATCCTTCTCACAGACTCATCGATACATTCCAGAGATATCGCCCCGCTTTCCACCGCGGCGAGAACGCCCTCCACTGCCCGTTTGAAATCGGCAGGCATCAGTATGATATCCACACCTGCCCCAACTGCTGCCACCGCTGCCTCGTCGCTGGCATACTGTTCAACAATCGCTCCCATATTCATCGCATCCGTCACAACAATGCCATCATATCCCAAGTCACCGCGCAAAACTTCTGTAATCATCTTGTAGGACAGAGAGCAAGGCGTATTATCACCTGTGATATTAGGTACTGCAATGTGAGAAACCATCACACAATCAATATTTGCGTCCTTAGCGCCCGCAAATGGAATCAGTTCCGCTTGAAGCAATTCCTTATAAGTTTTATCTGTATACGCAAAATCATTATGCGTGTCCGCCTCTGTAGCACCATGCCCTGGAAAATGTTTAAAGGTGCTTCTTATTCCGCTCTCATGTAACCCGTCAGAATAAGCACTGGCATAGCGCAATACCTGCTTTGCATCCTTTCCAAAGGAACGATTTCCAATCACTGTATTTTTGGGGTTTGTCAAAACATCTGCATCCGGCGCAAAATTCAGATTAAATCCCAGTTTTCGCAAATATATTCCAATAGTTTTGCCAGCTTTATATGCATCTTTCTCTGATTTTATCTTTCTCATCGGTTTGATTTTTGGCACATTAAAACCAGCTTGATTTCCAATGCGTGCCACGGTTCCACCCTCTTCATCTACACATTGAAACAGAGGCAAACCTTCCACTTCCTGCGCGTATTCCTGCATTTGACGCAGTAATTTTTCTGTCTGTTCTGTATCTGTCAGATTTTGCGAAAAGTAGACAATTCCACCAACTGGACGCTCTTTAAAAAAATCGCGCACTATCTCATCTGCTGTAGTAACAGTTATACTGTCTGTCAGTGCTTCCGGCGTTACAATAAACATTTGATATACTTTTTGCTCGATTGACATAGTGGCCAGAATCTCTTCTGCCCGCTGCCGAATTAATGCTGTACTTTCTACGTTCTCTGTCAACTGCACTTCCCTTTTGTGAAAATCAGTTTCCTTACTCTGTGCAAAGCTGTACACAACTACAACAAGAACCAATATCAATGCAAAAAATATTTCTTTGCGCTTCCAGTTATCCCGCATTTTGAAACTCCATTTCTCACCGCACAAACTGCTTAAGCACTGCGATAAAAATATCCATATTTAGCGGCTTGGAAATATGTGCATTCATTCCATTTTTCAATGCTGCCTCCTTATCCTCCTCAAGTGCATTGGCTGTCATGGCAATGATTGGCAAACTCTTTACATCTTTTCTTGGCATGTTGCGAATTGTGCGTGTCGCTTCATATCCATTCATAATTGGCATCTGTACATCCATTAGTACTACATCATAATAATATTCTTGGGACTTCTCCACCATTGCGACAGCATCTGTTCCATCAGGCGCCGATTCCACAACAAATCCGGCCTCTTCCAAAACAACTTCTGCTATCTCACGGTTCAACTCAATATCCTCAACCAACAAAACACGTTTTCCATTAAAATCAGCAAGCGTCCATACGGCAGCTTCCTCTTCATTGTCAATCAGGTTATTGGCAGCGAGCAATGCTGCCTTTAAATCTGACATAAAAAGCGGCTTTGCACAGAATGCTGTCACACCTGCTGCCTTGGCCTCCTCCTCAATGTCAGACCAGTCATATGCGGTCAGAATAATAATTGGCGCGTCGCTCCCCGCCACACTGCGGATACGTCTGGCAGTCTCCACTCCGCTTGTCTCCGGCATTTGCCAGTCAATGATATATGTGTGAAATGCATCTCCTTCCTCATATGCCATCTGAGCCCGATATGCAGCTTCCCTGCCAGAAGTAGTCCATTCAGCACGCATACCAATCTGTTTGAGCATCTTGCTCACACTGTCGCAGACATGGAAATCATCATCAACCACCAGTGCCCGCAGACCATTTAATTCCTTAATCTGCGCTGCATTTCTCTCTATATCCTGTAATTTTAAAGAAATCTCAACCGTGAAAGTACTTCCTTTTCCTACCTCACTTTCAACGTGAATCTCTCCTCCCATCATCTCCACAATGTTCTTTGTAATTGCCATGCCAAGTCCGGTTCCCTGAATGCCCGATTGTGTCACTGTGGATTCCCGCTCAAATGGCTCAAAAATATGTTCCACAAACTCTGAAGACATTCCGATACCATTATCCTTGATAATAAAGACATAATCTCCATATCCATGACGGAAAGTTGTCTTTTGCATTATGCGAAACGCAATGCTTCCACCTGCAGGAGTATATTTCACAGCATTGCTTAACAAATTGATAAAAACCTGATTCAATTTCAATGCATCTGCAATCACATCTTCATTGACAATCTCAAACGTATCAATAAACAATTCTAGTTGCTTCGCTTTAACCTGTGGCTGAATAATATTGACTAGGTTGTGCATCAACTCTGAAATGTTGCAATCCTGTTCCTTAATCTGTACTTTTCCACTCTCAATTCTACTCATGTCCAGAATATCATTAATTAAACTCAACAGATGATTGCTGGAAGATAGCACCTTTTGCAGGCAGTCCCGCACCTGATCCTTATTGTTAATATGACTGACCGCAATCGTTGTAAATCCAATAATTGCGTTCATTGGCGTGCGGATATCATGCGACATATTCGAGAGAAACGTCGTCTTTGCTCTGTTTGCATGTTGTGCTTGCATCAGCGCATCCTGTAGTGCTTGTGTCTGCTCACGCTGTTTTCTGACACTCTCCGTAATCTCTTTTTTGACCACCATAGCGATAATATCACCCGTTCTGTCGTCCTGTGTCATTAGGAAGGACTGACGCACGCAGATTTCCTGGTCATCAATATCCTTGCCCCAGTACTCAACGCTCACTTCCGCCTCGCCTGCCGCGAAACATTCTTTTAGATACGAAAAATTGATAACAGTGTCATAATCTTCAAGCGATTCTGGCGAAACATATTTCCTGCGCCGTGCAAACCAGTCTGATGCCCGACATGGCGCACTAAGTCCTGTCATTTCAAGCATAGACATCTGCTGTCCATTTACGGTGCGCAAAATATCCTGCTCTAACAAATCCTTAGTCAAATTAAACTCAAATGTGTAGATGGAATTGGACATAATTGCAAGTTGATACTGACGCTCCTTACGATTTGCAAGAAACATTTGTTCTTGAATTTCCAGTTCTTTTTCCTTTACCTCCGTAATGTTCTGACGGATAATCAAGGCCTTTGCCGCTGTGCCATTCTTTCTTTCCAGACAGATAATATTCATATGTTCCCACTCTGGATGGTCCCTGCGCAACACATGACGCTCAAAACGTATATCACTCTGTTCTGTCAGCATCTGAACAAGTGTATTCTGGTCAATCATTTTGGCAAACTCTGCCCGCTCCTCCTCATCAATCATAATAGCGCACAGATGCTCCGCTAACTTTTCATATTGTCCAAAAGTAGTTAATGTGCCGTCTTCTGCCCTTGTGCCTGCAAGATATTGATAGGTTCCCGTCTCAAGATCAACTAATGCAAACCGCGAAAACAGTGTTGTGATGCCCTTAATAATATACCCCATCTCCCGATTTTCATCTTGCAGCAATTTTTTCTCCCGTCCCGCCCTGATAATCAGTGTAATAATATAGAGAGCAAACAATATAATCAACATCACTTCCAACTGGATTCCCACAATGTTTTCATCTCGAATCATGCGCTGTGTGACACTTTTTGGAAATGTTTGCACCAAGACAAAATCGTAATCTTTTAGATGTGTTGCGCAGAGATTATCCGTTTTATAGCCCTGTGCACAGATAAAAGAACCCTCTCCACCGTGCGCGAAAATTCCTTTTGCATCTCTTGCAACCTCACTGTCAATCACATTGTTTTTTACAAGGGTATCAAGCAAATCTTCCTCATAGATATTGCCGTTAGAACTTGCAATCGCCCTGCCGTTTGACATGCACAAATACACATCTGCCGCCTCGCCAAAATAGCTGGTTGTCAGCATGTCCTTTAAGTATTCCTCCGCGAGATAAGACCCCCTTAACACACCAATAACCTCACCTTGATACCGCACTGGCGCATAAAAGCTCACCATTGTCTCATTAAAAAAATAGGAGTCGAGTATGACTGCAATACCGCTCTCGCCTCGCATTCCTCTCTGATAATAATCTCGGTCCGACGCGTCTGAAGTCCGCCCGTCAGAGGTGTGATTTATCCCTGATGGATCTGTAAAAAGCACCGCATCAAACAGTGCATTATGTTCAATTTCTTTTAAAAGCTGCTCGTCAATCACAGGTTTATCTAATCCTTCGCCGACAAAGTGCGCATATGTAGTAATCAGCGCTAGCGCATTGTTCATTTTCTCATTAATTCGCGTCATAGTCTGCCGCGCTGCATCTGCAGCATAGCTCTTGTTGCGCTGCTCCATACGAACACTATTTTGTGCCGTGTACCAACAGAATAAAATGACCACAGCCACCAATAGAAATATAACGATTATGATATCCTGAAATGACTTTTTTCTTTTCATATAACTTCTCCTACCTCGCGTCCGTCCTGAACTTTTAGAAATATTATACTACCACTGTTTTCATGCGTCAATGCAGTATGAATTGCCAAAAAAGAGCGCATGAAACATTATGCCTCATACGCCCTGCCAGATTTTATTTTCTTCTGAGAACCAGATGCTGTGGCAAACCATTAACCATAAATGGCTGATAATCCCCCTGAATGAGTGGCTCTATGTAATTGATAAATTCATCTGTCACATAGTTTCCTTCCCTGTTTACCCAGTTTCTAGGAACCACTTTCTCATTGTTTGCAATGCGGTGTACATCATAGATGCCAGCAGCGCTCATATATGGGTCATCAGAAACACGGTCAATTACAACCATCTTGCCAGTGTCTCCCTCGTCCGCTGCCTTTACTGCGGCACCACCCACCATAAACGCCTCATTCACATCGACACGGGAAGCCATATGCGATGCACTTCTTTGCAGTGTGGAGAACTCAATACTGCGCGTCTTGCAGCCAATCTCCGCCCCTAAAAATCCAGCCAGATAAGCTGCAGTTCCCTGAAGCTGCTTGTGTCCAAACGCATCCACGTAATCTGCTCCGCCAGAAAGCTCGCAGACATATCTGCCATCAGAAAGTTTGATACCTTCTGAAACTGCAATAATAATGGATTCCTTCTTTTTTATCAGTTCCTGCACTTTTTTTAGGAATTTATCTATGTCAAATGGAATCTCTGGCAGATAAATTAAATCTGGACCGTCGCATTCCTCTGTCTTTGCAAGTGCTGTCGCACCAGTAAGCCAGCCTGCATTGCGCCCCATAACTTCAATGACTGTAATCATAGTCTTGTGATAGGTAAGACCCAACGCGTCACGGATAACCTCCTTTGTGGAAGCTGCAATATATTTTGCTGCACTTCCAAAACCTGGTGTGTGATCTGTCAATGCCAAGTCATTGTCAATTGTCTTTGGCACTCCTAAAAACTTCTGAGAATAGCCTTTTAATATCGCATAATCAGACAATTTTTTAATAGTATCCATCGAATCATTTCCGCCAATATAGATAAAGGTTTCAATATCCAACTTGTCGAGAATATTAAAAATCCTATCGTAGATATCGGGATTTTCATGAATTTCTGGCAATTTATAACGGCAGGAACCCAAGAACGCCGACGGTGTTCTCTTTAAGAGTTCAATATCCATATCAGAATGAATCTGCGTGGACAAGTCCACATACTGCTCATCCAAAAATCCTTGTACTCCGTGCAGCATACCATATACCTTATGGAATCCCCTCTCCTTAGCAGTCTTGTACACTCCCGCCAGACTGGAATTGATCACCGATGTCGGACCACCTGACTGACCTACAATAATGTTTCTTTTTTTCTCCATTTAATTTTCCTCCTTATATTTTAAACCTGCCTGCGTTGTTCTCACAGGACAGGATTTCTATAACGGTTCACTCATTCACCAACTTAACATGTCGCTCCGCCCACAACGGTTTTCTTCAAAATTTGTTCGCGGTCTATTGTATTGTTCAACAGCTTTTCCTGCACATAGTCAAATCCAAGTCGGTCAATTGTATCTGCAAAACGTTCCCCAGAAAGCCCTTCATCACGGAAGAATAAGATCGCACGTTCTGTCATTGCAATCACTTCCTCCTCAGAGGTAAAGATCTTCTCAATCATATGACCCTGTGCCACTTTCTTTCCCCAGCGCCCGCCAATATAGATACGATAACCCGATGCAGATTCATTCACCGCGCCAAATGGACATTTTCCAATACAGCGACCACAGTGATTGCACGCATCTGGCGCAATCCGAATCTTTCCATCTTGCATCTGTGCCACATGAATTGGGCAGCCCTTCTCCACCTGACACACTTTACAGCCACGGCATTTTGACAAGTCAATCTCTGGCACGCGCTGACCAATAATTCCAAGATCGTTCAAATCTGGTTTTACGCAGTTATTGGGACAGCCGCCAACCGCAATCTTAAACTTATGCGGCAATGCAACATCATGATACCCTTCATAATAAAGTTCGTGCAACTTCTGTGAGAGTGCAAAAGTATCAATCAGACCATACTGACATGTCGTTCCCTTGCAGGATACAACAGGACGTACTTTGGAACCTGTACCGCCAGTTTCAAGTCCTGCTTCCGCCAAAAATTCCCGTATGGCATCAATGTTGTCATATGGAACTCCTTGTATTTCCAGAGTGAGACGCGTGGTCATTGTCACCTCGCCTGTCCCAAACCGCTCCGCTGCCTCCGCAATCTTTTTCTGCTCCTCCGCCGTAATTTTTCCATTTCTCGTAATCACACGGACATTAAAAATATCATCATAACGCTTATCTTGCAAGCATCCAAGCCCTTTTACACGCTTGATATCCTCCGGTGACAACTTTGTTCCATTTCGCGGTACTTTTACTTCATTGAAAGTGACACCGCCTTCCAGAACACGTGTATTGGTATATCCTAGTGCCTTTAACCGATTTTGCAAAAAATATCCTCGCTTGCCCTTTGCACACACAAGCAAAAGTTTTGCATCCTTCTCCAGCCCCTCAAGCGGCTCTGTCACCTTAGAAAGTTCTATCCAGCGTGCATTTGGAATCGCAGGCGCTGGCTGTACATCCAGTACAGTGTATCCCTTTGCGGCACCAGAGGCATATTCAGACGGACTCATACTGTCAAACACTCCATCAATCTTATTTTCCAATATGTAACAAGCGGTGACAAACGGATGAATTGCCGTGGAAAATGGCGGCGCATAGGCAAAATCCATTGTGTCAAAATCGTCCAGTTTCATTCCTTGATACAGTCCTGTCACAGCGATATCTACCATTTTGTCTACAGCGCCTGCGCCAAGTACTTGAATCCCAAGAAGCCTGCGCGTCTCTTTATCCGCTGTAAGTTTCACAATAAAGGAAGATGCCCCTGGATAATAATGTGCTTTGTCATCCAATATGCAAACTACCGATTCCGCATCAAATCCGGCGGCCACTGCCTGTTCCTGTGTAAGACCAGTTCTGCCACCATTGAAATCTGAAAGCAACCGCACAACACCAGTCCCTAAACAGCCACCATATCCATTTCCCTGTCCGTACATTTTTTTTGCCATAGAACGCGCAGCGAGATTTGCAGTCGAACCCATTGCAGACCACTGTGGCTTGTCTGTCAGTGCATTTTTCACCATCGCACAGTCACCTGCCGCATAAATATCGGGCAAGTTTGTCTGCATACCCTCATCCACAAGGATTGTTCCCTTCACCATCTCTATTCCTGAGTCGTTCAGAAATTCTGTGGCAGGCCGCACACCAATTGCTAAGATTACAATATCTGCCGGCAGAATACCATTGTCTGTACGTACACTTTCAACTTTTTCGGTTCCGTTAATTCCCTGAAGGCTCACTGATGTAAGCACGCGCATTCCACTTGCCTTTAATCTGCGTTTGGCAAACCCTGCCATATCCGCATCAAATGCGTTTGGCATTATCTGTGACGCAGCATCAATCACGGTCACTTCCATCTGCAATGCAGCGAGATTTTCTGCAACTTCAAGTCCTATAAAACCAGCTCCGCACACGACCGCCTTGCGACAATGGTTGGTCTTTGCATACGCGCGAACTGCCTCCGCGTCATCTGGCGTGCGCACACAAAATGCCCCTGTAAGCTTCACCCCTTCCACAGGAGGAACAAAAGGTGCCGCTCCCGTTGCTATAATTAGCTTATCATAACTTTCCCAAAATTCCTCTCCATCCGCACGGCGAAAACAAACCTGTTTGTTTGTGCTGTCCACTTGGACCGCTTCGCATCCAGTCTCCACCTGCGCACCTGTCAATCCCATATATTTTGCTGGTGAATTTACAATCAGTTCCTCCCTTGTGGCAATATCTCCGCCAATATAGTACGGAAGTCCACAGCCAGCGTAGGAAATATCAGAACTCTTTGTAAAAATCTTCACTTCCGACTGTCGATCAAGACGTTTGAGCTTGGCTGCCGCTTTTGTTCCGGCCGCAACACCTCCTAAGATCACATACTTCATCATTTCTCCTCCTATTCTCCAAGCACAATTGATTTCATAATCAGCACCATGTATTAATAGTATAGTGCAAATTGTCTTTGTTATCAATAAATTTTATACAAATCTTGTGAAAATTTGGTACTCTGTTACTGTTCACTCCGTTCCAGCAGCAAGCAAAAATCCGGTCTGTAAAAGACCGGATTTTTGCTTGATTATTCTTCTTCCACTTTTTCTTCAATATCATCGACAGGTTTCTCCAACCCTTCGATTGTGAGATTATTTTTCTGAGCATAATCCCAGAGTGCTGCGTGTATCGCTTCCTCCGCGAGAAGCGAACAGTGAACTTTCACAGGTGGCAACCCGTCAAGTGCCTCCATAACTGCCTTGTTAGTGACTTCTAACGCCTGTTGTATCGTCTTGCCTTTCACAAGTTCTGTCGCCATGCTGCTTGTCGCCACTGCTGCGCCACAGCCAAATGTCTTAAATTTCGCCTCCTGTATAATGCCCTCGTCATCAATATCAAGATAGATACGCATAATATCGCCGCACTTGGCATTCCCTACAGTCCCCACGCCACTTGCATTCTCAATCGTTCCCACATTCCGCGGATTATTAAAATGGTCCATTACCTTTTCACTGTACATGAATGTCACCTCTCTTTATACTGTCCTCATACAGCGGAGACATTGCACGAAGTCGCTCCACAATCTTTTTGATTGCCTCCACTGTAAAATCAATCTCCTCCTTCGTTGTTTCCTCCGAGAGTGTCAGCCTCAAAGAACCATGCGCAATCTCATGTGGCAGCCCAATTGCCAGCAGAACATGGGAGGGGTCCAACGATCCAGAAGTGCAAGCAGAACCGGACGACGCGCAGATTCCCTGCTGGTCGAGCAATATCAACAAAGATTCCCCTTCAATAAATTCAAAACAAAAGTTTGCATTGTTGGGAAGCCTGTCTGTCACATGTCCATTCAGTCTGCTGTATGGTACTTCCTTTGATATGCGATCTATCAGATAATCCCGCAGCGCCATCTCTTTTTTCATGCGCTCTTCCAGACTCTTTGCCGCAAGCTCCGCAGCAACTCCCATTCCTACAATGCCTGGCGTATTTAGCGTTCCTGCGCGGCGCGAACGCTCCTGCGCGCCACCGTGTATCAAGGCACCAATGCGCACCCCTCTTCGGATATACAAAAATCCAACCCCTTTCGGTCCATTGAATTTATGCCCGCTGGCGCTCAGCAAGTCAATTCCCATCTCCTCTACAGAGAGCGGAATATGACCATATGCCTGCACTGCATCTGTATGAAAAAGGATATTGTTTTTCTTTGCAATTGCGCCAATCTCCTTCAAGGGCTGTATCGTGCCAATCTCATTGTTTGCCGCCATGACAGTAATAAGAATCGTGTCTGGTCTAATCGCCGCTTCCAGCGCATCCAATTTTATTTTTCCATGTGCATCCACATTGACATACGTCACTTCATAGCCCTGTTTTTCAAGATATTTGCAGGTATGCAGCACCGCATGATGCTCTATTGTGGAAGTGATAATGTGTTTTCCTTTTGTCTTGCCAAACTCTGCAGCAGCTCTAACTGCCCAGTTGTCAGACTCGCTGCCCCCAGCAGTAAAATAAATCTCCTCCGGCCGTGCTCCAATAAGCGCCGCCGTCTTTTTTCGCGCCTCATCTACAGCCTTTGCAGCGCTGCCTGCAAAACTGTAGATCGCTGACGGATTTGCATACTGTTCACAAAAATACGGCTTCATCGCATCAAATACTTCCGCAGACATTTTGGTTGTCGCCGCATTATCAAGATATATCATTGTTTTTTCCTCCTTGATGTTATTCACGCTTTGTTTTCTCCTGTTCAATATCAAGCAAATCCTGCAGCGTTGTCGAGTCAATCACACCGTTCACAGCATCATAAATACGTCGGTACAACTCAACCGCCGCACACTTGCCTTCACGCTCGCAGGGAAGTGCATTTCCAGAAAGACATTCCACCGGCGCAAGCGAACCTTCTGTCAACCGCAAAATCATTCCGACCGCATATTCTTTGGGCTCCTTTACTAACTGATAGCCACCCTGCGCGCCACGCGTGCTACGCACATAACCTGCCTTGTTTAAAACAGCAATAATCTGCTCCATATATTTTTCAGATATCTCCTGTCTGGAAGCAATCTCTTTGAGTTTTACTTTCTCACCAGAATGATTTGCCAAATCTAACATAATGCGCAAAGCGTATCGCCCCTTGGTTGATATAATCATAAAAATCTCCTCCTGCGCTCATAAATCTCTCTTTTATGCCAATAACATTCTTGCATTATATCATTCATTTCCTAGGAAGTCAATAGGAATTAATCAAGATGAAAACGGCACAGAGAACGCCTAACAACACTGGATAAAACAACGTAAGTGCCGAAACCACAAGTCGATTTTGTCTATAAAAATTTTGCTTTCTAAAATCCATTATCACCTGCAAAATACCTTGTAGTGTACACAGTGCCACCGCAATTGCTGCCACCAGATAAGAAGGATATACTGTACGTTTTGTCTGCTGGTTTTCTGGAGCTCGACTTTCCATATTTAACCGTTGCACTTCAAATCGAAATGTTGTTCCATCTTCAATTTCCTTATAAAAACAGTCTGCTGCAACAGCCTTCACATGTGCTGCATTCATTTCTGTTTGTCCGACCACTTCCATTTGTGTGATATAATCCACAAACCATGTGAAGGATACTTGTCGAAAAATCCGCTCAAATAAAATCTCATTCACAACAGGTACTGCCACTGCATCCGAATCTTGATAGACAATAATCTCTCGTTTTGCTTCCTGTGCTGCCATCTCGTCTGCCAGTGTCGCCGGAAGAATATAGCCACACTCCACTTTGCCTTTTCGTACCGCGTCCTGCACCTTCACATCACTCTCATACATTTCAAACTGCACCAAGCCGTCATAGGCACAGAGCAGTTCTGTAAACGCTCCTGACACGTCATAAACTGCCGCTCGAATCTGTGCCTGCGAGTTTTGTTCCACCTTTATAATTGACACGGACAACATCAAAATGCAGAGCAAGCTAAGCCAAATACTTTTCCTGTGCAAAAAGCGCCGAAATAGCACCATGCCTAATGATGGCACAGAAATGTTTCTCGCTGTCACTTTTTGACGCACACAAGTATTTCTTTTCTCGCCGTTCTTCATAGACCAAACCGCTACCAAAAATAACAACAAACCCCAGCTCAAAATTCCTATCACTACATACTCTAAATTTTGTGCTTCACCGGTAAGCACTATTGTAAATCCTCTTTTGAGCATGGCAGCCGGAAGCAGTTTTCCAATGGATACCACCGCTTGCGGCAACAGCACAGACGGAATAAAACACCCTGACAGATATGCCTGCAACACCGCCGAGACACCAATCACCACCAGCGCAGACTCCCGCTTTTCCACAAGCTGATAAATCATCATAAAATACACTGTAAGAAAAAGTATCATGAAAAATAATGCAATAATTCCAGGAAATGTCAAATGAATTGTCAGAAACTTGTCCAACCTTGGCAAAATAACGATTAGCAAACCAAACGGCAGCAGTAAAGTCAAAAACATTAACAGAAATCCTGCCTGACATCTAACCGCAAACTGCACCGCATATCCTACTCCAATCCGCTTAGCAGCCATTGTCTGTTGCAGACTACTACGCTTGCAAAACGCACCAAAAAATAAACCGGCAAGCAATCCATATACCGTTAAAAACGCACTCCCGTAATAGACCACATACGTATCATTTTCTGTAAGAGAAAGCGTTTTCGTCTGAAACAGTTTCTCCCGTCCTGTAACTGTTTTTAGATTAAATTGATTAATATCATCATACAGCGACTGTAAAACCTCTGCGGAAAGCTCCTGAAAAATTTCTTCTGCCACATAAATTTCAGCCTGCGCAGTCCCAAGCATTCCCATTCCAGCAGTGGCAAGCTCTTCAAACAGCAGTTCTCCTACTGCACGCAGTCCGCCGTCCACCAGCGTATCAGCATCTTTTTTCGGAAGATACAGTGTAGCGGGTGTATTACTTCCAGACAAAATCTCATTCATAACATCTGGTGGCAGAACAATCAGTGCCGACAGTACTCCGCTTTCCAAAAGCTGTTTTCCCTCCTGTTCAGTGACTGCTTCCAAACTACAAATACTCTGAATAGACTCCATATTCTGCACATAAGAAACTGCCAAATTTGTCACCATATTTTCTTCCGCAGTATAGCCAATTCGCAATTTGGGTCCTTCGCTATCTTTTGCCCACACTACTTTCACACAAAAAGCAATCATACCTGCAGCTATCAGACACACAGCCGTCAGTATCATTGCTCGCCTTAAAATTAAGGGCAGCATAGCAGCCGCCCTTTTTAACTCCATTTGTAACCAAACAATCGTTTTGTTCTCATTCATAGATTCTAATACAATGTACCATATAACAGACTGGTAATGTCCCCTTCACTCATTTCTAAAATATTGGTTGACTTTTCTGGTACTTCAATCTGATTCTTCGCAGGTTCTGTAGAAATAGAGCCAGTCATTAGCAGAAGATCTTCCCCATCAATTGTAATTGCGGCATTGTCAATCTGAACGGTATAACGCGCACCTTTTTCAATATCTGTGTATGCGCCCTCCGCAGTCAATCCTAAACTGCTGTCTGGCGTATCCATCTGCATTTGCATTTCATAAGATTGATCTTCATACCCCCAACTGCCAGCATACCAAAAAGTAATCTCATCACTACTGCGATCATCTTGAAGTATCAATGTCAAATCTTCTTCATAACTTTCCTCTGTTATCTCAGCCATTCTTGAAATTCCAAAATACAGAATTTCCTCTCCTGCCTGCAAATACACGCCGCCCTCAATGCAGTCAAGTGCGCGTTCTGTGCCAGAAAACTCAATGTCAACTGCAAGGTAATCCAGATCTGTATACTCACTTGAGACTGCGAGATCCTCCGGTGTAGAAATATTGACAATTCTTCCTTTTCTATCAAGATAAAAGTTCAACACAATATCCTGCTCAAAGCGCATCGCAAACATATGTTCTATTATGCTATCCATTTTCTCTTTTATCTCGTCAAAATCTCCACGGAATGTTGTTTCATAACCCCGCATAAACTCTGTGTAATAATTACTATTTAAAATATCATCACACAGCGTTTCCATCGCTTGATTGTATGCATCTTTGTCCACTGTCACCTGCACACCACCGTATTCCGCAGAGTCTTCATCAAAAGAAAACTCTCTCTTTTCTTTTAACGTCTCAATTTTTGTGGCACCTGCAATCACTTTGCTCTGTTTCTGGAAAAGCTCATAAAGTTCTCCCATTTCCCCAGCTTTTTTAATACTTTCTGTCACATCTGTATCTTCAAATAACTTTAGAGAATAATCTTCTGGAAGCGTTTCATTTATAATTTTCGACCATGCTGACTTATTAAAATCCCTGCCCAAATTAGTCAAATCAAGACTGTACACCTGATCTTGAAAGACGATTGGCGCACTCAAATATAATGTATTATCCGCTGCAACCAACTTTCCAATGCTCATCTCAATACCATATGTGCCAAGGCTTAAGTCGCACTCTGCCATTTTCTTACTGTAATCGGTAACTGCATCAATCTCTACGCCAACATTGCTGAACGTTCCTGATGACTGCGGGTCCGTAAACGACAGATCGATATTGGTGTGCATTGGATTTGTTGTCTTTCGTTTATTCAACTCGACAATTCCAATATCCTCAGCAACCGAATTTTGATAGGCCGCCATCTCCTTTGTCATGTTTGCAAATCCCCTTGCCAATTGATTCTTGGCATCGTCCCCAAAAAGAGATTTGACGAGCAACACGACAACTCCAATTACAATAACTACTGCTGCTGCACACAAAAGACCTGCTATCAGTCCAGTTTTCTTTTTCTTTGGTTTTGGTGCTGGCGCTCCCTGTGCTGGCGGCGGGGCTTGCACTGGACCAAATCCCATTGCATCACCTCCCATAAAATCCTGATGCTGAAATACAGGCTGCGACTGCTCAGGTTCTGGCTTAATTGGCTCTGGCTCATTTGGCTTTATCAGTGATACTGGCTCTGGCTTAATTGGCTCTGGCTCATTTGGCTTTGTCAGTGATACTGGCTCTGGCTCAATTGACTTTGTCAGTGATACTGGCTCTTGCAACGGCTCTATCCTCTCTGGTTCTATTGGATTTCTCTGTTGCACAGATAACACTTCTTCCTGCGACTCCAACTTTGTGCCATACACAGAAGAATATATGTTTTCATCTTTCTGCGGCTGTGGTTCTGTGCCGTAAAGTGCACTGCCAGAACCAATTTCTTTTGTTTCATATTTGTTGTTTTCTTCCACCTTTTCACTCCTTTATCTGTTTCAGTAACGCCTCTCCACGCAAAGTTTTACTGATTTCTCTGATCACTCCTCCGCTAAGAGCATACACCCTGTCGCACAAATCTAAGTCGGGCTCATCATGTGTGGCAAGAAGAATCGTCCCTCCCATCTGCCGATACAGACTTAAATATCTTCGGATATCCGCTTTTCCCGACAAATCAAGTGCTGCGTCTGGCTCATCCAATATTAGTATTGGCGGATTCCCCGCCAACGCACACCCAATACTGACACGCTTTTTCATGCCTCCTGAAAGCTTTCCCGCTTTGAGCCGACACATTTCATCTACACCGAGTACCTTTAAAAATCCCTGCTCCAGCGACTGTCGCAAGGCGCCCGCATCACGATACCACAGCCGCAGATTATCCAATACGCTCAACTCTGGTATCAGATGATTTTCTTGAGGAACATATCCCACAAACCGTATAAAATCCTGTCGTTTTCGCACAATAGTTCCATCAAAATAAATATCCCCACCGTCCGCTTTTCTCATGCCGGCGAGGATATTTAACAATGTTGATTTTCCACAGCCGTTTGTCCCGACAATGCCGACACACTGGCCCGCTTCCGCGCTGATGTCCACCCCGCAGAGCACTTTTTTCTTTCCGTAGAACCCCTTAATCTTTACTGTCCGTAAACGCTCCACCCAACTCCTCCAAACACAAACCTGTACTATATAGATGGCGATTAATTATCGCTATCTGCGCCGAGCACGGCCGCTTTGCGGCATATACATTTTCGTGCGAGTGCGCATCCCCCGGAGGGCTATATATTTGGCGATTTTTAATCACCAAATATATAGTACAACGAATAATAAGTTTCTGACTTAGGAACACCTCTACAAACGTTGATAAATCAAGCTTTTCTGGAAGCGAATCAGGAACTTAACTTATGCCATACTAGTTCGACAAAAGCTGTTTCTCTAAATCTTCAAAATTCATCTGTGAATACGCGGTGTCAAGATCTGTATTGCTCCACGAAGTACTTTTTTTCTCACTGCTAAGCTTTGACGGTTCGTTGTACCCATTCTTAAGAATTGTCAGCGCATATCCAACTTTGTTATCAACCTTCTTTTTCAACGTGTAGGACAAAATTTCAATCATCTGTTCATGTGTTCGATTGTTGGCATTTGCTGTGCGCAAAATATCCTTTGCTTCCTTGGGGCTACAATCAAACAGATCGATAACTTCCTGCTCCTCCGCAGTTGTTTGAACTGCCTCACCATTTTTATCAATTGTCTCATATTCAATTACTGTAGTATTCCGTCGGATTCGTTTCACTTTAAACCGAATCGCACTAATGCTGTGCTGGCCACTCGGAAGCTTCTCATTAATTACCTCATATTCAAACGAAATATCGGTATTTCCATTAATTTCCTGATAAGGCTTGTCAAGAATCTCGCGCTTGACATTGCTGTTAGCATAAGACTCTGGTATCTTCATCATTCTGCGAAGCTCATCAAAGGCGATAACAAAAACGCCTCCGTTAAAGGTTTCCTTATCTTTCAATAGATAATAAAGCCTCTTAGAATATTTTTTTGTGAGATTTAACGGATATTCTATCCGATAGTATGCCCCTTGCTTTGCAGACATAATCATCTCTTTTACTTCCGGGTGCAGATCCAGCACAATCTTGCTCCGACTCTCGTCACCACGTTTTTTCTGATATTTAATTTTACTAAACCACGGATAATAAATATCGGTTCCCTCATCCTCTTTCAATCGAAATCCAAGCCCCTCAAATTTTTTCACTGCTTTTTGCAGATAACTGTATGCATTGGATTCATCATGCAGATTGTAGAGATGCTTCACATCACCAATATTAATCTCATACCGTGTATTCTCTTCTGTATCATCACCTTCACCGACGATCCCGAGCAATATATCAAGAATATCATTTTGTCTTCTGTCAAGATCGTACCTTGCTTCAATAATGGTCTGTGGTCGAAATGCCACCTCAGTCCCACCTCTCTTTTTCTTACGATTCATTCAATAACCTCTCTCGCAGCCGTTTCCCGTATTTCAAAAACGTTGTACTTGTTGCCACTTTTCATATAAACTTAATAATAATCCAATTTCAACAATTGCGCAAGACGATTATATCATTTTCTCCAAAACGCCAAAAGTATTTATTATTTCCCATAGCGCACTGTTTCATACTGCACATGCAGTTTTTGCATCTGTTCATCCCGCTCCAATCCCGCCAACGCCTCAATTTCGGCAGGCGATTCATATGGTGCTGGCCTGTCTTTTCTGTGTTTGCGTATCGTCTTTCTGTATTTGCGTCGAATGCGCTGCGCTTCATTTTCCACACCACGCCAACCCATTTTCTGAAAAAATTCTTCTTTGCCAATTGTCTTTTCTGGTTCCAACGCCTCAATCAAATCTCCGTTCTCGTCATGGCCGTCACGAAAATCCCGAAATACTTGACGAATCATCAAAAACATTCCGTATGTAAACGCTATCATACATACGAATCCCAACGCATATAACACAGCGGTGGCAAGTTTTGAAGGCTCCGGCGGTGGTCCATCTAAATCAAGCAGTTCCATCATATCCGTACCACCTGAAATTGGCGCCTGAAAATCCATCACAGGATCATATTCAAGGGGAATTGGCCCCAAGTCTTTAAACCATTCTCGAATATCTGTATACTGCCGCTGCCCAGCCAAAAAAATCGCAGGAAGCATCCCCAAAAAGAGAATCAATGCAAATACGCAGAGCATAGAGAAACCAATTCCATAAATGCGGCGTCTTGAAATTCCCTTAGTGCGCTTGTTAAGGCTTAAATAATTCTCCGCGGCACCTGTGTACTCATACACTAACGCCAAAAAAGTATAGAGAATTGCACTGAAAAAAGTGATATCACACAACGCTTTGGCTGTCACGCAGATTCCAATCAGATAGAGCACAACAAAAAACCATACGCGCGAGAGCGCTGGAAAATTCAAAAAACCTGGTTCTTCTGGCGCCAGTGGGTCCTCTCTCCCTCGTCTTGCAGCCTTTATCCTGTCACAAAAACGCATGATAGCGACGGCGATTGTCTCCACCAAAATCCCGATGCTATAGCACATTTGATACAAGCCGCCCCCACCGCCTCTTTTTGCTATGTACAGAAATCCTAAAACAACGCCTCCCATCATTGCAAGCACAACAATGCAAAAGAAAACGTACAAAAAAAGACTGCGGATATGCCTAATTGCATAGTCCGTCAGCAAAATTGGAATTGCAATCAACAGACATTTCAAATAAAAAATTGTTGTTCCTGCCGGATCTGAAGTAAAGCATACCGCACAGACAAGTGGAATTAAAACGGCGAAAATGAGAGTGGCATGAAAGTACTCTATACCTTTCGTGCATCGTCTTAACAGAGTCACCGCTCCACCTCCTTCACCAATACATAAATATTTCCCTTATTTCTTGTATCTTTGTCAACAAAATGCTTTATAGTACACTCTCGCGCCTCTTTTTCCCCCCTGTAAACAGGCACCACCACCAAAGTTTGTCGCTCCACCCCGTATTGACTAATACAGTCATACAGTGCGCTATCGAAATTCTTGGTAAGAAAAAGCAAAAGCGTGTCCTCCGAGAGTGGTTTTTTTGAAAAAGTGTCTTCAAAACTTCTTTTGATAAGCTGTTCAAAGGACTCAGCCCCATCCTCCTTGTCAAACTCCGCAAGAAGGCGCTCAAAAACAATGCAATTTCCCTTATTGTTTGACGGCTCAAAAATTTGCCCATTCTTTCCATTGTACACAAAGCCAACCTCTGTATTCTGCTTTAACAATCTTCGGATAACAGATGCTGCAAGCGCAATGCTCTCCTCCACCAGATCTTCATATTTTAAGATGCCTGTGTCCTCAACATCCAGAAAAATCATTGCTTTCTGTGACTGTACAGAATCAAAGGTATTGACCATAAGCGCTCCTGTCTTTGCACTTGCCTTCCAATTGATTGACTTCATAGGATCATCTGTTGTGTATCCTCGAATTGTGCGAAATGCAAACGGGTCCTCATAAAGCCGCCTAGCACACTGCTGTGTCCCCAGCAAACGCTCACACATTGTTACAATTTGTGATGCATCTGTTATTTTGGGATACACATAAATCTGTGCCGTCGTCTGAAGTTTCTTGCTGTAATGTTTTCGATACAGTAATGTATAAGTCGTGATATCCGCATCACTCGCCGTATACTTGCCGCGTTTTGTGCACTTCACGGGAATCTCTCTTGTGATTTTTTGCCTGCCAAGCACTGCAAACACATCTCTTTTATAGAGATAATCGCTGACATTGGTATTTTCAACATCAATAAAATCTATCTCTTTCCTTATGTGAAATCCCACTTCAAGAACGGGAATTGGCATACGTTTTCGATTCTCAATCTTCTCATAGAGCTTTGTCTCCTGCCCCGCATACACTGCATCTGTGTCAAACCACAATTTCACTGAGATATCCTTCGCCCATTGAAGACGATAAAAAATCTCCCACAGAGTACCAACTGCCAGCACTCCAAGCAAAAAAACAATGATCATCTCTTCGCCTTCCAATCCTCTGTTGGCAATTCAATCTGATTTAAAATTCCCGTGACCACAGAACTTTTCTGTGTGTCATCAAACTCACCAATGAGACGATGACACAAGACAGAATGTGCCACCTCCTTAATATCCTCTGGAACGACAAAATCTCGCCCTTGCACCAGCGCATACCCTTGTGAGGCACGCAGCAACGCAAGCGTTCCTCGCGGACTGACTCCGGTTCTGTTCTTTCTGGTCGCCTGCATTAACGCTACCAGATACCCGCGTAAATCCTCATGCACAAAGACTTCGCGGCATTTTTGTTGCAGTTGGCAAATCTCCTGCGCACTGCACACAGCCTCAAGATTTGCGAGCGGTTCCGCATTGATAAAGCGATCCAACATCTGCCGCTCCTCCGACTCACTAAGACTTCCCATAGATATTTTCATAATAAAACGGTCTAACTGTGCCTCCGGCAATGGAAAGCACCCAATTGTCTCCACTGGATTTTGCGTTGCAATCACAAAAAATGGCGGTTCTAGAACTCTTGTTTCTCCATCGACTGTCACTTGTCGTTCCGCCATGCACTCCAAAAGACTTGACTGTGTGCGCGGTGTTGCACGGTTAATCTCATCCGCCAGCAATATATTGGTAAACACAGGTCCTTCCTTAAAGACAAACGTCCCTTTTTCCTGATGGAAAAAAGACAATCCTGTTACATCGCTCGGCAGCAAATCGGGTGTAAACTGTACTCGGTCAAATTTACAACCTATTGATTTTGCCAGCGCCCGCGCAAGCACGGTTTTGCCCGTCCCTGGCACATCTTCCAAAAGAACATGCCCGCCGGCTGCCAACGCTGTCAGAAGCAGCCTTGTCACTTCCTTTTTACCAATCATCACTTTTGCGACGTTCTCCTCAATTTTTGATAATATACTACTTTCATCCATGTATCTTCCCTTTCGTACTCCCGCATATCTAATTAAATACTATCTAATTTTATTATAATCCTACAGTTTGAAAATGTACAGATACCATAAAAAATTTTCCATCTGTTAGCAATATGTTACGTTGCTGTTCACTCTGTTCCAGTAACATGTAAAAATCCATGCAAAATTTGCTTCGCAAATGGATTTTTACTCGTTGCTGGTACGTTTTCTCACGGACTTAGCAGTAAATACTAAGTCCGTAAAATAGTGTAATGACAGAGAGGCATCAAGCCACCACGAAGTGGTTTTGCATGGATTTTTGCTTGCAGCCACCACGTTGTCTTACGGTATTTGCAGCAAAGTGCAAATACCTATCTGAACTGTTACAAGTGAACAGTAACTGGGTTGTCACAATGAAATTTCCTTCTTGACATTTATTTTAGTATTCACTACAATAAAAATTAATACTCATTAAAATAAACTTAATAAAAATACTTAATATTTATATCAGGATAAGAGAAAAGAAAGGACTAATACACTTTATGGCAAATATTATAGATGGATTAAAGAAGGCCCACCGAAATGAAATCATTAAACTGATTTCATTAATAGAAACATATACTCTTTTCAATAGAATGTCGGTATCTGCCTACAAAATTAAACACCTTATTCTGAAGATGTTGCGCAAGAGTGAAACTGTTATCGGAATGCAGGAACGATTTGAAAATACACAAAATGAACTGATACAGATGAATGATTTCGCACTACAGGAACGATTTGAAAGGGACTTAAAACGCGAAGTCAAAGCTACAGGCAAATTACATGGTATAAAAAATAATGACCAGCTATCTGTTTTTATATTGTATTCCGTGTCCTCTTTATACGGGAAAAAACAATATTCTCTTATGTCCCCCGCTGAAATTGCAGATGAATTGAAACTAAAATGTCAAAAAAGAAATTCAAGCAAAATCAAAAATCTTCCCACTATCTGGATTTGGTGTACCATACTTCTATTTCTATGCATGCTGTTTTTATTATTCTATTGTTATAAACATAACATTAACGTAGCATTTTCTACTACAATTATTGTTCTATTAGAAACCGGAACATGGATTTTTTTCAGCCGGATACTTGCCTTAGAAAAGCTTGCACAAGTAGTCGCGCTTAGCGGTATCAGCTATGGCACCTCCTTTTCTGTCCAATCAGATAAATTATCCATCTGTAAATGGTCCTCTGCAGATATAGATAAATTTGAACATGGCCTTAGAGCACTGCACACCCTAATAGCACGTATCCAAGAACTTACTGTTGCAAAAGAGCGGCTGTGTCAGTTAAACGAACAAAGCGAACAACTGCGCCAATCCAATCTACAGTCATTGAAACAGATACATTCCACCCTTGTAGAAAATGCGATGGAACAGGAAGCGTTAAATCGTAAAAGACAAAAATATCTCGCTGAAAACACAAGGCTTGAAGAGGAAAAAAAACAGCGTCTTGAAACAATATTGATTACAGATCGCCAAATACAATACAATGAGAATCTTGGAGAAGGTTTAAGAGAACTTCTATCTCAAACGATTCGTAATTTGTGGCAAAACAGATACTCTTCCTTTCAATTTAATCCAGAATTTTTCAAATATCTAGTGGATAACTTTGAATGGTTTTCTTTTGAAATTATTGAGCGAAGATTAGTGGAACTTGAACAAACAACAGACCCTAAATCAATCGGTAAGTTTCGGAGAGGACATTATGTCTTTGAGTTTGCGCTCGAAAAACAATCTTGCGCTCTGGTCTATGACACAGATAAAGATTTGAACATCCTAGCCATACAAAGAAATTCTCTTCCAAACGATGTAGGACTATCAGAACAGCAACTGAGTGAAACCTTGATTACATATGGTCTAGCAGCTCCACAAAAAGAACCATACCACACTGAATCGAAACACAATACTACGGGCAAGCTAATCCAAGAAATGGCAACGCAGATTAAGCAGGGGCAGAAAACAATTGGCATACTAAACAAACAGGTCGATACGCTCGCACTAGAAAAAAAGACCATTGAACTAGAACGAAAATCACTTCTTTTAGAAAAAGAAAACCTGACAAAGAAACTGCAATATTTGCAAACCCAAATGCATCAAGGAAAAATCCAAAATTTTCAGGAGTTGAAGATAAAGGAAGCGCAACTCAACAAAAAAATAGCCGATTTGGAAACCCGTCTATCTGAGAAAACAACAGAAATGAAAGTACTTCAGGCAGATTACGATCATACCTATCAAAAAGTACTCTTAGAATTGGAACAGGGAAAAAGTCAAACCAATCGTTTTAGAGAAATCATCGACAAAAACAAACAGGAGATGGAACGTTTGCAGGAAGAGTACAAGTCTCTTCAACGCAGCAGCGATGATTTGACAAATCAGCTAAATCTAAACAACAGCACCCTAAAAATGGTCAATGATACTCTCGCAAGGCAAAAAAAGAAAAACAGTGAGCAAAAAAAGACCTATGAAAAACTCAAATCCACATCTGAATCTATGAAGAAAACTATTGACGACCAGAAACAACGGATGCTCGATATTGAGACAAATAAGCAGAAGTTAGCCAACGAAAACATAACCATACAAAATAGTTTAGAGACTGCCCAAAAACATATTCTTGAACAGAAGGAAAAAATTGAACAGCTTAATCAGATTCTTGCCGAAAAGCAAGCACAGCTTGACAACACCAAGATATTTGAAAACGCCGACATTCGTCAAGAATTTGAAAAAGCATTTTCAAATGCCCAAACAGAAATTGATATTATTTCGCCTTGGATTGCCAATTTTATTAATGAACCCCTTTTTATTAATATGGTCAAACAAGCATTGCAGCGCGGTGTTGTCGTTAAAATAAAATACGGTTTTTCTGAGAACAGAGGTGGAAAAGCTCTCTCCCGCGAGACTTTAAAAAAAGTTCTAAAATCTGATTTTGGAATCACAAGGGACGAGCGTTCTATCCTAAACATTTATAAACTTCATAAAGCACTTGATGGTAAATATTTAGGAAAGATTATTACCTGTCGTCAGGACTCGCACGCAAAACTATTAATTGTTGATAAAAAGTATTATCTTATCGGAAGTTTTAATTTCCTATCTTATGACGGATCAACTATAGGCAGAGGTGAACTTGCTGTACGGGACAGCAACCAGAGCGTTATTGCAGATATGTACTCCGCATTCTTTAAATTTGACACAAACTGGCCAAAGTGGATTACAGAATCCCTGAAATAATACGCAATGATTTTAGTTTATTATAAAAAGGAGAGAAACTTAGATTATGCTATACTTTCGTTCTGTCGGCGAAGCCGAAAATGTCTTTAAAGCACTTAGCACGCCTATGCGTGTAAAAATTATGGAAATGATCTACGAAGATGACTCCCTCAGCATGAATGACCTTGCCGAAGCACTAGGACTTACCAACGGCGCGATATCCATGCATGTAGGGAAACTAGAGGAAGCGGGACTTGTACGAATCAAAATTACCTCTGGCAAGCGCGGCACTATGAAGATTATCCGTCCCCGTTACGATAGGTTAATGATCGATCTCGCCCCAATGAAAGAATCACGACGCTGCTATATAGATGACATTCGCGTTGGATACTATATTGCCTGCCACGGCACACCAACCTGTGGTCTTGCTACCAGCAAGGAAATTATTGGTTCTTTTGATGACCCAAGGGTATTTTCTTTTCCTGACCGCTTTCAGGCGGGAATTCTCTGGTTTGCCAGCGGTTACGTTGAATATAACCTGCCAAATCACCTACAGGCAGGACAAACATTGACAGAACTTCAAATCTCCTTTGAGATCTCGTCAGAATGCCCAAACACCAATGAAGACTATCCCTCTGATATCTATTTTTCTATTAACGGTATTCCACTTGGTATGTGGATTAGTCCTGGTGATTATGGAGGGCGCAGCGGCTATGTCTCACCGGCATGGTGGCCTGAAGCTCTAAATCAGTATGGATTATTAAAAACTCTAATTATCAACAGTGAGGGTTGTTTTATGGACGGCACCAACAAGCTTTCCGACGTGACGATACAAGAACTCAATATCGACTACAACAGTTATATTACTTTTAAGCTTGAAGTCCCAAAAGATACTGCCAACTGTGGCGGCTGTACGCTCTTTGGCGAAGATTTTGGCGACCACAACCAGGCGATCCGCATCAAAGCATATTATGATGAAGAGAATAGTGAAAATTAAAAAGAGGCTTTTTCGCCTCTTTTTATGTGCAGACTCGCTTTTTACTATACGGTAATCACTCCACACGCTCCAAGTGCAATCACCACCGCCCCAAGTGCGATGCGATACCAGCCAAATACTTGAAAATCGTGCTTTTTAATATAATCCATTAAAAATTGAATCACAAAAATTGACACAAAAAACGAAACCAGCATTCCAATAATGAGCACCCCCACCTCAAGTGTCGTAAAGGATATACCAAATTTCACTAACTTTAAAAGACTTGCGCCAAACATAACGGGTATGGCAAGAAAAAACGTAAACTCTGCTGCCACATTTCTTGAGACTCCAATCAGCAACGCACCCACAATGGTAGCACCAGAGCGCGAGGTTCCTGGAAACACCGCCGCGATTAACTGAAATATGCCAATGATAAACGCTGTCTGAAACGTAATGTCATCAAGCTGTCTAATCTTTGCCTGCTTTGTCTTATTCATATGCTCCACCACAATAAACGCCACACCAAACACAATTAGCGCCAGCGCCACCGGCATTGCATGATAAAACAGCGCCTCAAACACATCATCAAACAATAGACCAACAACTGCCGCTGGAATACATGCCACCACAATTTTTAACCACAACACAATTTTATCCATCTCAATCACAGGCTTTGATTTGTCCTTGAATTGAAATGGAAAAATCTTGTTCCAAAACAGAATCACAACAGCCATAATTGCGCCAAGCTGAATGACCACCAGAAACATCTCCAAAAATTCTGGAGTGCAGTCAAGTTTGATAAACTCATCCAATATGATCATATGCCCTGTACTGCTAACCGGAAGCCATTCTGTAATTCCCTCTACAATACCAAACAGCACCGCCTTCAATAGTTCTAACATAGCCCAATCCATTGCATCTGTGCTGCGCTCATCAGATGCAGTCCTTTCCCAAACAATTCTCTTCTACTATCATATAATTCATATCTGCAAAAAATTCATCAATTCTCCCCAGCACTTTTTGGCATCCTGATATCCCAGTTGATATAGTGCATCTAACTTTTCTCTGTCTTTTTCTATCCTGCCAATACCGTTTGCCTTCTGTGGTCGGATAACAAATACCCTCCCAGCCTTTTCTTCCGCCTCCAAAAAACGCATTGTCTCGTTGTAGCGCACATAGCGGTTTGCTGTCAGTTCATAAACTTTAGGAAATTTTGCATACTTCAATTTAACCAAATTAAGCATTACAGGAGAAACCTGTTTTCTGATATACCCCACTTCCTTTGTGAGAATCACCACATTTTTCTGATTTCCATCTGCAATCGCTTTTCGGATTGGAATCGCATCTGCAATCCCGCCATCCAGATAATAGGCATCTCCAATTTTTACATTTCTGGACACAAGCGGTAAGGAAGCAGATGCGCGTACATAGAGCGTATCCTTGTACATTTCACGCATTGGTTTATACTCGGGTTCACCTGTCTGAAGATTTGTCACCACCGCATAGGCATTTCCCTCGTATTTTGCAGCCGCTTTATAATCGTAAGGGTCAAGCTTATTTGGAATTTGATTGTAACACATATCTGCATTGAACAAATCCCCTGTAGTCAAAAAACTGTACATACTGCAATAATTTTTATCCTTTAGATAATTCAGTGCTACTCTGTAGGAGCGTTTTTTCTGTTTTGAGATATAGCTGCACAGATGACAAGCCCCCGCCGAGACACCATAACAATTTTGAAAATATAAATCTTTTTCCATAAAATACTCAAGCACACCGGCGGTATATATTCCCTTCATACCGCCGCCCTCAAGCACCAGACCACAGTTAACCATAGCGCTACCTCACACCATATTCCTGCGCAACAAATCTGCGCAGCGCCGGCATTGCGCGCTGAACCTTTTCCGTCTCAATGCAATACGCCATCCGAAAATATCCTGGGCACCCAAACGTGTCACCAGGCACCAATACCAGATCATAATTCATCGCTTTTTTGCAAAATGCCACTGAATCTTCCTCAAGTGCTCGCGGAAAAATATAAAATGTTCCGCCTGGCTTCACAACCTCAAAGCCAAGGCGCACAAGCTCCTCATAAATAATATTCATATTCGTCTCATAAACGGACAACTCCGAAGTCAATCCTAGAACTTCCGCCACTGCAATCTGAATGATAGAAGGTGGGCAGTTATGTCCAATTCCCCGTGAAATTTGCGCGCACATTGGTGAAATCAAGGTGCTGTCCGTACATTTCGGATTTGCCGCAATATATCCAAGGCGCTCTCCTGGAATAGAAAGCGACTTTGCAAAAGAATAGCATGAAAGTGAATTGTCATAATACTTCGAGATATAAGGAGCATCCACCCCCTCAAATATAATATCGCGATATGGCTCATCTGAAATCAAGAAAATATCGTGTCCATACTCCTTCTGTTTCTCCTCAAGAAATTGCGCAAGTCGCTTGATTGTCTCTGTCGAGTAAACAATACCCGACGGATTGTTTGGCGTGTTGATAAGCAATGCCATTGTCCTTGCAGTAAACTGTTTTTCTAGCTCCTCAAAATGAATCTGGAACTGTTTTGTATCAGCGGGCACCACTTTCAATACTGATCCAGTCTGATTCACATAATGATTGTATTCTGGAAAATATGGTGCAAATGTAATCACCTCATCCCCTGGCTGTGTGACTGCCCGCACTGCATGTGCCACAGCGCCAGCAGCGCCCGTTGTCATAAACAGATGTTCTGACGTATACTGCATTCCATATGTTTTATTTAAATACTCTGCAAATTTCATTCGCACAGACAAAATCCCCTGTGACTGGCTATAGCCGTGCAATTCCATTGTATCGCGCTCCTGCAACAGCGCTATCATTTTGTCGGTAAACGCCTGTGGCACTGCCACTGACGGATTTCCCAGACTGAAATCAAATACATTCTCACTTCCAATTTCCTTCGCTCTTCCTGCTGCCCACTCAGACATCTGCCGGATTACAGACTTCGCTCCCAACATTTCTTTATATTTTTGTGAAATCATTCCTCTTTCCTCCATTCCTACGTGCACTCTATCGTCACTGTGTACTCGTCCATTAAAATAGTGAGAATCCTGCGCCAAAATGCAAAAACTTTTGCATTTTGTGTGCAAAAATTGTTGCAGTTCACACTTAGGAAATCTAAATTGCTGCAAAATATAGTCAAGTGTGAACTGTAACCACTCTGTCTCCCCATTGTACCACCGCAAATAAAAAAAAGCAATTTTATTTCATTTCAATCCGCCATACCGATTCATAATCTTTCCCAACTCCTCATAGAATGTACAAATGATTCAGAAGGAGACCCCTTTTCAAGATTATGAAGGATTATATTGAAGAAAGAGCGATCAATATTGCTGTCTATATTATCGACAATAACGCTACTGTGCGGCAGACTGCCAAGGCATTTGGTGTGAGCAAATCCACTGTACATAAAGACGTTACCTCAAGACTGATGCAGGTAAATCCTGCTCTTGCAAGACAGGCGCGGACTGTACTGGATGTGAACAAGTCTGAGCGCCATATCAGGGGAGGACTTGCCACCCGTGAAAAATATGCACATCAAAAAGAAGAGTAGGAGGATATTCCCCCTACTCCATATGTTTCCATCAAACTACTCTCCGCACACACAAAATATCTCGATACAGTGCATTGCTAATCTTTATTCCCGTCTTGGCGGAACTTGCGTGGACAATCTTTCCATTCCCTATGTAAATCGCTACATGTCCTGGATAACATATAATATCGCCAGGCTCCGCTTCTGCATAACTCACTTCTTTGCCAACACTTCTCTGAGAAGTTGAGTTTCTAGGAAGATTGTATCCAAATGCCTTGTATACCGACTGCGTAAAACCAGAACAGTCCGCTCCGTTTGTCAGACTTGTGCCGCCTGCCACGTAGGGATTTCCCACAAATCCGCAAGCGTAATTCGCCACTTCTTTCCCCTTTGCGCTTCCCTTTGCAGCCGCGACCGTCTCTTTTCCGGCTGTTGACTTTGCAGATACTTCTGTTGTCGGTGTACTGTTATTTGTAGTACTACTGTCATTACTGTTATTTGTAGTGGTATTATTTTTCTTTGCCTCTTCCTCCTCCTTTTTCTTTCGTTCTTCCTCTTCTTTCCTCTTGCGCTCCTCTTCCTCCTTTCTCTTTCGTTCTTCCTCTTCTTTCCTCTTGCGCTCCTCCTCTGCCTCAATCTGCTTAATCTGTGCATTTCTTTGCTTGATTTGTTGTTTGTAGACTTCCGCCTGCTGTCTTGCCTTGCTAATTTGAACAGCATAATCTGCACTGATTGCCTCAAGTTCCGCTCTCGCCTCCTCAACGCTATCTTGTTCTTCCTCAAGTCCTTCCTGTGTCGCTTCCAGTTCAGATTGCTCTATTTCAAGCGTTTCTTTTAAGTCCTCTACATTTTGTCTGGCAATTTTATAATTGGTAAACATCTTTTTATCATATTCGTGCATCTTCTCCACGTAGTCCGCTTTATTGAGCATATCCTGCATGGAAGACGCACTGAAAAGAATATCGAGAAAAGAAGTCTCTCCGCTCTCATATACTGCCTTCACCCGAACTTTCATCGCCTCATACTGCTGACGCTCTACTTTTTGTGCCTCCTCCAAGTCAATTTTTGCCTGCTCAATCTGCGCCTTTTTTGCCTCAATTTCTTCCTCAAGAAGACTGATACTCGCCATAATTTCCGCTATTTGATTGCTGAGTATTTGTATCTCTGCGTCAATGCTCTCCTGTTCCCCTTCCAGTTCATTGACCTGGTCATCCAAATCTTCCAGCCTTCCCTCATCTTCTTCATTCTGCTGTTTCAGCTCATCTTTTTTTGCCGCTTGTACCTGACAAGCACTTAAAAAGATGCTAAAATCACACGCTGCCAAAAATATTGCCACACACAATCCTATTATCACCAGTCTCCTGTAGCCTTTTTTCATGTGTATCTACCCCTTTTTCGCTATGATTTTCTTCGCTTACGCCTCTTCCTCCTCAACAGTAACGACCTCCATCAGTCGCTCAATCACCATATTCTGTACCATAGACATTCTATAGGTGGCAAAGCCCACATCAGCAATTAACTCATCTCCAGAAGCATACCCATATTCTGCCGCTTCCTCATCTGCCTTTTCCGCAATCATTTCCTCAGTAATTTCCATTTTCTCCGCACGCGCCACTGCTTCCATCACCAAGTACTGCTTTATTGTATCCGTAAACATCTCATTCATCTGCGAATTGTACTGTTCCATCGTAACACCATATGCACTTGTCACAAAAGTCTCCAAATCCATATTGTACATAGACTTTGCAATTGACTCAATATAGCGATTATAATTTTGCGCCTCCTCCTCAACAAGATATTCAGGAATGGACTGCACTGTGCTTTCCTCAACAACTTTTCGCACAACAGCGCTTCTTGCATTTGCTGTGTAAGTCTCTTTGGCATTCTCTTCCATCGCACGCTTCCCTGCTTCCCAGACCTCCTCTTTTGTCTTATAAGGAAGCCCCATTTCTGCCATCTCCTCCGGCGTCACTGTCGCGTACTCCGCCGATCCCTCTATACTATTAACTGTAACAGTAAACACAACTTCCTGCCCCGCCATTTCTGCATTGCGATAATTATCTGGAAATGTCAGATTTAAATCCACAGTCTCACCCACATTCACACCGACAAGTCCATCCTCAAAACCTGGGATAAATCCCCCTGAACCAATTGACAGTTTATATCCAGAGGCAGTGCCTCCCTCAAATGCCACGCCATCTTTCTTTCCTACATAATCAATATCTGCAACATCACCTTTCTTGACAGGTCTATTTGTAATCGTTCCCACCAACAACCTGCTGTTAATATAATCCTCTATCCCATCCTCACTCACTTTGGGTCTGGTAGCTGTCACTTTCATTTTCTTGTAATCTCCCAATGTGACATATTTATCAATATCAAGATCTTGAAATCCTACATAATCCTCTCTATCGCTCACTCTATCAATTTCTGTCTGCACACTGTCTGAACTTTCTTCCTCCACGACAGTTACTGTCTCATTTTCCTCCATGACAGAACTTGTCTCCACTACATTTGCATCTTGGTCCGTTTTCTTCCCCCCGCAGGCACTTATACTCGCAATCATCATACCTGTTAAGCACATTAATACCAGTTTCTTTTTCATGATTCATAATCCTTCCTTATTAAAATACATTCCTTCCACCCTCATGAAATCTATAATAACATTATCACATCAAAAACACAATGAAAAACAAAAAGGAAATCAACGGACTTTCTTGCACTTTCTGACATTTAATGTTAAAATATTACTAATTCCCGTTTGTCCGCTTTAGAGGGTACTAAAATCATATAATATTCCACAACAAAATAGAAAGGTAATGGATTCAGATGGCAGTAAAAATTATAATCACAATTTTAATTATTCTCGTAGTTCTTTTGGTGGTATTGTATTTCGTCGGCAAAAAATTACAGAAAAAACAAGCTGAACAGCAAGCACAAATCGAGGCTGCCAAACAGACTGTCACAATGCTTATCATCGATAAGAAAAAGCTCAAACTAAAAGATGCAGGATTTCCTGCCGCAGTGCTAGAACAGACGCCCAAGTATATGCGTCGTGCAAAATTTCCAATTGTCAAGGCAAAAATAGGACCCCAGATTATGTCCTTAATCTGTGATGCTTCTATCTTTGACACCATTCCAATAAAAAAAGAAGTAAAAGCAACCGTCAGTGGAATTTATATCACAGACGTAAAAGGTATTCGCGGAAAACTTAACACTGCCCCTGCCAAGAAAAAAGGAAAATTCCGCAATTGGGTTGAAAAAATGCAGGAAAAAGCTGGCGCAAAACCACTAAAATAAGCATAAAAAATACTGCCTTTGGCAGTATTTTTTAATGCGCTATCATCAACTATAAATCCAATTTCAAATCATTTTCCAAAATCCAACCTATTTTCCGAAACAGATTACCAATAATATAAGTAAGAATTGCGGGAAACAAAAAACTAATACTAATTAATCCTGCCCAATCCCACATGGTAACTGCTATCTTAGTCCCTGCAGCAATATCGTTCAGCCAGCCTGTGTACACACCAATCTGTCCAACCAATCCGCACGTTCCCATTCCTGACGCTACCGCTGCACCATTCATTTGTAACTGAAAAATACAGGTTGCAATGGGTCCTGTAATGGCTGATACAATAATGGGTGGAAGCCAAATTCTAGGTTTTTTTACAATGTTTCCCATCTGAAGCATAGAAGTTCCAATTCCCTGTGCAAACAATCCCCCAATTCCATTTTCCCGAAAACTCATCACCGCAAACCCAACCATCTGCGCACAACATCCGGCAAGTGCTGCGCCTCCGGCGAGTCCAGTAAGACTGAGCGCCGCACAAATTGCAGCACTGCTAATTGGAAGTGTAAGTGCAATTCCTACAATCACGGAGATAATTACACCCATCAAAAATGGCTGCAATTCCGTTGCCCACATAATCGCTTTCCCGACAGCACTCGCTGCACTGCCAATCGCCGGCGCACAAAAAGATGCAAGCAATGCGCCAGATATAATTGTCACAAGCGGCGTCACAATAATATCCACTTTCGTTTCTTTTGAGACTGCCTTTCCCAACTCCGCTGCAACAATTGTGATCAAAAGCACAGCCAGCGGCCCACCAGCTCCGCCAAGTGTATTGGCAGCATGTCCTACCGCCGCAAGCGAAAATAACACCAAGGGTGGACAATGCAGCGAGTACCCAATCGCAACAGCCATCGCCTCTCCTGTCACAGCCTTGGCATATCCCCCAATCGTTACCAAAATTTCCACGCCAACCCTCTCACCGATTGTAGAAAGGATTGTTCCAATCAAAAGAGATGCAAATAAACCTTGTGCCATTGCGCCCAACGCATCAATACCGTAACGTTTGCCAGAGAGTACAATGTCTTTCCTCTTTAAAAACTGTTGTACCTTTTCCATAATATTCCTCCATTTTTTAGTATTCAAGACTCACTCGGCATATCTCAAATTCTATGGTAGTATATCGTTACTATTCATGGGTCAGGAATGCGCTGAACTGCGCATTCCGTGAGAACATGATTCAGGGGGTGAGGGGCGATTTTTGCGAAGCAAAATTTTGAATATCGCCCCGAATTGTTACTATGAGCGGCTCTAAGGCCGTGAATAGTAACAGTATATCATAACAGTTCAGATAGGTATTTGCACTTTGCTGCAAATACCGTAAGACAACGTGGTGGCTGCAAGCAAAAATCCATCACCAAAGGCGATTTTGCATGGATTTTTGTCCGTAACAGTGAAGGTATCTGAACTGTTACAGTATATCACAAGCGCTTTGGCATTTCAAGATAAATACTATAGGACTACACAGCAAAGCGGTCGTTATATCTTCTCATCTGATTGATACAACGACCGCTTCATTGCGCTTCAATATTCAATTTTTTCCTCTTTCTCGGACCCTTTCATCCGCTCTTATTTTTTTACGCTTCCTTCGTTTCTTTCCTTTTCTCTATCTATCTGCTGTCCTTCTTTAGAAATACACTTCTTAATTTCCTATGCTTTGCTATCTCATAGCTGCATTCTTTTTGGTCTTTCTATTAAGGGATTTCTTCCAGCCAGCATCTAGGTTTCTGCTATTGCCAAGGGACTCATCTCCTCTCCATTTTTATCCTTTATTTCGATTGCCTGCAGGTATCCGAATATTGCATTTGTTCTATACATGTTCTCTACAAATACTTCACAAATGCTTTACAAAAGTTCTTTTGCATTTTATACTTTTATCTTTTGTATATCAACAATTTATCTTTTGTAATTCTAATCCGTCACCATCTTTGGTACATTTCTGCTATAGTTATCCTCTGTAACTATCTTTTGTACCTTTCTTTTTCTTCTTCCTTTGTGTAATTGTATAGTAACACTTCTTTTCTATCATTGCAATAGTTTTTATGAAAAATGTCAAATACTGTCGAAATTACTATATTTTATCAGTTATTTTGTATAGTATTTTCTGAATTTTCTGACAATTTTTCTCCTCTTTTACTATTTTCAATCACGTACAAAACTTCCTCTTTTACAAGTGCACTTTTTTCCTCATAATCTTTTGCTTCTTGCAGCGCCATAGCCTCCCTTAGCGAAATCAAATTTCTAAGTTGCACCGTATGATTTTCCACTGGTATGTATGCCTTTTTCTTTCGATCAAAAGCAGAACGCAACAAATAATATTGATAGATATCCTTTTTGTTATCTGCAAGCTTCACAATATCATCTACAATACACACACCAATCGTCTCACTATATATAATGTCCTTTTTCTGAAACAATTTTATCCCTCCAAAGTATTCGTATCTCAACACAAGGCTTATTTTCTCCACACCAGTCTGTACATACAAAATAGCATCATCTCCATCTGGAATGATGCTATTTTATTTCCAGTTATGAAATTGCATTGTTACATGTGTTCCCTTTCCCGTCTGAGTTCTCCTGAGTTACTTCCCTTTCGCACCGGCCGACCGTCCATAAAACCAGCCTGCCAGCAGAAACTTTGTTCCGCTTGCTCTGTGTCTCCAGACCATATTTACTTTGATATAATTATCGGCAAAAATTTCAAAACGCTTAACCTCATTTGTCAAATCGAGTAGAGAAGATTTATCTTCCCTACTCGCCTATACAACTTAAACGTTTTTCCGTTTTTCAACAAATACTGGGAAGGACTCAGTTCCCTTTAATTCCTTATAGGAAGAAATGGTTACATTCTTGTCTGTAATCGCATATTCCACAGTTGCCCCTGTCTCAATAACAGTGTCCTGCATCAGCACGCAATTTCTAACCTTTGCGCCCTTGCCAACTTTAACGCCACGAAACAGAATGCTGTTCTCCACTTCACCCTCAATCACACAACCATCTGCCGCCATCACATTTTTTGCGTGAGAGCCTGTTGCATATCTTGTCGGGTTGTCATCACGAATCTTTGTATAAACAGGATTCGGTGAGAACAGTGCATTGATGTTCTCCTCTTTCAACATCTTCATGTTCTCTGCAAAGTAAGAATTGATACTCATAATACGCGCATAGTAACCGTCATGCTGATATGCTTTTACATTCAACTTGTCAAGCTGCGGTGCAATAATATCGCGCTCAAAATAGGTCAAACCATTGACATAAGCCTCGCGAATCTGATCCATTAAAAGCTGACGCTCAATGACATAGATGTTCATAGAAATATTCCGCTCACCATCTTCTTTATCATTGACCACAATCTTCTGTACTCTGCCGTCTGCATCAATATCAAGTGTATAGTACAAATCTTTTTTCGTCATATCAATATCGCGCAACGCTTTTGGAATCTCTTCCTTTGTGTAAGCGATTGTCACATCTGCTCCACTGTCAATATGCTGCTGAAGCAATTTGCTAAAATTAAAATTAACTGCAATATTTGTATCCGCCATAATGACATATTTTTCTTTCTGGCGTTTCAGATAGTCAATAATGCTCGCAATGGCTTCCACTCTGCCATTGTAGATATTAACTGTCTTCTGTGCAAAAGGAGGAATGATGTTCAGACCGCCCTTTTTGCGTGTCAAATCCCACTCTCTACCAGAACCAAGATGGTCCATCAAGGAATGATAATTTCTCTTTACAATCAATGATATATTGTCAATACCACAGTTTACCATACTCGAAAGCATGAAATCTACCAGTCTATAACGGCTTGCAAATGGTATAGATGCCATCAGTCTCTCAGTAACAAGCTCTGGTACTAATGAATCATAGCTGTTTGGGAACAAAATGCCCATTGCTGAATCTGCATTGGAATTGATCATGCCTTGTCACCTCCCTTTACATCTGCTGACACCATCGCGTCAGGTCCTACAATCGCGCCCTCGCCGATTGTCACATTAGAGCCTACTGTCGCAACGCCTTTTCTATCCCCGTCTGGCATTTCTCCTACGACAGCATTCTTCTCAATCACTACATTTTCTGCGATAATACAATGTTTAATTTGTGCGCCTTCCTTTATTGTGCTGCCGCCCATAATGACTGCATCCTCTATCACAGCGCCTTTTTCCACCTTGACACCCGCAAAAAGCACAGAATGTTTTACTTTGCCATCAATACTGCATCCGTCAGTGATCATACAGTTCTCCAGCACCGCTTCCTCACCGATACGATGCCCTGTCATACCGCTGTTTCTGCTATATACACGCCAGTCATCATCAAACAAGTTGATACCGCTGTTTTCGGGATCGAGCACTTCCATATTTGCCTCCCAGAGGGAAGAAATCGTTCCAACATCTTTCCAATAGCCTGCAAAACGATACGCATACATTTCCCGCTTATCCCGCAGCAGACTTGGAATAATATTTTTTCCAAAATCATTATCAGACTCAGGATCATTTTCGTCCTCAATCAGATATTTTTTCAGAATCTCCCAGTTGAAAATATAGATACCCATCGACGCCAGATTGGACTTTGGCTCCTTCGGCTTCTCCTGGAATTCTGTGATCTTGTCATTATCATCTGTTACCATCAGTCCAAAACGACCTGCCTCTTCCCAAGGTACTTCCATAACTGCCACGCTGAACTCCGCACCTTTTTCCTTATGGAATCTAAGAAAATCACTATAATCCTGCTTGCAGATCTGGTCTCCAGACAATATAATCACATACTCTGGATCATACCGCTCAATAAAATTAATGTTCTGATAAATCGCGTTCGCCGTGCCCTTATACCAGTCTGAACCAGTTGCCTTCTGATAAGGAGGCAGTACATGAACACCTCCGTGCAACCTGTCCAAATCCCACGGCTGACCATTTCCTATGTACTCATTCAGTACAAGTGGCTGATACTGGGTAAGAATCCCCACTGTATCGATTCCCGAATTTACGCAGTTTGAAAGCGGAAAATCAATAATCCTGTATTTCCCGCCAAACGGAACTGCAGGTTTTGCCAGCTTTTGTGTCAATGTATACAGACGCGACCCCTGACCGCCAGCAAGCAGCATTGCAATCATTTCTTTTGCCATAAAATACCTCCAATCCTATTTTGAGCATGTGCAATGTTTCTTCTTATATTTAATCGAGTAAAGAAGATTACTTCCCCTACTCGGCGCGCGGCCCATGCACTGCCTTAGCGAATTATTTCCTCTGCATAGGTCTGCGCATAAAAAATTGTCTGCTCAATCTACGTTTTCTAAACAGGGTACAAACCATCATTATCATGATAATTTTAAATCCCGCCCTGAATAGTTACAATTATACTATAATATTCTAAAAAATGGTAGTGTTTTGTTTATTTTATTCTGAAAAATATGCACAAAAAAATCTATTCTATAAATTATGCCATTTTCTTTGCTGACTTTTCCCGCTAATTTGTAACTTTTTATCTAATATTTCGTAACAGTTTAGATACCTTCACTGTTACGGACAAAAATCCATGCAAAATCGCCTTTGGCGATGGATTTTTGCTTATTCGCTAGAAAAATGTAAAATTATTCGCACAATCAAATAGGGAAGATAAATCTTCCCTACTCAATTTACACTCTATTATAATTTATCAAACAACCTTTTAGAATAATCTGTCTCTCCTCATCAGTCAGCTCGCCGAGCGTCATCTCAAACGCCGTCTGTTTTTGCTCACCAGAAGCACTTCCCACAACATATGCCTGAATCACTTCTGCTTTCTCCTCCACTGCCTTCCGTATACCTGGAATGTAAATATAGTCGAGATTCTTAAAGGGCAGTTCGCCCTCCTTAATAAGAAATGGCAGCATTCCCCAATTAATAAGGTTGGAGCGATATCGTTTTGTCGCGTACTCGTTGGCAATGTTTGCCCAACCACCAAGCACTTTCTGGCAGCTTGCTGCCTGCTCACGCGCGGAACCATCACCTGGTTTCACCGCAAAGATTGTGCTTCCAATACCCGTGTTGCTGCGGTCCGCATCTGGAGTGATCGTCTTCATCACAGCCCACGCTGCCTCTAGCTCAGGGAATTTCCGTACTGGACAAGCTTTCTCTTCCCGCACCTTCTCCGCAAGCTGAATCTCCTTTGCAAGCCGCACATAGTTCGGATCTTTTCGAGAAAGTGTAAACTCTGCAAGACCAAGCGGATTTGAGCGATAAGAAGAAGTCTCCCCCGAAGGAATCAGCTCATCTGTGGTGGTGACAGGATCGTGAATCTCTGAGACTACTTTGAGCATCAAATTGTCTGTCAGCGCTACCATTGCAGGCCAATCCTTAATGTTGGGTCCAAACTGAATTTCAACAGACTCGTCCGCAACACCCTTAGAGTCAAATACACGATTCTCATAAATCTTTTTGTCAAAGAAATATTGATACTTTGTAAAACTTCCATCAAAATCCGTGGCAGGCGTAAGATAACCTTTGTTCGCCGCTGTCGCTGCAATCGAACGCGCATCCATCAATGCCACAGATGCAATCTGCCCACTCTGGAGTTTTGAGCCCTCGCGATTTGGGAAGTTTCTGGTCGAGTGGCGAATAGAAAATGCATTGTTTGCCGGCGTATCTCCCGCGCCAAAGCAAGGACCACAAAAGGCAGTCTTTAACACTGCGCCTGTCTGTAGCAGTTTTGCTGCGCATCCATTTTTCACCAACTCCATATAAATAGGCATAGAAGCCGGATAAATACTTAGAGTAAACGCATCTGGACCGATACTTGCGTTCTCAAGAATATCTGCCGCCGCACAAATATTTTCAAAACCACCACCTGCACAACCTGCAATAATTCCCTGTTCCACATACAATCTGCCATCGCGCACTTTATCTTTCAGTGTGAAATCCACCGCGCCATCTAAACTGACAAGCGCTTTCTTCTCGCAATCCTCCAAGATATCCAACAGATTTGCATTTAACTCTTCAATTGTATAGGTATTGCTTGGATGAAATGGCATTGCAATCATTGGCTTTATTTTGCTTAAATCCACTTTAATGCAACCATCATAATATGCAACTTCCCCTGGATTTAACTCTGCAAAATCTGCACTTCTGCCGTGAATCTCATAGAAATCCTTAATTTCGCTATCTGTTTTCCAAATGGAAGACAAACATGTTGTCTCTGTTGTCATCACATCAATGCCAATTCTAAAATCAGCGGAGAGCGACGCCACTCCAGGTCCGACAAACTCCATCACTTTATTTTTCACATAGCCATTTTTAAACACTGCACCAATAATAGCAAGTGCTACATCCTGAGGTCCTACACCCTTGACTGGTGCTCCTTCCAAATATACTGCAACAACTCCTGGCATATTAATATCATAAGTCTGATTTAAAAGCTGCTTTACCAGTTCTGGTCCGCCTTCTCCCATCGCCATTGTACCAAGTGCACCATAGCGTGTGTGTGAGTCAGAACCAAGTATCATTCTGCCGCCACCTGCAAGCATTTCCCGCGCAAACTGATGAATCACTGCCTGATGTGGTGGAACATAAACTCCGCCATATTTTTTCGCACAAGTCAATCCAAACATATGATCATCTTCGTTAATCGTTCCGCCCACTGCACAGAGTGAATTGTGACAGTTAGTCAACACATATGGCACAGGAAATTTTGTCAAGCCTGACGCGCGTGCTGTCTGTATAATCCCCACAAAAGTAATGTCATGTGATGTCAATTTATCAAACTTAATTCTAAGCTTGTCCATATTGTCAGATGTGCTATGTTCTTTGAGAATCCTGTAAGCAATTGTCTCCTTTGCGGCATCTTCCTTGCGCACTTCTTTGCCAGTCTTTGCCTTGATGGCAGCTATCGCCTCTGCATTGTCTGCGATTAGCTCGGAACCGTTCACAAGATATGCACCAGTCTCCAATAATTGAATCATTTTTTGCACCAATCCTTTCTATTTTTCATTTATCAATATTGTACCTGCTTCTATAACAGGTGACAGAAAACAAATTTTCATTTCATATCGTCATGTATAAATATACTATACTTTCCTATAAGAATGCAATGGTCAAATTGCCCAATAGTTACAATTCACATTCACGCCGTTACTTTTCATACCCAATAACAAAAACAGATAGTAACAGTTCAGCCTTTGGCTTCCTGTTATAAGCATCAAGCCATGCAAAACCACTTCGTGGTGGCTTGATGCATCTCAATCACTACGTTATTTCACGGACTTTGCAGTAAATGCAAAGTCCTGGAGCTAAATTGTAACCGATTGTATCAAAAAAAGCGAACAAATGCTTGCAATATTCTTTATTTTATATTATGATATTACTGTAACCACAAACAATTGTTTAAGCTTTTAGACCAAATAAGGGAATAAAGCTTAACAATTCTATTTGTACATATAAAATACAATCTCTTATAAAATCAATATTTATACCTTATCCTAGCATATTGTATCGATATTGTGTTCTGTAAACAAGTGATTGTATATGGAGGGGGATACCAAATGACAAAAGAATGGAATGTAACTGACAGTGCCGGAACTATCCACAAAGTTCAATGTAAAATGGGCGGTTTTGGCGGAAACAAGGTGATTGTTGACAATGATAGCTACAAACTAAAGTCAAGCAACTGGTTTATTGTCGTAGTTGATTATCAAATTAATCTACCTGGTGCAATATGTAATCTTGTAATTATTGGAAACAATATTCGACTCGCTGTAAATGGCGTATTTTTAGACAACGGCAAACCATATGAGCCTGTGAGCAATGTCCCTGTATGGACTTGGATTTTAGTGGCAGTCAGTTGTATTGGAGGCTTTTTATTTGGAGGCGTCCTTAGCATGTGTATCGGTGCGGTGTGCAGTATGTTTGCAATAAAAGCTGTGTTAGATAAGAAGACAGGGCTTGCTATCGGTCTTTTTGTACTATCGATTGTCATTACACTCTGCGTTATGTTATTTGTAGCACCATTATTACAGACAGAACTTGGAGGCAGTACTTATTATGGAAGATAAGAATTTAAACACTCAAAATCAACCATTTAGCCAAGGACAACCCAATCAACAGCAATATACACAGCCTGCAAAGGCTGTTGTGTATGACACTATGCCCATGAAAAATAACAATATGGCAATTGCTGGACTTGTTGTCGGCATCTTTTCGCTCTTAATATGCTGGATTCCTTTTTGGAATCTGCTGCTTTCCATTGCGGGCATTGTCTGCTCCGCGATTGGACTTTCCCGCAAACAAAAATCCGGCATGGCAATTGGAGGGCTTGTCGCATCAATTATTGCACTTTTAATTTCTATTTTTATTATAGCTCTTTATGTGATTGCGTTGTCAATTGGATAACATTATCATCGGGCGTCTGTTAGCTTTGCTGACAGACGCCCGTGTGCATATCAGAAAGCACAATCTTTTTCGCTCCCAACCATAGTACTTCCTTCTCGTCATGTGTGACAAAAAGCACAGTCTTTCCTGCTGTTTTTTGCTTCACATACGCTAACGCCTGTTCCCTGCGCGCATTATCCAACCCTTGAAAAGGCTCATCAAGACAGAGAATATCGTATTCCGCTAACAGCGCTCTAAGAATGCTCACACGTCTGCGCATCCCGCCAGAAAGTTCAGATACTGGCTGCCCAAGACAATCACTTAATCCCAGTTTATCCATCTCCTGCCTTACTGTCTCGACAGCAAGATAAGGAGTAACCAAGCAAATATTTTCTATTGCTGTCAGGTGCTCACACAAACGTTCCTCTTGAAATACTGCGCTAAATCGCTTCCCCTTTTGTCCAGTGATACATCCGCTGTCAATCTTTTCAAGTCCCATTACAATACGCAGTAATGTTGTTTTTCCCACGCCGGAAGGCGCCATAATACAAGTGATTTCTCCACTGTTTATAGTCAAATTCAAATGTTGAAATACCTTTTTATGCCCGAATGACTTTGATACATTGTTGAGACAAATGTTTTCCATCATCTTACACGTCCCTTTTCACGCCGACTATAGCACGCCGCGCATCTTCTCACAAGAGCTAACATTATTTTTTCAAAGGCAAGGCTCATCAGCACAACCACAAGCGTCCACGCAAACAAATCTGGAGTGTCCAGATAGACTTTTGCCTGCTGCATTTGCTCTCCAACCGACCCTTTTGGAATACCAATCACTTCTGCTGCAACCCCCGCTTTCCAAGCAAGGCCAAGTGAGACACTGCACGCCGAATAAAAAAAGGGCATTATCTGCGGCAGATAAATAAATCTCACCACGCGCATCCGCGGAATGCGAAAGACCTCTGCCATCTCCAAAAGTGCCCTGTCCACACTTCTAATGCCGCCAAGCACATTTGTATAAATAATTGGCAACACCATTAGAAACGATATCAATATTGAAAGATTTCTGGATGAAAACCAGATAAGTGCCAGTATAATAAACGAGGCGACTGGCACTGACTTCACAGTTAACATAAGCGGCGCCATTAACTCAAAAATGCGGTGATATCGCGAGGACAGTCCTGCCAAAACACTTCCCGCCAACACAGCCAGCAAAAATCCAAATGCAATGCGCGACAGTGTAAAAAGTATAGTCTTCCAAAATGCCTTGGTACACGCCAACTGACTCAGCCGTAAAAGTACTTTTATCGGGGAGACGAGCAGAATATCACTGTCTATCCAAATACTAAAAATCTGCCATACTATCAACCAGAACAATACTGCCCAAAGGCAAATCTCACACTTTTCTTTGTTTTGTCTCATGGCCCATAATAAAAGTCATCTGCTGGAAGCGCCCCGCCTATCGCCTTTGGATTTTGTTCCAACAGCACTTTTAGATATCCTGAAAGCTTCTGTTTCATTTCCTCTCCTGTGATAAACACAATGTTACAACTTGGAACTGCTTTTACTGCGACCGGTACCGGCACAATATCATATTTTTCTATTAGAGTTGCCGCATCTTTTATATTTTGATTGACATAGTTTACAGAAGCCTCATAGTGCTCCAAAAATGCCTGCACAGCAGCGGGATTCTGTTCAACAAATTCTTTTCGCGCTACAACCACACCTGTCAAAAGTGCAGAATCCGCTCCAAGTTTGTCCCACTCCTCAGTGAGATCCAGCGCAACCCGAATCTTCTCGCTCTTTGTCTGTGCCGTTGTCACAAAGGGCTGCGGAAGCATTGCAATCGCGTTTTCATCCGCCATCAGTGCCGACAGGCACTCTGCATGTTCGCTTTTCCACTCGATTGTCACATCTTTCTCTGGATCAATACCATTCTGTGCAAGAATATAGTTTAACGCATACTCTGGGGTCGCTCCTTTTCCACTTGCATAAATTGTTCTGCCTTTTAGGTCACTGACTTCCGATATGACATCGCCGCTCTCCACTATATAGATGACCCCCAGCGTATTAATAGCAAGCACTTGAACTTCCGCGTTTGTATTATTGTACAACACAGACGCAAGGTTTGCTGGAACTGCTGCAATGTCCGTCTTACCCTGCACAAGTTTCGGTGTCACTTCATCTACTGCTGCCACAATCTCAAACTGATAATCGTTGTCCTTAATTTCACCCTTTTCAGACTTGTCCATAAAGTCCACCATCCCCATAGCAGTTGGCCCTTTTAGAGCCGTAACATGAACAATCACAGATTCCACTGATTCCCTTTTTTGCGCACCGCAACCTGTCAGCAGCATTGTTCCCAACATCAATACCACTGCAAATTTCATTAATCTTTTCATAATTTATTCCCTAATTTCACATATTTATTATAAAATTCTTCGACACGCAATGGCTTATCAAAATAATACCCCTGCAGTAATTCTGCTCCCGCATCATTGACAATTCCCATAATTGTCGTATTCTCAACGCCCTCTGCGCAGACAATAATACCTACATTATTGCAGAAAGAAATAATAAACTCAATCAGCTTTCGCTCCTTTTCAGTACCAACCACAGACCGAATCATGGTGTGATCCAATTTGACAATATCTGTTGGAATATCCTTCAACACTGCAAGCGACGCATATCCTGTTCCAAAATCATCGAGTGCAATACTAATACCCTGATCTTTAAATTTCTGTAGTCGCTGTGTCAGCTCATCAATACGTCCAATCCTACAGCTCTCTGTCAGTTCTAGCACAAGACGCTCTGGTGCAATATGATACTCCTTTAATTTGTCCACTGTGTACTCCACCAACTCATCATCCTGCAACTGAATATAAGAGACGTTAACATGAACTTTCTCAATTGTATGAAGTCCTCGCGCCTCCCACACATTCAAATACTGCAACACTTGATCAATAATCCATTTACCCACCGGAATAATAAATGCAGTATCCTCAAGAACTGGTATAAATTCCATTGGTCCAATACCAGGAAAACGCTCATCATTCCAGCGAAGAAGTGTCTCACAGCTAGTTCCCTTTCCAGTCCTAGAATCAATAATAGGCTGCATCACAATGGAAAATCCTCTAAAATTGTCATTGACACATTCGCGCATGGCATCTCTCAACCGCAGTGTCCGCGTCTTTTTTAGATGCATTTCCTCAACGTAAAATGATACGTCCTTACTGCCCATACCTTTGGCTTCTTCCAAAGCGATCAGCATATTGCTCATAATTTGGTCAATATACTTCCCATTTTGCGGAAATAGTACTGCACCTGCCTTAAAATCCAGATGTACTTGCTTTCGTTCTATATTGAGTGAAAAGACTGCCCGCTGCATCTTTTCCATTTCCTGTCGAATTTCCTCACAAGCCCCACCTTCAATCAACAAGGCAAAATCAGACCCGTCCATGCGATAGATATCTGTTTTCGCGCCTCTAATTTCAAGCAGTTTGTGCGCAACTGTATAAAGTGTCTTGTCGCCAAATGCATAACCAAACTCATCATTAATTCGTTTAAAGTTGTTGATTCCAATCATAACTGCTGCACCACATTTTCCATTGTAAAGCAGTTCTTCCGTATCCTTGCGAAATTCATGCAGCGTCCAAAGTCCTGTCACAGGGTCGATTTTATTTCTGACTCCCAAATTAGTGACAAACCCTGCAAAAAAGTCCATATTTCCCATATCATCATAGGTCATATACCCCTTGCAATTCACCCACACATAGTCCCCCTCCGCATTGCGTATACGGTACTCTACATCATGGTAGGAGCTAATATGATTTGCCATATCCTCAAAATTTTTTAGATAATCACGTGTATCATCTGGGTGTATCCGTTTAAGCCACTCTGTATCAGCCGGACAAAGTATCTCACTTTCCAGACCGAAATATTCCACCGCTCCTTTAGACCACCTTGCCGTGTTATTCTTCATATTGCTCGCAAAGAAAAAAGTCCTGTTTGATGACTGCGCCAGCACATCAAACAATTTTGAGTCATACTCGTTCAATAAATGCTCAAACTCCATAGCTTTCATCCTCTTTCGTATACATGTACACAGCGTATTAAATCATTATATCGTAAAACCACCTCAAACTCAATGATTTTTCGTTTTTTCAAAGTGCTGATAATCCTTACTGCTATTCCATGCTCCACCCCACTGAAAGCCATGTTCCACAAAAAGTTGGTAGCACAAATCCTCCTTGTCAATTTTATGCGGAAAATCTGCACTGCGATCCGCATAAGCAGCGCCATTCTCCGGTGAAATTAGCTCTGTCCCATTTCTAGTGTAAACATAGGGATTATATAACGGATTGATGTCTATCGCATATCCATATGAATGATTTGACAGTTTTGATTTGCCAGGTATTGTCCTATAATTAAAACAAGAAGTATTGTTATCTGCCATAGACAACTCGTCATCTGCATTATATGCATCAATCAACCGCACTTTTTCAATTGCATATTGATGTTCATAAAGCGTGCGAAAAATATCCACCAAATCCTGCGCAATCGCCTGATTACAGATTAATTCTCCCTCCTGCACCTGCCCTTCAAAATCATAGTGAAGAATATGCACATACGCTAACATATCATACGAAATCTGAATTGGCTCTGCTGTATCTGGGTAAGATTTTCCAGTAATATATACTTTTAATTCTTCTGTCAACGGCATACTATAAAATGCTTCCTGTACATCTACGACCGCAGATTCACTTTCTGTCTGCTCCGAGATTATTGACTCCGTATCTTGTTTTGCTTCTGTAAAACCGTCTATTTCATTTTCTATCTGGGCTGAAATAACTGGCGTTGTATCTTCTTTTGCTTCTGTAAAATTATTTATAATCTCTGGCAAACTCTGTCTTTCCTGTTCCATAAAATCTATCATTGTTATTTCTTCCTTTGATAAATTCTGAGAATGCTCACGTGCCAGAGAAACAAAAATACACCCAAAAAAAATGGCTCCTGATAAGCATACAATGTAAAGATATTTCTTTCTTTTCATCAACTCTGTATCACCTTCATGCGATAAAACTCGCCCTTCAAGTCCATCAGCTCCTCAAATGTACCATACTCCACACACTTTCCACCAGCAATCACAGCAATTCTGTCCGCGTCACGAATTGTCGACAAACGATGCGCCACAATAAATGTTGTTCTGCCGCGAACCAGATTGTTGACTGCCTCCTGAATCATTTTTTCTGAAATGCTATCCAGTGCAGAAGTCGCCTCATCTAGCACTATAATCTTTGGATTGCGTATCAATGCCCGTGCTATGGCAATGCGTTGACGCTGTCCGCCAGAGAGTTTTCCGCCGTGCTCCCCAACCTGTGTGTCCAGTCCTTTTGGCAGATTTTCCACCAAATCTGTCAAGTTCGCTGCGCGCACTACCTCGGCAAGTTCTTCCTCTGAAACCTGTTCACAGCCATAAGTAATATTTTCCCGAATGGTCCCCGAAAATAAAATAGAAGTCTGTGGCACAACTGCCAGATGTTTTCTGTAAGTACGCAAATCAATTTTACTCATATCATGGCCATCTAATAAGACCTTGCCCTCACTTGCCATATGAAAGCCAATCACCATATTTAATATTGTGGACTTTCCAGCGCCGGATTCTCCGACAAAAGCGATAGTCTGTCCCTGTTCCACATGCAGATTCAACTGATTCAGCACCTTATTTTCATTGTTGTTATAATAAAATCCCACTTCCTGAAAGTCAAATACACCATCCACATCTGATAGTTTTTCCTTGCCCTCATTGTCCTCAACATCTTCAGACAAGAGCACTTCTCCAATAGAATTTACAGACTCCACTCCCTTTGTAATAATGGGAAGCAATGTGACAATCGCCGATACCTGATTGACTACTGTAGAGAAATAACTTTGATACAACGTGATATCTCCGACCTGTATGCTTCCCCGTATTGCCAAATATCCAGTAAAACCAAGGCAGATTACCTGAAAAATCTGAAAAATTGCCCAACCTACGGAGCCAAATAACGCTTGTACTACATCTAATTGATATCCTTTCTCTGCAACTGCAAAAAGCTGACTGCTAATCTTGCGCACTTCCTCGTCTTCAAGAGCATGTGCTCTTGTAACTGGCACCAGTTCCACCATCTCCATAACACGGGCGGAGGTTTCTTCCATCTCTTTTCTAAACTCCCGATTTTTATTTTTCATCACATTCCGAAAAGACACCATAGTGATGGCGGCCACTGGCGCCGCAAAGACAAAGAACACAAGAACCGTCTTGCTCTTAGACCCCGTAACAATCAGTGCAATACCAATATTTAGAATAATATTTAAAATATTTAAAAACATCTGTGTGGAAAGGGTCTCAACCGCCTCCACGTCTCGCATAATCTTGGATTGCAACCTTCCCGATTGCGTTTCCACATGGTACGATATGGATAACTGCTGCAGTTTTCGCACTAATGCCTTGCGCAGCCCCGTTTCCACATAGCGGGTAGCCAAACTTTTATAAGACGTGTACAGATAATTCATTGGAACATTAATAACGATAAGTATCCCCTCAAACACTGTGTAAAATAGAATATTTCGCACAGTGTTTGGATTACCTGTTGTCACATCATTAATAATGTTTGCCGTCAAAATTGGCAGCACCCACACACAGGCATGTTTTATAAAAAAACTGATAATCGCAAGCACAAATTTATGATAATTTCCCTTATACAAAGAGATTAATATCTTCATCGGATTGCCCTGATACCTGCGGTAACATTCAATAAACCAACTCTCCGCGTCAATGCCGCGACGCGGCGCTATCTTTTTTTCAAAATCTTTCATAAATCCATTATTCCACTATCGTATACGTCGCACCATCATAACCAAGATATTTCACAGTGTCCATATCAATCGCATCTACACTCTGCGCTACATCCACCACTGGAATACATGTTCCTTTTCTGATAAACAGTGGTACTTCGTTCAATGCAACCTCTATATAATGTGTTCCCTGTTCCAAAGTTTCTTTGTAAATCGTTCCGTCAGGCAAAAACTTGATAAACAGCATCTCCTCCGGCAAATATACCGTTCTGCCACTTACATTCTGTGTGTAGACCGGCGCAATCATTACCTCGTCACCAAGCAACAACTGGTCCTCTGTCTCTATCGCACGCCTATCTTCTGGGAAGTCAAACCCAAGCGGTCTAAAATACATCTCATTTTGATTTGCAGCTTTTATATATGTGCTGTACAGATAAGGTATCAGCCGATAGCGCACGCCAATCACATGACGAAAATCTTCTATCTGTTCAAACTGATAACATTCTTGCTCCCTTGTGCCTAACGCAGTATGATTGCGCATCAGCGGTGTAAATACACCAAGTGCTAGCCAACGCAGCAGTAAGTCTCGCGTTGTGTTGGAGCCAAAACCACCGAGGTCTGCTCCTGTATACAGGAAACCACACATGTTAAGCGATGGCATCATTTTGAGATTTAGCAGAATATGGGACCACCATGACTGATTATCCCCAGTCCAGACACCTCCATAACGATGCATTCCAATATAAGAAGAACGCGAAAACAGCAGCATTTTCTTATCCGGCGCAATTTTCTTTAACGCTTCTCCCGCCGCCCTTGTCATATTAAATCCAAACAGATTGTGTACAAGATCGTGGCGAACCATCGTTCCATTGACATTATGATAAAAGCGCATATAATCCTCAGGATTATTCTGGATTTGCTCAAGAATCCCTCGCGCATCGAATGGTATTGCATCTGGATTATCAATCATCTTGTCAACACCAAATGTTTTTACATGATCAGAAATCGCTTGGTTTAAAGCCCGTATTCCCTCCTCAGAATAAAAGATTGCCGGCTCATTCATATCATTCCAAAAACCGTCAATTCCAAGATTGGTCAGTATCTCGTACTTTCCACCAAACCATGCCCGCGCATCAGGATTTAACACATCTGGAAAATGTGTCCAGCCTGGCCAAACAGATGCCACAAACTCCGAACCGTCTTCGCGCTTGCAGAAGTAACCTTTTTCTATGCCTTCCTCATAAATGTCATATCCTTTCTCAATCTTCACACCCGCATCGATAATAGGAATCAAATGAATCTGTTCTTCCTTCATCTTCTGCACAAACTGTCCAAATGCTGGAAAGCGCTCTGCATTCACTGTAAAATCTTTATAATCCTGCATATAATCAATATCGAGATACACCATGTCGATTGGTATCTGATTCTCTCTATATTTTTGCACAACGGTCTCAATATCCTCCGCCGTTTTGTACCCCCAACGACTTTGACCAAATCCAAACGCATATTTGGGCGCAATGTAACTTGTCCCAATCATCTTGCGAAACTGCTTTACCACGTCATAGGCACTCTCACCTGTAATTATATATAAATACAAGTCCGCGCGGTCACAACGCACGCTCAACAAATCCTGTCTGGTATATCCAATATCAAAACAAATTGTGGAAGGATAATCAAAAAAGAGTCCTACATGCTGTTTCCCTGACAAAGCAATAAAATTATGTGCTCCATAAAGTGAGGTCCTATCTTCTGTGTGATGCGGATCATCTGTACAGTTGCTCACATACTGATATCCCCTTTTGTTTATGCCGCGGTTTGCCTCACCTAACCCATAAATAACATCCGTCTCCTCCATCTGATATTGATAACAAAATCCATTTTCCACAGTAATCTTACCACAAACAATTGTTGTCGCATCTGTCTTTGGTGTAATTTTTTCTGTCACTGCCTCCGTCTCAAATGGACTGCCAAACACATACTTTTCTACCATCTTGATATCCTCCTTAACTTTTAAAACACTATATTATATCATTTTAAATGCCTTCACATCTATATTTCGTTTTTTAATGAAACGACTTGCGAAATGCCGCGAGAACTAACACTGCTGTGACAAACTCCGCTGCAGGAAATGCCAGCCAGACGCCGTTCATGCCCAGCATTGCAGACAGCACAAATGCACAGACAATAATCGCCACAAATCCCCTTGAGATTGATGCCGCAAATGCCCATCCTGCCGCCTCCGCCGCACTTAGAACACCTGTTCCAACAATGTTAAAACCCGCAAATAAAAATCCAATAAAATACAATCGCAATCCACTCACTGCATACGCTGTGAGTGCAGTATTGCCCTCATTGTTAAATACTGCTGTAATTGGCTCTGCCAACACAGAGACCACCACAAGTATCAGTATCGCCAACACAAGCGCTGTACCCACGCCAAGCCGTATCACCTTTTTGACGGACGTCATCTGACCCTTTCCATAATAATCACTCAAAAGTGGCTGCGATCCCTGCGACACTCCATTAAAGACGGCTGCTGCCACCAGAGAAGTATTTGCAACCACACCATATGCTGCCACACCCACATTTCCGGCAAGCTTTAAAATAATCATATTAAAAACAATCGTTGTCACACCCGAAGAAATTTCTCCGACAAAAGCAGAGATCCCAAGCTGACATGCTGTAAGCAGTCTTTTAATAGAAGGTTTCGTCCAATAAAATTTGACAGTGCTCTTTTTACACAACAAATGTTTACAGCAGATTGCCACGCCAAGCACTGGAGATAGCGCTGTCGCCAACGCCGCACCGCGCATTCCCATCCCGAGCGGAAACATCAGCACATAGTCAAACACCACGTTAAAAAGGCTGCTGAACAACGTCGCAGCCATTGCAATCGAAGGTGCCCCATCATTGCGCACAAAAGCGTTACAGATATGATTCCACATGAAAAACGGAGCAAACATCATAAAAATTGCTGTGTAATCTTTTCCCACTGCGACAATCCTATCATCACCGCCTAAAAGTCTGACCACTCGATCTGGAATCAAAATCCCAATCAAAATAAAAATTACTCCTATTATCAGTGCCCAGAACAACGCGTTAGAAAAATAAGTCTCAGCCTCTTGGTCTTTCCTCGCCCGAAGAATCTTAAACCGGATTGCACAACCGACACCCATCATAGCGCCAATCGCAAAAATTAAGCTATACACTGGCAGGACAAGATTGAGCGCCGTGATACCGTCCGCTCCCTCCGCCAGTGAAATAAAAAACGTGTCTGCCAGAATATAAACCGAAATCCCTAACATGCCAAGAATATTCTGGGAGACATATTTTGTAAAAAGCTTCTTTTCAGACATTACTCTTCCTCGCACAGAGATTTTACTGGCAAAGTTTTGCCACTACCTGACTAATTACACTTCCGTCTGCCTTCCCTTTTAACTCCGGCATTACACTCTTCATAATCATTCCCTTGTTTTTCTGCGCTGCAATATCCGCAAACTTTTCCATAATAAATGACTCAATCTCTTCTGCGGACATCATTTTAGGCGCATACTCCTGAAAAATATCAAATCTTGCTTGATATTCCTGCTTTAAGTCTGCTCTCGAATCTGGACAGGTATCAATCTGTTCCTTTACAGATTTTATCTCCTTGAGAATAATGCGGTCAACAATCTCCTCGCTAATGTTGTCGCGGCAGCCTTCATCTATCGCAGCTTTCTTTGCCGCTGATACAAGTGCGGAGAGCGCATCTTTGCGCACCTTGTCCCTCGCTTTCATCGCCGCCATCATATCCTTTTGCAACTGTTCAAATTTCATAATCTTCCTCCTAACATAATTACTTTAAAAATTCAGCAATCATCTCTGCATAAGCCTCTCTAAGTGGAAGCTCATACGAAACGTTCAATCGGTTTCTAACTGCCATTTCCTTATTTTGTGTCACAGGATTAAATCCTTCCTTTTCATACTGCTCCTTCCAGATCCCAACTCCCCGCTTCTGCCATGCTGGAAGCTGATCAAAATTAATTCCTCTGGAAAAAAGAAGCTCATTCTTAAAACTTACTGACTGCCCTTCCAATGCCTTTGTGGCCTCCTGTACAGATTGTCCCTCCTTTCTGAGTATCCAATAACAATGCGCATTCAGTGCGTTTCTGTGTGCATCCTCCTGACGCCACAAAAAATAATCCTGCACGCGCTCCACTGTGGGCAGCGGCACAATCCGGCAGTCAAATGTAGCCACTTTCCCAAGCTCTAGGGAAAAGGCAGCGCTTGCCTCCCCAGCCAGTGTCGAATTGTATTTTCTTACTTTTCTTCCAAAAGTATTCTCTCCTGGCGCAAACAGCAGTGAAATTTCATCACTCTCCGTAAATCCATACACCACCCGAAATCCGCAATCCATCAAACTTTGAACTGTGTGAACCATCAAATCCCGAAAACGCAAGTCAAAAGGCGCTTCAAACTTGCATATTTCTTTTGTGAGTCTTGTAAATCCTCTGCCATCAAGCCGTGCGACCAGATAAATTTCTGGCAGAAGGATCTGATCCAATGACTGTTCATATACCCGCATCTTTTTATCCAGTTCATCAAAATTCATTTCAACTTCCCTCCCTCCATCTTTCAATGAATGCCCCTGCCTCTGTCAACTTGACAAAATACAGCGCGTCAAATCCTTCTTGATACGATGGCATTTCAAGTCGATTTGAAGTTGCCGCAATTGCTTTTGCTGGAACTTTTGCCTTCCCCTCTCTCTGATCGTTTCGCGCGATGCACTCTTGCAATTTTGACTGCATAAAATAACCAACCACGCGATATCCATTTTCTTTTGCCTTGCGAATATATAATTCTCGGTCCTGTGCTGTGGGATTAGTATTGTCAATCACCATATCATGCTTTACTCGAAATGCCTCATTTATCGCTGTGTTCTCTTTGTTTCGTGTATGTAGTGTATCCAAGTTAATTCTGTCATATCCCGCCAGATAACTTTTACAGAAAGTGCTTTTACCGCTTGCCTGAATCCCTATCATAATTGCCATCACAGGCACAAAATCACACCTTTCACCAAATAACCGCTTAAAATCTATCATAAGTTCTTTGCGTCTATCGAAAAATTATACGTGTGCACGTATTCTATCTTAAATGCAAGCATAAGAAAAGTCAATATACCATAAGTATACAGGAACAATAATGTTTTTAGGCTATCTTAAATTCTTTTATTTTTGGAATACTTGTGAAAATTGGAAAAATATGGTAAATTATATAAATACAAAAGAGGTGGTGATTACAACGAAACGAAAATATGCTAGTCAGAATGTGTATGATGCACTGCAAAACAGATTTCAGTTTATCTTTAAAGAATTTGACAATATCTTTGTCTCCTTTTCTGGCGGAAAAGACAGTGGGTTACTTTTAAATCTCACTCTGGACTTTCAGAAAAAATTTTATCCAAACAAAAAAATTGGCGTTTTTCATCAGGATTTCGAGGCGCAATATTCCACCACGACAGCTTATGTCGAGCGGACATTTACCCGAATTGAAAATGATGTTGAACCTTACTGGGTATGCCTTCCTATGGCGACTCGAACAGCACTCAGCAACTACGAGATGTTCTGGTATCCCTGGGACGATACTAAGGAAGACGCATGGGTGCGCCCTATGCCAGACCATCCATATGTGATCAATTTGAAAAATAATCCGATTACAACTTACCACTATCGTATGCATCAGGAGGATCTCGCCAAACAATTTGGTCGATGGTATCGTATCTCCCACGACAATAAAAAAACCATCTGCCTGCTTGGTATCCGCGCGGACGAATCCATGCAGCGCTACAGTGGTATTTTAAATCGCAAATATGGTTATGGTAATACGTGTTGGATCAGCAAACAATTTAAGGACGTATGGTGTGCCTCACCAATCTATGATTGGTCCATCTATGATGTATGGCATGCCAACTATGTTTTTTCTTACGATTACAACCATTTATATGATCTCTATTATATGTCTGGACTAAAACTCGATCAGATGCGTGTCGCCTCACCTTTTGGTGATTACGCTAAAGAAAGCCTAAATTTATATCGTGTCATCGATCCAGAAATATGGGCAAAACTTGTCGGACGTGTACGCGGGGCAAACTTTGGGTCCATTTATGGAAAAACAAAAGCGCTTGGATACCGCAATTTGACCCTGCCAGAAGGACATACATGGGAATCTTACACTAAATTTTTACTAGATACACTACCTGTGCGACTCAGAAACAATTACATTAAAAAATTTCAGACTTCTATTGATTTCTGGCACAATGTAGGTGGAGGATTGGAAGAAAAAACTATCGAAGAATTAATCGCACATGGTTATCAAATTCGGCGCAATGGTGTATCGAACTATACCCTAATGAAAAATGCGCGTGTTATCTTTATCGGTAAAATTCCAGACCACACAGACGATATCAAGTCCTCAAAAGATATTCCAAGCTGGAAACGCATGTGCTATTGTATTTTGAAAAATGACCATATCTGCCGTTTTATGGGATTTGGTCTCACCAAACAACAAAAAGAAAATATTAGTTTCTTAAAACAAAAATACCAGAATGTAGGTGACAATATATGACATACCAAAGTCCTGTTTATCAGGTTATTTCAGTCCCAGTTGAAAAAATAAAGCCTAATACATACAATCCAAATTCCGTCGCACCTCCTGAACTTAAACTTCTCTATGACAGTATTAAAGAAGACGGTTACACAATGCCAATTGTCTGTTATCACGATGAAATTGATGACTCTTACATTATCGTGGACGGATTTCATCGCTATCGTATTATGTTGGATTATCCCGATATCTATGAGCGCGAACATGGTATGTTACCAGTCTCTGTCATTGACAAACCACTAGACCACCGTATGGCAAGCACGATTCGCCACAATCGTGCCAGAGGCTCCCACAGTGTAGACTTGATGAGCAACATTATTAAAGAACTGCATGAATTGGGACGTTCTGATGCATGGATTTCCAAACATCTTGGCATGGAGCGAGATGAAATTTTACGTCTAAAACAGATTACTGGACTCGCCGCCCTATTTCGTGATATTCCTTTTGGAAATGCATGGGTTCCCGTCGATGACAAAGAAAACATCGCTCCCTTCCCAGAAGATGAAGAAATTTAAAAAAATAATCGGAATACATTTGTTTTCCCACATTCTTATACTAAGCGTTCAATCTTTTCGACCGCCAGTATAAAAATGTGGGAAAACTAGATACTCCGTTTCGGGCATTTTCTATGTTATATTTTAAACTGATTCACATCCTCAATCAGCGTCTGCACTTTCCCTTCCAACTCCTCCACAATATGAGTGGAATCATGCACTTCTTTGGAAAGCTCACTTGACATCGCTGCGGTCTCCTCCGCAACAGATGCGTTATCCTGTGCCAAATCATTTAATACAGAAAGCGAACCTGTAACGTTCTCCCGCTGATTATCAATCTTTTGCGTCATTGTATCAATAGAATGTACTGAGGCAAAACAGTTTGCAAGTTCCTGATGCAGTTTTTCCATAATATGTTGTGTTTCCGTCAAAGAGTTAACCTGTATTTCTACTGCCTCATTAATTTCCTGCATCACAGCGACAGACTTCTCTGCATTGTCTTGCAAGGCAATCACAGTTCTGCTGATTTCTTCCACAGACTCGCCGGACTGATTTGCAAGTTTTGCAATCTCATCTGCCACGACAGAGAAACCTCTTCCTGCCTCCCCTGCACGCGCTGCCTCAATGCTTGCATTCAGTGCAAGCAGACTTGTCTGGTCTGAAATTTCATTGATAAGGTTGGCTGCTATATGAATTTGCTCCACAGATCGGTTTGTACTCTCCGTCTGTTCTGCCATTGCAGAGATACTCTCACGCGTCTTGTTATTCACATCAATCAACTGTTTGAGCGTCTCCATAGATTGTTCGCTAATGCGATTCATCTCATCTGCATTCCGGTTCAGGCTTGTCACTTCAGAACCCGTCTGATTAATCTGTTCCGCCATCATAACTACATTGTCATTCGCCTCATCTGTGGAGGACGCTTGTCTTGTCACATTCTCTGCGATAGATTCCACTGCAGTCGAAACCTGAGAAATGGATTCCTTCATACTGTTAAAGGACTTGTCAAACGATTCAATCGCACTGCCAACGCCGTTGGAAACTTCCATAATATTTCGCAAAAGCCCTCGCATATTCTCCTGTGCCACATGCAGTGCCTCGGCAGTCTGTCCAATCTCATTTCTTGTTTTTACCTGCACGCTGGTAGTGAGATTTCCTTCCGAGATCCTCTGAGCAAACACTTGAATCTTTTTTAGCGGCGCTACAATCTTCCTGCCGACAATAAACGCCACTATCAATGAGATAATAATCACAGAGAAAAATACAGTATTCGTCCGAATTAGCATTCCAAGATATTCTTTGTCTAATTCTTCCCGAACTATTTGTTTCGTTGCGTTCATATCATCAACATAGTTTCCGGTACAAACTGCCCACCCCCACGGCTCAAACAGTTCCGAGTAGGAAATCTTAGGCGCGATAGTCTTTCCATCTGACTTGGTAAAATAAAACTCATTATATCCACACTTTTGTGGACTGTTGCAGACATTGACTACAGACTGCGTAATCATAACTCCATTCTGGTCCTGTAAATCCTTACGGTTATCTCCTTCCTGATCTGTCAACACACCATGCATTACCAACACATAGTCCATACCATCAATCCAAAAATATCCGCTCTGATCATCTCTGTACCGCATAGCACGCACAGCGTCTTTTGCATCTTCCTGTGCCTGTTCCTCCGTTTTTTCTCCCGCCTGAAATCTATCATACTCGCTTTGTATCACTGCAAGTGCACTCTGCACTTGTGATTTGATTTCCGTTTTGTAACCCTCATCTACCGCTTCCTCGTATGTTTCATAGGATGATGTCGTCATCCACTCAATCGAAAATATCGAGTTTGCACCAATCCCAATTCCCGTTACTGCTGCCACTGCACCACACAGGCACATAATTGAACTAATTAAACTTTTTTTCTTTTTAGCCATTCTAAATCCTCCTACTCTTTGCTGATAATATTTTATCTCTTTTGTAAAAAAAATGCAATATTTCATCAAAAAGTAGTGAATTTTTATTAAAATCGCCATATTTTTTCTAACAATTTATCAACAGCAATCGCCATACGCCGCAAAAATATAAAGAATGAGCCTACTGCTGCCACTATTTCGATAACAATAATTTTGTGTTGAAGCAATTTTTACAGCATGGCTGGCTGCCACTTCATAGATGCCTTCCGCAGTCTTTAATGTAAGCACTCCTTGTACTACTATAATATACTCACAACTGTCCGTCTCCTCTGACAGACTTTCGCAGTCTTCCCCTGGCTCAATCTTCAATTCAAACACCTCAAATTTCCCCCGTTTTTCCCCTGGAAAAAATGAGTGCACCTGATATGCGCCCTCTTTGTATCTGACAACTGGAAGCTTGTCATTGTCCACCACCAACACAGACGCCGTTGGCAGATAGAGCAACTCCTCAAAAGAAATGCCAATACCGTTCGTAATCTTTGCAACTGTGGATATTGTCGGAATCGACTCTCCGCGCTCAATCTGTCCCAACATGCTCTTGCTCACTCCCGTTTTTCGCGCCAGCATATCTAAACTCATATTTTTAGACTTTCTAATTTTTCTTAAATTAAATGCTATATTTTTATCAATCTGATCCATTCTATCTCCCCACCATTCTCTCTAAGGTTAATGGACGCCCATGTAAGATCGCGTATGGAAATTCCCTACGCGTGTGCGGCCCGTGTGCCGCTTTTGCGGCTTTATCCTATGCACGGGACTGCACATAAAAAGCACCAGACTTTCCCTAAAGGAAAATCTGATGCTACTTCTTTGTGGCCTCTTTCTATATCATAAAGTCTTTCGCTCGCCGCGTCAAGACTTTTTCTGAACACTATATCCAAATTTGCCCAATTTCTCACCAAGGGCAAAATAAGACCCATGACTGTACACAATCGGCTGTGCCCACTCAAGATGAAAACTTCCCTGCGCATCCATATAGCGTTCGTCCACATGCACTGCTATCACTTTCGCTGTAAACAAGTCATGCGAACCAAGTTTTTCAATCTTTACAACGCTGCACTCAATATTCACAGGACTCTCTGCAATTCCTGGAGCCTTTACCACCTCAGAAGCGACTGGTGTAAGCCCTGCCTCCTTCCACTTGTCAACGTCTCTACCGCTTTGTACCCCACAGTAATCCGTCGCATATGCAAGCTCCTTCGTGGTCAGATTTATGACAAACTCTCCCGTCTCCTGGAGCATATGATACGAATATCGCGACGGTCGCACCGCAATATTGACCATTGGCGGATTTGTGCACACTGTCCCCGTCCACGCAATGGTGATAATATTGGAATTTCCCTGCCTATCTGCCACGCTCACCATCACCACAGGCAGCGGATAAAGCATATTCCCAGGTTTAAATGAAATCTTCGCCATACTCGCTCCTTACTTTATCACACCTGTCATCATCAAAGCCCACAAAATAACACTTGTCAAAGCTGCCACCACAGAAATCCCACTCAGAATCATAATCTTTTTTAACTTTGCATCAAGCATCTTTTTTAACTCGTCCCGCTCACCTTGCAAGCTCTCTATACAACGTTTCATCTCGTCAACGACAACTGCCTGTACATTTCGGTACACTTTGACATTCTCCTTGTGCACAAAATCATCTGATTTCTGAAATTTATTTTCCAACAAGTCTGTTAATGCCGAAATATCTGTCTGTTTTTGAGTTTTTTGCGCCTGTTCTTGCTCTAATTGTTCCTCCGCCTTTCTTGCAATCTCTGCCTCCCGATTTCTCGTCTGCTCGTCCGTCAAATCGCGCAGCGCCGCAATCAACTGTTGCTCATCTTCTTTCATACTCTGAATTTTTTCCGCATTTTCGCCGATCATCAACTCTAATTTCTCTGCAAGTTCTGTATTTTTATAATTTAATTTTCTCATCTCCTGCAAAATCTTCTCGTACTCTGAGACTTGCAGTTGTAATCGTTCTAACTCCTCCGCTTCCGCTTGAGAATTTGCCTTAATCATTTCCTGTGCACTGAACTTTTGTGCAAGTTTATCCATAAAATTGTCCATTCTTTAAACCGTACCTTTCCAACGAGCCAGTTTCTCAATTCTTCTATATTCTTCTTGTTTATAATACCATTAAATCCCTTTGCTTACAACCAAAGCTTTTGAAAACCAGTCTAAAAATTCTTCGTTGTGTTCTAATTTTGTGTATTTTGTATACTTTGCAAAATTATTTTATTTTGCAGATATACATATTTACAATATTCTAACACTTTGTTCATATTTTATTCATAATTCAATGGTAATATTTTATTATCAAATCAATTACAACGTAGTGTTTTCATTACACATAGATAAATTTTTTCATAATAGCCTCGGTATATTTCCTAGAAATATATCGGGGCACTCCTCATTTTATGGGCTTTTTTATCAATCAACAAAAATTTACTACAAGGAGAGTTTAAGATGTTTCGATTATGGGCAAGAACCTTTAAGGACAACCATCTACTTCAAGATACCATCATCTGTGACAACCGCTCTGAAACGCGCACGCATAAGGTATTTGACGCGCTCGAAAAGGTTTGCTATGCGTTTGACCTCGGCAAGCCAATCTGGCTGGATTCCAATATTACAGACTTCAAAAAACATAATAAAACCCGCTTCTTTTCCGATAATTTTGTAGAAGATATTGACTTTGACTATCTTGAAATTCATGTGATTGAAGAAGACTGAGCTTGTAACCTGATCTGACAATCTTTTACATAAATTAGTTGACAACGGATATCATAAGTAGTAGTATAGTTCTTAATCAGATGTAGTTTTAAATACTACATTATATTTTATCAAACTCTATTTGTGAACTATTTTAATTGTCAATCTACCTTCTGGAAAATGTCTGCATTATACACAAATGCAGACATTTTCCAGAAGGGTTAATATAGTCTCTCGAAGTCTTTCTTATTTAGATGCAAAAAGACACCGAGAATCTATTGGATATGTAAAGGAGGAGTAATTTATGCAGTTAACGATCAGAGAACCTGGAAGTGCCATCACACATTTTATTGCCTGCCTTATGGCGGCAATCGCCGCCTCCCCATTAATTATGAAGGCGCACAGCGGTTTGACAACACTCGCGCTTACAGTCTTTGCCGCAAGTATGATTTTATTATACGGTGCCAGTGCACTCTATCACAGCGTCAACGTCACAGGGCGGATTTTACAGATTTTTCAAAAAATTGATCATATGATGATTTTTGTGCTGATTGCAGGTTCCTATACGCCAGTGTGCCTGATTGTCCTTGGTGGCACTATGGGCTATTCACTGTTAGCGCTAGTGTGGAGCGTTGCCATCATTGGAATGCTGATAAAAGCACTGTGGATTACCTGCCCAAAATGGTTTTCTTCCATTGTCTATATCGCGATGGGTTGGTTGTGCTTGCTTGTCTTTGGCACACTTTGGGACACACTCCCACACGCGGCATTTGGCTGGCTTTTGGCGGGTGGGATTATCTATACAATCGGCGGCATTATCTATGCACTCAAGCTGCCTGTGTTTAACTCCCTTCACAAATACTTTGGTTCACACGAGATTTTTCATCTGTTTGTAATGGGTGGGAGCATCTGTCACTTTATCTTTATGTATTGCTATGTTGCCTAGTACAATCGAACAGAGAAGATTTTCTCCTTGCTCGCGCCGGACGCAGGCAGCTTTTGCTGCATATTTCCTTTCCGCGTCCGTGTGCAATCGAGTAGAGAAGATTCATCTTCTCCCTACTCGCCGCGCCGGGCACCCGTCAGCTTTGCTGACATTCTTCCTTTGGGTGCCCGTGTGCA
>ERZ808041.144-NODE-144-length-80757-cov-21.816423_pt1 | contig 80757 bp, 60 predicted proteins | sample MGYA00380192_ERZ808041 | MGnify/ENA primary metagenome ERZ808041 (study PRJEB31490, sample SAMN06133412) | mouse gut metagenome | isolation source: Z1_1 | host: mice | place: China: Chengdu | collected 2015-05 ...
CAGGTCGCGACCCTACAAGTGGATGGAGGCGACGTCGGTTTACGAGAATCAAATGCACCGAACTTTCGGCTTGAACCAAAAGAAATCAATCGGCTGAAGGATGCAGGGTTGATTCGATGGCCTTGAGGAGTGCCGGAGCGTCCTCCGATTCGGGGAAACGGCGCTGCAGCATTTTCCCATCTCCATCGAACAGTGCTATCGAGGGGATATTGAGCACCCCGTTGTTGTTGCCGAACCTGGCATATATGTCCTGTTTAAGCCACATCGGCATTATCAGGTGGTTGCCTTTGAGACCGTAGGCCCTGACAAGCTTACGCACTGCGCTGTCGCGGTTATCGCCCTCGTCGATAGAGATATAGAGCAGTTCGATGCCATGTTCACGCGCGAAATCACGTATCATGTCGGCATGTTCGAAACTTCTGCGGCACGGTCCGCACCACGTAGCCCACACATCGACCAGCAGCGGTTTCCCCTTAAACTGGTCCAGAATTGAATCAAGTGTGGCACCTTCTGCAACGTCTATGAACCGGATGTCGGGATCTGCCTCTGCAGGCGAGTTTATGGCGAGGTTTTTCGCAACCGCCTCATCCAGCAACGGAGCAACCGCACTGCCGGGATAAAGAGCCGTGAACTCTGTGTAGAGGCTGTCGAGCCCAACGGTAAAACGCGAGTCCTTAGTGTCCTTATATATTAGATTTGCAAGCAGATATTCTCGGGCTTTGCCTGTGTAATTATTGCTGTAGTGGCTGAACCTGGCCTTCAGCATAGCCTCCTGACCGGCGGCGCGCAACGCATCGAGATATTCATCGGTTAGATGCTTGCCCCATTCGTTCGACGCAACATTCCCGAACACCATCGACATGGCATTGGCATCGCTGTCGAGCCGCGCCCAGCTGACCATTCGCCCGTCGGCCTGCTTCCAGTCCTCACCCCCGGCCGGAGAATTCACACTCAATCCGGCACGATAGAGCGCTCCCAGATATATCTCGTTCCATAACGTCAGTGTGTTGAGCGCCATCTCCTGACGCAGAGCCGTACGCACAGGTTCATCTGTGGCGTTGATTATGGTCATAAGACTATCGGCAAACTGGAGCAGCTTGTTTTCAACGGATGCCGGAACCGTGTCCTGCCTCAGCCCAAGCTTATCGCCGGCACCCGTCACATAATCCCAGAAAAGCCGATAAGGTGCTCCCGCTGCCTTGGCCCCCTCACTCTGCCCTTCGCCAAGGCCCGAGACGTCAAACTCCTTATCAGCCGCAGGACTGATGCGGAGAGCTGCGTCGCCGGCAGGATAAAGGGAAATACTGCTGTTAGGAGCTTTTGCCCGGCTGTTGTCCACGACCACCAAAAAATGTTCGGGGCTGTCACCGTTCAAGAGAAAGGACACTGTGCTGTCAGCATCGAAACGCACCCGCTGCTCCATAGGAAGCATTACGCCGCCGAACGAACGGCTCACAACCACACCGGCACTTCCGGCATCACGCACAGAAAGGGTAAGGGCAGGCTGTGTCTGCGCAGTGGCGGTAAACGCAGTGAACAGAACGCAAATAGCGAGAGATTTCATTGACATAAGAGATGTTATTGTCATATAAACTGAGATTGTATTTACATTTATATAAAATATCATGGGGCAAACCGAAAATACTGTGCATTTACTTCTTGTAAACAGAAGTCACATCCATCAAATCGTAGGGACATGCCTTTGGCATGTGAGGCCGGTGTACGATAATGCCCAGAAACCAAAACTGTTACACATGCCGAAGGCATGTCCCTACAATTCGATAACAGCTTTGATTCACTGGATATTCGCAGCGATTGTGTCGCATCCCTCAGGAGACAACTGTTATATCCAAATAAAAAACGGAGCGTCATCAACGACGACCCGTTCTTAAGGGATAATGAAGTATGTTATTTACTTTGCTCTAAATTACTGTCGAGTATGCTGAGTTTTTTCGATAGATTTAGGTGGTATGACTATTTCGGAGAACCGGCGGCGAGCTAATGCTCTATTGCCGATTGCGATGCAAATTTACAACGGCATTATTACGCATTTGTTACAGCGTTGACACATTTTGAAAACGCAATTATTTTTAACATTCGTTAATCACTCCTGCGCGGTAAGAATCAGGGAACGCGTGGGACGAATTTCACGCATATCCTCGAACATGGGGAGATAATTGCGGTGCGACGGTGCAAGCACCACGAAATTGAGTTGGGTGGTGTTGTCGGAATAATTGTATTGCAGGAAATAAGTGCTCAGATGCACGCCATGCTGTCTGAACACCTCCCTATAGGCGTCCAGATCGGTCACTATTCCGTCCACAACCAGTTTGAGGGCACGGTTCTCCTGCCCCATGTTGCGGCGCTGCTCATAGGATTCAAACAGTACGAGCGTGACAAGAATCAATGCAGTGGCTATCACGGAGCACCAGTACATACCCACGCCCACAGCCATACCGATGGCGGCGGTCATCCAGATGCCGGCAGCCGTGGTCAGGCCGCGCACCGATCCGCGCATGTGAATCATGGCACCACCGCCGAGGAAACCCACGCCGGTGATCACCTGCGCGGCAATGCGGCCCGGGTCGCCATTCTTCAGACCCAAATATTCCTGAGGCACATAGACCGAAAGCAGCATGGCCAGACATGAACCCATGGAAATCAGGGCGAAAGTGCGCACCCCTGCAATCTGGCCCTTGCGTTTGCGCTCAGCTCCTACAAACACTCCGAGAATCATCGAAAGCACCAGCCGGAACACCGAGTTGGCCAGATTCACCTCGGTGGAGTTGAGCACGTCAACAATATATTTAAAAGCATTTTCCATATCAACAATCAGTTTTGCCCCATGTATATATACATGCATATATAGCAGCATGATTCACAAAGATAGCCTATCGGCATGTAAATTCCAACTCACAGACAAGATTAAATGGTCGGGGAGCCAGACAAGGGATTCTCATAAAAGCATTGAGGCGATGCCCCGGATAATCCGACGCATCGCCTCGTTGCATTTAAATGTGATGAATAAACTCTTATGAGACGGGGACACGCCCCGCAGTACATCAGCGGACAATCATCTTGGTCACATCACCACCCTGACGGCGAATTACCAACTGGCCGGCAGCGGGATTGAGAATGCGCTGACCCTGGAGGTTGAAATATTCCACGGGAGCATCGGCATCACCGTCGCCCATAACGCCTTCGATGCCCGAACCGGTGGGGAGCACAAGCTTGAACTGTCCGGCACCGGTGGGATAAGGAGTCGGATCGTAAATGGTGAAATCATAAACCGATTCTGCAGGCAATGTTATGACGCCATCCTTAAGTTTGCCCCACAGTGCGGCATTCGGATTGGATTCATAGGCGTTGGCACTGATAAGATAGTCACAGCCATAGTCATCGCCACTGTCAAAACCGACGAAGCTATAGGGGATATAGACCTGAGCGGAGTTGGTGGCATCGATTGTGAGATAATAGTCATGGGTCGACTCATGTTTGTTGTTCGACGCATGAGGCCAGGCACCCCTATAGGGATTCACAATGCGGTAGAGCCCCTTGGTGGACTTGTTCTCCTGAACATTCACTTTGTAAGTTGTAGTTCCCCATGGTTTGTTGGCGGAATTGGTGTATACCTGACCGAGAAGATCCTCAGTAAAGGTTGCCTCACCAAGATCCTTCCATTGGTCGGAATCATCGGCATGCTGGATGTACAAGCACATTGTCTGTGCAACTCGGCGGCCTGTGTTGTCATATCCGGCAAGGAGCACGGACACCAGACCTGTCTCTTCATATGAACTGGTCACAGCAACTTCCGTGGCAGCGGCGTCGACAGCTGTGAACTGATTCTGAGCTTCAAGCGTGTCGAAATAGATGTCGGCAAGACCCAGACGGTCGCCTTCATACAGACAATATTTAACAGTTGCGATGTCGGCGCCTTTTTTGAATTTGACTGTGTTGGCGCCCTGATGCATGCATATATCGGTCACATAGGCTTCAAACGCGAAATCCTTTGCACCAGGCAGTTCTATTGTTGTGTTATATGCCTCATACTGGAATCGAGATCCAGCCTGGTCAACGGTCTGGTTGCCCTGACCTACGCATGCGCCTTTAAGGGTGATCACATTTCCGTAGAATGTCGACAGATAGCCCATCTTAGCCACCTCCTCATCGGTCTTGCCATTAGCTTTCATAAGCCCGTACATCGTGTTCAATGAAATCTGCACAGGAAGCAGTCTGTCAAGATATCCAGCCTTGAACTGCACACCGGGCTGATAGTCCATTTTCACCATATCTGGATTGGTACAGTCGATGACGATGTCGTAGGCAGCATCGGTAAACGGGAACGGCTGCTGCTGGGCAGCAAACAGCAGACTGATGGTGGACTGATGCCAGGGATCAATAAGTTTATAGATTTCTCCACGGCTACTCTTTTTTACAGGCACATCCCATGAAAAGAGATGAGGGGGTATACCGAATCCAGTCATTACCCATCCGTCATGGAATTTTGCAGTGCCGAAGTCGGTCCAGGTCTCCTCGTCGGCGGCTGCGACAGGGGCTTTCTGTGCCACGGCTGCATTCTGATTACGCTGGGCGTCCTGCTTGACGCCGAATTCTGTAAGGTCGACCTGACGGATTGACTTAGGGTTGAATTCCTTCAGGGTCACGCCTGCTGTAAGCGATGAAATGCCGATGGCAAGCATCGAAATCAAAGCGTAGAATTTCCTCATATTGATTGGTTTTTAAAATTAATTAATTTAGTTTCATCAATGGCACAAATCTATACATAATTTAATTGTTTTCCAATACCCCAGCCATTATTTTAACACTAATTTTTGTTTCCTCCACGAATACCATGTTTTTTGCTTAAATTTGTTTCACCAAAAACACTGACACCACCAACATCATGCCCATTATAGAGATTGATTCGCACCACCATCCGGCACTGGATGTCTATGCGCGCCTCACCGAAGCGCAGCTGCGCAACCGCCTGAATCCGGACAGCGCCGTTTTCATTGCCGAAAGCCCCAAAGTGATTCACGTGGCTCTCGATGCCGGTTATGAACCGGTGTCGCTGCTGTGCGAGCAGCGGCACATCGAAGGCGACGCGGCTGCCGTGATAGCCCGCTGCCCTGAGGGGTTGCCCGTCTACACAGGCCCACGCCAGCTGCTTGCCTCGCTCACGGGCTACACACTGACGCGCGGTGTGCTCTGCGCAATGCGCCGGCGCCCCGAGCCGGCGGTTACCGACGTCACATCGCAGGCATCACGCGTGGTGGTGATTGACGGCGTGACCGACACCACCAACATCGGTGCGATATTCCGCTCCGCCGCAGCGCTTGGCATCGACGCCGTGCTCCTCACGCGCACAAGCTGCGACCCGCTGAACCGCCGCAGCATCCGCGTCAGCATGGGATCGGTGTTCCTCGTGCCGTGGACGTGGCTCGACGCCCCTGTGGCATCGCTGTCAGCGGCCGGATTCAAGACTGTGGCCATGGCCCTGACCGACAATTCCGTACCCATCGACGACCCCATGCTCAACGCCGAGCCGCGCCTGGCCATCGTCATGGGCACCGAAGGCGACGGTCTGGCACCGGAAGTGATCGCCTCCACCGACTATGTGGCGCGCATCCCCATGAGCCACCGTGTGGACTCTCTCAACGTGGCAGCCGCAGCCGCCGTTGCTTTCTGGCAGCTGCGCAGCAGGTAGATATTCTTTTCATGAAATATTCTTTGTACATTTGCATCCGGCAATTTGTAGGGACGTGCCTTTGGCACGTGAAACAACCCTGATTTACTTATTATTATCACGCACCTGATTCACGTGCCAAAGGCACGTCCCTACCAACTGACGAATTAATTTTTGTTTACCCGAGCCAATTCACCTCGTTATTGGCTTGACATCTCATAATCTCTATATCTCACATCCCGATTAAAGCTACCCGTTCACATAGAAAATTTTCGGCCGGACGCATCCTTAAATGGATCCGCGTGGTTGTAAGCATGGCAATGCTGATCATTGTCACCGTGCTCTTCTCATGCATGTGGAGCGGCGTGGCACAGGCATTGCACTGGGCCGGAAGCTTACAGATTGTCACAATGGCTTTTTTGGGGGCTGTGTCGGGGCTGATTGTATGGATAGGCGCAACCATCCTGTTCGGAAGGGCCTACTGCTCGTCGGTGTGCCCCCTGGGAACGCTGCAGGACTGCTTCGCACGTCTCAACCGGCTTACGCCCCGGCGGCGTGCCCGGAAGCCTTACCGTTACGCCAACGCCGCCAACCGCTTCCGCTACACATGGCTCACACTTATTGCAGGATGCTGCATAGCCGGCGTGCCTGCCATTATCGTCTGGACCGACCCGTACACCATCTTCGGCCGGATGGCAACCCCGTTGCTCCATCCGTTGGCCGAATGGCTGTCAGGCATGCCGGTGATCGTCACCTCCTGGCTCGCAACAGGCATCGCAGTTGTCCTTCTTGCCGTGACCGGACTTATCTCCGGGCGCCACGGACGCATAATCTGCAACACGGTGTGCCCTGTGGGCAGTTCGCTGAGCCTGCTCAGTTATGCCCCGCTTTTCCATTTCGATATAGACACCGACCGCTGCACCAACTGCAGGGCATGCGAACACGCCTGCAAGGCGCAATGCATCAACCTCAGTGACCACGTGGTGGATTCCTCGCGGTGTGTGGTGTGCTTCAACTGCGTGGACGTGTGTGACGACGACGCCATCCGCTACACCTGGCGCCACAAGAAACTGTCAATCCCGCTCATGCAGCCCGTGAAACCCCTCCCCTCCGCAACACTATCATGTAAAACCTTACAGAACCCCATATGCAACAATATCTCGACCTTCTGCAGCACATCCTCACCCAAGGAGTGCAGAAAACCGACCGCACCGGAACCGGAACCCGAAGCGTGTTCGGCTACCAGATGCGATTCAACCTCGCCGACGGATTCCCCCTGCTCACCACCAAAAAGCTCCATCTCAAATCGATAATCCACGAACTGCTGTGGTTCCTGCGCGGCGACACCAATGTGGCCTACCTTCAGGAGAACGGCGTGCGCATATGGAACGAATGGGCCGACCCCGACGGCAGCCTGGGTCACATCTACGGCTATCAGTGGCGTTCGTGGCCGCGCTACGACGGCGGCTTCGTCGACCAGATTTCGCAGGCGGTCAACGACATCAAGAACAACCCCGATTCGCGCCGCATCATTGTGAGCGCATGGAACGTGGCCGACCTCGACAACATGAACCTCCCCCCCTGCCATGCCTTCTTCCAATTCTATGTGGCTGAGGGTAAACTTTCTCTGCAGCTTTACCAGCGCAGCGCCGACACTTTCCTTGGCGTGCCGTTCAACATCGCATCCTACGCCCTGCTGACTATGATGATGGCGCAGGTGACCGGACTGCAGCCCGGCGAGTTCATCCACACCCTTGGCGATGCCCATATATACAACAACCACATCGACCAGGTTAACCTGCAGCTCACACGTACTCCTCGTCCACTGCCCCGCATGGTCATTAATCCCGACGTGAAGAGCATTTTCGACTTCAAATACTCCGACTTCACCCTGCAGGACTACGACCCCTACCCCCACATCAAGGCCGAGGTTTCGGTTTGACCCCGCCAATATATCAATAAATTAATTAGCCTCTGAAAAAATTTGTGTAGGGTCGCGACCTGTCGCGACTGCAAATGGGACTCAGAGAGTAAAGCATCCCAACATAGACCGAAGATTCCGCAGTGATGCAGTCGCGACAGGTCGCGACCCTACAAATGAAATACAACTAAACTGTGTCAACTGATACCCCGTCAATTATGATTTCGATAATAGCCGCCATAACTTCCGACCGCGCCGCCATTGGCCGCCGTGGCGACCTCCTGTTCCACATCTCCGAGGACTTGAAGCACTTCAAGGAACTCACCACCGGCCACACCGTGGTGATGGGCCGCAACACATTTGAGTCGCTCCCCAAAGGCGCCCTCCCCAACCGCCGCAACATCGTTGTCACCCGTAACCCCGACTTCCGTGCCGACGGAGTGGAGGCCGCACCTTCGCCCGAAGCCGCCCTGCAGCTGGCCGCCACTACCCCCGAGCGGACAGTATTCATAATCGGCGGAGGCGAGATTTACCGCGCGTTCCTCCCCCATGCCGACGTGCTCGACCTCACCATGATCGATGCCCCTACCCCTGCCGATGCCGACACATTTTTCCCCGACATCGACCCCTCACAGTGGCAGATAACCGAACTGGGCGACCACCTCACCAGCGCCAAAAGCGGCATCCCCTTCCGCTTCCTCCGCTTCTCCCGCACCCAACCCTGACCCCTCCGAATTTGTTTTACATGCCAAAAGGATGCCCACACAGATTTGTACACAACGGTGCATCATTGGAGGAAGAGCTTAGGAAATACAAAACTTTTTCCTAACTTTGTGTCGCAAACGCTCTGCGTGGAGAGAGCACAACGAAGAGCGGTTGCTTCTCTGCGTGGAGAGATAATGCCCCGGTAGTTCAACGGATAGAATAGAAGTTTCCTAAACTTTTGATAGCAGTTCGATTCTGCTCCGGGGTACAAATGAAGTATGCGTGAAATCCTGACATACTCACAGACAATTTTACCGGAACAAATTGAAAGCGGCTTACTGGATGCGGACCATTGCTGTCGGGGCGTTAGCCTCGATGGTTGCGGCATGCGCCTCGATAGGACGCCCCGAAGGTGGACCGCGCGACGAGACGCCACCCGAATTCGTACGCTCCAACCCGGCCCCCGGCTCGCTGCACCACGACAAGCAGCGCGTGGACATGTTTTTCAACGAGAACATCAAGCTTGAGGACATCCAGAACAAGCTCGTGGTGTCGCCCACACAGAAACAGCAGCCCGTGGCGCGTGCCAACGGCCGACGTCTCACCCTCGACCTCCGCGACTCGCTCATACCCAACACCACCTACACCATCGACTTTTCCGACGCCATTCGCGACCTCAACGAGGGGAACATCCTCGACGGTTTCGCCATGGACTTCTCCACCGGCGATGTAATCGACTCGCTCCGCATCTCCGGCATGGTGTTTGAGGCACGCAACCTCGAACCGGCGCAGGGGATGATAGTGGGCGTCTACAGCAACCTCTCCGACACAGCCATAACCACCCTTCCGCTTGAGCGCGTGGCGAAAACCAACCAACTCGGACAATTCACAATCCGCGGACTCAAACCCGGCACCTACCGCATCTTCGCTCTCGACGACCGCAACCACGACTGGCACTGGGACCGCTCGGAGAACGTGGCCTTCTCCACCGTTACCGTCAGCCCCGAGGTGGTGCCTGTGGAAGTGACAGACACTCTGGCTTCATCGACCGGCACGGACTCCATCGTGACACGCACAGCCTATCATTATCTCCCCGACGACCTGCTGCTCACATGGTTCACCGAAAAATACAAGCCACAGTATCTGCGCGACTACGAACGTACCGACCGCCGTCGTGTGACCATGAAATTCGGTTCAGTCAGCGACACGCTCCCCGAAATCACCGTGCTCAACGGCCCTGCCCAGGGACGGCTCCTGTCCGACATTTCAGTGCTGGAAGCACGTCAGGGGCTCGATTCACTTGTATACTGGATACGCGACACGGCGGTTGTGGCTCAGGACTCACTGCTGGTGAGCGCACGCTATCAGAAGACCGACACGCTCGAACAGCTCGTATGGACCACCGACACACTCAAACTCTTTGTACGCGGAGCCACCCGGCAAGCCGAAAAAGAGGCCGCCAAAAAGTGGGCCGACGAACAGAAAAAACGCGAAAAGGAACAGAAGGATTTTCCCGACAGCGTGTTTCCGCCCCTTCTCCCCCCGGTGGAGTATATCGACCTGAAATTCAAAGCATCCGGAACACAAGACCTGAACGTACCGGCCATACTTGAATCAGCCACCCCTCTGGCAGCCATCGACTCCACACTCTGGCGTCTGGAAATAAAATCGGACACACTGTGGATTCCCGCACCCAAATACTCCTTGCGTCCGGATTCATCGAACGTGCGCGGCTACCTGCTCGACGTCCCATGGGCGGAGGAGACCCAGTACCGCTTCGTGGCCGACTCGGCCGCCATGACCGACATCTACGGCCATGTGAACAAGCTTTTGCAAACCGAGTTCAAGACCAAGAGCCTGAACGACTACGGCAACATCATATTCGACATAACCGACATCGCCCAGATTCCCGACTCGGCAGCGCTCGTGGTGGAACTGCTCGACAAGCAGGACAAACCGGTGAAAGCCAAGACTGTCACGGGGAATTCGGTGACATTCGACTTCGTGAATCCCGACACCTATTACGCCCGTGCCTATATCGACCTCAACCGCAACGGCGAATGGGACACGGGAGTGGTGGCCGACTCCATCCAGCCCGAGGATGTGTTCTATTATCCGAAGAAACTCACCCTCCGCAAAAACTGGGACATAGCTCAGGAATGGGCTTTATTCGGCACGCCGGTTGACCTCCAGAAACCCGACGACATCAAGAAGAACAAGCCCAAGAACCGCGACAACAACCGCAACGGTCAGGACGGCGAATACGACGAGGAGGATGAATACTACGACGAAAGCGGCTTCGGCAACAGCGGTTACTACGACCAGGAATCGTGGGGCAACGGAGCGCAATACAACAACGCACGCCGCAATAACAACAACCGCCGCCGACCCGGTGGCGTGAGAAGCTCCAACGGAGCACAGCTTGCCCGCTGACACTGGCTGAGGCCGCTCCGGCTCACCGACAGCATGACCTTTCTATAACCCAAACAACGCAACCGCATTGCTCGCAAAAGAACTCATAGCACGGCCACATGCATGGCAACTGGTGCTGGAGGTTTCAACTCCGGCACTGTGGGCCGTTGCATTCTCACCCACCGAAAGCCACACGCTCATACACGAGGAGATTCCGCTCGACTGCACCGCAAGGCCTCACCTCGAGGCGCTGGAGGACGCCGTCTACAACAACCCCATGCTTCTGCTCGATTTCAAGAGCGTGCAGGTGATTTACGACACGCCCCACTTCATGCCGTTGCCGTCTGAAATGTCGCCACTTGCGCCACAAATCTTGACCAAGGCATTCTCGGCCGATGCCATACAGCGGACGCAGACCGTGCAGAATCCGATCGAGGTGCTCGGATGCTCCATAGCTTTTGCGGTACCTGATGCAGAGTTGGGCTTCATCAACCGCACATTCCATAACGCGGAAATAATGCATCCGCTCGCCCCCCTTGCCACATGGATGCGCACACGACATCCCAACCGCCGGCGCGGAAAAACGCTTGTGAACCTGCGGCCGCATCGCCTGGATCTGATAATCCTCGGCGAGGAAGCCCCGCTTGCAATCAACTCCTACAGCATCACCTGCGCCGCTGATGCGCTCTATTATATCCTTGCCGCCCGACAGACACACCGGCTCCCCGACACTGACGAAATTTTCATCGCCGGCGAGCGTGAGCTCCGCGCACAGACCAGCGCACTGCTGCGGCGCTATGTGCGCTTCGTGATGCCGGTGATTTTCCCCTCCTCCATGTTCCGGGCCGGCCGCGCCGCATTCGACGCCCCGTTCGAGGCCATCGTGGCTCCGATGATGCACACAGAATCGCAATGACGTCGACCGGGACATAACGCCCGCTCACGCAAAACGCCAACATCAACAATACTACTGACCATGCGCATAATCCGTGGAAAATTCGGACGCCGGCGCTTCGACGTACCGACCAACATAACAGCAAGACCTACCACCGATTTCGCCCGCGAGAACATCTTCAACGTTCTCGAGAACCTCGTTGACTTCGAAGGTGACGAGCCGTCGGCACTCGACCTCTTCGCCGGCACCGGCGCCGTGTCGTTCGAATTCCTGTCGCGCGGATGCTCGCGAGTCACATCCGTAGAGAAAGCGGCCACACAGGCTGCATTCATCCGCAAGGTGGCCCAGCAGCTCGGAGTAGAACAGCAGCACACGCTTCTGCGCGGCGATGCGCTGAAATTCATCGACACCGCAGGCTCCCCCTACGACATTGTGTTCGCCGATCCACCTTACGACCTCCCCGGCTTCGCCGAAATTCCCGGCAAAGTGCTTTCATCACGGCTGCTCGCCCCCGGTTCGGTGTTCATAATAGAGCACTCGCGCAACCACGATTTTTCGGGCCTTCCCCATTTCATCGACCACCGCACCTACGGCTCGGTAAACTTCTCCATTTTCCGCATTCCCATCGATAGCCCACACACATCCTGACCTGCCGCAAAGGCTCAGACACCAAACATCTTAGCTTACCAATGAAATTACAGGTGCCGGTTGCCGGCGCCTCGTGTCACCACGCAAAAAAATCATGGTGGCTGTAAAGATTTTTCGGAAAAATTAGTAACTTTGCAATGCTAAAAACACCCGGTAAGTTTGTTATATATCTGCCGGCACCACAAATAGCTGAGATTCAGCTATTTTAACAATATTTGACAACAACCCAACAAAACAACTCTATTTTTATTCATTCTAACTATGACTAAAATTGGTATTAACGGTTTCGGCCGCATCGGCCGTTTCGTTTTCCGCGCATCAACCAAGCGCGACGACATTGAAGTAGTTGCCATCAACGACCTTCTCCCCGTTGACTACATGGCCTACATGCTCAAGTACGACACAATGCACGGCAAATTCGACGGCACCGTTGAAGCCGACATGGAAAAAAGCCTCCTCATCGTTAATGGCAAGCCCATCCGCGTAACAGCATGCAAGAACCCCGCAGAAATCGGTTGGGGCGAAGTAGGCGCAGAATACGTGGTTGAATCCACCGGTCTCTTCCTGACAAAGGAAAAAGCTCAGGCTCACATCGAAGCCGGCGCAAAATACGTGGTTATGTCGGCTCCCTCGAAGGACGACACCCCCATGTTCGTTTGCGGTGTTAACGAAAAGACCTACGTTAAGGGCACACAGTTCGTTTCTAACGCTTCCTGCACCACCAACTGTCTTGCTCCCATCACCAAAGTCCTGAACGACAAGTTCGGCGTTGTTGAAGGCCTCATGACAACCGTTCACTCTACAACAGCTACCCAGAAAACCGTTGACGGTCCTTCGATGAAAGACTGGCGCGGTGGCCGTGCTGCTTCGGGCAACATCATCCCCTCGAGCACAGGTGCTGCCAAGGCTGTAGGCAAAGTTATCCCCGAACTCAACGGCAAGCTCACCGGTATGTCGATGCGTGTCCCCACCCTCGACGTATCTGTAGTTGACCTCACCGTCAACCTGGCTAAGCCCGCTACTTACGAGGAAATCTGCGCTGCCATGAAGGAAGCTTCTGAAGGCGAACTCAAAGGCATCCTCGGCTACACCGAAGACGCTGTTGTTTCGAGCGACTTCCTCGGCTGCCCCCTCACATCGATCTTCGATGCTAAGGCTGGTATCCAGCTCACCCCGACCTTCGTTAAGGTTGTTTCGTGGTATGACAATGAAATCGGCTACTCTAACAAAGTGCTCGATCTCATCGCCCACATGAAGAAGGTTAACGGCTAATCCACCCGTCAAACCCGGTTCCGCACCTTCAGGTGCGTACCAAAAATAAAGCGGTGCTCCGGATTCCCGGGGCACCGCTCTTTTTTGTATTCGAATTAAGTCCGGTGCATTTGCTCAGATAGAATTAAGTGTAATCCATCAAGTTGTAGGGACATGCCTTTGGCATGTCCCTACAACTTGATGGATTTAACTCTTGTTACAGCAGGAACAGATGTGCTGCAATTCCGGCATGACCTGTGTTGTAAACGTCAGAAGGGGTAGCCGATGGCGAGATGGAAGGCAAGGGATTTCTTGAACGATTCCATGTTGTAGTAACCGCTCTTGCCGGTGTCGTAGGGCGCGTGGATGCCGATACCGAGGTCGCCGCGCACCACCAGCATACCGATATCGAAACGGAGGCCCACTCCGGTGCCGAGAGCGAGGTCGCGCAGGAACGATGATGCCCTGAGCTGACCGCCCGGACGCAGGGGGTCGTCCCTGAGCAGCCACACATTGCCCGCATCCATAAACACGGCGCCATGCAGCGGCCCGATAATGGGGAAACGGTATTCCACATTGGCCTCGAACTTAAACGTACCCGTCTGGTCGAAATAGCTGTCGCGCACATCCTCCGGAGGCCGGTAGCTGCCGGGGCCGAGCGAGCGCACCGTGAAAGCTCGGATGGAGTTGGCTCCCCCCACATAGAACTGCTCGGCATAGGGCACTTCCTTGCCGTTGCCATAGGCATGGGCCGCACCGACGAGCACACGGCTCACAAGCCAGTTGTCGCCCCACAGGCGGCGGTTATAGACCAGCTGCGTCTGCCCCTTCACGAACTGCGAGAACGGGGTGCCGAACAGCTCCTTTTCGCCATGCTTGCCGGCAAGCTCATACACACTCCAGAACAGGTTGCCCGCCTCCTGCACCGTGAACTGCCAGTTGATACCGTTGTCCGAATCAAACTGACGGTCGTAGGTGTAGGTGTAGGAAAGCTGCGGGATATACTGACTCCGGAAACTCAATGCTATGGCCGGATTGGCGCCGGTGATCGAGTCGAACGCCTCGGTGGTGTGGAGCAGATTCGTGTACGTAAGCTTAAACGGGGTAAGCGTATGCGACGAATAGCGGCTCGACTGCCAGTCGTAGTTGAACGAGAAGTTGAACTGCGCCATCTTGAAATAGTGCGGGCGGTTGAGCATCTCGAAATTAAGTGTGAAACGCGTCCAGTTGAGATTGCGGTTGCGGCGCTTGATGAATCCCGGGGCGAGGAGACGCGGCACTGACAGCGATGTGGAGATGCCGTACTCATAGGAATTGAACACCGACGAACTGCCCTTTCCGGTCTGCCACTCATAGCTGCCGGTAAGCGTCACGTTGAACTGTTCGCCACCGCCGAAGATGTTGCGGTTGGTAATCCCCACCTTCATGCCCGGGCCGATATAGGAGTTGCTTTTCGACGAGGCGTTCAGCTCTACGGTGGCCTCAAGCGGAGTGTCGAACGTGCAGTCGATGTCCACATTCAGCACCTGCCCCGAATCGGGCAGCACATTTATGTTGATCGCATTGAATATTCCCAGCCGGGCAAATCGTGTCTGGGTGCTGTTCATGCTCCGCACGGAGAACACCCTCCCTTTGCGCAGTGTGACACATTCCGGAATCAGCTTCTGCCGCAGGCGCGACGGCATCATCTGTATCAGCGTGCCGCGCGGGGTCTGTATGGTGTCGGGGGTGCCTCCGCCCTTGTTGCGGAACACACGAACGGTCACATCTCCAACAGTGTAGCATTGCAGCAACGGCTTGGCTATGTTGGAGGCAAGCGCCAGGCGCAGGTCGATTGAGAGCGGCTTGGCCACCGAGTCGGCAAGATACTCAATGAACTCCGGCTTGAAAAAATAGTAGCCGCGGTTGCGCAGTTTATTTGCCACGCGGGTGCGTACAGCCGAAAGTGAATCGGTGGAATAACGCACGCCGGGACGCAGATAGGGGTCGCGCGAGGCTATGGAATCAATCAGATGGTTCAAACGGCACGTGTCGGGAAGCAGCCAGATGGAATCGAGCGTATATGCCGGTCCGGTAAGCACCTTATACGAAATCTTGGCTTTCTTCGGATTCTTCTGGTCAATCACCTCATAATCCGCATGTCCGCGGAAATATCCGTTGTTGTCCAGAATCTCGTCCATCATCTTGGCTCGCAGGTTGGGGCGGACATCACTCACCAGCACCGGCTGCGCCACCAGTTTTTCGTACAGTTTATGTTTCAGCCCCTTCGGCGGATTGTCCCAGTTGTTGTAGACCCACAGCCCCACGGGGAACGGCCAGCGGTAGTAAGGCGATTTGAATATTGCGTTATTGGGCGCAACTGCCACCGCCTCGTTAAGCTGCGAGGCAACGCCTTCGGGCACTTTCTCTTTATCGTAGCCCGAGATCTCCACCTTTTTCAGGCCCACATACAGCTGCTCGCCGTCGGGGATGCGGCGCGTGGTGGAACACGACGACAACATCGCCACCGTGACCAAGGCCAACGTCACCGCCACCGACAGGCCGTGCAGAACCGGGATATGTCTATTTCTGATTTTCATTGTTCTGGTCGGATTTGGATGTGTTTACGCCCGGAGCCACCGCCGGCTGCGGCTGCGGCAGTTGCGGCGAGGCCGGATCGGGAAGCTGTGAGCTGGATGCCTGTGGCGCTGATTCCTCATGGTGGCGCCGCATGAAGCCGAATATGTCGGCGATGCGCTGAATCTTCTTCCTGTAGACGAAGCCCACACCGGTCTGGGTGATTTCGCCCTCAAGAATGCTCTCGTAGCCAGTATGGCGGAAAATGCGCACATACATCGTTCCGGCCTTGTTGAGCATATACTCGAACGATATGTCGGCAATGAGGTTCTGGGCGAAGTTCTCATCGGCATCCGGGTCTGTGGAATAATTCCCGCCCACCACAATCTTGAACCTGTCGTCGAACAGCGACTTGCTCACCCGGTAGCTGTAGTTCATGGCGGTGGTGTTGGAGCCCTGCACGGTCTTGTCGTACTGATTGATGCCGAACGATATGTCAACGCCCTTGATTGCCGATGCCGCCCACGAATTGAGCTGCGACTGCAGGAAACTGTAGAGCGTGTTGGTGCCCATGCTGCCGCTGGTGATGGTCTGTGTGCCACCGCTGCGGTAGGCGCCGTAGAGAAGCAGGTTCATGGCCTGGTTGGCGCGCTGCTCGGCGGTCATGGACTTTATCTCGTTGGCTATGGTGAGGTCGTCGTTGCAGCTGAGGTCGAACGCCACGTTCATCTCGTTAAGTGTGCCGGTAACGTCGAGCAATACATCGAAATTAACCACACGGGAGTTGCCCGACTCGTCGGACACATTCGCCCTGACATCGTCGGCCGCCTGTACATTCAGGATGGGATTGAGCATGTCGCCGTTGAACTCCACATAGCTCCCTTCAAGAAAATCGAACGATTTCTCGCCGATAAGGGGTACCGCATAGCGTACGAAACCACCGTTCAGATTGATGCGTCCTGTGAAACGCTGGTCAGCCATATAGTCCTGCGAATAGTTCACCGTGCCGTTGGCCTTGAGCTGCACCTTTGAGTTGCCCGACGGGTCAAGCTCGACGGTGACGGTGGTTCCGCTCGAAATGGTGAGCTTGGCATCGATATCCATCAGCATGGCGGACGGGGCCACAGTGTCGGCCTGCAGCACGCTTGTGGTGTCGTTGAAATTCACGAATTTCACCATATCCTGATTTGAACGGCTCTGCAGCTTGCTTGCGGCTTCGGCCATCACATAGGTCACGTTGGTTCCGGGCAACAGTTCGAGGGCCGCGTCAACGTCGAGGAAATGCAGGTTGCCTTTTATGTCGGCATCGAGGTCGATGAACGCCTTGCCGTAGGCCTGGCTGTAGCGCTGCTTCTTCGAACCGACAATCTGCATGTCGCGCGCCTTCATGTTGAGGCTGATGCGCGGCGACGCCAGCGATGCTATGTCAACCGTACCGTTGATTGTAAGAGGCTTGTCGTTCACGCCGCGTATGGCGAAGTTATTGAACTGCACAAGGTTGTCGACCACCGGAATCTTAGCTTCCGAGAACACGAACGGCGTGCCGAGCATTTCGACATTGACCTTCGTGGAATCGAAGTCGAGGAACCCGTTGAACACGGGGCTTCCCATGTCGCCTGTTATGTCCATCTCTCCGTTGAGCACACCGCTCAGACTCGCCGTACCCTCGGGCAGGAAGGGATTGAGCACCGTCAGCGGGAAGTGGATCATGCGGAAATCGAGCATGAACGGATTGGCGGCTGTGGAATCGTTGAGATTGCCGACGGCTGTCATTGCCTTCTGCCCGTTGACCAGCAGCGAGGTGTTGGCACGGATGGTTCCGGCGGCATTGGTGGCCAGGTCAACGGCAAGCTCGAAATCGCCTACCTTGCGTCGGCCGTAGTTGAAGTCCGTGAGCGACACCGTTCCCGAGCCGTTCAGGTCGGGTGCATGCCAGGACAGACGCATGTCGGCCGAGACATCACCTGTGACAGGCGGCGCAAAGGGATTGATGGCAAGCCAGTCGGCTATCTTGATATCCTTGAGCTGTAGAATCACGTCATCGCCTCCGGCCGTGGCGGTTGAATCGTTATGGTTGTGTTCGGTGAACAGACGCAGCGAGCTGACATCATTGTGCAGGTTCAGGTTGGCATCTATGTGATGGGTGGCCAGATCGTACTCTATGAAGTTGTCGGTATTGACATTCCACTCCTTGTAACCGATGATGGGGTGATAGGGCACGAACTTGAGGTTGATGCGCGTGGAATCCTTGACGGATGCAAGCGCACCGAAACTGTAGCCCGTTTCACCGGCTATATCCTGCTGTTTGAGAATGAGCGACACACGGTCGGCGTTGACGTAGCCGTTCACGTCCACCCGGGCAAAATTGTCCATGGTTCCCGGCCGGTTCTTGATTCTTGCTCCGTAAAGCAGGTAGCTGCCGCGCTGAAGCATGCCCAGACGGATGGTGTCGAGGCGTGTCTTACCGGTGGTGAATTCGATTATCTGCGAACCGAGCGAGAAAACAGAGTCGTTGGCAGCCTTGAGGTGCAGCTGTTTCACCGACATGTCGCTTTGGCTGAGATAGTCGGCGAGCACATTGCGGGTGCCGGCGTCGAGCGTGAGGTCAAAGCGCGGCATGGCACGCACAATGGTGTCGATGGCAAGCCTGCGCCGCTTTATGTCGCGGTCGAGGGCAAGCGAGGTCCATGTGGCACGCTGCATGATGGTGTCGAGCGGCTGCGGCGATTCCAATGTGAGCCGCAGGTCATGGTTTGTCACCTGCGCCGAGGTGGACGAATCTGCCGCGAATTTAACCAGAAGCGAATCGGCGTGAATCTCCATGCCCGGCATTCGCCATGCCAGGGTCTTCACATCCATATCGGCGGCAATAGCCATAGGGCGCCCCGGTGCACGCCGCGTGGCGGCCACAGCCGGGCGGAACGAGGCCGTACCGGCCAGATTCACCGAGCCCTCGGCAGTTGTGTCGGCCAGGGCCAGAGCCTGCAGGTCGATGTTGCGCACATCGCCGGCAAAAGTCCAGTTGAACACCTCACCGGCCAGATTGCCGGAGGCCGTAAGGTTGAGGTCGGCTTTGGGATTGGCCGATTTCGCCTCTACGTCGGCATGCCCGTCGGCCAGCGCGGCATCGAGGGTGATGTCGGAATATTGGCGCCCGTTGATCACCATGCTCTTGAGATTCACGGCAGCATCCACTTTGGTTGAGCGTGCGAAAAAGTCCAGACCATTGCCGGTGACGTCGACAGAGGCATCTATGTCGCGCAGACCGCTCAGCGGCAGGATGCTCTGGATGGGGAACGTGTTCATGTCAAGGGCCACGTCGTAGGCCACACGGCGGTTGTTCCACCAAGCGGAGAGGGCCACGTCGCCCCCGTGTGTCACAGCCCTGAGATCGCCGTCGACAATGCCTCCTGCAAGCTTCACATTGCCGAGAAGGTTGAGCGGCGGGATGTTCACCTGCTTCTGCATCTTGGCGGCAAGCAGGGTGGGTTTTATGAAATTGCCGTCGGTGATATGCCCGGTGAGACGCAGATCGCCTCGGGCGGCATTGATATCATTGTAATCCGCGATGTTGCCCTGCAGGGCAACCTCTACATGGCGGGGAATTGCTGCACGCAGCTTGCGCACTTCCAGATTGTTCATACGTCCCTCGATGTCGGCCTCAGCCTCGATGGGCGTATAGGGCGGAAGCGCCGCCACAATGGGCTGTGCGGCAGGGGGTGCCAGCAGTTTCACGTCGTCGGGACTGAGCGACACGGTAAGTGCGGCCTTCACAGGCGGATTCTGGGCCGACAGACCCATCATTGCGTCCAGCCCTATGGAAGAGGCAGGGGTGGTGATGGAGAACCGGCGTGCATACATGGCGGTGGAATCCATCTCGAACACACCCGACGCGCTCAGCGACACACCGCACCGCTCCCTGGCTTTCAGCTCTGTGAGCGGCACACGGATAGCGGTGCCGTGATTCATGAACGAATCGACGGAAATGCTGATTTCGGATGCCTCGATATATTCGGGATCAAAGCCCGACATGGGAACCGCACCGGCCGTGGCATATACGGCATGCGAGCCTGTGAGGCGCAGTTTGCGCGCGTTGATGAGCCACGGGGCCGATTTCACTGCGGCCGTGTCGGCTGGAATCACCGGGGCCGGATGTGCCTTGACAAATTCGGGGGTAGGCACGATGTAGCGTGCATCCACTCCCGTAATCAGCAGCTCATCCACATTGATGCGGCTGTTTTTCAGGTCTATGCTGCCGTCGAGCATCTCGGCCTTGGGGAGTGCGCACTGGAGGTCGTCGATGGTGGGGAGCATCTGCATGCGGTAGAACACCCCTTCAAGCACGGTCTGATGCAGATTGATGTCCCACTCCACGGGTTCACCGGCAGGTTTCTCCACCGCGGCCGTATCGGGCTTAAGCACCATGGTGACACGGCCATTGCGCGCACGCAGGCGCTCTATGTCGATTTTTTTGGAAATGAGGCCAACCGAGGCGTTGTCGAGAGCGGCAACCGCGATGGCCGATTTCATGTAGAGGGCCGAATCGGGAGTGCCCAGATTCACCACAGCACCGGCCAGTGCCAGCGTTTTCACCTCGGCGCTGCCACGCAGCAGCGGAAGCATGGCCACATCGCCACGCACACGGGCAGCCGCTATCTCCATCCCCGGCGTCGACATCGACAGCGAATCCACACTCAGACGCAGCGGGAATCCAATCCGTGCCTTTTTCACACTGATGTGCATCCCCCCTCCAGCGTTCACCGAATCCAGGGCTTTGCGCACGGCAAAATCCTGCACCGGCGGCAGATAGAAGAGGAATACGGCCAGCAGAATCAGCCCCACGGTTCCGATAAGGAGCCATTTGAGCGTGGACAGACAATATTTCAGTGCCTTTTTCAATTGTCGGGAATGATGAATTAAACAGTGAAACGTGCGATGCAGTGATGATGCATTTCAATTCTACAACACGCGGCGCGCCATAAAAGTTGGCGCGCCGTCGCTAAGACAGACCGAAGTCCGCGTATGTGGTAACCGGATTATTTTTTTGACGCGTAGAGCACCGGATTGGTGTCGGCGTCGTTGTACATCTTCATCTGTCGGTAGACCTTCATGTATTTGCGGCCGGCGGCAATGTCGTCGAGCAGCGTATCGATTGCATCGGTGAGGTCCACGCGCTGTTCAAGCAGGACTGCCAGTTTGGCCGAGCACTTCTCGCGATGGCCGTCGGTGGCATCCTCGCGTTCGGCCTCCGCACGCATGTGATAGATCTTTACGGCAAGAATCGACAGGCGGTCGATGGCCCATGCCGGGCTTTCGGTGTTGATGGTGGCGCCTTCGAGCACCTTCACGTCCTTATATTTGTCGCGGAACCAGGAGTCGATATTCTCCACCATGTCGGTGCGCTCCTGATTCGACGAATCGATGCGGCGCTTGAGCACCACAGCCTCGGCGGGATTGATCTGGGGGTCGCGGATGAGGTCCTCCATATGCCACTGGTTCACGTCAATCCAGTTCTTGTCGAAGAGGATGGCCTCGATCGACCCTGCGGGATAAGGATTGGTGTAGGGGGCGTCAACCTGGTCGGTGACATGATATGCCGCTGTGGCCTTATCGAAAATCTCGTTGCATTTTTCAGCGAATTTCATAAATCCGTATGTTTTAAAGGTTGTTTTCACAAAGATAAGTCATTTTAACCGACCTTTCAAAATTAATCTTCCCCAAAGCCGATTTTTCCGCCTCCGCGCCGATGGTCCAATGCATGAATTTCAGCAGTTCTAATATAACAATGCTTTCACCAAATTGTAGGGACATGCCTTTGGCATGTGAAACAACGCTCATTCACTGAGTATTAGCACACGCCTGATTCACATGCCAAAGGCATGTCCCTACGATTTTATGGATACGACTTCTGTTTGCAATAAGTAAATGCACCGTTATTTCAGCTTGACCCGGCTTTTGCTCTGTTTGAGACTATCGCCTCCGCGCATCGGGATGGCGGTAATCACAGGGCTGTAGGGTCGCGACCTGTCGCGACTGCAGGCGGGAAAGGTGATAACTAAAATGTGTGGTCTGCGGTTTGTCTCTCAGGGTTGCAGTCGCGACAGGTCGCGACCCTACGATGGCCGAGGGAAAACTATGTAGGGTGGAGGTATCGGGAGGGAGAGGGGTGGAAACAAATGGGTGGGAATTTCGGTTGGAAGGATTTTCATGGCGGTTTGCCGGGGATTTGGTAACTTTACGCAAAATAGCGAGAATGCAGTTAAAACTGCGCGAATCCGTGCGTCCCTACACGTTGGTGCCATTCCGCATCCTCACTCAATGGTAGTATATCTTTTTTATAGCAATCCATGATTTCAGCATATAGATTTTTCAGTGTGTCGTCGCGGCTGCTCCATGTTTTGGGGGCGGCGTTGGCGGTGTGTTTCGGTGTAATAATAATGTGCGGTTGCGACGGTGGCCGCGGAAAGGCCACCGATGCCGCCCTTACCTCGGCCGAGGAGCTGATGGAGGAGCGGCCCGATTCGGCGCTCGCCGTGCTCTGCGCCATCGATTCCACTGCCATTGACAATGCCGGACGCCGGGCGCTCCACGGCCTGCTGATGTCTGAGGCGCGATACAAGAACTTCATCGACGAGACCGACGATTCCATAATCGCCGCCTCTGCCGCATATTTCGGCCGCAAGGGTGACGACCGGCGCCTGATGCGCGCCCGGTTCATTCAGGCCAAAATCCAGTTCAACAACTCCGACTACACCCACAGCATCGTCTCCGCCCTCAAGGCCGAGAAACTGGCCAAACAGGACTCCGACAACCTCTACCTCGCCCGCATCTACGAACATATTGCAGACATCCACAATGCCACATATAATGTGTCTGAGGAGCTGCGGTATGCCCAAATGGTTGTGGACAGGTATAAGTTGACCGATAAGAAAGAGAACTATCTGTTTGCTCTTCATGATCTGGCTCGGGCAAAATGGAACTGTGGAGATGCCAAGGGTAGCCTGCAACAATTGGATAGCTTAATAAAGCTGACAAATCCGACCGATACAGGTTTAATGAGCAATATTTATGTCACGTGCATCAAGGCTGCGATAGAATGCGGACAACTGGATAAAGCTGAATTAGCCGCGGATAATCTGGAAAAAATACATTGGAAATATAGTGAAGATGAAAAGTGGATTATGCTGTGCAGCTTATATTTAGCTAAAAATGACTATACTAAAGTTGCAGAAATATTGGACTCATTAGATTGTTCTGCCAACACTTTGCTCACCGAGGCTAAATTACAATCTTTTAAAGCTCAGTATAACGAATTGATGGGTGACTATAAATTGTCAAATGAATTTTACAAAGATTTTGTCAAAACAAGCACATCCATTGTAGACAGTTCATTAAATCAAAGCGTAATAAAGGCTCAGCGGGATTATTATTCGGAGAATGCACGTAGCTCGCAGCGTAAAGCCGAGAAAATGCATTTTTGGATAATTGTTATATTTATATTATTAATCGTCATTACGATAGGATGGTACATATTGTATCGTCTGCGGATTTCAAGGGCGGATAAAAAGTTGTCGGAATTTATGGGACTGTATCAGGCCATGTCCGAAGAAATAAGAGAGAGGGAAATATCATTAGAGAAACTCAAACAAGAAGTTTCACAGTCTAAAGATCAGATTAACAAATTAACTGATGATGTAAATAATCGTCAACTTAAAATAGAATATTTTGAAACCAAAGCAGGGATGCTTTATCGTCAACAATTTGCTATATTGAATAAATTGTGTTGGGAATATTATACCAAAAATGAATCTTCCGACAAAGTGAAATTGTCAATTTATAAAGAAGTGGAATCTCAGATTTTAAAACTGAGAGACGAAAGCAATTTTCAGCAGATTGAAGCATCCTTAAACGAGTATTTTGATGATGTAATGGTGAAATTCCGCCAAAGTTTTCCCGGAATGAAACGGGTAGACATGCATTTTGTTATTCTATTCTTTGCAGGATTTTCCACCAAAGCTATTTGTATTATCTGCAATCAGACGCTTGGAAATTGTTATAATAAGCGGCAACGTTTAAAAAATAAAATAGAATTATCTGGCTCCGAATATAAATCTCAATTTCTTGAATTCTTCTCGTAACATAGGCAAAACAAAGCCCCAGATGAGCATAAATAAGGGCTGATTTTATGAGTGATTAATTTTTGAAAAATTAACATTCTTATTTTCAGCGAATTAAAGCCTATTTTGATTAATTTTTAAAACGGCGATTTTGGTGACAAATAGGATTTGTTGATATAATTTTGTGAAAACTTAATTTTTTTAGTTTTCACATGAACACATTTTTAAAAATTGCAATCGGAGTATTGTTGTTTACTTTTATGCCGGACTCAATGGCGGCAGACAACAATCAGAATGGAGGTTCATCCTCCGGAGTAGTAGTACGCATCATTAAAAGGTCTACGAATCCAAGACCCCGGGATGTTACACATGACAATGTCGTAGAGTGTACAGTTGACAACGGATGGCTGACCATTACATTTGAAGAACCGGAAGGTTTTGCAACTGTCACGTTGAAAGATGCCGGCATAAATGTTATGGCGTCAGGCACATACGATACTGCATCCATCATCAAGTTCCCTCTGTTGCATACGGGCAATCCTATCCAGGTTTTGATTCACACCACCGAGGGAAATGAGTATGAGGGGTGGATAGAATGGTAAAGTGCAACTAAGAAACCAGAGTTTACTTAATTTTCATAAGCAATGCGCGATTGGTTGGCTGTTTTGCGCATAATTATTTGCAAATCAATAAAGTTTTTAATAGTTTTGCGAATAGCAACCAATCAATCGCAATTCTTTAACCAATCAACCAACAAAAAATTTTCAAAATGAAGCAATTTTTAATCCTTTCAATTCTTGCGGTGATGGTTGCAGCATGCTCCAGCGAAGAACCTATGCCTGTGACAGACAACTCCGCACAGCAGCAGGGCTCAGTCAAAGTGACCGTTGAGGAAGCAATCAAGATTGCCAATCAGGCAGCCGAAGCGTTCGACGCCAAATCTGCCCGAGGCGTTTCGCGCAAGGCCTCGTCGGCAGCGATGGTCGATGTGCTGGGCGCCAAGAATGGCCGTTCGGGCGGCATTGACACGCTGCTCTATATGGTGAACTACGATAACAAGCAGGGCTATGCCATCGTGTCGGCATCGCGTGCATGCGAAACTCTGCTCGGAATCGTTGACGAAGGGGAGTTCAATGCCCTCGAAGCAGCCGAGAACCCCTCCTACAGCTATTACCTTGCCAACGCCCAAAACTATGTGGCCTCAACGTTAGGTGCAACTTTCGGAGGCGGAAACATCTCCATTAAACCCAGTATTTTTGAAGAGACCAGATATGTTCACGAAAATTATCCCGTGAAGGTAAATGTAAAATGGGGGCAGCGTTATCCCGAGGGTTATTTCTGTCCCAACAAAATCTCCGGATGCGTTCAGACAGCCATGGCGCAGATTATGTCATATCTTAAACTTCCAACGTCAATCAGCCTTACATATCCTGAACGCGATGTAGATGTTCAAGTCCTTGACTGGGAGGACATGACAAAGCATACACAATCGGTGAACACCACAGCCGTCAGCCTAATTAATTCGCATAACTCAAGTTGTGCCGCTACGGAGGCATCGCATATGGCCATAGCACGTCTCTGCCGAGAACTTGGATACAGAAATAATGCTTCCTACTATGAGAATGCAACTGGGGCGTTTGATTATAAAGCGTTGCAGACATTCCGACAGTTGGTAACTGAAAAAGAAATCTCAAATTTCACATATTTGGGTACTGATTATTCTACTTTGTTCGACGCTATCAAGACCGGCATCGGTTATATAAGTGGCAGTACAAATGGCGCCGGTGGCCATGCCTGGGTAATTGATGGCGGACTTCGTACAGGCAAGATTGTAACTTACTCAGGTCCCGGTACAATCGGCATCGATGGTAAAGAACATCCCTATTCAGTGGATTATACAACATATTATTACCATTTCAACTGGGGATGGAACGGCACCGATAACGGATATTTTGTAATGGGAGTTTTCGACACATCTAAAGGGACGGAAAGCCCTGGCGGAATTTCTCATAAAGCTCCTAATATGAGCCGTGCCAATTACGATTTCAATAACAGCGTAGGATATTTTATTATTAAATAATCAACATTATGTTTAATATTAAAAACGAATGCTTATGAAAACTAAGAAACTTTGGTTGCCGGCGGTGGCTGTGGCGCTTGCCATGGGGGCGTGCAGCTCGGATAATGAGCCAGGTGAGGAACTGACTGTGGCGCCAACACACCCCGAGGAGGTTGAGTTTGAGCTGACAGCTGCCGAAAAGGCTGCGGCAAGCCGTGCACTCGGCTTCCAGACCGACTTTTTCCGTGCAGTCAACGCTTTGCCCGACAATGCCGGAAAGAATGTGGTGGTGTCGCCGCTGAGCGCGCAGGTGCTTCTGTCGATCATGGCAAATACAGCCGGCCAGCAGCAGGCTGCCGAGATTATGGAGGCGCTCGACTGCAACGACATGGATGCAATCAATTCGCTCGCAGTGAAATATCAGTCGGCGCTCCCGATGATTGACGACGCCGTGAAGATGACGCTGGCTAATTCTATGTGGTACAACAACCGTTACACCGTAAATCCAGAGCCTGCATCGCGTCTGGGCGAGGTGTTCGGCATAGAGCCTGCAGCTGCCGATTTCAACGACGGCAAGACGGTGTCGGATGAGATCAACCGCTGGGCTGCCGACAAGACCAACAACCTTATCCGTGAAATCATGCAGCCGGCTCAGATACGTCCTGATATTCTTGCCGTAATGGCCAATGCTCTTTATTTCAGCGGTGCATGGGCTAATCCGTTTGATGCAGCCAAAACAGAAAAAGAGGCGTTCGCTGCAGTTGACGGCCAGGCCACCGTTGACATGATGAAGAACGACGGGATGCAGCATGTGATGACAGGCGAGGCATACTCCGCAGTGAAGATGGAGCTGGGCGCATCGGGCAAATTCTATGCGCTGTTTGTGCTTCCCGCCGAAGGCACGGATATCAACGATTTTGTGGAGACTTTCGACGCGCGCACAGCTACTCCGTTCAAGGACGATGCTGTAACTTTCTGGCTGCCTAAATTCAAGTTTGAGACTTCCGACATCTATCTTAATCAGCCGTTTGCCCATCTTGGCATGAACAGCCTGAATTCACTGGTTGAGACTGATTTTTTCATGGAGAAGCCTGAGGCTTATTTTGACGTATTCCAGAAGTCTGTGGTAAGCTTCGAGGAGAAAGGCGCCGAGGGCGCAGCCGTGACATGGTCCGGTATGGAATTGGCACCGGGTCCCGACGAACCGGCCGTAGCCAATCCTGTGGTGAAACTGAACCGCCCGTTCCTGTTCTTCATCAACGAGGCATCGACAGATGCCTGCATCTTCGCCGGGAAGATGGTGAAGTTCTGACACTACGACCCACACACAAAAGCAACCATACACCCGCAAATGAAAGATTAATAGTTTTTTTCATGATATAAAAATATTAGACAAGCTCAACAAACAGTTATTAAACAGAAATGGAATAAGACAAACTGCAACACAGGCCGGAATTTTTACCTGACAACCGGCCGGAAAATGTGAAGCGGCCCTGCCGCCTCCCGCGCGATGCGGTGGGCGGCAGGGCGTTTTTTAGCAAAATACGGCACAAAGTGAGGAAATGTGAGGTATTCTTCGTACATTTGTCAAATCTATAAAACGCACAGACACTTTTGTCATATCCATAAAAAACACCTTTATATGCGCCTGATTATCGAAGAAAACTACGACATCCTTTCGGAATGGGCCGGCAACTACGTGGCCGCCCGCATAAACGAAGCCAACCCCACGGCCGAGAAACCTTTCGTGCTCGGATGTCCCACCGGAAGCTCTCCTCTGGGCATGTACCGACGCCTTATTCAACTCTATAAAGAAGGGAAAGTGTCGTTTAAGAATGTGGTGACTTTCAACATGGACGAATATGTGGGGCTGCCGGAAAACCATCCGGAGAGCTATCACAGTTTCATGTGGAACAACTTTTTCAGCCACATCGACATCCCCCGCGAAAATGTAAACATCCTGAACGGAAACGCCCCCGACCTCACGGCCGAATGCGCACGTTTCGAGGCCAAGATAGCGGCATACGGCGGCATCGACCTGTTCATGGGCGGCGTCGGCCCCGACGGCCACATCGCATTCAACGAACCCGGCTCCTCGCTGACCTCGCGCACCCGCGTGAAAACCCTCACCACCGACACCATCATTGCCAATTCACGCTTCTTTGAAGGCAACGTGAATCTCGTGCCCAAAACTGCGCTCACCGTAGGCGTAGGCACCATTATGAGCGCCCGCTCGGTAATGCTCATGGTGAACGGCCACAACAAAGCCCGCGCCCTGCGTCACGGTGTGGAGGGCGGCATAAGCCAGATGTGGACCATCTCGGCGCTGCAACTGCATCCCCATGCCATCATCGTGGCCGACGACGCTGCCTGCGCCGAACTCAAAGTGCAGACCTACCGTTACTTCAAGGATATAGAAAAGGACAATCTCGACCCGGCCACACAGCTCTGACGCCGAGGCTTCGGGAGATAAAACACTTTAAACCGGATGCGCCGTGTCAGTATCAATCGGTACTGACACGGCGCATCGAGTTTATGTCGGGAATTGCGACAGGCGGGCGGTTCAATCGTAAGTGTGCTCGCGGATTTTAGCCTCAAGCACGCTTGCCTGCTGCAGCCCCACCGTGCGCCAGATGGGTTCGCCGTTCTTGAACAGGATGAGTGTTGGCACTGACTGCACGCGATAACGCGCCGCAAGATCGTTGTTGCGGTCGATATCGATTTTTATAACATTGGCCGTGTCGCCTACGGCCTTTTTAACCTCCTCGAGGATAGGAGCCTGCATTTTGCACGGGCCACACCATGTGGCAAAGAAATCAACCAGGGTAGGTTTCTGCTGGCCGATCATATCGGTAAATTCGCTCATAATCTGAATATTTTTTAGAGTTGGATTGTTTACTTATTACAACATTCCAAACGGTCGTAAGTTCAATCTTATTGCCACCGCCCGACGTCAATTGCGGCGTTTTTGCGCGTGAATGGAAATTTTACTAAATTTGTGGCAAACAACAATCATACCCATATGCAGCCATTCAGCCTCCGAGGCATGGGCGTGGCACTGGTCACGCCGTTCAGACACGACTTTTCGGTTGACTATAAAGCCCTGGCCAATCTCATAGATTACCAGATTGACGGGGGTGCAGACTATCTGGTAGTGCTCGCCACCACATCCGAAGCCGTAACCCTCACCTGCCCGGAGCGTCACGAAGTGGCACGCTTTGTGGAGCGGCATGTGGCCGGACGCGTACCGCTGGTGCTCGGCATGAGCGACAACTGCACGGCACGGCTGGCGGCCCACATCCCCGAAGTTGACCTCTCGGGCTACTCCGCCATCCTCACCGTTGTGCCCTACTACAACAAGCCGTCGCAGGAAGGCATCTACCGCCACTTCAAGGCCGTAGCCGAGGCTTCGCCCCTCCCTGTTGTACTCTATAACGTGCCGTCGCGCACCGGCAAGAACATGGAAGCGGCAACCACACTGCGCCTCGCCGAGGAATTTCCCGGCAAAATCATCGGCATCAAGGAAGCATCGGGCGACATCGACCAGATACGCACCATCATTGACCATAAGCCCGAAGGATTTCAGGTTGTGAGCGGCGACGATGCCCTTACGCGCCGGCTGATAGGGATAGGTGCCGAAGGCGTGATTTCGGTGGTAGGCAACGCCCTCCCCCGCCTCTTCTCGGATATGGTGCACCGTTCGCTCGCCAACCCGTCAGACCCCGAGGCCGCCGACACCGATACGCTTCTGCAACCCCTCGACAAAGCCCTGTTCGCCGACGGCAACCCGTCGGGCATCAAATGCCTGCTGAATCTGCTCGGTCTGGCCGATGACGTGTTGCGCCTCCCACTCGTCCCGGTGTCCGCCGAGACCCGCAAGGCCATAGAGAACGTTCTGCCCACCCTCCCCTACCTCAACTGATCATAACGGCATCACATAACTTTCCAGCATTAATCACTGCGTTCTGAAACAGATACCGGTGACTTGCAGGAACCTGCCGCATCACCTCCAGCCACAAAGGTTGATGGCAGGCAGTAAACTTATTGGGAATGCGAAAATAAATTTGTAACTTTGCGCCAGCAAAACAGCATATCATTCAAGCAATGATGGTCCGGTAGCTCAGCTGGATAGAGCAACTGCCTTCTAAGCAGTCGGTCACGCGTTCGAATCGCGTCCGGATCACCCACAACAAAAGGCCACTCATCGGGTGGCCTTTTGTTGTAAGCAACAGCGGGATATGACGAACATGCATCGCCCGGATGGCGTGCCGAACATGCATATGCCTACGACCGCACACGCTTTCCGTCGATATTTGGGAGAAACACGGTCACCATTCCCAACAGCGGAAGCAGGGTGCTCACCTGAAAAATGAATTCTATGCTTGTCTTGTCGGCAAGCCACCCGAAAAAGGCCGAACCGATGCCTCCGAGGCCGAAGTTCAGGCCGAAAAACAATCCGGCCATCATGCCGACCTTGTCCGGTTTCAATTCGGTGGCATATACAAGAATGGCAGAAAATGCCGATGAGATTACTAGTCCGATGATTACCGCCAGAATGATGGTAAGGGTAAAATTGACGTAGGGCAACGCCAGCGTGAAAGGCGCCGCTCCCAGAATCGAGCCCCATATCACATACTTACGGCCATATTTGTCGCCAATGCCACCGCCGAGAACCGTGCCCACAGCCACCGCCGCCATAAAGGCAAAAAGGCAAAGCTGCGAAACCTTGATGTCCACCCCGAATTTATCGATCAGGAAGAAGGTGAAATAGCTTGTCATACTTGCCATATAGAAATATTTGGAGAATGTGAGCAGGCACAATATGGCTATCGCCCAGTTTATCCGGCCGCGCGACAGCGACTTTATGGCTGGATTGACCACCGGCTGACGCGATGTGAGTCTGTGCAGCATCCCTTTGTACCATTTCCCTACAGGCAACAGGGTGACACCTGCGACAAAGGCGGCTATGGCAAACCACACTATTGAATGCTGGCCATAAGGGATGATGATCATAGCTGCCAGGAGCGGGCCGATGGCACTCCCCCCATTTCCGCCTACCTGAAAAATGGATTGCGCCAGCCCTTTGTTCGGTCCGCCGGCAAGCTGGGCTATGCGCGAAGCCTCGGGATGGAACACCGAAGACCCCATGCCAATGACACCGACCGCCACCATGATAAACGCATACCGGTTGGCTATTGAAAGGAGAATGATGCCGACAAGGGTGAACACCATCCCGGCCGACAAGGCGTAGGGCATGGGATGACGGTCGGCCACCCGCCCCACAATAGGCTGCAGCAGCGATGAGGTCAGCTGAAACACCAGTGTTATCATGCCTATCTGGCCGAACGTGAATCCGTATTTATCCTTGATGACGGGATAAATTGACGGTATGATGGATTGCATCATATCGTTAAGCAGATGAGCCAGGCTTATGGCAAACAGTATGGAATATAACGTCCTCCCCTTATCCTTCATCGCGCATTTTCCAATTTCAGCAGGAATTCTTTCGCCTCAAGCCCTCCGGCGTAACCGGTCAGCGCGCCATTGCTGCCGATCACACGGTGGCAAGGCACGAAAATCGAGATGGCATTCGCACCGTTTGCATTGGCCACGGCACGCACAGCACCGGGCCTGCCGATTTGCCGCGCCATATCGCCGTACGACACGGTCTGGCCGTATGGTATGGCCAGCAGGGCATTCCACACCTTCTGCTGCAAATCTGTGCCGGTGAATAATAACGGTACGTCGAATTCACGCCGTGCTCCGGCAAAATATTCGTCAAGCTGGGTTATGGCGCTCCCTATTACCGGCGAGGAGCCTTCCTCAAGCTCCGCGACAAGCATGCGGCGCAACCGGCCGTTCACACGATTGTTATGCTCCGGCCCCACATGCCAGTCGCACAGGCACAGCCTGTCAGCCAACGAGCCGAGCATCAGCGTGCCGCACGGCGATTCATATATGCCGGTGATTATCCTGTTCTGTCCTTTCATAAGATAGTGCAAAGATAATCATTCCCTCCGTCATAAGGATGTTGCCAACTGCCAAATTCCTCCACGCGGCCGGTTCATCCGGCAATCATTTGATAATCGGCATTTATCACGGACGCACAGTCCGTGCGTCCCTACATTTTGATTCCCGACACCCTACAATGGCAGTCGGAGCAGGGCGATCCTGTGAGCTATTTCAGGGAAAACCACCTGACCATTCTCCACCGTGGCTGTCTGGCCGGTGTACAGTTCCGTGACAACGGCGCCCTCGGGGAAGGTACCGAAGATGTTTATAGGAGCACCTGCCTCGGCATCGAGGCGGATAAGGATGCTGTCGGTGCCGTTGAACCGCAGGGCCGTGTGGGTGTCGAAGGTGCGCTGCCTGCCGGTGGCAATCACCGGATTGGCCCGGCGGATGTTGCCGAGACGCTGAAAATGCTGAAGGCAACCGGCATCCATGCTGTCCCAGTTCATGTCGGAACGGAAAGCCTGGTTGCTGTCCACATTGAAGCGGGCGTCGCTGAGCCCGCGCCGTGTCTCGTCGCCATAGAACACCTGCGCCACACCCGGGGCAAGCAGCAGTGTCGTGGCGCAATCAGCCATGTTGTCCATGTCCGCATCGCGGTGATACGAGTTGTTCAGATAGCTGAACGGATGCCAGCCGGGATGTGCCGCCAGACTGTCGGCATAGGCCTGCCATGTGTAGACAATACCGTCCAGGTCGCCGTGTTTCGGGAAATAGAAATTGACCATACTCGAAAACCCGGCATCGGCATATTCAGGTTTGAAATCAATGGAAGCACAGTCGAAATCGCCGGTCATGTAGAAGCTGTCGGTCCAGCGCGAGGCGGCATCGTCCGGATGACGCGAGCGCCAGCGCCCGAGGGCTGCATCACATGCTTCATGAAGTTCCTTCCACCGGCGCAGATGCACATTCTCCACAATGTCGCAACGGAAACCGTCAATGCCGAACTCCTCGACCCATGATGCTATCCATGCAATCACATACTGCATCGGCGACCACTGGCGGTCAGTTCTGAACTGCAGTGCCGAGGGGTTGACCCAGGCATCGTTGCCCGTCCCCTCGGCTTCCCATTTGCGCTTCAGGAACTGCGGAATCGCCACAATGCCGTCGCTTTCATCCTTGAAATCAGGCATGCCATAGATGGTGGCCTGCAGCGGATCCGTTTCGTCCCAGTTCTCATCGGGCATACGCACCCATCCCCGGTCGTACCATCCGTTCCATTCATGCCTGTGGGCAAAAAAATCATCGAAACTCCATTTGCGGATATGCTGAGCTGCCTCGGCTTCCGTAAGTCCGGTTTCGGCAAACCCGTATTGCACCGCATCGAGCAGCGTGGGATAGCCGGGATCATTCAGATTCGCGCCGAGCATCACGCGGATGCCCTGCGCGTGGAGCGTATCCACCAGCTCGCGGAATTCATCAACCGTGCCGTAATTCTTGTCAATCTGAGTGTAGTCCAACGGATAATAACCATGATACCCGTAATGTGGAAAATCGTTGATGGATCCGGAGCCCGACATCCAGCCGTGAATCTGCTCATAGACATCGGTCATCCACACCACGTCGACACCCAAATCTGTGAAATATCCTTCGCGCGCCTTGCGGAGCATCCCCTTGAAATCGCCGCCATGAAATGTGGCGGCATTGAGCCGTTCGCTGCCGTAGTCAACTATGCGGCCATAATTCACGTCGTTTGCGGAATCTCCGTTGCAGAAACGGTCGGTGATCACAAAATAGACGGTGGCACCGTCCCATGAAAACTTGTCGGGACGCACGCCCCCGTTCATGCCTGCCGTTCCGGCGATGAGCATGAAAAGCAGAATCAAATATTTCATTGCAAGAATTTTTCCTGCAAAAATAGCACTTGCACCCCCTGCGTGTCAATACTGAAAAATAACCACACGCCCAGCCGGGATGCTCACCGGCAAGGGCGCTGTCGGGGCACAGATATTCTTCCTTACAGGAGCTTCATGGCCATCGCGGCTGTCACAGCCTCGACACTGTTGCCCACACTGAGCTTGGCGATGATGTTCTGTCGGTGGCGGTTGACGGTGTGCACACTGATGCCGAGGCAATCGGCAATCTGTTTGCTCGGTTTCCCGTCATGAATCAGACGCAGAATCTCCTTCTCGCGCTCGGTCAGCACGCATCCGCGCCACTCGTCGAACGACAGCTCGGTCAATTCGCCTGTGCGGTTGTTGACGATGCGCGGAGCGATTCCCCGCATTTCGGCCTGATCAGGCGAGAGGTCGTAGCAACACAGGATAAGCCAGATTTTTCCGGCCGGCGACAGGCGGATCACCTGCGTGCTGTTCTCAACATACCTGTATTTTCCGTCTCCGTCCCTCATTCTTAGGCGGCAGGTGGCCTTGCTCACGGTTTTCTCATCCGGCGACACCACATCCATCCGCTTGAAAAACTCATACTCGAGCATCCTCTTCTCCACAAGATCCTCCGGATGTATGCGGTTGTAGATCACATCCTCATCGCTTGAGTCCACCTCCACACACCCTCCGTCAGAGAATCCCATCAAGGCGCCGAAGCCCCCGGAATAAATGTAACAACGGTCGCATGAGGCATCGGTGACCACCGCGCACGCATTGCTCACCCTTACAACATTATCGGCCATGCGGCGCACCTCAGCCACATCACATGCCGGAAGCCGCTCCAGCCCAAGCTGCTGCGCCTCATAAATCTCGCCCAATTCCTTCCGAAGTATATCCATATTTCACTATATTGCACCCACACACTCGGGCATTGATCTCCACATGCCACCCCCCACACACATCGCTTTTTTAATGTATCTACTGAGGGTGAGATATGTCAGCTGCCACAAAGTTAACCAATCTTTTTTGTTTCCGGCAAAACACCTAACTTTGTACAACTATCCTATGTAACAGCATGTCCAGACCAACCGACATCCCTTTCTCCAAAATGCAACAGATATCCGGATCCGGGGTATTTGTAAAACGGTTCGGCGCGCATGCAAACGGCACGCCTCGGTCGGACGCTCACCGCGACGATTATTTCATCATTGTGCTGCTGACTGCGGGGACGGCATCCGCAGAAATAGACTTTGAACGCAAACAACTGAAACCCGGCGACATATTAATAGTGTCACCTTGTCAGGTCCATAACACCTCGGACGGGGAATCATGCAACGCCGAGGGTTGGATACTTGCCCTCTCGCCCGAAACACTATCGGAATCAGAAGCCATGTCAATTGAGGAATATTCGATAGCACCGCACCCTTTCCACCCCCACGAAAATGTCGTGGCTGACATCGATTCATTATGCAGTCTGCTGGAACGGAACAGTAAAAACCCCAGAATTGCCAACGCACTTGCCTCAGCTGTAAAAAGTTTTGTACTTTCCGCACTCGGCACCAACGACCAAAATTGTTCCGGAAGATACAGGGCGATAACACTAAAACTTAAAAACCTGCTTGACACACATTTGAGCACCGAAAAGAGCCCCTCGGCCTATGCATCCATGCTCAGCATTTCGGAAGTGTATCTCAATGAGGCGGTGAAAGGCGCCACTGGACTCAGCGCCGGCGCTTACATCCGTGGCCGGGCCATTCTGCAGGCCAAACGGCAGCTCACATACACCTCGCTATCTGCAAAAGAAATAGCCTACAGCCTCGGATACGAGGACTATGCCTATTTCTCGAAACTGTTCAAGAAAGCGGCGGGCATATCACCTTCGGAATACCGCAAAAACCTTAAATAATACATCTGTTACCACAGCCATTCCATTCCCCGCGACAACGGGTAACTGTAATTTTGCACATGTAATTCACATGAGCAAAATATGAAACCTGCATTAAAACTCAAACTCTGCAACCGCTGGCTCGGGTGCATCCTCATCCTCACGCTGGCATCGGCCATACAGCTTGAAATAACCTCCGGGAAATACGTCTGGTCGGTATGGGTTCACATCGCATTGGGCATAGCCCTGACCATCTTGTCCTTATATCACATTTACCTCCATTACAGATGCGGGAACTGGTTCTCGCGTTTCGCAAAGAACAAAAATGCCGTCACGCGCATTGTGTGGTGGACGTTTCTGCTGACGGCAATCACCGGAATAGCAGCCACCGTAATCTGGCTTGACGGGTACGGCCATTCGCATCTTGGCGCCGTACATGGCAAAATAGGATTCCTGATGGCCCTCACAGCCATCATCCATGCCATCCGCCACCGCAAAAACATGGCCAGGAAAAACTCTTGAGCACCCACATTCCACTAATTCCACTCACATAATATCCTATCACCAATCATACCACCCTCACAAACGACATAACTACAATTCACCTCATCGCACCCGCATCTAACTTTGGGTAAACACTCATGACTACGGCTAACTAATTTCTGATTTACTGTGTCAGGAATACTCGCCAGCTTCCTTCTTTCTCACCGCGTTCCACATATTTTTTTGAAATAAGCTGGTCGAGTAGTTTTTGAATGGCTGTAATGCTGATGCCGGTTTCTTCTTTCATGTCAGCGAGTGTCAGTGTCGGTTGAGTGCGCATAGCGTTCAGAATTTTAGTATAATTGGGAGTGCGGAAAGCAATACGCTCTCCGTCATACCACCACACATTTTCATTTTTCTCGCTAACAAACAATACATCATTATACACCTCTGTCGCTACCAGTTCGTTGAAATACTTTAGAAACGGACGTATATCCTTGATATCTGCGTGGGCGCCGTCGCTGGGAACCGGGCCTACTTCGAGGTCAGCCCGATGGAGCACTTCAAGATATTCACTATTTTTGCGGCTACGTACCACAATCATAGGGTAATTATGGCGAGTAAGAATATAGTTCACCATCAGTCGGGCAATACGTCCGTTGCCGTCTTCAAAAGGATGTATGCGGATATAGCGGTAGTGGAACAACGCGGCCAACTCAACCGGAGATAATTTTCCTTCCTGTTCAGCGGTATTGTACCAGTCAACTAAATCAGCCATAAGTCCGGGAGTTTCCTCCGGCGAGGCATACTCAAATCGGTCACCGTATCTTGTGATTACGCTATTTGGGCGTGTCTTATATTGTCCTGCGTGTATGACATAGCTTGTCTGCACACCTCCGGGCAAATTACGACAGACTGTGTAATCTTCGCGTAAAAGGGTCTTATGCAATGTCCGTATAAAATTCTGCGTCAACGGTATATCCTTAACCGCAGCTTCCTCTGTCATCATCCGCAGACCGACATTACTTGCCGTCATCTCCTCGACGTCGTGTACATCGGCCTCGCCGATTACCTTGCCGAACAGTAACAAAATTTCTGTCTGCCCATAAGTCAGCGTGTTGCCCTCGATATGATTACTGTTGTAATTGAAATCCACGGTAAAACGACGGCTAAGCCTTTCCCTGTCTTTCTCAGATAGAGGCTGTATGTTCTGCCAAGCGGCAAGCGCCTTTTTGATATTGAGATACTTCATACGGAATTCGTGTTATATCCGCACAAAGTTAGAAATAATTCTCCCAAAAAGGTTATACTCATACAACCTTTTTGGATGTTTTATGGAACTATCATATGAATAGGCAGTCTGTACATACCACTTGCATCCCAATATACCACCTGAGAAGTGGTACATTATTCCAGTTCATACTTTCCCTTTTAACCCAGTTTTTCTATTGATCCGATCAGCCTACTCACGTATCACTCACGGATACGAATAATATTCTGATATAAGGCTATTTGCAGTGTTAAAAATTCCAATCATCAAAGTGAATGTCACAGACTGAAATATCCTCCAGGCTTGTTCGATCCTCGATATTCCACAAAGCCCAATTCACTCAAGGACTTCAATGCTCTTTTAACCGTTGCCTCACTTTTATCAATAATCGGTACAATATTTATTCGACTGATTCCCGGATTCTCTTTGACTACTTGAAGTATATTCTTCTCAACCTCAGAAAGTAATTTTATCGGGTCATTTATCGGGTCATTTATCGGGTCATTTATCGGGTCATTCTTGTGACCCGATAAATCAGGACGCATAAATGTTACCTTTACCATTCCTCTCTCATCGGTTACTATCGGTTGTTGAAGTCCTGCACGTTTGCAGTCTTCAAATATCATAGACAGTCCTCTGCCCCAATGTTCGATTACTCCGCTGTAATACATCACACGCGCTATTGTCTCGTTTGGTGGTTCTGATGTATGGGAGTCAAGTATGTGTGAATCGTATATCAGTTGGTTTGCTGGTATGTCCTCGCATCTTCAAATGATACTAATGACAACACTTCGATAGATCATGTGCAATCCGACAAAGATAATACGGAATCGGATATAATAAAAGAGGACGTAACAGAACAAAATAAATCGAAAGATTTAGTTGCGGAACCTCCAGCCAAATATATTAGACAACACTTTAATTGAGTCGATAGGATTAATTATATGGCTATTTTAGTGCAGGAACAGCTGCTATTCCTGCACTAAAATGGTTTGTAATAATGCTTATTAGACAAGTTTCCTTATATTATGAACAAATTTACTCTATACTGCTAAGTTGAATATCTAAATTTGCACAATTGACTAACCACAAATATATGAGAAGTATTTTTGTATTTCTTTTTTTTGTCTCAACATTAAGTATGTTGGGGCAGTATCAAACTGATATGGACGTTCAATATACCTCGAAAACAGATGAATATTCTGTAGAACGATGTAAATTGGATATCCATTATCCTATGAAGACCTCCGGTATGCCTGTAGTCATATGGTTTCATGGTGGAGGATTGACCGGTGGACAAAAGTCAATACCAGATGGTCTTAAAGATGCTGGATTCATTGTCGTTGCACCAAACTACAGATTAATACCTAATGTAAAAATAGATGATTGCATTGATGATGCAGCCGAAGCTGTAGCATGGGTGTTCAAGAATATCAAGGAATACGGAGGTGATTCTTCCAAGATATTTGTCTCTGGTCATTCGGCAGGCGGATACCTTACAAGTATGATTGGATTGGATAAAAAATGGTTAAAGAATTATGATATAGAAGCAGACTCTATAGCCGGACTAATACCATATAGTGGACAAGCTATAACACATTTTGCACACCGCCGAATCAATAATATTCCAGAGCTACAACCTACTGTTGATGAATATGCGCCATTATTCCATATTCGTAAAGAGGCTCCACCATATATTATAATTACAGGTGATGAAGACCTTGAGTTGTATGGTCGATATGAAGAAAACCTATATCTTTGGCGGATGCTTAAACTTGTAGGTCATCCTGATGTACAGATATTCAAGCTGGATGGTCATAATCATGGGGACATGGTTAGTCCAGCACATCATATACTTAAACAGCAGATTAAACGGCTAATTCGATAAATCATCTTATATTTAAGATCTTTTTATTCTCCATCACTGTGTTTCTCGCACATTGTTGGAGAATTGTTTTTATATCATCATCTAATTTTACCGCTGTATTTGAGACGAATGGTTTTCCGTTTAATGTCGCGAAAAAAGTATTTGCAGCAAGATAACTCCCCTCTAATGATGGGTGAGTATTGTCGGGATTGTATAGCTCAATCTCAGGATATTCTGCCCTAACTTTTTTCCATGCGATTCCAGCCGGAACACACCATCCCCCCAACTCATAAGCAAGATCTATATATGTATTAATTATTCTGTCCTGCATTAATGAATAGGTATCGTCAAGAAGGTATTCTGTTTGACGCTGGCTTCCGTTTTTATGTCCCCATGTCATGTAGAACAAAGTCTTTACATCAGGGGAATATACATGAGCAATGCTGTCGATTTCACTTGCGTATGGATAAATATGTTCCATTACATATTTTGAAGAATATGCTGGGGTCGTACTAAGTTCTTGTATAACTACATAATCCCATTCTCCTTTAGTTAACAGTTCATGTAAAACTGGATTTTTCAGATGACCTGAAAGCCTTTGCCCTCCCTTAAGAACAGTAGTGTTATTGATGATTATACCACAAAAGAAATTATTAGACTTAGTTTGTTCATTGTTTTATCTTGATTTGAATGAAAATTGTCCAGCTCCAATAGTTGCTTTCCAAAGGCCGTTGTCTTCATGAACTTGACAATTCTTATGAGGTCCTTTATTCAATTGCAATTTAAAGGATGATGGAACTATGAGTTCAGCCGAAGTATTGGATGGTATAATTACTTCCCATTCGAGTGAGTCACCATTTCGTTGCCAGTGGCTGCTTACAAGGCCATAAGGGGTCATGTGGGATGCTTTGACAAAGTCAAGTCCATCAGGGAAAACCGGAGCCATAAGAATTTTCTTGAAGCCAATAGAATCAGGATGATTTTTTATTCCGGCAAGGTCCTCATACATCCATATCAACACATCTCCAAGGAGCATGACATGGTTTCTTGAATTCATTGCTGGATCAGCCGTATCGCCATTCCATAATTCCCAGATTGTGGTTGCTCCGCGATTAATCATATGTCCCCATGAAGGATATGTTTCATTAGTAGCAATTTTATATGCAAGGTCTTTGGCTCCATGCTCGGTAAGACCTCTCATCAGATGCTGAATACCCAAAACACCAACGCTGACATGACCGTCACATTCTTCAATTGTGCGTTTAACAGCATTATCGCATACTGTCTGTTCATCTCCTTCGGGTACGAGTCCAAGGCGTAAGGAAATAAGATTGGCCGTCACAGACAGTGTTATTCCCGTAAGAATTGGTCTCCGAGTTATAAAACCGTTTATTATACGCGGTTTTCATGTCGGCTGCGAGAGAATCATAGCTTACTTTATCATCCGGCCGATTATTCAGTTCGGCAAACTGTGACATGAGTTTAAGGATGCTATAAAAAACGCTGTGCTAAGGAGTTGGCCATCGGTTTTTCTGTTCGGATCATTAGAGTGAATAAGCTCCAGCGATTCAGGTGGAAGGCACCAATCTCCGTAAGTATCAGATGTTATTATATTATCAACCATATGGCAATCAGTCATGTGGTTTATCCATCGTTTCATGCTTTCATATCTGTTACGGATTGAATAGTCGTCACCGAATTGACGATAAAGCATGTCTGCGATATAAAAGTAAGCGGCAGGCCACGTTACGTCGTCCTGATGCAAAGTCCAGTATCTTGGAGAAACATCGGATATACTACCGTTTTCGGCCATAGATTCCTCAATATCTGCGAGCCATTTGCGATAAAGCAGTGCATTGTCAAATATAAAACTTTCGCCGTATGCACCTGTGGTGCGATCTCCCAGCCAACCATGACGTTCATCTCTTTGTGGGCAATCTGTCGGCATACCTCTATAATTGCCCCGAATACTCCAATAGGCATTTTGATGAAGACGATTAAGAATTTCGTTTGAACAGGAGAAAGAACCAGTCGTTTGCATTGCTTGATGTAAGGAATTTCTCTGGTTTACTTTCAGTCTTGTCACCATTTGAGTACCATATTGTAACCGCCCACCAATAAGTGCAATTTGGGTTCAGTTCGGGTTCAGTTCGGATCCGGTATAGGCTATAAGATGAGAATCTGTAGAATTGACTTTCTCTGAATCCCAAACAAGATGTCTACTGTGCTCCAGATCAGATTCCGATCGTGCAATTCTAATGCGATAGAATGACTGTTGCACATTCCCATCGTTAGAAAGATTCTTCCACGAAAAACGAGGCACTGACAATTCTATTCCGATAGGATTGCGTTGAAACTCCACAGATGTTTCGATTACATTACCAGCACAAGCCAGTAATCCCCCAAACATCATCATCAATGATGACGACAAAATTCCTCATATTAAAGGGTCGAAAATTTGTAAGTACAATTACTGCGGTACGTTTCGCCCGGACGGATTACTACCGAGGGCCATTGTGCATTATTAGGACTGTCGGGATAATGCTGACTTTCCAGACAAATTGCGGACCTATAGGGATAAGCAATACCATTTTTACCTTTAACAGTGCCGTCAAGAAAGTTTCCTATATAAAACTGAATTCCCGGTTCAATGGTAAATACTTCCATCTTAATTCCTGATACTGAATCGGTCAGTATAGCTGCCGGCATTGACGTATCGCGTGGAGTGCGAAGAACCATATTATGATCGTAGCCTCTGCCATTCTTCAGTTGCTCGTTATCACTCGAAAGATCCTTACCAATCGGCTTAGCAGTAGTGAAATCAAAAGGTGTTCCGGCAACAGCCAAGATTTCGCCGGTGGTCATGAATGTGGAATCTATAGGAGTAAATCCATCTGCATCAAACCAAATGGTCTCGTTGCAGATATCATTCGAGGGATTACCACTCAAATTAAAGTATGAGTGATTGGTAAGATTGAGAATTGTAGGTGCATCAGTTGTTGCATTATATGTGATGCTCACTGCGTTATCATGAGTGAGAGTATATATAACATCAACCTTTACGTTGCCGGGGAATCCATACTCTCCATTTGGAGAAAAATGAGTCAGGTGGAGTGTTGAATCATTTGGTTGTTCAGCATCCCATACAACGTGATGAAAACCTTTAGGTCCTCCGTGAAGACAATGCCCGAAGTTATTTTGAGGAAGCTGATACTCCTGACCGTCAAGCGTGAAACGTCCTTGATCGATACGGTTGCCATAGCGACCTATCAAAGCACCGAAGTTACCGTCGATATTAATGTAGTCAGCGATAGAGTCATGTCCGAGTACGACATCAGTGAGATTGCCGTTCTTGTCAGGGACCATCAAAGATACCAGACGTCCGCCATAGTTTGTTATACAGGCTTCCACTCCGTTGTCATTGACAAGTGTGTAAAGCGCAGTGGATTTACCGTTCACCTCACTCTTGAAGTTGTCAGGATTCAGGCCCGATTTAGTCAGATGCAATGTGTGATCGGCACACGCATATACAGACAACAGCCCAATGCCGAGCATTAGATTTATAGCTTTCTTTACCATAGGATTAAATATCGTATGTTGTGATTGGTTTACTACTCTGTGAGTGTTGGATTTCACCCGTTGCGGTGGCTGATTGATAATTCAAGAGCCTCCTCGGGGCGGTTTGTGGTGATTAGGTCGACACCCTGGTCGATGCACCAGCTTATGTCAGCCGGATTGTCGACCGTCCAGACATTCACCTTCATACCCAGCGCGTGGGCGCGCTCAATCCAATCAGGGTTTTTACGGAATGCATCAATGTGATAATCAATTCCGTTGGCACCTGCCGCGTGGACCTCTTCGGGTGTGAGATCTCCGGTAAGATAATAGATGTAGGCATCTTTCGGAGCGTATTTGACGAAATTTACAAGAGCCTCACGTGAGAAGGTTATAAAATCGGTTCGCGTGTCGAGTCCCATTTCTTTCACCATTTCTACGCATTCCCTTACGGCTGCTTCCTCTGCCGCCTTATCGACATGTTCCTTTAGTTCGAGTACTAATCTTAGTCGCGGTAGCGCTGTGGCTGCAGTGAGCATGGCTCTGAGAGTGGGCATACTTTCGCCATTATCAAGAACCACAGCCTGCGCCACCCTTGAATCAGCCTCCTCGATAACGACACCCTTGAACTTTCTGTCGTGGTTGCAGAACAGCTCGCCGTCACGGCTTCTCCACACATCAAATTCAGACGCATAAGCCCCTATTGAATCGGCCTTTATCAAGGATCGGATAGAGTTTTGTGATGCTCCCAGCGCTTGCCAGTAGCCGCGATGGGCTACGATGTCGGTGTTTCCATAGGCACAATGCAGGTTCGTGCAGCAGATAAGCAATGCCATTATAGTCTTAATTTTCATGTCATATAGATTTTATCGTATTGTGATTGATGGATCATTCGGAGGGTGATGCCGAGATAAAGTCCGACGGAGACATTCCGAATGTCTTACGGAACACCTTGGAAAAATAGTTCGGGTCAGAGAATCCGGCGCGGTATGCGGTTTCGCTTACATTATAGCCTTTCTTCAGGAGTTCGCAGGCCTTGGCCATGCGTCGTTGCTTTATATAGTCGGTCATAGATGAATTGAAGAATGTTTTCATCTTAATGTGCAACAACGAGCGCGAGATTGCCAGTTCGCGTGTAATATCGGCAATCGAGAATTCTGAATTGTCCATATTATCATCAATGAGTTGATTTATACGGGTAATAAACTCATTGTCAAACTTGTTAAGAGGCGGCAATTCTTCGATGGGTTCATCAACACTTGAGTCCTCAATTTTTGAGTCAATATATGCTCGGCGAGCGCGAAGTATGTTCTTTACTCTTAGTGCCAATAGCTGTGGATCAAAGGGCTTTGCAACATATGCCTCAGCTCCACTTTTAAAGCCGGCCATTGTGGATTCTTCATCACTCTTTGCTGTGAGGAGAATTACCGGGATATGTGACGTAGCCAAATTATTCTTCAGCCTATCGCACAATTCAATACCGTCCATTTCCGGCATCATAACGTCTGAAACAACAATATCAATCGGATATTCCTCTGTGACTTTAAGAGCCTCAATGCCGTTTGTTGCAGTGTATACGTTATAATCTTTTGCAAACTCATCTGAAAGGAATCTAAGCAACTGCGGATTATCCTCGACAAGCAAGATAGAAACCTTTTTATCATCTTTTACAGATTTATTCGTGTCAATCTCATGAGAATATACTGCCAGAGTATTGGATATAAATGTCGGCTGATAAGCGAGAGGCTGTGCATCAGTCGTTGATATGCAAGATGACTTATCGAAGGCCGACGGAGTGACATTCAATCTGACTACAAATGAAGTGCCTTCACCGACTTTACTGGTTACAGATATATTGCCTTTATGAATTTCAACAAGTTTCTTAACAGTTGCTAAACCGATGCCCCAACCTGTGTGGCTCGCATTGTAGCCACGTCGTGTCTGATAATACTTTTTGAAAATATTATCAAGTTCTTCCGGAACGATACCTATTCCAGTGTCTTTAACTTCAAGCTGAAGATATACGGAATTATCGTTGCCTTCAACTATTGAAGCTCGCACATCGATATTGCCATTTTCTCCTGTATATTTTATGGCATTGGAAAGAAGATTGCTTATGATACGTTCAAGATAAGTAGGCGAAAACCAAACATCTTCACCATTATTCTGAGTCATTACGTTTATACATATATTCTTATCCGATGCCGGGCCTCTGAAGTAACCTGTCATTGTCTCAATTAGGGTAAGGGGATTACCTTTTTGCAAAAAAAGTTGGAAATTACCTGATTCGACCCTATTGAATGTGACAAGCTCGTTAATCAGATCGACCATCTTTGAGGTATTGGCTATCGCTGCAGATAGTCTTTCGCGTGATTCATCCGAAAGAGATTCATTAGATGACAGTTGTTTTAACGGCGCAAGAATAAGGCTGAGCGGGGTTTTCAGCTCATGGGAAATATTGGTGAAGAATTCCATTTTCTCACGATTAAGCTCATCCTTTTTAGCTCGTTCAATTAGTTTTAATTTCTTTTGCTGTTTTTCTTTCACTCTCCAATTAAAGAGTTTATATGCGAAATAAACAATAGCCAGACCGATGAATACATAAATTAGCCATGCCACCGATGAAAGGTAATACGGAGGTGCTATTTTTAACTGTAATTGTTTTATGGCAGCATTATCCCAGTTCTCCCCGGAGGATGAGGCTCTAACCTTAAAAACATATGAACCATATGGGATTTCCATAGCGGTAAATCTACGTTGAGTACCTACATCTCTCCACTCTTTATCAAGACCTTCTATGAAAATCTGATACTTAACATTCTGGGCACCGATAGGATCAACAACACCATAATCGATACTGAACACTCTTGATGAACCATAATCCAACTCCAATACCTCCATTGCATCAAGAGTGGATGACAGCGGAGATTCCGAAGACTTTGGTGAGACAGGATTATTGTTCAGTATTAACCGCCACAGATGAACTGCGGTGGTTGAATCGGAGCGTTTTTTTACATTCGGATTAAATGAGACAAGACCATTTACCGTTCCACAGTACAAGTTGTTGTCTGATGCCAAAAGGGTCGATGAGAAATTAAACTGATTTTCAGGCAGTCCATCAGTTGTGGTAAATTTAACTGCGGTCAAGTCATTCGGATCAACTTTGAATAATCCTCCTGATGTGGTCAGCCAAATATTTTTAGTATTATCTTGTATTATACTACAAATTGTCCCCAATGTCTGGGTTTCATTCTTAAAGCGGGTAAATTCAAGTGTTTCACTATCTATGTAGTATAGCCCGGCATTATTCGTGCCAACAAATATTCGTCCCTCATCATCCTCAAAGATAGTAGTAATGTAGTTGTCATTCAGGCAATTATTTTTTGAGGCGGATGATTTTCCCCAACCTTTTATCTCCTTTGTTTTCTTATCAATCCTAAATAAGCCATGATTTACTGTTCCGGCCCATAGATTGTCGAGATGGTCTGTGTAAAGACAATAGATGAAATCGGTGTCAAGTATGGGATGATTAACGGGAATAAACTGTTCCTCATTGAAGTCATAAACGAGTAATCCTTTTGTAGTTGCTATATACAAAACCCGATTGTCATTTCCTTGCTGCGCGATTGCAAATATGGCATTACTTTTCAATCCGCTATTGAAAGCGGTATAATGTTTATGGCTGCGATCTTTCAAATTATATCGGAACAATCCGTTACGAAATGTTCCAATCCACATTTCACCGTTTTGTTGGTCGCAAAATAGTTCATGGATATTTGTACCGAGATTTGGAATGTGATCGAAATGCTCAATATGTTTATTATTAATATTGAGTATGTTTATGCCTCCATCTTCTGTGGCAAGCCAAAGATTACCCTTAATAGGCTCAATGATTCGTCTGACAGCTTTTCCGGATAGAGTATTAAAACCATATCCTGGCGCGGTCCATGCAAATTGGGTCGCGTTTCGCAGGACAAGATTAATTCCTCCGAAATAAGTGCCTACCCACATATTATCATCTGTGTCTGATACAATACTATATATCGCATTATCAGATAATGTGCGTGAATTTCCAAATTGCTGTGTGATTATTGAAATATTCCCGCTTTTAGTATTGATAGTTGTAATGCCCTTTTCTGTTCCAAGCCAAATCAAACCGTTGGAATCTTCGGTGATTACACGAACTGTCCCATTGCTGATGTGACCTTCATCATAAATGATCCTTTCGCCAGATGACAAATTAAGACACATTACACCTTTACCGTCTCTGCCAATCCACAACAGACCGTTACTATCAAAAAATAGGGGTACAATAGCATCAAATCCTGTCAAGAAGTCAGAGTATAATGAAGTATCCATCACAGTTTCCATCAACATTTCTGATGTGTAATAAGCAATGGATTTATTTGTTGCAAGATAAATCTTATCATCAGGAGACACAGCAAGTCCTACGATATAGTCTTCTGATTGTCGGGGCATATGTTTAAACTCATTGGTACCTTTGAGCAGCTTATACACTTTAGAGCCGGTACAAATGACTGAACCATCTGCGGTTTCTGCAATTCTGGTTATGTGATCGCCTCCAACATTATATCGCTCAAAATCATCTGATTCTCGACGATAGCGACATATCCCTACATCAGATCCAATCCAAACATTATTGTCCGAATCCACAAAAATATGACGGATAAAATTATGAGGGATAGATGATACGTCATTGATGTCGTTATAATAAGCTACAAAAGAATATCCGTCATATTTCGCTAATCCATTTCGCGTGCCGACCCATAACATACCATCGTGGTCAAAGGCCAGCGATGATACTTGTTGGTGCGGAAGGCCTGCATCACTCTTTAGATGAGTGAAAAAATAGTTGTCCTGAGCTTCAACAGTAATAGGTGTTAAACATATTACCATTAAAAATATACTTAGTACAAGTTTTAGGATACTCAACATAAGAAATATGTAATCTTACCGTATAACTAATTTAGCAATTTTTTTTAATCCGTCACAAAGAGTAACTTCTACAATATATATACCTTTCATCCCAGAAACATTAAGATTGGCCTCATTACTGTCATATTTCCGGGCAACAATCCTCGTACCTGAGACAGAATAGAGTGAGACATTGGTAATGTCGCGTGAGGACTCCACGCAAACATTACCATTCTCATATCGGATATCGACCATCGCGTTATCTCCTGATATGTCAGACGATATGTCATTAATTCCACTATTTTCATTTGGCAGGAGATTAAATTCCGGCCAAGTCCAAGACTGGCGCAATATTGATTCAGGAATAATTTCTTTTACGAGTTCGCCATCTCTACGATCACTGACCTCAATATAGCAACGCATGTCATTGTTTATCGGGGCAGAAGTACATCCCAGAACATTCCAAGGTATTGCAATCTCCATTTCATAATAGGAGCTTTTGGTATTAACGACATAATTAATGGATTCGGGATTGTCAATCTCTTTCCATTTATTAGATTCTCCCGCATAGAACTTAAGACTGCCATTCACATCCATAAAGATACGATACATACCTTTTTGGGGATATGTGTCGCAACAGTTCTCAACGTCAAGAGCAAGTGTAATACCGTCGTTGTCTATCTTATCGGTAAAAATATTTCGGTCAATGACACGGGCATAGAAATATAGATTATTTTCATCGTATAAGAAATCCATTGTGGCAAGATTACGAGTAGAATTACTGCCCAAAAAAATCTGACGCGCATTTTTCTTGGTCCATGTCTCTTTAGACGAAGAACCATTGATTACGGGAGTGCCATATGATGCTTCAAAACCTTTCTTGGCATAACCGGTCATGGAATAAATTGCATTTCCCTTACCTGCATCACCGATTGATGTAAGCGCAAATACTGTACCGTCGTCAAGAGCTGTGACCGAGTTCCACAATCCATGTTGACTTGTGGATAATCCGAAAGGAGAAACAATAGCTTTAACATTACGGCCATCTGCATCTCCTACGCCGACAGACATCTCATAACGGTCTTCTCCCATCCCTTTTCGCTCACCTCTATCTCCTTGCCATGATGCGATGGTTTCATCTTTCCCTAATCTGCGGATATAAGGAGCAGCAGAAATAAAGGTTTTATCTGCCGCATTTGCAAAAATCATTTCGCGATTGTTATTATTGCGCGGAATCCAATTACTCCAGTTATCATCAAGAGTAGTGCGTACAGTAGTGGCTCGGAAACCATTATAACCATTTCCCCAGCCATTATCCTCAATGATCACTACAATTTCATTATTGTCGGTTAATATAGGAACGGGCATACCGTCTCTACTGCCATTGCTGAAGCAAATACGGTTTTCCTTACCCCACGTCAGACCATTGTCAAACGATCTACACATGGATATTTCTTGTTCATTGCTGTTAGGGAAATTGTTCTCATTGGCAAAATAGCACTGGAGCTCTCCTGTAGGCAACTCAAGGAAACAAGGCTCCCAGCAACCTTGACGTTTATAATGTTGAGCATCGTATATAAATATGGGTTCGCTCCATGTCTTGCCATTGTCAACACTCCTTATACAACGAATGCCAAATTTCCGATCCTCAGTGTATGGACTTGAAGGACGTGGATTAAAACCAACAATTATATCACCGTTAGTAAGCTGAATAACATCAGGTACGGCATAAGGAATATTTGGCGCACTCTGTATGATGCGTTCAGGTGATGACCATATATTTCCGTTATCTCCGCTATAAGAAACAGAGACACCACCTCCAGATTCAGCGACAGCCATCAGGCGACCATCCTGCAATTGGATAACACGAGCATAATTGCCCGAAGGGAAAAGCAACTTTTTAGAACTAATATCCCAATATATGCGTGAACCCGAATATGGTTCATGCTTGACTGCATACAGCAGCAAGGAGGGAACCATACACAAAAGGCATATAATAATCTTTAATAAATTAGTCTTCATTGTACTACAAAATTACATAAAAATTGGAGGTTACAGAAATCAAAACAGAGCAGATCTCTGTAACCATCCAATTAAGATACTTATTTGTTGATGTTGACAACGCAAGTAGATTCAACTGTTATTTCAGGATTAACAGTAGATGTTGTAACAAACCGATAGGTTACCGGATTGGTAAAATCTACAACTGACTCACCTGAAATCTGCTCTTGATCGTCAATATAAACCTTCTCATTGTCGGCAAAAAGAGTAAAAGTCGGTTTAAGTGCTTTGACATCTGTTCCGGCAGGAGCGGATATATTGATGACGTAATTGTTGTAATCAAACGGATCTCGTTCAATTTCGCCTTTCACACCGGCAACATTGAAAGTTTTAAATTCTCCGTAATATAGTGTATGAAGCTTATATTCTCGTAAGCTTCCTTCATAAGATTCAGCAGTAATGTTGAGAACCTTAGATAAGTCATACGATTTAGCGGCACTGAACTCTACACCGTCAACAGAAACTTTTGTTGACGCAGACTTTGTATAGAATTTCAATTTTCTGGACAGAGTTACAGCAGGATTGCCTGACTGATAACGCATTTTACGAGGGAAGGCCATAAGCCAATCTGATTCATTGGACTGGGTTGCGAATATTTCATCGCGAACAACCGGATAAGCTGAAATCTTAGTTATTTCTGTCTCATCGTCGATAACTCTAATCCAAGTCGAGCAAGTATCAGAGAGGATGGATAGACCTGCATCAGCATGGTTGGTAGCTACACATACCATCTTGTATAATCCAGGTGTGGAATATGCGTATGTGAATAATCCCTTGTTTACTACAAGTCCGGTGTTGTTTTCGTTTATCAGTTCATAGTCCTGACCCGAATCACCTGGGAAGATTACCACATTCTCAGCATTGCCCGTAAAATGAACCGTTACTGATTCATTCACACTTAACTCTGAGGCATCTACTGAAAAGGCCGCTGTAGGCTGCGTGGCCTTTTCATCTGAACATGAGGCCATCATAAGACCACATGCGAGAAATGCTATTATATATGATTTCATATCTTACAGAATTTGATTATTTTAGTAACCGGGGTTCTGTGTCACTACGCCATTCGAGAGGTCAATTTCTCGCTGAGGTATAGGGAATATCTCATTGATTCCCTCTTTGAAATATGCGCCACGACGATTTGAACGGAGGTCACTGAAAATTTTAAGACACTCTTTGGCTCGACCTTGACGCACAATATCAAAGAATCGCTCCCATTCAAAACAAAGTTCAATGGTACGCTCATCCCAAATCTGTTGACGAAGATAGCCGTAACCACCACCGATGTACAATGTAGAACTGTTGTTTATCTCGTTTACTACTCGTTTATTGCTATTGAGCTGTTCGAGTGCTTCCGCACCTTTTCCACACTCGTTAAGAGCCTCAGCATACATGAGCACTACGTCGACATAGCGTAATATACGACGGTTCTTTCCGTTATCGCCTGCGTAAACAGGACGGTCCTTGACAGGTGTGTACCATTTAAGTGGCAGGACTCGACCGGCACCAATTTCGGTGTTTTCCATATCCGGAGTGTTTTCGTGGTGTCCGAGAATATATCGTTTACGGGCATCAGAGGCATTGCTCCCGCTGAATATAATCTTGGACAGTACAGCATCATCACAGTAAATGGGAATATGGCTTGAGTTTGCATCATCGTATGTCTGAGGGAACATATTCATAAATATCGCATTACCCTCATTGTTGTCATCTACAGAACCATCACCTGATTCTTTGAATACTATCTCAAAAATTGAACCCTGACAGAATTCGCCCTGAAGATAGAACTGCTGATCATAAGTGATAGCACCGCCATAGGCGTCAATGTATCTCAGAGAATAGGCATTGAGCAACATGGGACACTCATTTTCGGGTGTTTCGTAGGGGTCAGTTTCTTTATTGAGCTCCTGTGGTTTGAACCATAGTCGTTTGCGCAGTGATTCCCAATCTTCTCCTTCATAATTGTCAGGATAATGCAACATATCCTTGAAGCTGAAAGATGCACCTTTTACGAAGTAATCTCCGAGACGAGTCATTTCTTCCCATTTTTCGGAGGGAATACCGGGCTTAGCCTGATACATAAGAACCTTCATAAGGAGTGCAGTCGCTGCACCTGAGCTTGCCTTCCCGGAATTGTTTGAGGTATATCGGTTAGGCAACATGATGGCAGCCTCCCTCAAATCCTTTTCAATATATGCATAAGTTTCCTCAAGAGAACTACGAGGTATGACAATCTTTTCCACTTCCTCAACCTCTGGACGGATAGGAACACCACCGAAGGTGCGGGCAAGGTTGAAATAGAAATATGCCCTAAGGAATTTTGCCTGACCCAGAATCTCGCGGATTTCTTTATAAGACTTATAGTCATCAGTCGAAAGACGAGCCTTGTCGATATTGGCTATTACCTGATTAACTCGATGGATACCTTTGTAATAGATATTCCAGCGGTTCAGAATAAAATTATTCGATGTGTTGAAGCGGAAATGCGCAAGTTGTCCCATGTGACCGGACAGACCTTCGTCTCTACCAATCACATTATCACCTATGGCTTCGCCAAAACGCCAATCGGTATCTTGCATCGCATTGCTTTGAAGAATGTCATAGGCTGCATTTAAGCTTGCCTGCAACTTGTATCGGGTGTCATAGAACTTTTCCGATGTATTGTTCCCTTTAACTTCCTGTTCAAGGAAATCATCGCACCCAGAAAGAACCGAGCCGACAGCGGCAATTATTATGCCGATGACGAGTCTGAATCCTCTTAGTTTACAATTATTATTTAGTGTCATGATAATATACATTTAGAATCCGAATTTCAAACCAAAAGTGAAAGAACGGGCCTGAGGATAATTTCCATGGTCGACACCCATATTAAGGTTGTTACCTTCTGTACCATCGACCTTACCCACTTCAGGATCAAAACCGTCATACTTGGTAAATGTGAGAAGGTTGTATGCGGTTGCAGACAGAACGAGCGACGATAATCCCAGCCGTTTAATAAGAGACGGCTCAAACGAGTACGATAATCTTAACTCCTTAAGACGCACATACGAACCATCTTTTACCAAGAAGTCGCTGGAACGGAAATTTCTTGCAGCATCATCAGGATCAAGATCAGGAACTGTAGCTGAAGTGTTAAGAGGGAAAAACGCTCTGTTTTCGGCAACCTGACCTGACCAATGCTTTTCGCGGATATCCGCATATACATTGCCGTTTCCGGCATTATACAGATAGTAATCCATTACATTGAAAATCTTATTACCTGTCTGACCTTGGAAGAATACCGATAGTTCTAATCCTGAATAACGGAAATTAAGAGGTACACCGAATACGAAATCGGGTAGCGGAGAGCCAAGATATGTACGGTCTTCATCCGTAATGCGGCCATCATTGTTAAGATCCTTGAAGCGGAAATCACCGACACGAGTAGTTTGCTCAGAATCCATCTTGCCCGGTTCATACTGGGCCGATGCCTTAACTTCCTCTGGTGTTTGGAATATACCATCGGTCACATAACCGTAAAAGCTGCCAATCGGATGTCCGACGGCTGTCTTGGTAACTGCATCCGCGATACTTCCCTCTGACAATCGGTTACCCCAAATAGGCTCATTTCCGGTGCCAAGTGAGGTTACCTTGTTTTTGATCCAAGAAAGATTGAAACCTACATCAAAAGAGAATTTTCCAAAGCTTTGACGATATGTCAATTGGGTCTCAATACCATAGTTCTTCACTGCACCGGCATTGGTCATCGGGTTAGAATCAAGACCAGCAGAAGGAACAGTTGGAACAGCTATCAGCATATCGGTTGTTCTCTTATCAAAATACTCAAAACCGAATAAGATAGTATTGTTGAGAAAAGCGAGGTCAATACCCGCGTTTAATGTTTCAGTCTTTTCCCATTTAATATCGGGATTGCCTATTGTCAGTGCAGTATAACCGGGCTGTAGCACATGTGTTCCTTGACCATAGGGATAATTAAACTGACTTACAAGATATGTATAGCAAGCAAGCTCGTCGATTCGGTTGTTACCAAGTTTACCCCAACCAACACGTAATTTACCAAGGCTCAGCCATGTCTGGTCTCTAAGGAAGCTTTCAGATGAGAATTTCCAGCCGAGTGATACGGATGGGAATGTACCCCAACGATTATTTTTCGAGAACTTCGATGAGCCGTCGACACGAACATTGGCTTGCAGAAGATATCTATCCTTGAAGCTATAGTTAACTCGTCCGATAAATCCGACTGCAGTCCAGTTTCGGTCCAAACCATAAGTTTTATCTCCGGTAAATCCACTTGAAAGGAACCACTGGTCAGGATCATTTGAGGGAGTACCTCTTTTCGTAGATTCTTGATAAGAATTCTTATATCCTTCAGCAGTCTGGCCGGCAAGTACGGTTACAGCATTATTTTCATTCTTCCAGTTGAAGGTTAAGAGATTATTAATCTCCCACTTGTTAATAGTATTACGATAGTTATATACTTGAGAAAGGTCTGTCATTACAAAATCTTCCTCAAGTTTATTCACCTCCGTAAAACGACGATTTGTCTGAGGAGCAACATAATATGAAGCCTTGAACTGATAATTGAAGAATTTCAGGAAATCAGCAGAAAGAGTCGCATTTAAATCAAAGCGATCACGCTTAATGGAACGATGATTGCGTTCAAGCTGGGCAATAGGATGATCTTCTGACCAATATCCTTTCGTATCATGGATTCTGACAAGTGGATTCTGGTAAAGGGCCCGTTTAAGAATTGAGGCTGAACCTTCGGGAACAAGGTCTCTATTTTCATTAGAGTATGACAGATTTGCCATAAGCGTCAACCATGATGTAATCTTCTGATTAAGGTTCACACGGGCGTTGAAGCGGTTGTAATCAGAAGATTTCACTATACCTTTTTCATTATAATATCCTGCACTGACAAGATACTTTGTATTGTCATTACCACCACTTACCGCTGCATTATATTGCTGTTTGATACCGGTGCGGGTTATTGCATCCCACCAATTTGACGGAGTATCCTCCCGTATATAATCCAACAGATATTTTTTTGACTCGTCAAAGGCGTAAGTGCCGTCGGGCTGCTTGGTTTGATAGAGGCGACCGTCTTGTGAGTAGATTGCTGTGCCATTGATATAATCCTTCATCAGGGCATAGTCTTCAACACCCATAACGTCAATTTTCTTCCAAGGATTGGAAACACCAAAGTAAGCATCGAAAGTGACAGACACTTTGCCGCTTTCGCCGGATTTAGTTGTGATAGCAACCACACCGTTTGCTGCACGTGCGCCATAAACAGCAGAAGACGCTGCATCCTTAAGAATCTCAATGCTGGCAATGTCATTTGGGCTAATGTGAGTAATGTCGTCGACAATAAAACCATCTACGACATACAAGGGATCGGCATCGTTAACAGTTCCCGTACCACGAATCTTGATAGTAGTAGCACCACCGGGCGAACCACTGTTTTGAATAACATTGACACCGGATGCCTTACCTTGAAGGGCTTGTAGTGCGGATGAGACAGGAGTGTTGTTTACATCCTTGCCGCTGATGGATGATATAGAACCGGTAACATCACTTTTACGCTGAACGCCGTAACCGACAACAACCACCTCGTCAAGAATCTGAGAGTTGACAGTCATATAGACGTCAATATTTGTGCGACCGTTAATCTTTTCTTCTTTAGTATCAAGACCGACATACGAAAATACGAGAATTCCGTTTGACGGAGCTTTGACCGTATAGTTACCGTCGATGTCCGAAACGGCACCGGTCTTCTGACCCTTTACTAATACAGATGCACCGATTACAGGTTCATTAAGTTCTGAGTCATATATGGTGCCGCTGACAGTTATCAGGTCCTGTGCTGAGACACCAATGCTTGTTATGGCTAATAACAGAAGTGCTATAAGCCGTGATAGATTCTTAGACATATTTTCATGTGATAAGATTAGGTAATCACTTATGATTGTAACCTCGACTCCAGTTATTTAAGGAAATGGTTCGGAGGCAGACTCAACTGCCTCCGAGCCAACCTTAGCTAACCTAAAACAATCTTATTTTACAATCAATTTTGAACTATAATTGCTTTCTTCGGTCTCGATTGAAAGCATATAGAGACCCGATGCCATACCGCTCACCTGTACGGTATTATTGTCGGGATTTGCAACAGCCTTGACAAGGGCGCCGGCGAGATTATAGATGCGCACTGATTTAACAGGAACATCAACATTTACTGTGAAGTAAACAGACGTTGGATTAGGAGATACACTGATTACGGTATTATTATCGGCAAAGACTCCATCAATACCTGAAGATTCAGCGATTTCCTTGCGGGTGCGATACTCAGGCTCCATGACATCAGGATTCTTTTCAGAATCGTATCCGGGCTGACGATAGTGATAGCAGTAGAGCTGATTGGTTACTGACGATGTGTAAAGAAGGTCTCCATTGAGGTTGCGGAGGCTATACACTTTGTCTCCGTTTGCGTCAATATTTGACACGACGGTTGCTTTGCCATCTTTTGAGTCAAGGCGGTGAAGTTTTGTATTTTTCTCACCTGTTCCGTCAAGTGAGCCTTCATTCCACCAGTAGAGTGAACCACCGGCAACAGTAAGTTCCTTCGCCCAGTTACAACCGACACCGGGAGCATAGTCGTCCTGCATCCATACTTCTTCACCGTCGAAGCAATGAAGTTCGCCACCGAAGCAAGTCTCGATAGTAGCATCTAATCCGGTATTAGCGCAGAAAATATATACGCCATCGAATACAACTCCGTTATCAGGTGCGGAGTGGTGGGTTTCGGTTGTAGGAATGAGATTAAGATCCTTCCATCCGATGTTGCCTTTTTCGCAGTTTGTCCAAGCGAGCTCATTGCCGATTGTAGGACTCTTAGAGCGGAATACGATATATCCGTTGTAGGGTTCACCAACCATAGTTGCGTTACCGCCTTCGCCAAGGCCACTAGCATTGATGGCAGGGTTGGTGTTGAAGATTTCGTAAGTGCCTTCTTCAGTTCCGTCTGAAGCCCAAGGCTCGTTGCCTGATTCAAGCGACCATGCTTTGAAGAAAACTTTCTCGTTGTAGAAGTTCTGCAGGTGGCAGAGTGCGGGATTCAAGGTTGACTGACCATCACCCTTGGCGTTATCGGGCTGGATGTTGATATCCTTTACCAGATAGGTGCCGGCTTCAGTACCATCTGTTACCCAGAGTTCTTCGCCGTGCGTAACGCCGGACTTGTCGGATTCGTTGCCTTTGAAGAATACTTTACGGCCGACGCGCATGATAGAGCCATAACGATGGTCACCGTCTTCGACACCGGGATAGATACAATCTACCGCTTTGACAAGTTTTGTGCCTTCCTCTGTGCCATCTGAGATCCAGAGCCAACGCTGGGGGGTCGATGCAGCAAATTCGCTTTCGCCGTCAGTAGCGAAGAATACGAAATGAGTTTCGTCCATCTGGCAGAAAGCGATGGGGTTGCTTGAACCGAAGTCATGAATATCTTTTATCATGTATGTTCCTGCCTCGGTGCCGTCTGAGATCCAAAGCTCCGAGCCGGTATCTTCGTCGTCCTTAGCGGAAAATACGACCTTGTCATTGAATCTGGTCAGCCACTGGATGTCTGAGGTTGCGACACCGGGATTGATGTCTTTTACCATATGGGTGCCTGTGGGAGTACCGTCTGTCACCCATAATTCTTCGCCGTGATCTGCGTCTGTAGCGGAAAAATATGCCTTGTATCCCTTTGAGGGAGAACCTGCCACACAGAGATTTTTCTGTTTGACAAACATTTTTTCTTGGCCGATGTTAGCTGTAACACCTGCCGGGAGCAGTGAGGTTGTCCCATCAGGAAGTGCCTGTGCAACTGCTCCGAAGCTGCTCACTAAGGCAGCCGTTAGGAGTAAAGATTTCTTACACATAGTGATTGGTTTGTTTTAGTTATTGTTATTGAATTAGATTATTTAGTAGCCTGAGATACTTCTTTTCTGGTCGAGAGCATCTGTTCTACTTCAGCTTTTGCCTGTTCTCTTGGTTTGGAGAAAATCCGGTTAATCCGTTCTACATCAAATTTTGGCGAGCGATCATAGGTATAAATACCATTTTTCTCCAATTCGACATCAACTATCTGAGTATAGCAGAAGCCGGCGATATGATCAAGACTTAAAATAACATTAACCTGTTCTTCCAGACGCTTATAGTATTCGTCAAGACTTTGGGGAGCTTGGCCATATCCCCAAAAAGCATCCTCTGTCGCTACTTCCGGTGCATCCATTTTCTTATTCCATTGAATACCACCGAATTCATCAATCATATAGCACTCACCTTTGTATTCGGCACTCTCTTTCGGGTGGTGAATCCAAGGCTTTCCATTAGAATTTAGGCTAAGCTGATTGTAAAGGGCTACAGGATCTTGAACATATGTATGTTCAGCGTAAATATCAGTGAAACCGGCATGATGTCCACCGCTGGATGCAACCACAGGTCTGGTCCTGTCCAGATTCTTAGTCATGAAATAAAGGTCATTTGTTAATCGATTGCGCTGACCATCAACATCTTTAATCCAAGTTTCATTCAAGGGTGACCATGCGATGAGTGATGTCACATTGTAGTCACGATCAATACATTCATGCCATTCAGCCAGCATATTGCGAGCTGCAACCTTATCAGTCCAGTTCATTCCCCAGCTTGCTGATTCACCCCAAGTCAGGTATCCAAGTTTATCCGCCCAATAAAAATAGCGAGGTTCAAATACCTTCTGATGGAGTCTTGCTCCATTGAATCCGGCAGCCTTGCCGAGTTCAATATCCCTTTTGAGTTGCTCATCGGTCGGAGCAGTCCATTGACCGTCAGGATAATAACCTTGGTCAAGTACAAGTCTCTGATAATAAGGCTTGTTATTCAGATAAAAAACTCCGTTGCGCAGTTCTGATTTTCTCATTCCCGCATATGAGTTTACTTTGTCAATAGTTTCCCCATTCTTATTGATTACCGAAAACTCAATATCGTATAAGAATGGATCTTCAGGCGACCATGTTTTGGCTTTCTTTATTTCAGCAGTTATAAATGAGCTATTGCTGGCGGGTGTGGTTTTTTCGCATACAACCTTGTTGCCATCCTTAATTTTGATGTTGAATTTTGACGAACCATCAACATTATAGAACTTTGGCTCAAATACGAACTGGTTTCCATCAAGGTCAGGAGTAATTCGGCACTGCTTTAAAGCATGCTGATCAACAGCTTCAAGCCAAACGGTTTGCCAGATACCTGTAACGCGAGTATAGAAACACTCATAAGCATTGAGACGACGAGATTGTTTGCCGAGAGGCTGCTGCCAAGATTTCACATCGTCCTCTACATAGACAACCAAATCATTGTTTTCACCATATTTAAGAGCGTCAGTTAAATCAACGGCAAAAGATGCGCCACCTCCATAGTGAGTGAACAGTGATTTGCCATTGATGAATACTTCCGCACGATAATCAACGCCGCCGAAGTTAAGAAGGACTTTTTTTCCATCCCAATCTTCAGGAATCGAAAGATTCCGATGATACCACATAGCGTTGATAAAATCGGTGTGACCTACTCCTGACAGAGTGCTTTCAGGACAGAAAGGAACAATTATTGAGTTCTGAAAACCTGTCGATTCAGAATAACCATGTTCTTTTCCGCTTTTTCCGAAGTCAAAAGTATAACTCCATTCCCCGTTCAAATTAGTCCAATCCTTTCTTTCAAATTGAGGTCGGGGATATTCAGGACGCGGCAAACTTACCGGCTCTGATGATGAACCATAACAACTGAGTGCGATGGCCGCTGAGATTAATGTTGCAAGATACTTAATTTTCATGGTTGATTATATTTTTTCTGTCGCAAAGTTATTTAACAAACCTACCTATGGATGGGTAAAATTGTGTTTAATATCGGTAATAATGTCTAATGACGGCAGGTAAAGTTTCGCAAAACGCTGATATTGGACATTATTACCTGAAATCAAAACAGGATTACCCGATAGGGCTGCATCTTTGACATACCTTTGCACCATCAATAAAACCAACGATATCATGTATAAGCTAAAACCAATCACAAGCATGGTTCTTGCAGGCATGGCGACAATACCTCTTATATGTTGTTTGTCATGTAGAACCGACAAAAGCTCTAAAACAATGTCTGTAGAAGACAACAATCGTTCTCCCCAAGAGATATTCTACGCAGACCCGACGGTATTCGTGGAGAACAATAAGTTCTATCTTACCGGAACAAGAAATCGCGAGCCTCTTGGATTTGCGCTTCTTGAGTCCGAAGACCTGAAGACATGGCAACCGGCCAAGGCTGACTCGATGATTCTAATAGCCGGTAATGGGTCATTTGGAGACAAAGGATTCTGGGCTCCGCAGATTATAAAGAGCGGAGATGAGTATTGGCTTACATATACGGCTAACGAACAAACTGTATTCGCTCAATCGGATAGTTTGGCCGGCCTCTATACTCAAACCGAGATTACTCCTATCGACGGCTCTGAAAAGAACATAGACTCATTCCTTTTTAAGGACGACGATGGTAAATGGTATCTGTATCATGTCAGATTTGATCACGGAAACTTCCTTTGGGTCGCTGAGTTTAATCCACAGACAGGGAAGATTGTAGATGGCACTCTAACACGTTGTTTTAAGAACGATCAGGCATGGGAGGCGACACCTGCATATGATAGTGCGCCAATCATGGAAGGACCCACCGTGATAAAACTTGACGGCAAGTATTATCTGTTCTACTCTGCCAATCATTTCATGAGTCCGGACTATGCAGTGGGTTACGCCACTGCGGATTCACCAATGGGACCTTGGACCAAGAATCCGGACAACCCGATAATACATCAGAATATTGTTGGTGAAAAAGGATCAGGACACGGTGATATATTCCAAGATGCGAATGGTAACTATCGATATGTCTATCACGTACATAATTCTGACAGTGTAGTATCGCCACGACGTACACGCATTGTATCATTGCTCTTTGATAAAGAGCCTCAGAGTGGTATATATCGCATTAAAGCCGATAAGGAATCGATTATTAAACCGCACATGTGTAACTAATTTATGGTAAAAAGATTGTTAATTTTTTGCATGGGACTTTTAATGTCCCATGCATTTATAGTTGTTGCATCCACCCATGTAGCAATTAAGTATCCCGGGAAAAAAAGCACAGAGTTTGTCCTATTAAAGGGAAAGGATGGTCAACTGGTCAATGATAAGGATTTACCCTTAATCATTGACCGCAAAGTCGAAAGCAAAGGTGATGTTACAAATATCACACTGAATATCAAGGCAAAAGAGACTTGTTGGTTTAATCTTACGGATACTATAAATACTGGAATGAAGACAGAAGAATGTGAGTTCTATATGCCCGGATTTTGGTATCATCGTAATCTTCGTTCACCCAAAGGTGCTCCGGCGTTTCATACATCGAATAGTTGGTGCGTAAGAGAAGATCGACTCAGCACACCTCTTGCGGGGATTTATGATACGGTCAACAAGTGTGGAATGACTGTTATGAGACTTGATGTAGACAATAATGCACATGATTGTGTTCCACAGAATCAATCCGGTGAAGTAATTCTTCCGAGTACAACATCGGTGGGATCTATAGGATTTTCTAATAAATGTGGTTGTTCCTCGTTGGTGTATGGGTTTCCATATAGCGAAACACCTAAAAGATATATCAGAAAGCTGACCCTTATCGATCCGGTATATGCCTTCCAACAAATTGAAAAAGGAGATTCCATAGCATTAAAATGGCAGATACGGAAAAGTATTAACAATGATTATTCAGAATTCGTAGCCGATACATGGACATATTCATACGATGTCATGCAACCTCAACCAATGGATGATGCAATGAGTCGGGAAGACGCAATGAAGTGTATGTCGACATATTTTATTGATAGCTATGTAGATGACTATGATTTGAAATACTTCTCTGGTATGCGTATGCGTACAGATGACTGTGCAAATACCGAAAATTATCAGGTAGGTTTTGTTGGTCGTGTCCTTCTTAATGCTTTTAATGCCCTCGAATACGGGGAAACAACCGGTCGCGAGCAACTTACTGAAAAGGCTAATGCAATATTTAACAGTGTTTTACAGAATGGATTCACTGATGATGGTTATTTCAGGGAAAATGTCAGACTGAGTAAGAATGAAGAAAGTGATGTCTTAAGTATAAGACGTCAATCAGAAGGAGCGTATGCAATACTCTCTTGGCTCAACTACGAACAGAATAAAGGGCGGAAGCATCCGAAATGGGAAGCAAAAATCCGACAGCTTATGGATAATATTGTAAGTCTACAGAATGAGGACGGAAGTTATCCGAGAAAATTCAAAGCTGATAAAACTCATGTTGACCCGACCGGCGGCAGCACTCCATCAGCAACCTTGCCTCTCACAATGGCTTATGATTATTTTGGTGATAAAAAATATCTCGAATGTGCGAGAAATACAGGCCATTATCTTGAAAATGAACTGATTTCCAAAGGTGATTACTTTTCATCGACACTTGACGCAAATTGCGAAGACAAAGAGGCGTCGCTGTATGCGACAACAGCGATGTACTACCTTGCATGCGTAACAAATGGCAAAGAGCACGAACACAATCTACAACAGTGCAAGAAAGCTGCATATTTTTGTCTGTCTTGGTACTATATGTGGGATGTGCCTTTCTCGAAAGGTCAAATGCTCGGAGATGTCGGATTCAAGTCGAGAGGCTGGGGTAATGTATCTGTTGAAAATAATCATATTGATGTTTTTATTTTCGACTTTGCTACGGTTCTTGACAAGTTATCAATTCATTACTCAGAACCTCGCTTCTCTAACTTTGCAAATGTAATAAAAACATCAATGCTTCAGCTTATGCCAACTGAAGACAATATGTACGACATTGCCAAAGCCGGATATTACCCTGAAGTTATCCAACATACTACATGGGATTATGGTAAAAATGGCAAAGGGTTCTATAATGATATTTTTGCACCCGGGTGGACGGTAGCTTCTTTGTGGCAAATGCTATGTCCTGAGAGGATTGATAACTGTTTCAAACGTAATAATACACCTGTTTTATCTGTCAATACACTATAATGAAATTTCCTTCAGTATTATCGATACCATTGTTTCTTGGTCTGTCGTTCCCCAGCTTACAGGCTCAAGAAAAACCAAATATACTGGTTATTCTCGCCGATGATCTTGGCTACTCTGACTTAGGATGTTATGGTGGTGAAATCAATACGCCAAACATTAATCGTCTTGCCGAGAATGGATTGCGTTTTAATCGTTTTTATAATGCCAGCAGAAGTTGCCCAAGTCGGGCATCACTGCTTACCGGTCTTTATCAGCATCAGGCCGGTATTGGCCGCATGACATTTGATCAAGGACTCCCCGGATACCGAGGAACAATTTCTCGTGATGCGGTGACTATTCCTGAAGTTCTCAAAAATGCAGGCTACAGAACCTCAATGATAGGTAAATGGCATGTTGCAGAGACACCTCTTAGAGAAGATCAACGCGACTGGCTTAATCATCAGGTACAACATGAAACATTCACTGATTTAAGCAACTATCCTGTTAATCGAGGTTTCGACACACATTATGGAACAATATATGGCGTAGTTAATTACTATGATCCATTCAGTCTTGTTGAGGGTGAGGTGCCTATTGATAGTGTTCCGGAAGGATACTACATCACTGATGCACTTTCAGATCGAGCTGCGGAAGAAATCCTGCAATCCGATGATACTCCATTCTTCATGTATTTATCGTATACTGCACCTCACTGGCCTTTACATGCCCTTCCCGAAGATATTGAGAAGTATAAAGATACATACACAGTCGGATGGGATTCTATTCGTAATGCCAGATATGATAAAATGCTGGAGCTCGGTATATTCGGAGATAGTAATAATTATCTTACTGAACGACAGTTTTCTGATAGTTGGGAAGATAATCTTACCGCAGAATGGGATGCGAGAGCAATGGCAGTACATGCCGCAATGATTGACAGGATGGATCAAGGTATTGGAAAAGTCATAGACGCCCTCGAAAGTTCTGGAAAACTGGATAACACATTGATATTGTTTTTATCCGACAATGGATGTAGTCCGGAAGAATGTCAGAATATGATCCCCGGGAAGAATGACAGGCCGGATATGACACGCGATGGCAGACCTATAGTCTATGTCAAGAACAAAGAATTGATGCCTGGTCCGGAAACAACCTATGCATCCTTAGGTGCTGAATGGGCTAATGTTGCGAATACACCATTTAGATATTGGAAAGCAAAATCCTATGAAGGTGGAATCTGCACCCCTTGTATTGCACATTGGCCTAAGGGAATAAAAGCAGCAAAAGGGTATATAACTGATGAAATATGCCATGTCATCGACATTATGTCAACTTGCGTTGACATTGCGGGTGCTACATATCCTACTAAGTACAAAGGACATAACATCATTCCAATGGAAGGTAAAAGTCTAAATTCTATTTTTCAGGGTGAAAAAGTGAAAAGGCATGATTATGTAGCATTTGAACATTTCAACGAGGCCGCACTGATAAGCAATGACGGTTGGAAAATAGTCAGAGCCAAACAGTCTATACCTTGGGAACTTTATAACTTAAATACAGATCGTACAGAAAAAGTTAACCTTGCGGACAAATATCCGGAGATAGTTGCTAAACTAAGTAGTGACTATGATAATTGGGCTGCGAAGTGTATGGTATATCCTAATCCCGATAGAAAAAAATGAAAAAGATTTGCTATACAGTAGCAGGGCTACTTTTATTGGCATGCTGCAGCTGTCAACAACAAAAGAGATTACCCGTTGAAAAGCCAAACGTGATTGTCATTCTTGCGGATGATTTAGGTTTTGGTGACGTTAGTTTTTATGGCTCCAAAACCATTAATACTCCTAACATTGACAGTTTGGCTAATAATGGAGTAACATTCACTAATGCATACGCATCATCATCAACATCGACCCCCAGCCGTTATGCACTGATGACGGGAATGTATCCTTGGAGAGATGACATTAAAATTCTACCCGGGGATGCACCTTTAGTCATATCGACTGAACAGCCCACATTACCCAAAATGATGCAGCAATCAGGCTATGTAACAGGCGCAATTGGCAAATGGCATCTCGGAATGGGCTCTGGAAATGTCAATTGGAATGATACGATTCGACCGGGTGCTAAAGAAATCGGGTTTGATTATTCCTGCCTGATTGCTGCGACAAATGACCGTGTGCCTACAGTGTTTGTTGAAAATGGTGGAGTTGTTAATCTCGACCCTGATGATCCAATATTTGTTGATTATGAGAACAATTTTGAAGGAGAACCATCCGCCATTGACAATCCTGAAATGATTAGAATGGCATGGGCACATGGACATAATAACGCAATTGTCAATGGCATACCTCGTATCGGATACATGAAAGGCGGTCAATCAGCACGGTGGATTGATGAAGATATGGCAGACTATTTCGTGGGGCAAGTTAAAGGTTTTCTACAAGAGAACAAGGATAAACCATTTTTCCTCTATTACGGATTGCATGAACCCCATGTTCCCAGAGCACCTCATAAACGATTTGTAGGAACTTCAGGAATGGGTCCGCGCGGTGATGCCATTATCGAGGCTGATTGGTGTGTTGGTCAACTTGTTTCAGAATTACGTCGCTTAAACTTATTGGACAACACGATAATCATTTTCAGTAGTGATAACGGGCCTGTCCTGAATGACGGATACAAAGACAATGCTGCGGAACTTGTAGGCGACCATAAACCGGCGGGAGGTCTGCGTGGAGGTAAATACAGCCTTTATGATGGCGGAACACATATACCTTTGTTAGTATATTGGAAAAATAGAGTAACTCCTGTTGTATCAAATGCTCTTGTCAGCCAAATGGATTTATTTGCCTCTATCGGCAAGTTGATTGATGCAAATGTTCCTGAAGGATTGGATAGCAAGCAGCTACTGTCATCTTTCCTTGGAGAAGACTTGAACGGTAGGCAAGATTATATAATTGAGAACCAAGGTAAACTGGCTCTGCGCAGCGGAGACTATGTTTTTATGCCGGCATACGACGGACCGAAAACAAACCTTACCGGGAATGAGCTCGGCAACCTTGGTGAAAACGGATTATTCAACCTTACTAAAGATCCGTCTCAATTAAATAATTTGGCTTCGGATAACAAAGAACTAACAGATTCTTTGGAAAAAGTATTCCTTGATAGAACTATGGGATTCTACCGCCCATTTGTTGAGGAGGTTACATTAAAGTAATATTTATAAGATCTCTAATGTCCTGCTTTATAAATAATACATCTGAGAATGGGGTCAATCAGTTTGCCCCATTCTCAATCATAGCCAAGCCTGTTGGATCTACTTGTAATTTGCGGTGTAAATACTGCTACTATATTGACAAGGCCAGCGAATTAGGTTATTCTGGTAAAACAATAATGACTCTTGAAACATTAGAGAACTATATTAAAAAATATATCCTTTCTCATCCCGAAGGTCATCGTGTAGATTTCATTTGGCATGGTGGAGAAGCAACAATACTTCCCCTTGGCTTTTATAAAAAAGCGGTTGAACTACAAATTAAGTATTCATCTAATCGCATAATATCAAATAGTTTACAAACGAATGGCACCCTGCTTAATGATGAATGGTGTAGATTCCTGAAAAAGAACAATTGGCTTGTTGGCATTTCGATAGATGGAGACATGGATGTTCATGATGAATATCGAAAAACAGAAACAGGAAAAGGAAGTTTCCTTAGAGTTATGCGAGGAATTCGGTTGCTAAATCGTTATGGCATAGAGTGGAATGCAATGGCTGTCGTCAATGATTACAATAGTGAATATCCATTGGATTTCTATCATTTTTTTAAGGGAATAGGCTGTAAATATTTGCAATTCACCCCCATCGTTGAACGATTTGAACAGAACAGTACATATTCTGATGCTAACTCAGACATAATGCCCTTTTCCGTCAAGCCTGAGAAATGGGGCCATTTCTTATGCACCATATTTGATGAATGGGTTAAATCTGATGTCGGAGAAGTATTTGTACAGATATTCGATGCTACACTTGCCAATTGGGTTAAAGTTGTTCCCGGACTCTGTTCTCTGGGCGATAATTGTGGCGCCTCTTTGGTCATGGAACATAATGGAGATATTTTCTCTTGTGACCATTTCGTATCCCATCAATACAGAATTGGAAATATTAACACGGATTCAATTAGAGAAATAATCAACAATAATTGTCATCAAATTTTTGCAAAAAACAAGACAGACAGTCTTCCGGAAGAATGTAATAGCTGCCAATGGAAAATCCTTTGTAACGGAGGATGCCAAAAAGACAGGTTTGTTCCGAGTGTATCTGGTAAAAAATCAATCAATTATTTGTGTAAAGGGTACAAACATTTTTTTGAACATACAGCTTCGGCTATGCAGTTCATGAAGAATGAAATACTTAATAGACGTCCACCGTCCAATATAATGAGATCTGGAATTTTAAATAATCAAGAATCCACCATATAAATCATCAAGCATGAAAACAATAATTCACAATGAATTTACGAAACGCTTCGGACAAGAAGGCGTTTTCTATGCCTCTGCTGGCAGAATCAACCTTATTGGCGAACATACCGACTATAACGAAGGCTATGTATTCCCCGGTGCAATAGACAAGGTGATAATGGCTGAAATAGCTCCTAATGACACAGACAAAGTACGTGTCTACTCGATTGACATAGATGAGTATGTGGAGTTCGGTCTGAACGAAGAAGATGCTCCCACTCAGTCATGGGCACGTTATATCTTTGGCGTATGCCGTGAGATTCTCAAACGTGGCGGCTCAGTAAAGGGCTTTGATGCCGTATTTGCCGGTAATGTACCTCTTGGTGCAGGACTGTCTTCATCTGCCGCACTTGAAAGCTGTTTTGCCTTCGCTCTCAACGATATGTTCAATGACAATAGTATCGATAAGTTTGAGCTTGCTCGTATCGGTCAGTCAACCGAACATAACTACTGCGGCGTGAACTGTGGCATAATGGACCAGTTTGCATCGGTTATGGGCCAGAAGGGGAAACTTATGCGTCTTGATTGTCGCTCGATGGAATTTGAATATTTCCCGTTCAACCCCGAGGGCTATGAGCTTGTGCTGCTTGATTCAGCAGTGAAACATGAACTTGCCGATTCGCCTTACAATAAACGCCGTGCTTCGTGTGAGCGTGTCGCAAAACGTCTGGGACTTGAGACATTGCGAGATGCAACAATGACAATGCTTAAAGCAATCCGCACTGACATCACGGCAGAGGACTATTTCCGCGCAAAATTCGTCATCGAGGAGAAGGACCGTGTCCTTGCGGTGTGTGATGCTCTCAACGCAGGCGACTATGAGACTGTAGGTCAGAAAATGTATGAAACTCATCACGGCCTTTCTGATGATTATGAAGTTAGTTGCGAGGAACTTGACTTCCTTAACGACATCGCAAGGGAGTGTGGTGTGACAGGCTCTCGCATCATGGGCGGCGGGTTTGGTGGTTGTACCATCAATCTTGTCAAAACAGACCTTCTTGACAAATTTGTCGAGACCGCAAAAGTAAGATTCAACGAAAAATACGGTCATGAGCCTAAGGTATATCCTGTGGTTATCAGTGACGGAGCACACAAGGAGGAATAAGCAATGTCATCAAATAAGACCGTACTGATATCAGGTGGTGCCGGATATATCGGTTCTCATACAGCTGTTGAACTGATAAATGCGGGCTACAATGTGGTAATCATCGATAACCTTTCAAATTCCGAGAAAGAGGCTGTCGATGGAGTACGCAAGATTACAGGCAAAGATGTTGTTTTTGAAATAGTCGATACATGCGATAAAACTGCTTTACGACAGATATTCAAGTCCTACGACTTTGATTCTGTCATACATTTTGCCGCATATAAGGCGGTTGGTGAATCAATGGCTCAGCCATTGATGTATTATCAAAACAACCTTGTTTCATTTATGAACATCGTTGAGATGATGAAGGAATTCAACCGTCCAAACATTCTTTTCTCGTCATCGGCAACAGTTTATGGCGAGGCGGAAAATCTGCCTGTAACCGAACAGACTCCGCGACAGCCGGCAACATCTCCGTATGGAAATACCAAACAAATTGCCGAGGATATCCTTCATGACTGCTGTCGAGCCTATGAGGGAATACACGGGATAGCGTTGAGATATTTTAATCCTATAGGAGCACATCCATCGGCTCTCATAGGAGAACTTCCACGAGGTGTACCCAACAATCTTGTCCCATTTATCACCCAGACAGCAGCTGGCATACGCAAGGAATTGAGTATATTTGGCAATGACTACGATACGCTGGATGGAACCTGTCTGCGCGACTACATTGATGTTGTGGATCTTGCAAAAGCCCATGTAGCAGCAGTGAATCGTATGACTGACTGCAAAATGGACGCTAAATATGAGATTTTCAATATCGGCACCGGCAATCCGATATCAGTTCTTGAACTGCTGACAACTTTTGAGAGTGTCAACAATCTTAAACTTCCTTATAAAATCGCGGCTCGTCGTTCTGGAGATGTACCTGCTGTATGGGCTGATACATCACGTGCTAATGAAGTCCTTGGTTGGAAAGCTGAACGCCCTCTTAGAGAGACTTTACAGGCTGCCTGGGCATGGGAGAAGAATGTAAGAAACATTAAATAATTATCAAATGAAACCAACATTATTCGTTCTCGCTGCCGGAATGGGCAGTAGATATGGTGGTCTGAAGCAGCTTGACTCTTTGGGACCTCAAGGTGAGACAATCATGGATTATTCAATCTATGATGCAATTCAAGCCGGATTCGGTAAAGTTGTATTCGTTATCCGCAAGGACTTTGAGCAGGATTTTAGAGAAAAAGTGCTGTCAAAGTATGAAGGTCATATTCCGGTAGAGGTAGTCTTTCAGTCAGTTGACAAGCTACCGGAAGGCTATGTGTGTCCGACAGAACGCACGAAACCTTGGGGAACAAACCATGCAGTATTGATGGGTAAGGACGTTATCAACGAACCGTTTGCAGTTATCAATGCTGATGACTTCTATGGTCGTGATGCCTTCAACGTAATTGCATCAGAGCTTAGCAGACCCCATACCGGCAAGGGAGACTATTGCATGGTAGGTTTTCGCATCGGTAATACTATGAGTGAAAACGGATCTGTAGCGCGAGGCGTATGCAAAGTCAAAGGCGGAAACCTCGCTTCAATCGTCGAGCGCACGAAGATTGAATATGATGAAAATCACGACATTGTATATCTCGATGATTACGGATTCAAGGAAACGCTCAATCCCGTCACTCCTGTGTCAATGAATTTCTGGGGCTTTACCCCTGATTATTTTGATTACAGCGAGCGCGAATTTAGGAAATTTCTTGATGAGAACATCAATTCCGAAAAAGCTGAATTCTTTATTCCGCTTGCGATTGACTCGCTTATTGATTCTGGAGAAGCTCATGTTAAAGTGCTGGATACCACCAGTAAGTGGTTTGGCGTCACTTATGCTAAGGATCGTCCCGGTGTTGTTGAAAAATTCTCTGAGCTTCACGCCAATGGAGAATACCCCGACAATCTTTTCGGGAAATAATCATCGTAGCTTACACATGGTAAAAGAGGGATTCCAATACATAAGAGTCCCTCTTATTTTATCTTGAACCATTGTTCAACATATTAACATATGAATCAGATTCTAATCATTGATGCCTCCGACTCCGACCGTCGGCTTATGTCGGGCTTGCTAACGCGGGCCGGATATGAACCGATAGTTGCAGATAGCATAGAGGCTGCAAAGGAGAAGGGGTAAAGTTGCCACCCGGCGCGGTTATTGTCTCGGCGTTGTCTTTCCGGGACGGAACTGCGAAAGAGTTAATCAACTGGCTGAATGGAAACTAAAGATACAAAAATTTTCTCGGTTTTACAAACTGTAAATCCGAAGGACAAATGAAATTTCAGGTTAGCGAGGGTGCAATTTCAGCGGTTTTCCCTGATTTGAAAAAACTGCACCCTCGATTTGCACCCTTTTTTAACACAATTTAATCGGCAGCCGCCAATTGAAATGCCCCCAAAAGGAGCAGAGGTCCAGTCTAATCGTTCATAAAGGTCCCATATTTACCACCTCCACCATTTAATAACTGCACCCTCCATGTAAGATACGAGGGTGTAGATTTTATAAGGTCGGTTCTTTGCAATATATTGAAAAATAGCGAAATAGACACTATTGAGGGTGCAGTTGGCAGTACAAATTCTACTGCACCCTTCTTGCACACCCGCAGTTTCAATATTTTGCGCCGATCGGGAATAGGGGTAAAAAGAAAAACCTCTGACAATCAATGATTTTCAGAGGAATTCATCGGTCTAATAGACCCTTTAGTGACCCCGGAGAGGCTCGAACTCTCGACCCACTGATTAAGAGTCAGTTGCTCTACCAACTGAGCTACGGAGTCAAATGCACTTAAATCGTGTCATTCTCAAATGCGATGCAAAGGTAAGGAGTTTTTTGTTCCCCACCAAATTTTTCGCAACTTTTTTCACATAACAGATAAAATACATGCACGCAAAATATATGCACGCTCTATAATCGCCGGGGGGCGCGGGCCTGCAGCCAGGCATTGACGGCCGCCGTGTCGGCCTCAGCTTCCCGCAAAGTCCAGGGAAGTTCCTCAACAGCAGTGACACGTGCGCCGGGAATTATAGCTTCCCTGAGCTGTGCCACCGACGGCGACTGCGGTAAAACGGCATACTCCTCATAGGTGAAGCGCGTGAACACCGTGTGCCGCCCCACTCCACGGCGGTCAAGCCACCAGCCGCCTGCAAGCTGAATCGGCTTTGAGGCAGTCGACAAATCAGTGGGTGCAGGATAAGAGATTATCCGGCCATTACCATCGGTTCCTACCGGCACATTGTCTGCATAATCGCCATTCATGCGGTACACCCGGGCCCGGGGTATGGCCGCCTGTCGGCCCGAAAGGGGATGCCCCGGCACAGCCGACGATGGCGGGAGATCGCTCATTCTCAACATTGTAGTAGAATCAAATTCAACGCATTCAACTGCCGGGGCCTGACCTCCGCCTATAACGACCGACGGCTCCGTCGTGGTTGCGCGCGGCGCAGAGCAAGCAGCCGTACAGACCGCAAGCGCAGCGCCGCCTAACGCATATATCAAGTTTGTTTTCATCTTAGCGCACCAATTTGAACACCTTCTGATGGCCGCCGGTTGTGCTTACACGAAGCAAGACCACACCTTCCGGCAATTGGGATAGGTCGGCCGTGGCCTCACTCCCATCGATTGCAATAGGTATATTGAGACGGACTCCCGATATGCCATAAGCCTCAACGCCTGCCACCCCGGCATCGGCATGAACCGCAGCAATGCATGTTGCGGCATCATATTCAAATCCGATTCCATCCTGCCCCATACAGATGTTCTCCACGCCGCTGGGTTCGTCGGTGGTCACGGAGCATTCGGCCACATTGCCATAGTAATAATACGGATCCTCTGTCTCTGTTTTCAGAACGAAGAGCACGGCAGCATATTTTTTGCCGGGAACGGTTCCGTTAAGATTGGCGTCGAAGAAAATATCCTTGGTCTCACCAGCTTTGATTTCGAGGGGAACACTGAAGTCGGCCACTTCTCCCAAAGCATCATAGAAAGCCAGCAGGCACTCATCGTTATAGAATCCTGACGTGCATGTCACGGTGGCCTTCATCTTAATATCGTTGAGCGGTGCATGTGTCCCACCGTTCACCAGTCCGAATCCTGTGATCTCAAGAGCTGCATCAGTATATTTCCGAATTGTGACATCAGGCAATGCGACCAGAGGCACAGCCTGTGATGGCACGGTATAGACATTCGGATCATAAAGGTCTGCCTTATACACCTTGTCAGGCTCATACATCCTGTAGAATGTCAGGGTGAATTTCGATTCAACCTCACGGCTTTCGCCCGGAAGCAGATCAAAATACTCGCCTGTGCTCACTGCCACCAGCTGTCCCGATGTATCGCGTATACGCATAGCCACGCCCCATGCTCCCTCATTCTGTCCGGTATTGGCAGCGCTATATTTTAGTCGCAGCTCAGACATGACCACCCCATATGGATAGAGCATGGCAATCTCCGAAGGAGCATTGATATTTTCCAGACTCAATTTGCCGGGTGTGGAAATCTCCACGCTGTAATTGCCGCCATTGACCACAAGCACGACATAATCAGGGTTCATTCCGCCCACCTTGATTGTGCGTGGGACATCACTCCCCTCTGGTGTATACGTGCCATATACTTTATAACGGCCGTCGGCTGTCACATAATCGCGGACATTGAATGCCGGCATGTCATAAAGTATGGCGCCGTCAAACCGCTGCATGGCCGACTGCACTTTGATCTGATTCCCTCCCGCCTCTGGTTCTATCAGGTAGCCTGACGCTGCATTCAGCGACACTCCGGCATCATGTCCGGTGTAAACCGGCGTCTTGAAGGAGAATACCCCGTTTTCAACAGCAGCGTTCATTGCTCCGTAATACTGCAGCGTCACCTGCGGTGCGGTAGTCTCACCTGTGTTTTTCTTGACTCCGATAAATGCGGCCTGCATGAAATTATAGCCCCCGGCAAATCCACCGGTTCCTATACCATCGGGATTGAGCGCCGAAAGAGCGAAACTGCCGTTATAATATCCGCCCCAGCCCCAGTTGAAGTGGAAGAATCCGTCGCCGGAATAGCCATCGCACACAAATGCATGACCTCCGGTGGTGGATCGGCCGGAATAGTACACCGGACCCGTTGAGGCAAGGCTGTTGTAAATAAGGTCGCCCCAGGCTTCGCCACCATAATCGGCACGTTCGCAGAACTGTATGTCTGGGCTGTAGTCGAAGTAGGTCCGGAGCGCTTCGAAGGCATCGTATGATGCGGCCCCGGATTCATTGGATGTGTAAAGCATTCCGGCAGCAAATCCGCAGGCCTTCATAAGAGAGGCCACCGCAAGAGCCTGGGCATCGGTGTAATCATTCCCGGTATAGTCATCAAGCATGTTGTCCCAGTCAAACACTACTGTCGAAAGGTCAAGCATCTGGGTGGTGGTTTTGCCGTTCTTGTCCTGAACTGTTGCCCGCACCTCACCATGTCCTTTTTCAGGCCATTTGTGATAGTTCATCACCTGCGACAGAGCCGTTGCCACGCATCCTGTAACGGCGTGCACACCATCCACCACCGGGGTCTGGCCATTGTAAGGAGCTGTCTGATTCCATTTTGTGGAGAGCAGAGGTGCAATCAAGGCACGATCCTCTGCGGCTCGCGATGTCTTCACGCCCGCAGCATTGACCGCCAGCGGATTTTTACGTGCAAATGCAATCTCTCCGGCATACTGTTCAAGCCACCATTGCAATTGCGGAGGCATCGGGGTCATGCTGTCGTAGTTACCATCATCCACATATCCGAGCAGCGGGGTCGCAATATCGTCGGCACTCACCACAAGAAATCCGTCGCCTGTCTTGTCGGCGAAAACATAAACCGCAGGAGTGCCGTCCGAGGCCACCGTAGTGTGCAGCAATTTAGGAGAAGCACTTATCCGTGCAGCAGCGGCCGCACGTTTGCCGTTTGCAACTACATCAGCATCTACACGCTCGAGCGCTTGCTGTGGAGTGAGCGTTTTTGCCTGTGAGAACAAGGCTACGGTCAATGCCGTTATTAAAAGCAGGAATTTTTGCATATGCTGTAATAAATCCGTTAATATTCTGAATTACTTTTCTGTTTCTTCTCATTTGCAGAAGGAACCGGAGCCAAAGATAATCAATATCCGTTAAAAAATCATGTTTTCCACACAAAATGCGCCTGATTATTCCTGATTTTATGGATTCATGCAGTCTTTAGGTCACTTACCGTTTGCACAACGTGCATTTTAGGTGTATCTTTGCCTACACATTGTTTCTCATCTGCAATCAAACAGCAAAAACATGAATACCACACCTCTGAAACTGATTATCGGCGCCGCCGTCATAGCGCTGGCAGCCGGTTCATGCAGCAACCGCAAGGCGGAATCGCAGGCATCCGAAGCTGAAAACCTGACCATAACAACCGACTCCATCAGTTGGTCAGACAGCATCAAATCCACTGCCGGCAGCGAGGCCACATGCCAAATTTCAGTCGGCTATCCCGCCGACGGCCCCTCTGAGACCGTTGACAGCATCCGCACATGGATTGCAGAACGGCTGTCTACCTCCGGGAGCACTTCACCCGATTCGCCAGCTCCCTACGCTGCAGCGGCCGCCAACTTCACCTCCGGACCTGAACTTATAAAATCGGTGGGTACCGAAGTGCTGAAACAGGCAAAAACCGAACTTTCGGAATTCGAGGCCGAAATGGAGATGGACGGCATATCCTATGAATACATATGGAACATCTTCCCTAATTACCAGACCGACAAGTTTATCACCTACTCTGCATCTACCTATGCATACCTTGCCGGTGCACACGGCAGTTCGTTCGCATTCTCTCAGGTGTTCGAGAAACCGTCTGGCAAACGTCTGGGGTGGAACATGTTCAAACCTGAGGCTCTCCCCAAACTCACAGCCATGATCAAGACCGGCCTCATGACACAGTATTTTGAAGTGCCTGCCGAAAGTGATCTGGCCGAATGCCTTCTTATCGACCCCGACACGCTTCCCCTTCCCGTGTCGAATCCGGCGTTTCTGGAAAGCGGCGTTGTGTTCCTCTACCAGCAATATGAAATCGCGCCTTATGCAGCAGGGATGCCCGCATGCACGATTCCCTACGACCGCATCCGCCCGTTGCTCACGTCGGAAGCCGCCGGTCTGCTCCCCGCAGAAACAGCTGATGCTGCTGCGCAGGCCGAATAACGAGCCTCTGCTCACGTTACTTCCAAACTTAAGCCACCACATTTTCACATCCCAATATCTTTAGCCAATCCTTTATGAAAAAAATATTTATTGCAACCGTCACCGCTCTGGCATCGGCAATCCCTTCATGGGCATGCACATCGCTGATTGCCGCCAAAGGTGCCACAGCCGACGGCTCCGTACTCGTTACCTACGCCGCCGATTCCCATAACCTCTACGGCGAACTTTACAACCAGCCCGCAGCCGACCACCCCGCCGGCACCATGCGCAAGGTGGTGGAATGGGACACCGGCAAGCCGCTCGGTGAGATTCCCGAAGTACCCCACACCTATGCCACCATCGGCAACATGAACGAACACGGCCTGGTGATTGCCGAAAGCACCTGGGGCGGACGCGAGGAGCTGGAAGGCACCGGCACTATTGACTACGGTTCGCTTATCTACATCACCCTGCAGCGCGCACGCACAGCCCGCGAGGCTCTGCGCGTGATGACCGACCTTGTGAAGGACTACGGCTACGCATCGTCGGGCGAATCATTCTCCATAGCCGACCCCGACGAAGCCTGGATTCTGGAACTGATCGGTAAAGGAAAGGCCGGCAAGGATGCCGTGTGGGTGGCACGCCGCGTGCCCGACGGCCATATCGCCGGACATGCCAACCATCCCCGCATCCACCGCTTCCCCCTCAAGGACAAATCAGGCGAAACCATCTACAGTCCTGATGTAATCAGCTTCGCACGCTCTCAGGGCTATTTCGACGGCAAGGATGAGGATTTTGACTTCTGCAAGGCATATGCTGTGACCGACTTCGGCGCACTCCGCGGATGCGATGCACGCGTATGGGCATACTTCAACAAATTCGCCTCAGGCATGGACAAATGGCTCCCCTGGATCGACAACGCTCAGGGCGAACCTATGCCACTGTGGGTCAAGCCCGACAAGCCTCTCACCGCCACCGACATGAAATGGATGATGCGCGATCACTTCGAGGACACCCCCTACGACATGACAAACGACATAGGCGCCGGCCCCTATAAGGTGCCCTACCGCTGGCGTCCCATGAACTTCAAGGTTGATTCCGCCGAATATGTGCACGAACGTGCCATCGCCACCCAGCAGACCGGCTTTTCGTTTGTGGGGCAACTCCGGTCTGACGTGGTACCCGAACTCCGCGGCCTGCTGTGGTTCGGAACCGACGACGCCAACACCAACGTCTACCTCCCCATCTTCTGCAGCGTGCGCAAAGCTCCCGCACAGCTCGGCCACGGCGACATCAACACCCTCGACTGGAACTCTAACTTCTGGGTGAACAACTATGTGGCCAACCAGGCCTACAACCGTTACTCGCAGATGATTCCCGACATACGCCGTGTCCAGTCCGAACTTGAAACGGCCATCGACGAGGATGTGCGCGTGGCATTCGAGCAGATTCCAGAATTTGCCGATGCGGAGATACGCGCCTCACTCACACAGGACCTTGCCGACATATGGGCGGAAAAAGCAACCACCGCATATAAGCAGCTCGGCGACTTCCTGTTCGTGAAATTCATGGACGGGAACCGCAAAAAGACCGATGATAACCACAACTTCATCAAATCCGAGTACGGGATGCCCGTCTATCCCGAATTCCCGGGCTACGACGAACGCTACTTCCGCTCCATTGTCAACGATGCGGGCGAACGCCTGAAGGTGCGTCCCGTCACATTCTGATTCACCCCACGCTTATTAACGACAACCGCAAAACACTGCAACATGAGCAGAAACCAACAGGAATTGTCGGGAGTGACACTTCTGGGCAACGGCTCTACGGTCTATCCCGACAATTATGCACCTCAGGTGCTTGAAACATTCAAGAACAAGCATCCGGAAAACGAATATCTCGTCACATTCCATTGTCCCGAATTTACATCGCTCTGCCCCAAGACGGGGCAGCCCGACTTTGCCCGCATAATCATACGCTACATTCCGCGCGAGGATATGGTCGAAAGCAAGAGCCTCAAGCTTTACCTCTTCTCGTTCCGCAATCACGGCGATTTCCATGAGGATTGTGTCAACATAATCATGAAGGACCTTGTCAGGCTCATGAATCCGCGCTACATCGAGGTGCAGGGCATCTTCACCCCGCGCGGAGGCATATCCATCCATCCCTTTGCCAACCACGCCGATGCCGACCATCAGGCCATGGCGCGCGAAAGGCTGCTGCAGGCCATGAACATGAATGTATTTTCATGAATGGCAGCAAGTCACGCATAATCCCTATGAACGTTTCAGGACAATAGTTATCAGTCATTAGTATGGAAATAATACACCAACATCACCTCGCCGATGTTTTCCTCCCGCCCAAGGATGAGGAAAAGATATTCCCCTCCGACCAGCTTGCTGTGCATTCCAGCCCGGATTCCCTGCTGGTTCTATCCGGAGGCATCGATTCCACCACGATGCTCTATGAATTCAGGGCACGCATCGCATTGGCCGTCACATTCCTATATGGCTCCAACCACAACGAACGCGAAGCAGAATGCGCCCGCTGGCATTGCCGGATGCTCAACATCCCCCACATCGAGATTCCCCTGATGTTCATGGCCGAGCATTTCAAAAGCTCGCTTCTCAGCGGAGCGGATGCCATTCCGGAAGGGAACTACAATGACAGCAACATGAAATCTACCGTGGTGCCGTTCCGCAACGGCATCATGCTGGCCGTGGCTGCCGGACTGGCCGAAAGCCGCAATCTCTCCACCGTGATGCTGGCCAACCATGCAGGCGATCACGCAATCTACCCCGATTGCCGCCCGCAGTTCGTAGAAGCCATGGACCATGCCATCGAGGAAGGCACTTACAACCGCATCCGCCTCTTCTGCCCCTACACGGGCATCTCGAAGTCAGACATAGTGAAACGCGGCGTCGAGCTTGGCGTTGACTACACCCACACATATTCCTGCTACCGCGGCACACCCAAACACTGCGGCACATGCGGCACATGCCGTGAACGTCATGAAGCGCTGAGCGATGCCGGACTGAATCCGGCCGACTTCGACTGAGGCCTAACCGTTTCGGGCATTATTTCATCAGGCCACCTATAAGAATCAGGGCTATAAGCGCCGGCGCCACCCACCGCAGCACAAAAGTGATGCATCCGGTTAGGCGGAACCGCTTTGTGCCCTTGTTCGTAAGCTGACGGCTCAACAGGCGTTTCGGCCCGAACCATCCCACATACAGACACGTGCCTATCGACACCAGAGGCAACAGCACATTGGTTGCGAATGTATCAAGGAAATCAAAGAACGTCAGTCCGAAAATTGTCATCCCTTTCAGCGGGCCGAGCGAAAGCGAGCACAGACTGCTCAGCACGAACATCGGACACAGCGCCAGAAGCACGGCCTTGCGTCGCGACAATCCGAACGTATCGCTGAGAAACGCCACTGTCACCTCCGCCAGCGACACTGTTGACGTAAGCGCCGCCACAAACAGCAGCACGAAAAACAGCGTTGACCACGGCGAGGACAGGGGCAGACGTCCGAACACCTCCGGCAACGTCACAAAAATCAGCGTTGCACCCTCGAGGCTCTCCCCTTCCAATCCGAACGACATTACAGCCGGGAAAATCACCACTCCCATCATCACAGCCACAAGCAGACTCAGCAGAGCCACCGTGATTGACGTACGAGGCAAATTGGTGTCTATCGGATAATATGAAGCATACGTGATCAGGATACCCATGCCGAGGCTCAGAGAGAAAAACGTCTGTCCCAAGGCATCCACCACCACACCGGGCGTCAGCTTTGTAAAATCTGGCCACAGGAAGAATTTCAGCCCCTCGCCGGCGCCGGGCAGCATAAGAGCCACTATGCATAAACCAAGCAGAATCACGAACAACAGCGGCATCAGCACATTAGAGAGCCGCTCTATACCCTTCTGCACACCTTTCATCAAAATCAGGATATTCAAGCCAACCACCACGGCCGTGGCGAGCAACGGACGCCATGTGCCATACAGCAATTCCTTCATAGCACCGGCATAATGGCGGCTTTCAGCACCGGCATCAGGCGCCACATCGTACAACGCCCCTGTAACCGACTGCCAGATGTATTCAAGCGTCCAGCCGGCAACCACCATATAGAAAATTGTAATCAGATAGGAGGCCAGGATTCCACCCGCACCCACAATCCACCATTTGCTGCCGGGCGACAGTCGGCGGAAATCACCCACAGCATCGCTTTTGCCGCCGCGTCCCAGCACAAACTCACCAAGCATCACCGGAACCCCGAGAACAAACACACACGCCACGTAAAGCAGCAAAAACGCCGCGCCGCCATTCTCCTGCGTCTCCGCAGGGAAACGCCATACATTTCCAAGACCGATAGCTGACCCCACAGTAGCCGCTATCAAGCCTATTTTACTTGCAAATTCAGTCTTCGATGCCATTGATTACTAACAATTACACCCCTCCTCCCTCGCAAATATAACAAATTACCCCCACAGAATTACCAATTTCATCAAAATTATAAAAGTTATCAGAACTTATCAGAGTTTATAAGAATTTATCCGAGTTTATCGTCCCCAAGGCAGCTTGCCGGGCGCCCCGACTGCCGCGGGCACAAAAAAAGAGCGCCCCGGGGGACACTGGTGTCCTCCGGGGCGCTCGGATAGGGGGCGGTTACCTACTCTCCCACTTTCGCAGT
>ERZ808041.147-NODE-147-length-78419-cov-9.931825_pt1 | contig 78419 bp, 59 predicted proteins | sample MGYA00380192_ERZ808041 | MGnify/ENA primary metagenome ERZ808041 (study PRJEB31490, sample SAMN06133412) | mouse gut metagenome | isolation source: Z1_1 | host: mice | place: China: Chengdu | collected 2015-05 ...
TCTCCTCTCTTTTATAAACACATTCTATAATATTTAAACATATTTGTCTACTATTTTAATCGCCTATACTTCCTCCTTTATTCTAAATAATCTTTCGCATCATCCGTTGCAGAAAGATTTATGACAGTTTTATTTCTATCCTGCTAGACCGCCTACATGGATACTATATTTTATGTCTATTTGGTCTGGTTCCTGTATCGTAGTCTCCGCGTCAATAAACAGTTCGATACTGTGGTATGCAAAAAAATCTGGTTCCGTACCAAGGAAAAAATGTATGCTTGATATTTCAGGCGTATTACCATCTATTGTTATACTTTGTATATACAGACACTTCAAGAAGACATCCTCTGTTATTGGATAGGGAAACATCTCTCCGTCCTCTACTTCATAGTAAGTTTTGCCATCTTCACCAAGGACTTCCCACCCTTGCATCCAGTCTCTTGCCAATTCCGCCATGTCCGCATCTAATAATTCCTTTTGAATTTCCTTTTCATGGTCCTCAACCCACAGGATATGTGTATTTAACTGAGTAATAAACGCTTGCAGTGTCCACTTTTCGTTTTTAGGATTCTTTTGAAAATTGGCATATAGCGTCGTTGTCACGCCCCAAAGTTTAATTTCTCGCTCACAAAAATACTGTCCATTTTTATCCTGATGAAAATTTTCGGTTGTGATATTATTCTTTGTCAAATCACTTTTGTGTTTTTTGCGCTCTTTTAGCTCCCGTTGAAACTGCTTTCGTTTCATCTCCTGTTTAAACTGCTGTTCTTTTAAATAGAGTTGATGACTTTCTACTAGAAATTCAAAATAATACCGCTCCAACACGTTCACCGCCAATCCTCTTGTATAATAAGAGTGTGCGGCGGAGGAAAGCTGCTGTTCAATAACAACATAACTTCCGGCGATCATAGAATTTCCTTCCTCTGGTAAAATAAAAAATACATTGTCTGCACCTACGATTTGTTTCACATGATAATTAGGCGGTAATGGAAATGCTCCGTGTTCTACCGCTAAAATTCTATCGTGTTCTTCAGGTTTCAAGTCATGAGGAATTAGATATAACATTTCAATTTTTTGTTTTTCTCCACAGTTTTCTTCTCGCGGACTACCGTCCGCAAGGTATTCTGACATCATCATTCCTGTTTCAGAAAGATATGCCCATCCTTCTCCAACAACAATCATATTCCCATCTTCATCAGCGCCTACAATTTGTTCTATATCTCTTAAATTTCTGGTTTCTACCAACTTCTGCACAAAATCCATATTCATCCCTACCCTATCAGACATTCTTTTCCCTGAAATACAATACCATATTTTTTAATGCGTTCCGGCGCGAATCCCTCTGCAATCAGTCCGGCTTCATATTGTTTCTCTTCAATCTGTTGGAGCGCATTTGCAAGTGTCTGTTTCAAATCATCTTCTTTTCTAGGCTTGTGTACTTTAAATTCTATAATGTATGCATAGTCATTCTCTCTATTTTGTGGCTTCAACATAATATCATAGCGGCCAAATCCACTTTCTCTGTTGGATTGAATCGTAAATCTTCCCGCCAAATCCACAATTAATCCCAACACAAATCCATGATAGAACCGCTCAGGCGCATCCTTTGACGACGCACTTTTCGACACATCAAAATTAGAAAAACTAACAAGCGCAATGTCATTCATAAACTCATTCATAGAATCCACATCATTCATCAACAGTGCCTTGACAAAATCATTATATGGAATATTGGCATTATTCTTAAACCAATTACTTACCATATTTTTAAACATTATGGATACCTCCTTATTGGTAAGTGTCAACGTATAATACTGTTCTTTATCTTCACCCACAACCTCCATATCAAGAATCTTTAAATACCCTGTCGCAAGCAGCAAACTCCAAACTGCATTTGTATTGTCTACAAGCTGGTTAAAAACAATCTGCTCATCAATCATAGCCTTAAAACTACCACCCTTTATAAGAGTCTCCATTGTTTTTTTGAGTTCTACTTTTCCTGTTTGTATCAGGGAATTTATAAGACCATTTGAACTTGTATTTGCCCAATATGCACTGTACTTCCCTTTTCTTTTAATAAAAGATGTAATAGACCAAGGATTATAGATATCAGTGCATTTTCCAAATGTAAATCCGTCATACCAATATTTTACACTCTCCTTCTCCTTTCCAAGTCCCACATCTTCAAGCGCTTGAAACACTTCTTCCTCTGTAAAGCCAAAAGAAAGTGCATATTCATTGGATGTTGTTGTCACCACATCTAAATTATTTAAATCAGAAAAAATACTTTCTTTTGAAATTCTTGTAATTCCTGTGATAATTCCACGATATAAATGTGAATTTGTCTTGAACGTATTGTCAAAAAAGCTTCGGAAAAATGCAACTGCCTCATCCCAATAATCCCCAAGCCACGCCTCCTGCATGGGAGTATCATACTCATCTAACAGCACAATCACCTTTTTTCCATAATATTTTTCAAGATAAATGCATAGCGAATGAATCGCTGTCTGCGCCTTGAAATCTTCCATTTTTTCGTTTATCGCCGCAAAGGATTCTCTATCACTCTCGTCAAATTTGTCTGACTTCATAATCTCCTTATACATTCCATAAAGGTTCGTAATAACAAACTTTACTAAGGCTTTCATATCCTGAATATTATTCGCCTTTACACCCGCTAAACTGAAAAATATCACAGGATATGTTCCTTGAATCTGTCTGTACTTTTCCTCATTCCAGATAGCAAGCCCTTCAAACAAATCGCTTCTGTCTGCATATTGGTTTGAAAAAAAACACTCCAACATACTCATATTCAATGTTTTTCCAAATCTCCGTGGACGTGTGATAAGTGTCACATCAGATCCATTTTCCCACCACTCTTTAATAAATCTCGTTTTGTCTATATATAAAAAATCCTGCTCTCTAAGTCTGTCAAATCGCTGTGCACCGATATTTACAATCGTATTACTATCCATATTCACACCTCCCCACAAAAAATCCTTTTATATTTTACGCTCTTTTTCTTTCCGATACAGTTCTCCAAAATAATTATTCGTTGCTAGTAACTCCTCAAAAATGCCGCTTCCAACAATTCTTCCCTCTTTAAACACAAAAATTTTGTCAAAACCACTAATGGACGTTAGGCGATGAGCAATCGCAATCACAGTAGCGTTTTTCACTTGTGCCAAAACATTTTTCATAACAATACTTTCTGTTACATTATCTAATGCGGATGTTGCCTCATCCAAAACAACAATCTCAGCGTGGTCAAACCACAATCTTGCCAGTGCCAGCCGCTGTTTTTCACCACCGGATAAACAAGTTCCTTTCTCCCCAATTCTAGTATCAATCCCATTATCCAGAGAAGTTATTATTGGTAACAATTGTGTCGCTTCAAGACTTGCATGAATCTCAGCCTCCAAAACTTCTTTGTCAAAAACAAGATTTTCTCTGATTGTACCATCAAAGACAGGGGTATCCTGCGATATATAAGATACTTTTTTGTAAAATGATTCCAAGGAAAAATCTTTTAGCGATCTATTATCAAAAAGAATCTCCCCTGATTTATATTTGAGTAATCCAATTAGCACTTTTACCAATGTCGATTTTCCAGAACCTGATTCTCCGACAAAAGCCACTTTCTCTCCCTTTTTAATTGTTAGGTTTATCTGATACAATATTTTCTTGCAATCACTAGAAAGCGCTTCGCAAGAATTGATATCTTGTGATGCTTGAATCCGTTCCGACTGCGGAGAGTCCATATTACAAATATTTTTATTTTCATAGTGAAATGATAAATTTTCAATCCGAATTTCTTTTGAAAACGTATCAAAAACAGCGCCTTCTGAAGCTGCATATCTTCTTTTAAATCCAACAGACCCACAAATCGCAACCATGCTGTTTTGTTCAATTTATATTGAATATAAATAACATTAAAGATTGCAATTGGCGTGTAGGCATTGTCAATCAATGTGATAAGCGCGACGACTGCGCCGACAGACAAAGAGCTGTTTTTCCATGCATAAATCAAAATTCCAATATCCAGACAAGCGACCAGCAATGCAAATATTGTAAAAAATGCTTCATGTATCATAGTCATTTTAACTTTTGATGCCACAATCGTTCTCTTGGCGCTAGAAGCCCTTTTTATCTCGTTTGGAAATTGATGTCTTATGCGAAAAACGGGCATTTCCATAAAACCGCGCACAAGAAAATGATTAAGCTGTTCCTCGTTTGTCAATATTTTTTCCTTAATCTGATATAAACCTTTTAACAGCAAATTGGTCACAATAAACACAATAACATATCCTGCCATAAGAAAATACGTTATATTCTTGTCGATTTTCCAAATAAAATATAAACTAAACAGAATCGTTGGAAGTAAATTTCTGACAACGCAGAACCAAAAATCATAGAGAACTCCTTTTCCTGCATTGGCACCATTTTCAATCTGTTGTATTAATTTTCCTGTTCCTAATTTTTGATACTCAGAATAATCCATTCTGCCTATTTTCTGTAATGCCAACAATTTGAAGTCCAGATAAATCTCATTTCCTAATCTTGAAGCTGGATATTCGTCCAAATAATTCATTCCATAATGAAGAATAAGAACCCCTCCATACAACAAAATTCCATAAATAGTGATTGTCTTATCTGTCAATCCATCTACAATCTTTTGAAAATAGTCCGCCTTATAGTTGGCCATAAATGCATTAAACAATCCAACTACTAGATATACAATAACCCAAATTCGATTCTTTCTTAAAATTTCTTTTATATAACGCATAACTGTACTCCTTCCTAATCTCAATCATTCCATTGAAACAGTACAGTTGTGACTGTCAGCAAGTTCTATTATAAGAAACATTTGTTTCTATTCCCTCAGCACAATCTGCTAACAGTTTCTATCAACTGTACTGAGTAGATACCTCGAATATATCGCATCAAATGTCGCCTCCAATTTTTTCAACAAACTCCAAAAAGCGATTCTTCAATTAATCGTTTTCCAATTCTTCTGCCTTATAGATATTGTATCCTTCATAGTAATAACTGATATCAATTCCTTTCATATATACTTCCCTGTTATTTATCTGATCTGTTAATGCATTCTTCAGTAAAACCTTAATTTCTATATCTTTAATTGGACTTCTCTCCATAGCAAGCAAATAATCTTCTTTATCAACTTTACTCCAATCTATAACTAATTTTAATTCTTTTTTTAAAATCAGGTCAAGCCATATACGTGTGCTTCTTCCATTCCCTTCTCTAAAAGGATGCGCAATATTCATTTCCACATATTTTTCAATAATTTCGTCAAATGTTGATTGAGGCATTTCATCAATACGCTCTAATGCAGCATCTAAGTACATTACAGACGCAAATCTAAAATTACCCTTTGCAATATTTACTGTTCTTACTTTTCCAGCAAAATCATATAACTCGTCAAATAAAAATTCATGAATCTTTGCAAGTCCTAAAAATTTTCCGATTTCAGATTCTTGAATAATATTACTTTCATACAATTTAATTGCTTTTGTTTTACTTATTCTCTCTTCTATTTTTGCAAGTTCTGCCGAATTGTTAATACCTAGTTTATTTTCCAGAGCCATATGAACCTCCATATCATTCTCCCACTTTAGCGGGCTCTCCAGTAAAATCATAGTAAATTCATGCCCATTCGGGCGAGTATAATGTGTATCGATATTATACCATGCAAACGATTCTTTTTCTATAAAGAAAACAACTTTCAATAATATTAATTCTGTTACTGTTCCTTTGTTACTTTTCATTCTTTAGACAAAGTTTTTGGTAGAGTTCCTCTACCTGTGCAGCTAAAATTTCTTTCAAATATTCTGGTTCCATAATCTCAACCTGTGTCCCAAAAGAAAGCAGATAACCAATCAGCCATGTGTTGATTGGCATCTTTGCAGAGACAATCATATCTCCATTGGGTTGGTGCTCAATCTGTGTCTCGTCAAACTCATCATAAACACGATATGCCATCTCTTTGGAAAACAAAAGAACAATTCGTTGGTCCAACTGCTGTGAATCGTCATTCTGCTGTGGATAAAGTCTTGGTGCAAAAGTCTGTTCGGACAATTCCAACTGCATAATACGATTTAATTTAAACAGGCGAAAATCCTGTCTTTCTAGACAGAATGCTTTTAAATACCATTCTTTTGATTTGTAAGATAATTTTAACGGCTGGACAACGCGCTCTGTTCTCTCACCACTTGTATTTTCATAAGTTATCTTTACTTCTCTATGCTGTATTACTGCCTGTTTTAGCATCTCAAACTTTGTGTTATCGCTGGTGGATTTTCCCCACCGTGAAAAATCAACCTCAAGCCAGTCTCCCATATTGACATGAAAAAGAGCTGATAACTTTGTCAATGTCTCTCCGCCTGAATGATATCCAGTGGCAGACATGCTCTGTATTGCAGTCAGTACCTCGCTTCTTTCCGCTTCTGACAACAACGCCTTATTTAATGTATAACCAGGCAATAAATAGATGCCGCCATTTCTTCCATGTTCTGTATAGACAGGAATCCCCGCACCACTTAACGCTTCTATATCACGATAAATAGTTCTGGTAGAAACTTCAAATTCCTCTGCGAGTTCTGGCGCCGTAGCTCCTCCCTTATCTATCAGATAGTATAAAATTTTAAACAAACGGCTGTCCGACATAATTTTCTTCCTCTAATTTTATTGATATTTATACAATAAACATTTGTTTAGCTTATTCTGTATATGTTTTATCATTGAGCATTTGCTCATTTTTATAGATATAGAAATTATAACACAAGTTATTTTAAATAGTCTATAATCAATAAAAAATATAGGAAAAAACGCTAATTATTTCATTCTCTTTTTGAAATTATATGATATGATAGTTGTATACACTTGCACAGTGCCGGGTGCATCACTTATTAAATAACAGAGCCGGCGCAGAAAAGAGGTAAGAATGAAATTTAATAATGGCTGCTGGCTTCAGCAGGAAGGCTGCGAATGTTTTGCACCACAGCAAGCATACTTTACAAAAGTAGAAACCGACAAAGTGACTATATGCGCTCCGACAACTCATATTAATCATAGAGGTGATACGCTTGGAGGCATCAATTTGACACTGGTCATCACCACCCCTATGGAGGAGGTAATTCGCGTACAAACCTATCATCATCTCGGCGCAGTAAACACCTACCCTGCATTTGAAATCAACGCAAGTGCAAAACCACTTAAAGTTGATGATAACGAAGATCGCATTATTATCCATAGTGGTTCTCTTGCCCTTGAGATTGGCAAAAAGCACTGGTATATGCGATACACTAGAAACGGCAAGTTGATTACAGAATCCAAGGCAAAGGACCTTGCACTGATGAAAACAGATTGGAGTGGGCTTGCTTATGACAGAGGCGACAATTATGACACTTATATGCGCCAACAGCTTGGCCTTGGTGTAGACGAAAAAGTTTATGGCCTTGGTGAACGCTTCACTCCATTTGTGAAAAATGGACAGAGCGTAAAAATTTGGAATGCTGACGGCGGAACAAACACAGAACAATGTTATAAAAATATTCCATTTTATATTTCAAGCAAGGGTTACGGCGTCCTTGTCAACCATCCAGAAAATGTTGAGTTTGAAATTGGCACAGAGATGGTCACAAAAGTTGAATTTTCTGTGGAAGGAACCTATTTAGACTACTTCTTAATCAACGGCCCTGAAATGAAAGATGTATTGCGACACTACACAGATATCACAGGCAAGCCAGGTCTTCCAGCTCCTTGGACCTTCGGTCTGTGGCTGTCTACTTCCTTCGTAACCAATTACGACGAAGAAACTGTAATGAGTTTTGTCGATGGTATGCTCGAAAGAGGGATTCCTTTGCGCACCTTCCATTTTGACTGTTTCTGGATGAAAGAGTTCCATTGGAGTGACTTTTTATGGGATAGCCGTGTATTCCCTGATCCTGTTGGAATGCTCAAACGCATCAAAGAGAAAGGTCTAAACATTTGTGTATGGATTAACTCTTACATTGGACAAGAATCTGTTCTGTTTAAAGAAGGTATGGAAAACGGTTATTTCATTCGTCGGCCAAACGGTCAGGTATGGCAATGGGATATGTGGCAGTCAGGTATGGCTATTGTGGACTTCACCAATCCCGCAGCATGGAAATGGTATCAAGATAAGCTGGAGATTCTTCTTGATATGGGTGTGGATTGTTTCAAGACAGATTTTGGAGAAAGAATCCCTACGGATGCCATTTATTACGACCGTTCTGATCCAAAGAAAATGCATAATTACTATACTTATCTCTACAATAAATGCGTCTATGAGCTGCTTGAGCGGAAACGCGGAAAAGGACAAGCAATACTTTTTGCCCGCTCCGCTACAGTCGGCGGTCAAAAATTCCCAGTCCATTGGGGGGGTGACTGTTGGTCAGATTATGAAGCGATGGAAGAAAGTCTGCGTGGCGGACTATCTCTATGTATGTCTGGGTTTGGATTTTGGGCACATGATATCGGTGGTTTTGAACATACCTCCACAGCAGATGTCTATAAACGTTGGGTGGCATTTGGGCTGCTCTCCTCACACAGCAGACTTCATGGAAGTCAGTCCTACCGTGTTCCTTGGGTATATGACGAAGAAGCTGTCGATGTGCTTCGCTTCTTTACACGCTTAAAGGCAAAGCTAATGCCCTACCTTTATAAAACTGCTATCACTGCTGCCACAGAAGGCATTCCAAGTATGAGAAGTATGGTACTTGAATTTACAAAGGATAAAACATGCCACTATCTTGACAAACAATATATGCTTGGCGATAGTCTGCTTGTCGCTCCAATCTTTAATGATGAGAGCAGAGCAGAATACTATCTACCACAAGGCATCTGGACAAATTTCTTCACGGGAAAAGAGTATCGCGGCGGCACATGGATTGAAGAACAGCATGATTATCTGAGCATTCCTCTGATGGTTCGTGAAAATTCTGTCGTGGCAATCGGTGCGCATGATGACAGACCAGACTACGACTATGCTGACGGCTGTGAACTGCGCGTCTATGCGGTTCACGACGGTGTAAAAATCGACACCACAGTATATGGCATGAACAACTCTGTAGAACTCTCCGCTTCTATTAGAAGACAAGGACACAACATTATTGTGACGGTGGACAGCATCAAACCATATACCATTCGCATGATTAATATGCGTGCAGCCGAAGCGACAAATGGTTTCTTAACCATAGAAGGCAATGATTCTATCGTGACACCCAATGCAGGTGCAAACGTAGTGGAAATCACCTTTTAAAGTTATCAATTAATCAAATAAAGAAAGTGAAAAAAGAACTTTTCTCCTTATAATCTAATAGTCTCTCGGAATCTTCTTACAATATAACTTATCAGAAGTTGCCCTTTACTTCTGATAAAAGGCGCTGTCCTTTGCGCCGTGCATCTGACTATAAGAAGCTGTCCTTGCTTCTTATAGTATTAGGTGCAAAGAAGACTCCGAGAGACTATTTTACTTCATAAATTTACTTTCCATCAACTCGTCACGCGCGACGCGCATAGCACGCTCCACACTGCCCTGCTCAAATGGATTTGCAAGATTGGCATAGCGCAGCGTTTCCAGATAACTCATACTGCCGCCACACTTACAGAGATTGAGATAGTCCTCCCATGCCTGCGCATGATTTTCCTTCTCTTTTTTCTTAAACTCCATCGCGCCCATCGTTGTAAGCGTATAATTGATATAGTACATTGGATAAAGATAAATATGAATCTTGTGATACCAGAAACCACCCCTGTCAAAGAAATCATCTGCCTCGTAGACACGCCATGGCATATATTTTTGCTCAAGTTTTTTCCATTCCAATGTCCGTTCTTTTGGAGTCAAATCTGGGTTTGCATAGCAAATGTGTTGGAACTCATCTACCGCTACACCAAAAGGCACAAATGTGACTGCCTCCTGCAAATGTGCAAAGCGAAATTTGTCAGCTTGCTCTCCAAAAAAGCGCTCCGCATACGGATATGCAAACTGCTCCATCGACATAGAATGAATCTCCGCAATATCAGTAGATTCTGAATAAAAATCTGATATTGGCTGATTGCGCATCGCCATATATCCTGCAAATGCATGGCCAAGCTCATGTGTCAGCACCTGCATGTCGTAGATGGTCTGATTGAAACAAGAAAATACAAACGGCGCCAAATAGCGCTGCAAATCTGTCATATAACCCGTCGATGCCTTTTTGGGCTTGTTCTTCAAATCCATCAGTTCATGACAAATCATAAAATCAATAAATTCTCCTGTTTCAGAACTCATTTCATGATACATCTTTGACGCCTCATTTACCATGAAATCATCATCCCCCGCCGGAATCGCATTGCCATCTGGAAAAATACGCTTTTCATCATAGAACGAAAAATCATTTACCCCAAGACGCTTTGCCTGCGCCTCATATAATTTCTGGCAGATTGGCACAATCACAGTGCATACTTGCTCGCGAAAAGACTCCACTTCCTTCTGTCCATAATCAGTGCGTCCTTGCTTCATATACCCTACTGGAATATAGTTCTCATAGCCAAGATTACGTCCCATCTCATTCCGAATCTGAATTAACGCATCCCAAATTTCTTCTAAACGTGGCTCATTTTTATGATAAAATGCCGCATATGCACGAACTGCTGCCCTGCGCATTTCTCTGTCCTCATGTTCAAAATACTTCTGCACACCGTAGAGATTCAATGTCTTTCCATCAAATGGAATCTCTGCGGTCGCCATCATCTTTTCATATTCATTGCAAAGTTTTGCCTCCTGCTGCATCAATGGAATATTTGCCTCGCAAAAGGTCTTTTTCTCAAGCTCTTTCTTCGCAAAAAATTGTTTTCCATACTCCTTCTCAAGCTCCGCGCGAAATGGACTGTTCATCAGCGCCTCATCCACCGCTAAAAGCTGCGGCATAATGGTTGGAAATGTAGTATCAATATACTCAATTTCTTTCTCATAAAATTCATCTGTTGTGTCCAATGTATGCCGAATCGTAGCAATTGTAGTATCTGTCGAGAAATCCTTTTGCCACTCGTCAAACGCAAGCATTGCCTCCTTCACTTCCGCATAGCTGCCTGCGTGCTCAATACGCTCTTTTGTCTCTGTCGCACACATCGCCATCTTTTCACAATCTGGCCTTTTGTACTCCAATGTTGAAAACTTAAAATCTTTCATGATAATTCTCCTTCTTTCTTTATTTTATTCATAAGGCCTCTGATAAAAACGTCCTGAAATCTGCTGGGTATTGATTACATTGACAAATGCCTTCGGATCAACCTTTTTAATTCCCTTAATAATCTCCTTGCACTCTGCTCGCGACACAACAGAATAGACAATTTTGCGTTCCTGATGTTCATAAGAACCTTCCGCCTCAATGATTGTCGCGCCATGATTGCTGTCTTGAGCAATAACCTCATAGACCCGCCTTGCATGATTTGTCACCACCAAAAGAGTATGCTGGCGATATTGTTTGAACAATGTGCGCAAAACCTGTGTGGAAGCATACTGAAAAATAATGGAATACAGTGCCTTTTCCCAACCAAACAGCAACCCCGCAACGACTAACAAAATAGCATTAAATCCAAGAATAACATTAAAAGAATCCATCCCTGTTTTTTCTGACAAGAAAATACTAATAAAGTCTGTTCCCCCTGTTGTTGCATTCACCATCAGGCACATACTAATGGCAAAACCATTAATCATTCCGCCAAACACACTGATTAGCAGGGTATCATACACTATTGCCTGCGATGGTAAAACATCCGTTAAAATGTTCGTCAACATAATGCACAAACAAGAATACAATGTGAACTTTTTACCAATAAAGCGAAAACCAATATAAACTGGTCCCAGATTTAGCAAGATATTAATTATGGTATAGGGGAGCTCAACTCCCAAAAAAAGTTCAACAATACGCTGAATCAACAGAGTCAATCCCGTTACCCCACCTGGATATATACCACCTGTTCGCACAAATGTCTTAATGTTTAACGCTATGATTACAGACGCAATACAAATAACTGCAATCCGCTTTGCATCCTCTTTAAAATTAAACTTCATAATTTTTTTCCTCCAATACGATCTCCATCCAGCAATCTTTTTTCAATTCTAGTTCCACACAAATATTTTGATAAACAAACTTTCTTCGCGTGTCACATCCGCTACAAACCTGCGCTTTTTCCAAATTTCCATCTTTCCAGACAATATTCATGCGCGCATTTCCACATATCCGAACACCTGTCAATTTCCCACTTTTCCAAGCAGACGGAAGTGCTGGAAGCAATACAACCCTGTCCGCATTGCTCTGCACTAGCATTTCCACCATCGCCGCCGTCGCCCCAAAATTTCCATCAATCTGAAACGGAGGGTGATTGTCAAACAGATTGGGCAATGTCGATTTTATTAAAAGCTGCTGTAAATTCTCATGTGCCTTCTCCCCGTCCCAAAGCTTCGCATAATGATTGATAATCCATGCGCGACTCCAGCCTGTATGTCCCCCTCCGCTCTCCAAACGCTTTTGCAGTGTGCGCTCTGCCGCTGCCGCAAGTTTTGGTGTTCCATCCTTTGTAATCTGGTCCGATGGGTGCAATCCATACAAATGCGAAATATGCCTATGTCCTGGTTCCTTCTCCTTATACGGTTCACACCACTCAAGAATCCTACCATCACTCCCTATGCGTGTGGGAATTAACCATTTGCAGGCATCAGCAATCTGTCTGTCAAGTTCATCAGACACCCCTAAAACTTGCGCTGCCTGATTACACTGTGAAAATAAATCCCGCAAAATCTGGTTATCCATCGTCACACCAATAGAATTAGCCCCCTGTTCTCCATTGGGCAAAATAAAAGTATTTTCCGGTGACACGCTAGGACATGTGCATAGATACGTCACACCATCAATCTCATACTCAATGCAAAAATCCAAGAAAAACTGTGCTGCTTCTCGCATAATTGGAAACATTTTGCGCAAAAATTCTATGTCACCTGTATATTTATAATGCGTCCAGATATGTGTGCAGAGCCATGCACCCCCCATCACCCAAAAGCTTCCAGGAATCCACAAATCCTGCGGCGCAGTGTCCCCCCAGATATCCGTATTGTGATGTGCCACAAACCCACGGCAGCCATACATAACCTCCGCTGTTCTTCTGCCATTAGGAAGCATCTTTTGCAGCAAATCAAACAGTGGCAGATGACAATCCCCTAGGTCGCAAGTTTCCGCCGGCCAATAATTCATCTCCATATTAATATTAATTGTAAATTTGGCGTCCCACGGCGCCTCCATGTCCTTATTCCACAGCCCTTGCAAAGTGGCAGGCAATGTACCTGGACGACTACAACTGATTAACAAATATCTGCCAAAATTAAAATAAAGTTGTTCTAAACTTATGTTTGTATTTCCTGATGCTATCTCTTCCAGACACTTATCTGTAGGCTTCTGTATTGTTTGGTCTTCCGAATCCAAAGTCAGTGACATTCTGTCAAAATAAGACTTATATTCTGCAATGTGCCTCTCCAGAAGCACCTCATAACGCTCAGAAGCTGCTTTTTCTAATTTCTCAGAAAGTGCCTTTTGGAGAGCAATCTCTTTTTCCTTCCCATGTATGCGGTAAGTAGTCGCTGCGCTCCAATACAAAAATACTTCCGTGGCATTATAAACAACGATTCGCTCGCCAATCACTTCAATCCTTCCGTCAGGACTTACCGCCTTGCACATCATAGCATAATCCAGCCCGTCACGTCCTAGATTGCCGCCAAGTATAATACTGTCTTTCGATGCCGTTTTGGAATATTCATAAATATGATGCCGCGACTGCATTATATCCAAATCCATTTTCTTTTTTCCACGGGCAGTCAAATGCATCACACACACATCATCTGGCGCAGACATAAAAATTTCACGCGCATACTCCGTATCCTCAAGCAGAAAATATGTGCGGCAAACCGCTCTTGCCACATCCAGTTCTCTCCTGTATGCAGACACATTTTCGCTAATAACAGGTCCTAGATTATAGTCAATTGCAATCTCTCCAAGCGTCTGATAAATGCGCATCCCAAACGGTGTACCACTCAATGCTTGTTTACATAGCCGTTCGGCTTCATGAATTTTTCCCTCTTTAATCAACTTTCGTATTACAGGAAGTTTTTCTTTTGCGCCCGGATTGTTCCTATCCATAGGACCACCATACCACACCGTCTCCTCGTTGACCTGCATCTGCTCACAGTCAATGCCGCCAAACACCATACCGCCAATCCTACCGTTTCCAAGTGGAAGCGCCTCATTCCAATCCATTGCAGGCTTGTCATACCACAATATAGTACATTTGCTTCCATCCTGGTCTTTCTTCTTATCCATTTTTGTCCCTTTCACGTGCTTAGACACGCATACCAATAATCATTTGAATGTTATTTTTCTTCAAACTTTTCCTTCTATAAATTTCACAAAAAACAAACAGTCCTCTCAATACAAGAAAACCCTTGAAAATCAAGGGTTTTCTTGTTAAATTTCACGGACTTTGCAGCAAATGCAAAGCCCTGAAGCTGAACTGTAACAAATTCCCTACAAATTATTCTATAGCATATTATGTATATTTACAATAGCAGCTTTGGAAAAAAGAATCAAGTAGGAGAAGAATTTATCCTCCCCTACTTGATTCTTTTTGTTACTGCTTACGGTTACGGGTAAAATCCTTTTCGGGATTTTTAACGAACTGGGCAGTGTTGCAGGCCATGTTGTCCACAATTGCCCAAAGTGTGGATTTGACCTTTTGCGGGAATGACACCTCCTTGAAATTGAAATGATAATTCAGTATGCAATTTTAAGGGCTGTTCTGGCTACCTCTTTATTAGAAAATTTGAGTTAGACCATAAGACGAGATTTTTTCAATCAGCTTAACTTAATGACATTGGTTCACTCGTCATTAAGTTAAGAAATTATGTAACAGTTCAGACAGGTATTTACATTTTGCTGCAAATACTGTAAAAACGTGGCTGCTACAAGCAAAAGTCCATTCCTTATTGTGGAAGTCCCGCCTCCCGAGCTGTAATTCCTGCATTGTACAGCATATTTTCTGTATTTGTTTCCTGACTCAGCTCAAAGCCTCCTAGGTTAAGCTCTTTTAAATTACTGCAGTCATAAAACATTGCACTCATATCCGTCACCTGACTCGTATCGAATCTGTCACCAAAAACCAGACCCTCTAAACTGCTACATCCATAAAACATTGAATTCATGTTTGTCACACTGCCTGTATCAAAACTGCTCAGGTCTATCTCTGTTAAATTTGAACAGTCGCTAAACATATATCCCATATCTGTCACTTTGCCTGTATCAAAACTGCTCAGGTCTATCTCTGTTAAATTTGAACAGTTGCTAAACATCTCTCCCATATCTGTCACACTGCCTGTATCAAAACTGCTCAGGTCTATCTCCTCCAAACTGCTGCATTCATAAAACATACAATACATATTTGTCACCTGACTCGTATCGAAGCTGTTACCAAAAACCAGACCCTCTAAACTGCTGCATTCACAAAACATATATTCCATATCTGTCACACTGCTTGTATCAAAACTGCTCAGATCTATCTCTGTTAAATTTGAACAGTCACTAAACATATATTCCATATCTGTCACACTGCTTGTATCAAAACTGCTCAGGTCTATCTCTGTTAAATTTGAACAGTCACTAAACATATATTCCATATTTGTCACACTGCCTGTATCAAAACTGCTCAGGTCTATCTCCTCCAGGCTGCTGCATCCATAAAACATACAATACATATTTGTCACCTGACTCGTATCGAAGCTGTCACCAAAAACCAGACCCTCTAAACTGCTGCATCCATAAAACATTCCAATCATGTCTGTCACTTTGCCTGTATCAAAACTGCTCAGGTCTATCTCTGTTAAAGTTAAACATTTATTAAACATATATCCCATATCTGTCACTTTGCCTGTATCAAAACTGCTCAGGTCTATCTCCTCCAGACTGTTACATCTATGAAACATTCCAATCATGTTTGTCACACTGCCTGTATCAAAACTGCTCAGGTCTATCTTTGTTAAAGTTGAACATCTGTCAAACATATATCCCATATCTGTCACACTGCCTGTATCAAAACTGCTCAGGTCTATCTGCTCCAGACTGTTGCAGTCATAAAACATACAATACATATTTGTCACTCCATCTGTATGAAAGCAGTCGTTAAATTTAATCTCTGTTGCATTCTCATAGCCTGCAAACAAAGCTTCGCCAGAAGACGCCACAATTCCGCCTTCTGCCGCAATATACAAATCATATCCCTCAAAATCCATCTCCTCCCGATCTACAGGTTTGATCCATGCCATCACAGTGCCATCCTGCTCCTGAGATACATCCCATGCCTCCTCATTAGCCATTTTGTCGTTTAACGTATCGAGAAAGGTAATCGTCACAATCGAAGACCTTGCAAACTTATCGTTCCCAAATACCCATCTTTCCTCACCCTCCACAAAAGTCAGTTTATCTTCCATTAGCACTTTCACCGTACTGACATCTATTGTAGATGGTTCCTCTAGTGAAGAAGCGTCTAGTGAAGAAGCGTCTAGTGATGTTTCCTCTGGTGTAGACGTTTCCGAATCCACTACTGGTAAAGAATTAACTGATTCAGATGACTTTGAATCTCCACAAGCTGTCAGCAAAAGACCTGTCAACGCTATGACTACTGCACTTTTGATATAATTTTTCATTTTCATTGTAATACTCCTTTTGTTAAATACAACTTAATTATTTGCCACCTATGGATACTGAATTCTAGTTCGTTTTCATGGAGCAGAAATGCGCTGAACTGTGCATTACGCGAGAACACGATTCTTACGAAGCAAAACTTTGTATATTGCTCCGAATCGTTATTATAAGCGACTCCCAAACCGGAAATAGTAATGAATTCTGCGCTCTGCTACTAAAAAAAGAAATTAGAATTACCATTTTTGCACAGTTTTTATGTATATCGCTTTTTTGTACTTCTTCATTGTTATCGCGTTTTTTGTTCCGTTGTGCTACAGCCAGACTACCCATACAAGTAAGCGCTACGATACTATAGATGTAATTGTATAATAATTCATCAAATTCACCTCCTTTTGAATAAAGCCCACCATAAGTCCTTCAAGCACTTTACTACAAAAAAGTATACTTTATTGTAATGTGGTGCAAGAAAAGTTGCATTTGAGGATATTTTGACTTTGGTTACTTAATTTTATTGTACAATTTTTTTAATTTACTCATTTATAATTATCAATAAAACTTTACAGCATAATTGTTGTTTTTCAGGTATACTTGTAGTAAGATTTTTCGCAGATTCTTAAAATCTGCGAAATAAAGAGAATAGACCTGATATACAAAGATTTCCCTTATCCGGTCTGACCATAAATTTGACCATAAAATGCTGATAGGCTGTCCATATATTTCCGCTTAGTATCCATAGATGGATGCACATAGCGGTTTAGTGTGATCTGTACATCCGAATGTCCTAACATTTCACTCAAACTCTTTACATCCATGCCATCCTCAACACAGTTTGTAGAAAATGTATGACGCAGAATATGAAAATTCGTATCAGCCAAATCTGCTTCCTTTAATATTTTCTTAAATTGATATTGTATTGTTCTTGGTTCCATTGGTTTATCTCCACCAAATACATATTCTTTACCATTGCGGAATTCTATAAGCAGTTCCAATAGTATAATAGACACGGGTATCTCACGTCTGGAATGTTCACTTTTTGGTGCCGTTTCCATTAAGATTGTTTTTGTTTTGTATCCTTCTACATAAAGACGTTGTACTGTCCGGTTTACTGTCAGAAGCTTATTCTCAAAATCAATGTCTGTCCATTTTAATGCACACAGTTCCCCCAAACGTAATCCTGTGAACAGTACTAACAATACTGCCATTTTAAATAAATCCATCTCTTGATAAAGAACAGCCATCAGCTGTTTTTGTTCGCTTTTTGAAAGTATTTTTATAGGTTTATTGTGCATTTTAGAAACAGGTCTTTTCAAGGGAGTAATTGTCAGAGAATATTGAGTGGATGCAAATTTCAGGATTTGATTTAATACACAATAAATACTTTTTTGCACACTGTCTGACAAAACATCAGAGAACTTTTCGCTCACAAAAGAATCTGTCATTTCATACAAGAGGACATTTTCAAATATTTTCTTGATATGTTTTTGATAGACTAAACTGTATTTTATGTAAGTCGAATGCTTTCTTTTTTTCTTAACCTGCGCAAGCCAGTCTTGCGCAATCTCTGTGAAGATAATTTCTTTTGAAATATGTGCCTTATATCTGCTTATCGTTATATCATCAGACGGGCTTTTCAAAAGATTTTTCTTAATGGTCAACCTTTTTCGCACCTCTTCATATGTCCTTCCATAAACAGAACAATAAACTTGTTTTTCTTTTTCCGCATTATATATTGGATAACGTCCCTCCCAGCGGCCATCTTTTCTTTTCCTAATGTTTTCACCATGCCTTGCCATAAGTTTTTTCCTTTCTATAATTTTAAAGCCATAGGGTTTCTGACCCCAAAATTGACCCTAAAATACTTCTTTTTTCTCTTTTGTTATAATAATTTTTTTGAATTTTTGCATATTTACCAATGAAACCCAACAGAAATTTCACAAAAATACTTGTCACTTTCCATAGAATGTGCTAAAATAAATTCCAGTTTAAGTCTTTTGGTTGGCATTGCAAATTATTTTTTTATTTCGCAGATTTTAAGAATCTGTGAAAAATCTTACTATAAGTATATCCGAAAAACAGCAATTATGACATAAAGTTTTATTGATAGATTATTCAAAGGGGGAACAATGACCGTAGAGAGTACCATTACTAAAACGGTTTGGCAGTATAGTGAGACATTACCTGAAGAAACAATGGAGTTTTTGAGGGGCATCGCATTAGATTACAGTAAGATAAAAAAGTATGTATACAATAGGTATTCTGGTGTCGGCAGCCTGAATCGTCTTACACCTGCATTTGACATTATGGGTGAAGTGCGTGCCAGTGGAATTAGGACACAATTAAAATTGCCATCAGCATATTTTTCACCTGCTGTGGTTGATGCAGTATCAGATATAAAAACGATGTGGGGAATGTTAAAAAACAAGCTGCGCACACTGATTACAGCAAATGAAAATCTGAGTGCTAATGACCGTATTTATCTGCGGACAGTTCTGAAGCTTGATAATATTTATGCTGCAATTTTAAACCATAAAGAATATGAAATGCCCAATAAAGCAAAAGAACTTGATATTGATGTGGAACATCTAAACCGCCTTCTATGTAGATTGACAAGAAAATATTTGACAAAGTTAGAATCAGTAAGCACAGATTATTTCAGTATAGCATCATGTGGTTATACATATAAAAATGGTGCGATTTTTATTGCGTCAAGAACATCAGGACGCAGGATGGAAATTCCATTGAAAGATGGAAATATATGCAAGCGTCAGATACGGTTTTGTATTAGAAAAGACTATGCCGCGCTCGCACTTCCTATAGAAACAAAAATCAAAAAACATGCAGATTATAATAATACGATTTATGTGCATATTGGGTATCAGGATATGTTTACATTGTCGAATGGAAATGTTTATGGACAGGCGCTAGGCAACATAACCTCCATAGAAACACAGCGACTGGAAGACAAGAATAGAAAGCGCGCCAAAATACGTTCAGAATATCAGCACAGCATAGAATTGGGAAATAAGGAAAAGGCAAACAATATAGAAAAGAATAACCTTGGTATAGAAAAATACAAGAAACATAAGGATAAAGAACGGGCAAAGACAGAAATATTTATTAATGCAGAGATCAACAGAATGCTTGCCTCTGAGAAACCAGGGAGAATTATTATTACTAGACCTTTGACTGTGAATAAAACAAAACTCCCGTCAAAGTCGGCAAATAGGAAAATGACGAGAAGTTTTAACGGATATATCAGAGAGCGGTTGTCCTATAAATGTCGTATTCATTCCATTGATTTGATAGAGATTAATTCCAAAGGGACAGGTAGTATATGTTCGTGTTGCGGTGCAGAAGGTAAAAGAATGCAGGAAGGCTTTCAATGTCCAAATTGTGGTTATAAGGTTTCGATTTCCTTAAACGGTGCAAAAAACATTGAAAGTAAATATAATGCAGCAAAAGAATCATGAATCAAGGTTAAAAGTACGAACCTGAGAATGAATTTCTTGTGATGATGTCAGGAGAGATTTTACCGGGTGTACTGTATTGAAGACATCCTTTGGGGTGTAGTCAGTACAGTGCATCAATCAGGATCACAGGGAAGTACATTAACATATCGTGGATGATATTATGTATAAGTATAATATCAGTCCATAAAGGCAGTAAACGGCATTGTCTAAGTCTTTAACAGGACTTTCTGGTATGCCAGGACCGCAGCCTTATGCGGAGCGAAGTTTGTTTTGTATATCTAAAATAAACAGGTGCAGAGGTACCCAGCTAATGCTTATGATAAAAAAGGATACAAAGGACGTATCCTAAAACCAGTTAGTTAAGTTTTTAGAAGAACCTTGACAATTTCATACTTTATATTTTGAAATGAATAACAGGAAACCGAAGGCTTAACTAAATGACATTGAAGGCTGAACTGTAATAAATTTTTAAATGAAATTCAGATGATGTAAAGTATGGGGTTGTTAATGTGATAGAAAAATACTTTACATCTTTTTTGTGTGTGAAAGTGAAGAAGATTTCAACACAAGATATGAAAAAGGCATAAAAACAGCGGTAAATTATTATTTTGATAAAGAAGTAACAGAGGAGAAGATGTTTTATGAGAAAAACGCAGAAAAAAGAAATACTTGATATTTTAAACAGTCTGCAACAGGCTCATGAAGAAATCAAAGAAGCATTAGTTCAGAAAAATTATATTCTTGCCCAAAACATGCTTACGGAAACTCAGATAACGGCAGCATCTCTTGGAGAGATCATTGAGAAATTGGAAGGTGAAGGACATAGTTGTGTATTATGCCTTGAAGAATATTGCGAGCTGCTGTTTAAAATTTATGAAGACATAAATAGTGGAAATATGAATGAAAACAAAGCATACAAGACACTACGTAAGCAACTCATAAAAATAGAAAACAGTGTAAAGAATGACATTGTCGTAAGAAAAGAGATTGTATTTTTCCCTTATAAAGCGTCTATGTGGGATAGCTTAGAAAGCATCTATCTTGCCGCAAAGGCTGATCCAGATTGCAACGTATATTGCGTTCCGATTCCATATTATAATCTAAATCCGGACCACAGTTTTGGACAGATGTATTATGAAGGATATGACTATCCAAGTGATATAGAGATTACGGACTGGCAAAAATATGATTTTGAAAATATAAGACCAGATGTTATTTATACACACAGTCCTTATGATGATTGGAATCTTGTCACAAGTATCCATCCAAGGTTTTATTCGACAAATTTAAAGAAGTATACAGACTGTCTTGTTTATGTGCCATATTATAGTACGACAGGTGGTATGAGTGAGGGACAAAGAACACTGCCAGTATATTTTAATGCGGATTACATTGTGACACAGGCGCCAATGTTTCGAGATTATTTTGATGAAAGGATACCTGATAAAAAGTTTTTGCCATTTGGCAGTCCAAAGTTTGACAGGATTATCAATAAATGTAAGAATCCTTCTGAACCACCAGAAGCGTGGAAAAAGAAGATGGAAGGCAGGAGGGTGTATTTTTATAATACGAGTATTGGCGGTATGCTCGGAGACACAGAGGCTTTTTTGAAAAAACTGAGATATGTATTTGATATATTTAAAGGAAGGAATGATGTCTGCATTCTTTGGAGACCGCATCCGCTTTTGGAGTCAACGTTTGATTCAATGCGTCTGGGGTATAAGGCAGAATTTTTACAGATAAAAAGATATTTTATTGAAAATGATATTGGTATTTTTGACGATACGCCAGATATGACAGACGCGATATCATGGAGTGATGCGTATATTGGTGATGCGGGAACGTCTGTGACATCAGTGTTTGGTATTGTGGGGAAGCCTATATTTATATTAAATAATCAGATTCATAGCCTGCCAAAAGAGGATAGTTGGAAAGGGCAGATTATTGGGACTGGGTTTAATTATTTTGAAAAAGATAGATTTGCGATTGTGCAGGGAAACAAGCTATATGTGTCGGAGCCTTATCAATATGATTATAAGTATTTTTGCGATTTGTCAGAGTATTCGGGTGGAGCCTATTACTTATCAGTATTAGAAATAAGCGGTAAAAGATATGTATGCCCTAGAAACGCTCAGAATATTTTGGTGCTTGGCGATAAATGCATCGAAAAGAAGATTGAGCTTGAAAAACGTAATGGAAATAATAGTAATGCGTTTTGCGGTGTGTTGCCATATAAGAAATACCTTATCTTGTTTCCGCTTAAATATCCAGCATTAGTGATATTTGATACAGAAACGAATAAGATACGATATTTTGAAGATAATATCAGCATATTTGTAAAGGACAATGAACGTAATGAAAAAGTAGTAGGGGGATTTTGGATTGTTGATGGTACACTGTATATATCATCGCCTATGGATAGTTATATCTATGTGCTTGATATTGAAAGTGGGAAATCTAATATAATTGAACTACATACAAAAAATCGCGGCGGATATATTTCCATGATTGAAATAAATGATAGCATATGGATGCTACCATATAAAGGGCAGACAATATTAAAATGGAGTCCAAAATCGGGAAATGTAAGGGAATATACAGGTTTCCCGGAGGGATTTGAATGCGTTCATCCAATTTATAAAACATTAACTGATGAGCGTCCTTTAGGCGGATGGGCCTTTATCGGAAAAACAATTTATTTTACCCGGGGCTGGGGAAATATGGACATAAAGTTCGACATGGAAACGGGTGTATTTTCACAATGGGATGTGCCACTTCCAAACAAAGGGAACATGGAAGCTGCTTCCAAGGAATATTTCCATACAACGGGGAAATTTGGTCTGATATGGTCGATTGAACAGAAAGAACAGTACAAATTATTCTATTATCCTGAAAGGAAGCTCTACGATTTTGAGATAGAAAAAAACGAGCTGAATGAAATTGAAATCAAGTTTAATATAGACGAGTTGAAACAGCATGAGGATGGATTTAATGATAGATCGCAATGGTTGAAATACTGTTGTTGCGAGAATTCATTTAATTCTCTGAAGGATTTTTTGGATGGAAACATTACGGGGAAAACGTTTGACAGAGAGAAACAGCTTAGGTCATATGGAGAAATTGCGGCAAATAATAATGGGAGCTGTGGGCGAAAAGTACATGAGTTTATAAGAAATTTGGTGTAGATGCAAGGATGAAATACAGGGGAGTTAAGTCTTGTAAATACAATAGGGAATCCATTTAAGGTAAGGTGTGGGAGGACAGGATGGTAAAGGTAATTACATATGGGACGTTTGACCTTCTGCATGAGGGACATTACAGGCTGCTACAGCGTGCAAAGCAGCTTGGCGATTATCTTATTGTCGGCGTAACGTCAGAGGAATATGATCAAGCGAGAGGAAAATTAAATGTGATGGATTCCCTGATGACAAGAATTGAAAATGTTAAAAAGACTGGATTTGCAGATGAGATTATTGTGGAGGAATCACAGGGACAGAAATTTAGGGACATCAAAAAATATAATATTGATATTTTTACGGTAGGATCTGACTGGGTGGGGAAATTTGATTATTTGAAGGAATATTGCAAGGTAATCTATCTTGATAGAACAAAGAACATATCCAGTACAATGCTTCGTACTCAAAAAATGTCAATACAGAGAATTGGTATTATAGGTACAGGGCGTATTGCAAACCGTTTTGTGACAGAGGCGGCGCTTGTGAGTGGAGTAAACACACAGAGTGTATATAATCCGCATATAAAAAGTGCCCAGCTATTTGCGAACAGGTGGGGGATTGATGCATATGAGAATTTGGAACAATTTTATGATTCATTGGATATTGCTTACATTGCATCACCACATGAAACACATTATCAATACATAAAACAGGCATTAGAGCATGGAAAACATGTTCTCTGTGAGAAGCCAATGTGTCTTTTCAATTCACAGGCGGAAGAGTTGTTTGAACTCGCAAAGAAAAAGAACCTTGTATTATTTGAAGGAATAAAGACAGCGTATTGTCCGGGCTTTACAAAACTGCTCGGTATTGCGTGTGGCGGGGCGATTGGAGCTATTAAGGATGTAGAAGCCTGCTTTACAAAACTGGAAGATGACAACAGTAGGGAGCTAACGGATGAAAAATATGGTGGAAGCTTTACGGAGCTCGGTAGCTATTGCCTGCTTCCTATGTTAAAAATATACGGGCATAATTATGAAAATATTCAATTTGAAACAGTCTGCAATGATTACGGAATAGATATTTATACAAAAGTTTATCTGCGTTATCCGAATGGTTTGGCTACTGTGAAATGTGGGCTTGGTGTAAAATCGGAGGGAAAGCTGCTGATATCAGGAACAAAAGGTTATATCACAGCAGAGGCACCGTGGTGGAAGACAAATTACTTTGAGGTACATCGTGAAAATCCGGATGATGTGGAACGTTTTTCAGATCGATTTCTCGGAGATGGACTTCGGTATGAAATAAGTGATCTGTTATCCAGAATTAATGGGGACAGGAAAAAGGACTTTAAACTGACAAGAGGCGATAGTGTGGCGTTGGCAGGAATTATGGAAGCATTTTTGAAGTCACAGGGAAGGATTTAAGGAATGAGAATATGGGCACATAGAGGATGTAGCCAAATGTATCCTGAAAATACGTTACTCGCGTTTGAAAAAGCAAGGAAAGTACAGGGACTTATGGGAATCGAGCTTGATATTCAGCTCACAAAAGATGGGGAGCTGGTAGTGATTCATGATGAACGTGTGGACAGGGTTACAGAAAGTACAGGGTATGTAAGAGATTATACACTGCATCAATTAAAAGGCCTACATATTTATGCAGGCGATAATCCGACACAATCAATCCCTACAATGGAAGAAGTTTTTGACTTACTGGAAACACCGCTGAAATCAGGGTTAAAGCTAAACATAGAATTGAAAAACAGTGTCTATCCTTATGATGGAATGGAAGAGAAAATTGTCGAGATGGTTCATAAGCGGGGATTGCAGAAGGCAGTCGTATATTCTACTTTTTATGCGAAATCGCTTGAGAAATTAAAAATGCTGGATTCGGATGCAGAGCTTGGCATACTTGATACCAAAGTATCTGACTGCATGTATAAGCTGAAAGGTGGTTGCGGGGCAGCAGCGCTTCATCCGTTTTGGAGAGGAATCGACCTGCCGGCAGAACAGCTTTCCGGATATACCATACGGGCATGGATGTCAGGACATTTGTATCCGGAACGACCCACGGGAGGAAGACTTGATTTTGCACAGCTTGAGGCACAAGGGATAACGGATATTATATTGAATGAACCAGAAGCCTATTTGAAATAGTTATTATCTAACATTTGAATATGGTGATAGTCAATAACTGTGCTAGTGTTATTTTAAAGTATTACTAGTTTATAGTTCCGAACATCATTTACACTATGCCAGTAACCTAGAAAGAAGAACAGGATTACGAATAAATTTTCTTCTGACTGCTGATTAACGCAGATAATACTGAGTAAAAAGCTAATAATACGATCCAAATCGGACTCACATAGTTGTTTTATGTAATTAAAGAGAGTATTAATCTTACTGTTTATAAATTTATCACCTCGAATATTGTAGATAAGTTTATTATAGCAGAACAAATATTTGCATTTAATTAAATTTTTTATTAACAACACACTTTTTGATTATCACCTTGAATATAGATAAATAGGAACCTTGACAATTTCATACTTTACATTAGATTTTTATATGATTTGTGTTGTTTACATATTTTAGTTGCAATGTTAGAATAAAGATATAACTATGGGGTACATCATGGAGGATATCTGGATGAAACGCAGATTTAACGTAACAGGTTCTTGCAACCTGCACAAACATTATATGGTAAAGATTGATGATAGATTAAGGAAGATTATGTAGAAGAAGGAAGTTATATTGTCATTAACAGAGGACGACAATATGGAAAGACTACGACGCTGAAAGCTTTGGAGGAATATTTAAAAGACAATTACTTTGTTCTTTTTATGGATTTTCAGATGCTGAGCACGGGTGATTTTGTTGATGAGCAGACATTTGTGTTGGCTTTTATTGAGTATATTGAAGAACTGTTTTCCTCAGAAAAAGATTCCATGCAAATGATTTCTTCCAAAGCATTACAATCTTTAATCGGTTTGAAGAAGCAGGAAAAGAAAACCATGAAGGAAATGTTTTGGTATTTGAGCAGACTGTGTGAAACATCAAAAAAACCCATTGTCCTAATGATTGACGAGGTAGACAGTGCGTCAAACAATCAGGTATTTATTGACTTCCTTGCACAGCTTAGAGGGTATTATTTGGACAGAGAAAGACGACCGACGTTTCATTCGGTTATTCTAGCAGGTGTATATGATATTAAAAATCTGAAGCTGAAAATACGCCCTAATGAGGAACATAAGTATAACAGTCCGTGGAATATTGCAGCTGATTTTGATATTGATATGAGCTTTTCCGCCAGACAGATTGCCTCTATGTTGGAAGAGTATGAAGCCGATCATTATACTGGAATGGATATATTCACAGTTGCAGAAGAGATTTATCAGTATACATCGGGCTACCCGTATTTGGTATCGGCAGTCTGTAAGATTATAGATGAGAAGCTGCCGGATAAGGATGTTTTTTCAGAAGGTAAAAATATATGGATGAAAGAAGGGGTTGCGGAGGCAGTTAAAATTCTACTGCGGTCAAAGACGACTTTGTTTGACAGCATGGTGAAACATATCTATGAATATGAGGATTTAAAGGAGCTGCTGTATGCAATGCTGTTTCGAGGAGAGCAGGTGGCATATAATCAATACAATCATACAATAGAACTGGCATGTATGTTTGGGTATGCTGTTGACGATGGTGCCCATGTCCAAGTGGCAAATCGCATTTTTGAGACATGCTTATATAATTTGTTTTTGTCCGAGGAGGAGCTGCAAAGTGTAATGAGCAAAAAGGCGAAGCAAAATATTGAACAGTTCGTGTCTGAGGGTAGGCTTAATATGGGGCGGGCGCTTGAAAAATTCGTGGAATATTTCCATGATATTTATGGTGAGAATGATGAGAAATTTATTGAGGCTTACGGTCGGAAATTCTTTTTGCTTTATCTAAGACCGATTATAAATGGAACTGGAAACTATTATATTGAAGCGCAGACGAGGGATGCGAAGCGAACCGATATTGTTGTGGATTATTTGGGGCAACAGTTTGTCATAGAACTTAAGATATGGCACGGGAATGAGTATAACGAGCGCGGTGAACGGCAGCTTGCGGAGTATCTTGATTATTTTCATTTGAAGAAAGGATACATGATTAGTTTTAACTTTAATAAGAAAAAAGAGGTTGGAGTCAAAGAGCTGCAGGTAGAAGGGAAAACAATTATTGAAGCCGTAGTTTAAAAGAGAATAAGAGATATAAGGTAAATGAAATCTGATGTAAAGTATGAAATTGTCATAGTTTGCATCAGATTTTTGATGTAATATCGCTGGAGAAAATAATACAGTAACCAATAACAGTACTGTATTTGATAAAGAATGGGAGATACTAAAAGCATTTGCGTTAGAGAGGAAAAAGATTTTGCCGAAAATGAAAGAAATTATAAAATATGCTATATCCTATCTGTGCATGTGGCAAAAAAAGATGAGAATGGATGTAAATTATTGTTAAAGAAAGCAGAAAAGGCAACAATGGATATAATTTTAGCGAGTACCCCGGCAGCGGTAAAGGCAATTATCATAGGGAAAAGAGAATGGATGAATTTAAGTATACAACTGAAACAATACGTAAACTCCAACTGATAGAACTGGACATGCTCAAAGAAGCAGACAGAATTTGCAGGCAGAATAACATACATTACGAATTGGATGGTGGCACATTATTGGGGGCAGTCAGACATAAAGGGTTTATTCCATGGGATGATGATATTGATATTAGAATGCTTAGAAAAGATTATGATAAGTTTTGTGAAATTTGTAAGGAGGAACTCAATTCCGAAAAGTATTTCTTACAGACATATAAGACAGATCCCGGATATCGTTGGGGATATGCAAGGATTTTGAGAAAAGGAACTTATTTTAGCCGTAAAAATCAGGAAATGCTCACTATGCAAAGAGGTATTTTTATTGACATATTTCCGTGTGACGGTATGCCAGAAAAACAGCCTTTTAAGGCAATATTTAATTTTAGGTGCTGGATTGCAAGAAAAATTTTGTATGCTCCGGTAGGTGCAGTACATGGCAGTAATTTGGTGCAAAGAGGTATTTATAAAATTTTAAAGTTATTACCAGCAAAAATTGCGTTTGATGAATTTGAAAGACTTGCAGATCAATATAGAAATCAGGATACTAGACTGATTAGAACATTGGGTTGGGGGGCACCGGAAGAAAACAGGGGATTTTTAAGAGCGTGGATGGATCAATTTTGCGAAATAGAATTTGAAAATTTGATTGTGAAGGCACCTGTTGATTATGATGGATTTCTCAGATTTATGTTCGGAGATGACTATATGGAGCTTCCTCCGAAAGAGAAGAGAGTACCGAAACATACAGCCACATATATTGCGTTTGATAAAGAAATAGTAGAAGGGGAATGAAATATGCGGATTGATGAGTTCAATGTCTTATATGCGATTCATAAGCAGAATGGAAATGTTTTGAAAAGCCAAATTGCATTCATGACAGGATATGAAGATCGACAAGTTGAAGAAATAATGAATGGACTGAAAGAAAAGCGTTGGTTGGATAATAGTATTACGCCGCTAGGATATGAAAACTTGAATGAGTATAAGGTTGACAATGCAATCATAATGGCAGCAGGTTTCGGACTAAGAAGCCTTCCATTATCCCGCTTTGTCCCCAAGGGACTTTATGAAGTTAAAGGAGAGAAACTGATCGAGAGGCAGATTAAACAGTTAATGGAAGCGGGGATTTTAGAAATCATAGTGGTAGTTGGCTATCTGAAAGAGCAGTTTCGATATTTGGAAGAAAAGTATGGTGTGATAATTGTTGAAAATGATGATTATTACAGATATAACAATATTTCTTCACTTTATGCTGCAAAAGATTACATTAAAAACAGTTTCATTTGTTGCTCAGATAACTATTTTAATATCAACGTATTTGAAGAATATGTTTATGATTCATATTACTCTTGTAAGTATACGGAAGAGTATGCAGAAGAGTATTGTGTAACTGCGATGAAAGGAGATTATATAACAGAAATACATAAAGGAGGAAGCCATGCGTGGTATACCATTGGGGAAGCATTTTTTTCAAAACAGTTTAGTGATAAGTTTATACAATATTTGGAAGAGGAATACAGTGCTCCGGGAACTAAGACGATGCTTTGGGATGACTTTCATATTAAGCACATTGAGGAACTGCCAATTTTATTGGTGAAGTATTCCGATAAAATTGTGCAGGAGTTTGACACTGTCGATGATGTAATTGCATTTGATCCGGATTTTGAGAAATATCGGGATAAAGTGCTTGACGAAAATTCAAGAATTAAAATAAAAGTTCCGGATATGTTTGAAAAATACGGCGATATTGAACGCTATAATTCTGCGACAACAGATCAGCATACGGGTCGCCTTCATTTAAATGAAAATACATTTGGTCCCAGTCCGAAATGCCTTAATATCTTAAAGAATGTTAAACTGCAGGATTTATATGAGTATGATATGGCAACTAAGGATTTTCTGGTAGAGGAAATCTCATCGTTTTTTTCGATTCCAGAGGATGATATATATATTCATAATGGCTCTGCAGAGCTGATAAAATCGGTTTTTTCAATTGCGTTAGAAAGAGGAAACTGTGTATTAACATCGAATCCCGGCTGGAGCTATTATGCAAGTTTGGCTAAGGAAAAGTTCTGTGATGTATATTATTACGATATTTTAAAAGACGACTATTCTTATTATGTTGATGTGGAGGATATATTAAAGAAAGCTAAAAAGTATAATCCTAAGATAATTGTGATAACAAGCCCGCATAATCCGACAGGTTGTAAAATTGATGGAAAAGCAGTTGAGATAATCGTAAAAGAAAATCCGGAATCCCTAATATTGTTAGACGAAGCATATTGGGGTTTTTCGGAAGAGGATATTGATGTCAGAAGATTAGTGGAGTCCTATTCGAATATTATTATTTCAAGAACCTTTTCTAAGTATTATGGTCTTGCCAATATGCGTGTCGGATATGGATTTTGCAATTCCAAGGTAAAACATATTTATGGGCTTGATTTACCACTGTTTCGAGAAAGTTCCATATCACGAAAAATGGCTGTGGAAGCACTGCATGACAAAGTATATTATGAAAAGATGAACGATGAACTGAATGCATCAAAAGTGTATTTCTTGGACGAGCTCAACTGCATTCCAGGTGTACGTGCGTTTCAGTCATGTTCTAATTTTGTGGCAGTAAAAATTGAAAATGCAGATATGCTGAAACTGAAGGAAACTTTGAAGAAAGTAGGTATTTTAATTAGGCTGTTTGATGATAAAAATGAGATGGTTGCAAGAATTGCCATTGCGCAAAAAGACGTGATGGAAAAAACCGTGCAGATTATAAAAGAATATCTATTAAAAGAAATATGATAATGAGGAAACAGTAAATGGAAACAGATTATCAGAAGATAAGAAATACAATTGAGGAAGCATTAAAGTCAGGAAAAAGAAATTTTATCATTTATCCATATGGAGAATATGGTATGTTGACAAAAACAATATTAAACCATAGTTTTGGAGTGAAAGAATGTTATGTTGCTGATAACAGATTGTCATTGTTTAATCCACAGATAAAAGAATTGGATTATTTTGAAACAATAGATACTGCATTGTATACAGTTTTGCTTACCAGTGCAAATCCGAGTACTTATGATGATGTTAGAAAAGAAATAGCAAGGTTTTTTAATAAAGAAGACATTATTGATATCTTTCCGAAAGAAGTACAAGCAAGCATAAATACGGGGGGGGGGTATACACAATGCGGTAAATATAGTTATGGACCTTTGTGTAACCATCGGTTTGTAGAATCTGTTGGAGCTTTTTGTAGCTTTGCTGGCGGATCCGACGTAGTGGAAAATCATCCAACAGGCTACATATCTACGCATCCTTTTTTATATGCGGATTCTGAAATGAATCCTGCATTTTGGTATAGATATGATGAATGCAAGGATGCTGCTTGGTATTTTCCTGATGTAAAGCCAAAAGGAATTGCCGGGAAACTCTTTAAGGTTAAAATTGGAAATGATGTTTGGCTGGGCAGGAATGTCATTATTACAAATGGAGCGAATATCGGTAATGGTGTGATTGCCGGGGCGGGTGCTGTCATTACCCGAGATGTGCCTGATTATGCTGTAGTTGTAGGAGTTCCCGCAAGAATAATACGATACAGATATACAAGGGAGCAGATAGAAAAGCTGAATGCAATTGCATGGTGGACATGGTCAGATCAGGATATACGGGACAGATATGATGATTTTTATCTAAGTGCAGATGACTTTATTTTAAAATATTATAAATGATATAGATATTTAGATGAGATAAAAAGATGGTAAAACTGATTAAAATATATGGAAAATGAAAGAGATTATAAATAAATGAAAGAAACCATAAAACAATTTCTAACAGTTGATAAAAAAGTTAAGGGGATTTTTTCAAAATTCCGTGAATGTATAGATGAACTTATGCTTCCTGCCATGCACAGACAGGTTTTATTGTATGGATACGAAAGCTATACTGGAAGATTTATTAAATGGTATGCTGCGTATTATCATGGGATAGAAATAGACTATTTAGTTTCAACAGATATGAGTCGCGGTAGAGGATATGATAGCGAGATATTTCGTCCTAGTATTTTGGATTTTAATTATCGCAGTGTCAAGCAGGCAGTTATATGGATGGCGGAGCCTTTGACAAAAGAATTGGAAATGCGGATGGAAAATATGGGTTATACAAAAGGGGACACCTTATTTGATTTCTATGAAGCAGTGTATGGAAAAGATATCAATTGGCACTTTGAAGAAAACTCTGATGCATTCGAAAAAAGGAAAGAAGGATTGAGAGATATCCAATTTTTTGAATGGTTGGAATGGAAGTGGGATTGTAATTTCCTTACTGCAATCGAAACAAACAAGTTTGAAAAAGCCTTTGTTCATGGTTCACCTTACAGATGTACAACACAGAAAGAAATTTTTCCTATTTTGGACAGGTGCCACTGCATTCCGGATGCTCACGACGGCATATTTGATTTTGGATGTGGAAAAGGGAGCGCTTTGGTAAGTTTTTTGGATTATGGGTTCAAAAATGTAGGAGGAATAGAATATGAGCCCAAAATTTACGATATTTTAGTAAACAATATGCGAAAATTAGGTCTAGATGGAGAGGTTGAGATTATTGAAGGAAATGCAGCTGATTTGGATATTGAGTTAGATGCATATAATTGGTTTTATTTTTTCTTGCCATTTGATGTTTTTATATTTGAAAAATGCATTACTTCCATACGGAAAAGCTTTGAGAGAAATAATAGAAAAATTCATATTATAAGTATTTCGCCCTTTAGCCATGACTCTATTGAAAAAACCGGGATTTTCCGACTGACAAATCAGTTTACAGTGGATATGAGGCAAAGAGTAGTTGACATTTATGAAAATAGCTTTATAGATTTTTAAACGAAATAGGAGATGATACGATGAATATTGTATCTGTGAATGTTATGGACAGTGCATCGCTGCTAAAAGAAATACAAAATGGACAGAGTGTTATTTATGGAACGGGATATGCGGCTGAGAATTTTTTTAAAGCCTTGCAGATTAGAGGGGTAGCAGAGCGGGTAAAATATTTTGCACAAACAGATACAGGGAATGGAAAGAGAATCTTTAATAATTTAAAGATTATTTCCGTAGATGAACTGGCAGAAATGAAAGGTATGTTTGTATGTTTAGCAGTACACGAAGCGATTCGTGATGAAATCATAAAGATTTTTCAAGAGAGAGGAATTACAAATTTTGTCTGGGTTCATCCAAATATATATGAGTTGGCATTTGGAACTCCAATCAAATATGATACAGACATCAAGATCAGAGATATTGTATGTCGTCAGGAAAATGAGAATTATTATTTTGCGGTGAGGTATCTTGCTATTGAAGAATATTTTAAGAAAAATGATTATGGTTACAAAGTGTATCTTCAAGCGATGAGACTTCAGTGCGAGGAAAAAACGGCATACAGACGATTGGAAAAATTTTGTGAATTGATCGGTAATTGGGCAGGTGTTGGATATCAAACAAACAGTCCTATTTTAATTGATGAAAACTACAGGTTAATAGATGGAACACACAGAATTTGTTTGGCACTCTATTTTAAGCAGGAAATTATCAAAGGGATTATTTTTCCTGCGTCAGAACATTTCTACGAAATAGCGAAAGAAACGGATTTTTTGCCGGAGTCTATGTTAGTTGATGCCGGATTGGAAAGAGAGCAGATAGATGTGATTAAAAAAACACAAATACGAATCCGTGAGAGAGTAATGTCTAATAATAATTCTGATATGCTATAAGGATATGTTCAGATGTTAATAGTCAAATTAGAAAGGATGAGGTTAAAAGTGGAATCAAAGAATAATGTAAATATAAGCATTATTATTCCAGTTTATAATGTATATGAATATTTGGACGAATGTTTAGAGTCCATAGAGAAGCAGACGTATAAAAATTTTGAAATTCTTCTTATTAATGATGGATCTACAGATGGATCAGACAGGAAATGTCAGGAGTGGAAGGAAAAAGACAGCCGTGTTCGTTATATATCGAAACAGAATGAAGGACATGCTTTAACTGTGAATTTGGGAATAAAGGAAGCGGCGGGTGAGTATCTTGTTTTTATTGATGCCGATGACTGGATAGAGAATACTTATATAGAGGATTTATATGAAGCAATAGAGAAAAATGATGCAGATTTTGCAGAATGCGATTTTTGGAGATACAACAATAATACAGGTGAAAAAACATATAGGACATGTTATGGCGGTATGGGGATAGATTATACATTGGAAGAACACATGATATATGGGCAGACAATGAGATGGAAGTCAATGTCAAAGAAAAGTTTATGGATAGACTACGATATTCAATTTCCGAACTGTATCAGTTCTGCCCATGCAGTATATGCCTTAATTTTAGCTTTAAGTAAAAAGACAGTAAATATAAGAAAACCTTTATATTATTATCGACGTTTTCGAAAAGGCTCTATTGTTGGTTCCAGTTGTAAAAACATTCAGAAGGACAATGTCTTAGGAGTACAAGCTCTTGATTTTTTGATTATTGAATTTAAACGCTTTCGTCTTTACAACAAATATGAAAAAACAATAGAGCGAATTGTAACGTATAGTTTATCAGATTATTTGGCAGCACAGTATACGCGAATGGAAAGTTCGGATTATTGCCGATTGACAGAAATATATTATCAATTTGTGAAAAGTCATTTTCCTAAAGTTTCTAATGATAAATATATTTTATTGGGAAGCTATAATTTAAATAGGATCCTTGTATGTCTAAATAAAATTCAAGATCCATATTGTAGATTTAATTTTTCAAGCATCATTAGTATTATGAGTACCCGCAGAAAGTTACTGGACGTTGCACATAAAAATCCATACCGTAAAAGGATGATAGAAAAGGATATGAAACAGACGATATGGGACATTATAAAAGAGAAAAACCCTCAATATATCTTTATGGATTTCCTAGAAGAACGATTTGATTTAATTCGGTTGGAGGATGGTGGATATCTTACCAAAAGTGATGCAGTGGATGATTCGGAGTTAAATATGAGTGATTATGAGATACTAAAACGTGACACGAAAGAGTGTACTTTCTTATGGCAGGATTCTTTTTTGAGGTTTGCTGAAAAATTAAAAACGTATATGGATGGCAGTAAAATCATAATTATTAAGAATTATTTGAGCGAATATGTCGGAACATCTGGTAAAAGGAAACTGTTTGATAATATATCGGAAATCAGAAGAACAAATGAAATTTTGGCGGAGTATTATGATTTCGCAGCGAAAAACTGTCCAGAAGTTACAATAGTAGAAACAAATGATTTGGAATTGTATATGACAGATAAAGAATATGAATACGGTGCAGTGCCGTCTCATTTAAACTGGGTGGTTAATGCACAGATTGCTCAAAGAGTGGAAAAAATGATTGAAAGTCGAAAGAGATGAGAGAGGAAAAATAATTTTTATGAAAACATTTATGGAGGATATTCGTGTCATTTATAATAAGCTTGGAGATGAGATTTCCAAAGAGATTTTTATCAACAGACTAGCGTATAACATGACGAATGATAGGAAATGGATACGGAATGTGATTAAAACAGGGGGAGGGTATGGAGAAGAATTTTTAGAAAAAATGAATCGGGCAATTGCTGAAGGCAGAGAGTTATATATTTTTGGCGCGGGAGCATGGGGAGAGAATCTTTTAGACAGTTACTCTGATATTGGATTTAGCTGTTTTATAGATAATGATATTGATAAATGTAATAAAAACGTAAAGGGGCTACCTGTTATTTCCTTTGATGAATGGATAAAGAAAAGAGATAATTCGATGGTTATTATCTCATCAAGATTGTACCATGAGGAACAATATGCTCAGTTAATAGAACATAAGATACCAGAAGAAAGAATTATAAATGCGGGAAAGATGATTGATAATTTAGGTGAATTACAGTATTTTGATTTACCTAAATTAAAAGAATTTCAATTGAAAGATGAGGTTTTTGTTGATGCGGGCGCTTTTGACGGGAACACATCTGCTTTATTTGCGCAATGGGCGGAAGGGACATATAAGAAAATATATGCAATGGAGCCTGAACCAAATAATAGGGAAAAGTGCAAAGAAGTATTAAAATCGTTGGGAAAAGAATATGAAATTTTACCGTTTGGCGCATGGGATAAAAGAGAGCGGGTATCCTTTAGCGCAGGTTTAATGGGTTCGTCCCATGTGATTGAAAGCAAAGCAGAATATAATGAAAATAAGATAACAATTTTGGCTGATAAAATGGATGATTTAATCCATGAAAGAGTTTCTTTTATTAAAATGGATATAGAAGGGGCCGAATTAAAAGCACTGTATGGAGCAGAAAATTTAATCAAAACATATAAACCTAAACTTGCAATTTGTGTATACCACAGAAAGGAAGATATTTGGCAAATACCTAAATTAATATTAAACTATGTGCCTGAATATAAATTCTATTTAAGACATTACCGTCTTAATGAAGACGAAACAGTTTTGTATGGAGTCATAGAGTGACAATGACACTTTTGCAAAAATTGACGTTTTTGTATGAAAAGAGAGTGGGGCTAAGAAGTGGAGTTTGCTATTTACGGAACAGGAAAATGGGGGAAAATTATTTTTAAAAGACTTGAAGAATTGAGGCTTGAGCTTAAGTGGATTTTGGATTCTGATCAAAAAAAATGGGGACAAATGTTTTATACATACGTCATCAACCCACCAGAAAAGGTAGATTTGGCTGATGACTGTATGCTGATTGTTGCAGTGCATGATCAAGGATATGAAATCGTGGAACAGTTAGTAAAGAAAGGAATAAAACGGGATAACATATGGAGCTTGGGACAGGCATTAGCTCATTTGTGGAAAGTGGAAGATGGAAAACAAATAGCTACATCAAACAATGTAACATCTATAATTTTTGATTGTTGTTTTGGAATTAAATTAGGAGGAATTGAAGCCTGGACAAAGGAGACGGTGTATAAATTGAGAGAAAACAATAAAAATGTTTTTATTGTTGCACCATATGGAGAATATTCATTGAACAGTTCTTTGCGGAACAGCGTTCTGTATTTTGATTCAGAGTGTGATTTGTATAGTGGCAGAGCACTTAAAAGTATTTATAGACTTCTCGAAGAAAAATTGCCATGTGTAGTATTGGCGAATAATGTAGCGCCTATGATGCTGGCGGCTATCTCGCTTAAGAAAGTTTATCCAAATGCCGTTAAAATTGTATCGGTAATACATGGTGGAAAAGAAAGTCTTTATAAAAAAAATGCAGAATATGTAAATGTAATAGATTTATATTTGGCAACATCGACTGCTATCCTAAAAGGAATGTATGCGACGGAAGTGCCAAAGGAGAAAATACGGCAAATGGTTTTTTCTATTTGTGCGGCGGAATGCTTAAAGCGTAGTTACTCTGTTGATAAAGAAAACGCAATTAAAATTGGTTACGCAGGAAGAGTTGAAGTTTATCCGAAAAGGTTAGACTTACTTCCTGAATTAGCAAGAGAATTAGAGCGCTTGAACGTAAACTATCAAATCAGCATTGCTGGAACAGGAACATATTTGGACAATATTAAGCAATTTGTCGAGAAAAATAACCTTAATAGCAAGGTAAAGATATTATATGAAATAAACAGGAATGAAATTAATCATTTTTGGAATCAAATGGATGTTTCCATTAACCTTTCGGATTATGAGGGCGTATGTATTTCCAATTCGGAAGCTATGGCATGTGGAGTGGTTCCGATTATTACAGATACTTCCGCCCGTGAATATATAATAGATGGTGAGAACGGATTTCTGGTTCCAATTGGTGATTACAGGCAGATGGCAGAAAAAATAAGATATTTGGATGAACACAGAGAGCAATTGCCTATTATGGGGGAAAAAGCGCATAAGGCTATCTTGGAAAATTGCTCTGAAGAACGAACAGAAAAAATTTGGGATGCGATATTTAAGGAATTAGGGGTTCAATATTGATAAAGAAAAAAGAGGTTTAACAGTGATTCCGATAGAAATTACTCGTGAAGATAAAATTTTAATTGTTGCACCTCACCCGGATGATGAATGCATAGGGGGAGGGGGTATTATTGCCATATATTCCAATCAATGTGATGTGATTTTACTTACAGATGGCGCACATGGACAAAGTGGCGTGGTATCTGAACATATTGTTAAAATCAGGGAAAAAGAATTTGAGGATGAAATGCAATATGCCAGAATCAACAATTATAAAATGTTTCATTTAGAGGATGGCACTTTATTCCGGAACTTGGAAGTTTTCTCAACATTTGATTTTTCAGTGTATACGAAAGTATTTGTGACGAGCGAGTCTGACAAGCATCCGGATCACAGAGCGGCGTTTCATGCCGTAAAGAATGCGCTTTATAAACAGAACAGTAAGAATATGGAATTATACCAAATGGAGGTAAATGCACCTATCGCTCAGCCCACGCATTATCTTGATATTACTAATTATATAGAGAAAAAGAAAAATTTAATCTCATTCCATAAATCTCAGATAAAAGACAGAGATTACAGGGAAATGGCTGAGATGTTGGCATTGTATAGAGGATATCAGGCAGGATTGAATGGTAGATGTATCGAATGCTTTTATGATACGGATTTGGAAGTGTCAGGTAATTCGGATCGTTACGAAAAGGAACTGTCGTTGCAAAAGTATACAAGCTTTTACAGAATACAAAATCTTTGGTTGTACTGTAGGAATAAGCAGTATCATATTGCAAATTATTTAAGTGATATGGGATATAAAAATATAGCGATATATGGCTATGGAGATTTGGGAAAGAGACTGCGAGAGGAATTGGAAGGTACAAAAGTAGAACGGATATTTGTTGTTGACAAGAGAGCCGATAAGTGGAATGATTCAACGATAGTTATGCCTGATGAGATGTCAGAAGAAATTGATTTGATGATAGTTACGGCATTTGCAAAGGTTATGGAAATACAAAAAAGTATCAAAGTTCATTGTGCGGTAAAACCATTAAGTACAATATTAAATGAAATGGTTACTTTTTACGAAGAGTGATTGTGGAGAAGTTATGCATGAAAATATCAGTCCATGAAATCGATAAAGAAACAATTGAGTCTGAGAAAATAAATATTGAACCAGAGGTTATTTTTAACAGGCCGGACATATTAAAAAAAGATTATGTTTTGCTGTTTATTTCTAATGAAAAAGGAAGCAGATATTTGTTTGTAGAAATAAATGACAACGTTGCAGATACCGGAAGCTTTTTAATGGATATAACGCTGGAGGAGGCTAAGGCTGTAAATAAATTTATTTTTAAAAAGTATAAAAATATAGATGAAATAAACTGGAAAAATATTCCGATTAAATGTGGAGTATGGAAGAATACGTTTCAGAAAGTGATAGATTTACCGACGGATTGTGAGGAGTTAAAAAAGCGCTTAACATCTAAAAACAGGTATAATTTGCGGAGGGAACAAAGATTAATCAAGGAACAGTTGGGGGATTTTAGATTTGAAGTATATGAGAGTAATGTGCCACCGGATATCGTAGAAAGCTATTTTGCCTTTAAGAATGTTACACATGATTGTGATTATCATATGACTCCGGAAGAATATTTAAAGACATATTGTGTATCTACAGCATATGTTATGAGAACCGCGAATGAGATATTAGCTATATTATTTTCATGCGAGCAGTGTGACTGTGTGTATTTTGAAAACTTTACATACAATGTGAAATATAGTTCTTATTCTTTAGGGAGTATTATCTATGATTTTTTTCTCGAACAGCTTGTCCGAAAGCACAAGAAATCGGTCTTTCTTGGAGGCGGTGCATATGAGTATAAGAAAAAGTACGGAAGTAAGGAAGTGCATGCATACGTATGCAGGATATACCGATCCAAGATAAGAAACATTCAAATACAGGGAAAAAGAAAGTGGAATTATTATAGCAAAAAATTTCGAGAGCAGTGTGATAGAAAAGTATTGGTGGAGGAAAAAGTGTAGGGTATGGTTGGTGTATTTGAGAACAGAATAATGGATGTGTTGCCGATACTAAATGGAAAGAAAATCATTATATGGGGATATGGGAAATCAGGTAAGTTTTTAGAGTGGTTTTTGGAAGAGCGTTGTCAATTGACGGTGAATTATATCATTGATGATTCGGTATCAATATACGGAAAGGCAATAGATAGATCATTCCTTTTAGATTACTTGGATGCAAAGGAGGTAATGATTTTACTTGCTTTACCTGATGTGGGAAAGGTGAAAAAAATCCTTGCCGAGTATGGCTATATTGAAGATGTTAATTTTGTTGATATGATTAATAGAGTTTATGAAGGAAAGCAAAGGTTGGAGCTTAATCATTGGCAGTATTTTGAATATAGGTATGGAGTTGATTTGCAGAGGCCAGAAGAATACGGGTATGGGGTAAACTTGAACAATTATGTGATTATTTCATTTTCTACTATTCGAAATATTGTTAAGCAATGCGGTATGACAAAAAAGGATGCATTATTTGATTTTGGGGCTGGAAAAGGTGGGGCTTTGATAGGATTTTATAATTTTGGTGTTTTTAATTTAGGAGGGTGTGAACTCTCTAAAGACATCTACAATATTTGGATGGATAATTTTTCAAAATTAGGAATAAAAGAAAAGCATTGTTATAACATGGACGCGACCTTGTGCACAAATATTGATAACTATAATTATTTTTATTTGTTCAATCCTTTTACAGGCGAAACTTTTCAAAAAGTTATTTCTAATATTGAAAATAGTTATGACAGAAATCCGAGAAAAATTCGTATCATTTATGTGAATACATTTTGCCATAAGATGGTCATTGCGAACGGAATATTTCGTTTAGAGAAGCAGATATCGTCAGGGCAATATATACGGTTGGTGAATATTTATACAACATAAAACAGAGAGAATAGGACTCAGGTTATGAAGATAATTACAATGTATCTTCCGCAATTTCATACAATTAAAGAAAATGATGAATGGTGGGAAGATGGGTATACGGAATGGACGGCAGTACGACGCGCAGTCAAACAGTATGAAGGGCATAATCAGCCAAGAGTGCCTTTAAATAATAATTATTATAATCTGCTTGAATATAATGTAATGCTGAATCAGGCTGCACTCATGAAAAAATACGGAATAGACGCACAATGTTTTTACCATTATTGGTTTAAAGATGGGAGGAGTGTTCTTGAAAAACCGGCTGAAAATTTGTTGAAATGGCCGGATATTAATATGCCCTTTTGCTTTTGCTGGGCGAATCAGTCATGGGCAAGGTCATGGAGTGCTATTAAGGATAAAAATAGTTGGAACAGTAATTATACAAACAAGGCTTCTGATTCTGAAGATGGAGTTTTGCTTGAGCAGGATTATGGCATGGAAAAGGAATGGAAAAAACATTTTGATTATCTACTTCCCTTTTTCAGGGATAACCGTTATCTGAAAATTGAGAACAAGCCGGTGTTTTTGTTCTATAAATCTGAACAAATTTCATGCTTGTCTGAAATGCTTTCGGTATGGAAAAAGCAGGCGGCAGCGAATGGCTTTGATGGAATGTATATAATCGGCGCATATGCGGATGAAGTAAGTGGTTTAGTATTAGACAAGCTCTTGCGTATGGAACCACAAGAGATTACAGCTTTATTCAGGCATAGCAGAGAAATCTGCGCGTGCACCTTGACAGTATATAATTACGACGAACTTTGGAACAAACTTCTCAATTATATTGATAGAAGAGAAAATGTAATATATGGCGGATTTGTCGGATATGATGATACTCCGAGGAGAGGGAGTAATGGTGAAGTAATAGAAAATCAATCACCAGAAAGTTTTAAGATTAATTTATCAAAGTTGCTTGCAAAAAACTTTGTAAACGGAAATAATTTGGTATTTCTCAATGCGTGGAATGAATGGGGAGAAGGCATGTATCTTGAGCCGGATGAAAAAGACGGTTATTCCTATTTGGAGGGAGTGCTGTATGCAAAAGAACATTTTACGGAATATGTGCAGGAATTTGAACAACTTAAAAATATTGGAAATAGTTTTCAAGTTGAGTTGCTGCAGAAGGAAAATGAAAGATATAAAAATAATTGGATGATGTTGGAGTCATGGCTATGCTTAAAGGAAAAAGGCGTTCGATTTGAACGTTATTTTATGCATAGGGGAATCAAAACAATTGCTATTTATGGAATGGGATTGATGGGAAGACATTTATTTTTTGAGCTGTTGGGGAGTAACATAGAGGTTGCGTATGGGATAGACCAGCAAGGGCAAAATTTGAATAGGGATTTATTCGTCTATAGACCGGATGAAGAATTTCCGAGCGTAGATGCGGTTGTCATAGCGGTTACGTCTTCTTATGAAGATATTATAAATATGTTGAAAAAGAAAGGGGTTTCTAACGTTATAATTTTAAGGAACATATTAAGTGAATTGGAAAAAGATATATAAAGATAAGTGTAAAGTTAGAAATTAGTGTAAAGGGGAAATATATGACGGAGAGTATTGGAAATGTTATTTTGGATTACACGCATTATAAGGGAAAGGATATATATTCAGATGGTGAGATAGAAAATGAGCTTCTTGAAATTGTGCAATCAGAGAACTGTGAATCAGTTCTTAAGAATAGTAACAAGTGGCCGATTCTATATCATTTATCCGATATAAGGCAGAATTTGTTGGAGTGGTATCCTTTTGAAAATTCGGATGTGCTTGAGATAGGTTCAGGATGTGGTGCGCTAACGGGTATACTGAGTGAGAAGGCAGCATCTGTAACATGTATTGATCTTTCCAAGAAAAGGTCATTGATTAATGCATACAGAAATAAAGAAAGAACGAATATAAAAATTATAGTCGGAAATTTTCAGGATATTCCGATAACAGAAAAATATGACTATATCACATTAATTGGAGTATGGGAATATTCGGGGCTATATGTAGAACATGATGAACCGTATCTGTATATGCTGAAATTGATTAAAGATTATTTGAAACCAAATGGAAAGCTAATTGTTGCCATAGAGAACAAAATGGGACTTAAATATTTAAATGGCGCAAGGGAAGATCATACGGGAAAATTGTACAGTGGCATGAATGATTACATTGGTGAAGAAAAGGTCCGTACATTTTCAAAACCAGAAATTGAAAAAATGCTAGTGGCAGTTGGTTTTGACGATTACTGTTTTTATTATCCGGTGCCGGATTATAAAATACCGGAATGTATATATACCGATAAATTTCTGCCACAGGTAACGGAATTAAGATATTACAGAAATAATTATGATATGCCGCGTTTATATAATTTCTATGCTGCAACATCATATGATCAGGTGTGTAAGGACAATATGTTTCCGTATTTTTCAAATTCGTTCTTTTTTGTATGTGGAGAGAAAGAATCGAAAATCAATTATATTAAATATAACAGGGAGCGTAAAGAGGAATTTCGGTTTTCCACTTCTATAGAAGAAAAAAATAATAAGAAGTATGTAGTGAAAAGACCGTTAAATGAAAAAGCCCAAAAAAGAGTGCAGAATTTACTGCATCATGAAGAAGTATGGAAAAATATGCTTCCAAATTTGAAATATGCAAAAGGGGTAATAGTTGAAAACGATTATGTTTTGGAATTTATCGAAGGTGTAGATTTGCAGATGTATTTATACAGATGGATACATACACCAGAAAAACTGATATCTAAAGTAAAAGAAATTGAACGTAAGTTCTTTATACCGGAAAAGAAAAATGTTGTTGAATTTCATCCTTCGGAAGAATTTGAGCATGTATTTGGATGCATATGTTCGATAAATGCAAAAAGCTTAAAGTATACGAACATTGATTTAAGTTTTGCAAATTTAAAACGAACACCTGACGGTGAAGTATACAATTTTGATTATGAATGGGTATTCGATTTTCCTATTCCATATGAGTTTGTATTATGGCGGATGTATTCACAGTTGTATGGGAAATATGGAGTATATTTAAGGGATAAAATATCCCGTTCTGATTTTTTAACAGAACTTGGGATATCTGCGTCAGAGATGAATTGCTATGAATCCATGGATAAGCATTTTTTAACATATGTATCAGGAGAAAAACGGAAAGAAGAATATCTGAGAAATTATCGCAAAAGCTCTATGATGCAGGATATAAAGTTTACATAGGGAATTTGGAATATGCTGGGAGGATAAATCATAATGGCGGCAGATAAAGCTGGAATGTACTTGGATATGATGAACCAATGGATGATTTTGAAGCACTTTCGTATAGGGCTTTCTGGAATTTTAGAAGAAAGAAAAATTGAAACGGTAGTAATATACGGCATGGGAATCTATGGAAGACATTTGACACGGGAACTAAAAAGCAGTGAAATAAAGGTTTTGTATGGTATTGACGGAAAGCAGATGAAATCGTTTGAGGGCGTAAATATTGTCAGATTGCAGAAAGATATGCCGCTGCCGGATGCTGTAATTAATACGGTAATACATGAGCATAGGGAAATAGAAAAAGAACTGCGTAAGTATTATGAGTGCGAAATCATCAGTTTGGAGGATTTGGTATTTCAGTCAAGTGAGAATTTATAACTTTAGTAAAAGGGAGAGCAGATGAGTTCAACAGATAAGGAAAGTGAATTGGCAGTCAGGGAACGGGAATATCAACAGGTATATGATTATTTGAATAAATATATGGATTATGAATATAAAGAACCAAAAAACTTTCAACCAAATGAAAAAGTAAAGGAAAATAGGACAATTTGGATATGTTGGTTTCAGGGATTGGAGAAAGCCCCATTGCTGATAAAAAAGTGCATCGATTCCGTTATGAGAAACAAACCAGAGGATTTCTCGGTCATTCTAATTAATTGGGATAATCTCTATGATTATATTTTCATTCCTGCATTTATACAAGATAAAGTTGCAAGTGGGAATATTTCTTTGACACATTTGTCAGATATTATCAGGACGGAGCTACTTTATCAGTATGGGGGGTGTTGGATAGATGCAACTGTTTATTGCAGTGATATGATACCAAGATATATGGTTGAACGGGAATTGTTTGTATTTAAATGGTCTTCTTTTGATAAATCAATTTTAAAAATATCAAGCTGGTGGCTGTGCGCAGAAAAATTATCAAAATTAATGTGTGATATGAGGAGGCTTTTGTATGGCTATTGGATAAATGAACAGGAACTTATACACTATTTTTTGTTTCATATTATTTTTTCAAAATTAGTCGATAGCAGTTCATTTTATAGAAATCTGTATCTGAATGTACCTTATTTTAATAATAGTAATCCACATGTATTATGCGGAAAGTTGGCACTGGAATACGATGAAAAAGAATGGAAGATTTTAAAGGATATTTCTAAGGTTCATAAATTGACCTATAAAAGACGATTTTTAAAAGGAGATATTTTTAGCTATTATTCGGCACTGTTGGAGGATAAGCTAGTATAACTGTATATATTAGAGATAAAATAAGGATTTTGAAAATTCAGGAGGATTATATGATAAAGGCTATTATATGGGGAACAGGACACCTTGCAAGCAATTTTATGCGATTAAGGATATATAATAACCGTGTATATGAAGTTGTATGCTTTGTGGATAATGACTGCAGTAAATATGGGAAATCCTTTTATGGCAAAAAAGTTATTTCACCAAAGGAAATAAAGGATATAGATTATGAGGTCATTATAGTATGTGTTAGAAAGTCGGATGAAATTATTAACCAATTAACTCATGATATGATGATAAGTGCAAATAAAATAATCACATTTAATGATATAGAGAATAAATTAGCCGATTCAATTATTGAAAAATATAAGAATACCACGGATATAGAGCTGCAAAAAATCCTTAAATATTATAAGAAGAATGGTTTTAACATTTATGGAGATTATTTTGTCCCTAAAGAAGAAAGAATTGTCTATAGAGTAAATTATGATAATGATGACTGGCCATTTGTTTGGTTTGAAGGAAAAAAGATGTATTTTCCAAAAGATTATATATTTATGAAAGATGAGATTGGGAAATATACAGACAATATATTGGGTGAGCAAGGAGAAAATTCACCGCATTTATATGTTCGAGAGAATATGGAGAATATAAAAGAAGGAAGTGTTATTGTTGATGCCGGAGTATGTGAAGGAAATTTTGCTTTAAGATATGCAGAAAAGGCAAAAAGAATATATTTAATTGAATCAGATAAAAGGTGGATTGAACCATTAAAAAGAACATTTTATGACTATAAAAATAAAACAATATTGATTAACAAATTTTTAGACGGATATGATTCGTCAGATACAGTCACGTTAGATAGTGTAGTAAAAGAGAAAATTGATTTTTTAAAAATGGATATTGAGGGCGCAGAAGTAAAAGCTCTTTTGGGAGCTAAAGAAATTTTGACGAGAAGCAAGGCGCAGTGCTCCATTTGCAGTTATCATAGGCAGAATGATGAAAAATATATCAGACATATTTTGAAAAGTTATGGATATAACACAGATGTATCCAGTGGATATATGTTTTTCATAGGAGATAATGTGATTGCCGATTCCATGGACTTTAGAAGGGGAATTGTTTATGGATGGAATACCATGGACAGTGAGGAAAAAGTATGATTCGTTTGGTTAACAATCCTGATGAAATAAATAAATATAAGAAACTAATGTCTCTAATGTCAGGTAAGGTGGACTGTCCGGTTTTGCCTATGCATCAGGGGTTATTTAAAGCAGCAAGGCAACTTTTTAATACGGGGGGTATATGTCTAATTGCTGTATTGAAAGATGAGGAGGTTTCCGTAGAGGAAGAGAATTGTATTTTTTTTCTGATAAACAAAGAAGATATATCCAAACATTATTTAGGCATATCAGAAATTAATGTAAATTATAATGGAGAAAATCTGAAGGATTTGCAGTATGTGGATACTTCATTGATAAAAAAAGCAGATACATATATTTTTGATAGAGTGGAAGAGTATACATTTGCATTAACAGAGTATATCAGGCAAACTTTTCTGGACAAACTTATTGTTTGGTTAGATCCGAATGCAAGATATTTTTGGAGTGAATCAGACAGGCTTGTCTGTTTAAACTCAATATATCATATAAGGAATATGCAGATAGGAAGATATATATACATAAAATCTGACTCAACAGTTCATATGCATCCAGGATTGCCGGATTTAATATCAAATACATTCAGTAGTGAGAATGTTATGAATAGTTTATGTTGGGCGAAAAATATGTCGGAGCTGGGACCTTTAAATGGAGACAAAATAATACTGTTAATAGATTGTGATTTTGGTATGGGAGCAGGTTTAGCATATATTGTTCGAACAGTTTGCATTTATTCAATCATGGCGTATGAGCGAGGCTGGATACCAGTTGTTAATTTGAGAGGTGACAATATGTACATTGATTCCTGCGATGACAATATGTGGGAGCAATATTTTAAGCCGGTTTCAAATATATCAGTTGAGGAAGCGCTGAAAAGCAAAAATGTTATTTGTATTCGTGATAATCACTTGGACTATCGTGCTATATGGGTTAACCCTATTTTTAGGAGTATTTGGCATCAAGGAGCGGAGTTTGATGTATTTTTAAATGATGAAATCATAAAAAAATTTGAATCAGATATGCCATTTCCATTCAATAATGAAAATATAAAAGTTTTGGGGGTATTGGCGCGCGGAACAGACAAACCTGGTCTGAGAAAAAGCACAAATAATATGAAGAAGATGTTAGGGGAAAGCAGAATGGCTTTTGAAAAAGGAAAATTTGATTATCTTTTTCTGGCGACAGAAGATAAAGACTACTATGATGCTTATGAGGAAGAATTTGGAGATAAATTAATTTCAATAGATCAGAAAAGAGTTACAGGGAAGGACATAATAGGCAAGCAGTTTAATATACCGAAAGGAAATAAAAGAGAATTTGGTAAGACATATTTATTAGTAACATATTGTTTGTCAAAATGTAATGCAATTTTATACAACTTTAAGGTTGGCGCATATTATTTGATGAGCAAATGGAGAAAAACGCCGTTTGAATTTGAATATGAAATAGGAAAGGAAAATACGGGGCATGGACTGGATAATCTTCTTGGCTGTTTAGAATTTATTGAACAACATGCATTAACCGCAATTTATGGTACAGGAGCTGTATCTGACAGGTTGTTTATATACTTGGAACAATTGCTTGATAAAGTAATTTTTGTTGATAAAAGAGCATGTGAGGATGATTATCTCTTTCATGATCTTCCGGTTATAACACCGGAAGAGTTATCAATGTATTGCTGTGAAAAGAAGGTGGATGGAATTGTTTTGGCAACTTCAAAGTATGCGGAGGAAATAGAAACAGAAATCAGAAAAAATGGCATAGAAGCGGGTCGAATCATGTGCATAGGGAGAGAGGATTTTTTCATATAAGTATTTTGGAAGTATATTTGATAAATAAATGAACATATATTCAGGAAGGGGATTATCGGTGAATCAGATAAGAACAGTTATGTTCAGTGTAATAGTGGTGTGCTATAACGAGGAAAATACTATATTAGATACATTATCTTCCATAGTAAATCAAAATTATCAAGATTATGAGTGCATAGTTATAGATGGATGTTCGACAGATAATACGATAAAGTTAGTTGCAGATTTTGCTAAGGCATATTCTTTCATACAATACATTTCTGAACCAGATAAAGGTATCTACGATGCTATGAATAAAGGAATTGGTCTATCAAATGGGAAATATATAAATTTTATGAATGCTGGTGATTATTTTTATGATGAAAATGTGTTAAGTAAAGTCGAAAACTGTATTGTTAGACATTCGTGTGATATTTTGATTGGCGCAACTGTCATAAAGACGCATTTAAAGACAAGTTTGTCTGTTGTTAAAGAACAGGATTTTAAATTGTGTATAAGACAAGGTATGGGGTATTGCCATCAATCTATATTTGCACATTGGTCATGTTTGGAACAAGGATTTGACATAAATTATGATATTGTATCAGACTATGACTGGCTTTGCGGTCAGACAGCAGAAAATAAGATGATTTATCAATCATCTGTGATTATTTCTGTATTTGATTTGTACGGAGTAAGTCAGCAGGCAAAAAACAGGAAAAAAGTAAGACGGGAAAAGCAGGAGATTTTACAGAATAGATTTTCTGAAACTACAGTTAATCTTTTGGATGAAATGGACTTTGCACTTGAAAAATCTCGCGCAATATGCAGCATTATAAATGACTGGCTTGCATTGCGGCAGAGAAATAGGACTTTGGCAGAGTATTTTATGCATAATAATATGCACAAAGTTGCTATATATGGAGGCAGCGGACTTGGGCAAAGGTTGTATGACGAATTGAAAAATTCAAAGTTTGATATAGAAGTAAAGTGTTTTATTGATAGAAATAAAAGAGTTTGTGAAACAGATGTGCCAGTTTATGATATGAATGATTTGCTTCCGGAAGTAGACACAATTGTGATTACTCCGATATTTGATTTCTATGAGATTGCAGCAGAAGTACAAAAGCGGATTATGTGCCACATTGTTTCGATAGAGGATATTATAGATGATATGTATAAAAACAGATGGGGAAACAGTGTTCATTAGTGGAAGACAGTTTGTATTTGGAAGGACAGGTAATAGTATACATTGATTTTGGGGGAGCAATGCCGCATTGTATATAGTTTCAATGGAAGGAGAATTTCGGTGATTAAGAGGGAACAGGTTGCTGTTATTGTTCCTACATATAAAGCTGTATTAAGTGAAACGGAGTATATATCCCTACAACAGCTTTTTAAAGTTTTGGGACATTATGATATTTGGTATGTAATTCCAGAAAAGTTGGATGCGGAATATCTTACAAAGGCGATGGTTAAAAGATTTCCGGATGCTTTTTTTAAAAGTATCGCAGGATACAATCGTTTGATGTTGTCAACAGACTTTTACAGATGTTTCACGAAGTATAAGTATATATTGATTTATCAATTAGATGCATTAGTATTTTCGGATTTGCTATTAGAATTTTGCAATCTTGGATATGACTATATAGGTGCACCATGGCTTACAGGTATGAGTAAAAGGGAAGGAGAAAGGTATATATACGTAAAAGTTGGCAATGGCGGGTTTTCTTTGAGGAATGTGCATAATACAATTTGCTTGTTAGAAAGGAAAAAAGAAGAATTAAAAGAATATTCGGATAGTGAGGATAAATTCTTCGCATTTAATAATAGTGATTTTTTTAGAATAGCGCCAGTCTCCCATGCTCTCAAGTTTGCATTTGAGAGGGAAGTGGAAAAATGTATGGAATTAAATCGAGATATACTTCCATTTGGTTGTCATGCATGGGAACGGTATAATTATAGTTTTTGGAAACCGTATATAGAAAGGCAAGGATATGAACTACCTGTACAAAATTCGAGATATGGGATGGAGGATATAATAAATATTGAACTATATAAGAAGGCGGCTCTCCTTGAAAAATTTTGGACATTTGACGCAAATCCTGAGATTACATTAGCGGAGAATAGAAAAAAGGCAATATTTGGAATTGGTATGTACGGAAAAAGAGTATTGGAAATCATGGAAAATGCAGATATATCTGTAGATTGTTTTTTTGATAATAATGAGGAAGTACAGGGTAAGTACATTAAAAAATATGTGGTATATTCGCCTGAAATTCTTGCACAGGATGATACTTTTTTCACAATACTGGCGATTTCGGGCGATAAATTGAATACTGTCAGAGAACAACTAAACCAAATGGGAAAGCAGTATATGCAGGATTATATTATATATACAGATCTTGTTTCCTAATTTTACGCGGATATAATATTATAGGTTTTAAGACTAATAATAACAGAGAGACGTAGAATGAGGTTAATAAAAATCCATGCTTCATGGCTTCATATGAATTGGTCAGGTATTTAAAATGTAAGCAGTTTTTTGAGTATATTTTCAAGAGGGTTTGCTATAAAAAGAGAAGTGTGTATGGAAATAGAAAATATTTCTGTTTTGCCTAATATTTTTGAAACATTTGTTTTAAAGCAGATAAGTTTAATGAAAGTAGGAATAAGAAAAATGTCTGATAATATGAATGATAGTGAAATTGCAATTTCTATAATAGTGCCTGTGTACAATTTGGAAAGATATATAGGACTCTGCATAGAAAGTGTTTTAAACCAGACGTTTAAAAATTATGAATTAATTTTGGTAGATGATTATTCTGATGATAATACAAAGAGAATAATAAGAGCGTATATTCAACATGAGGAGACAGCGAATATTATTTTACTGGAAAATGATAAAAAAATGGATGCGGGAACTTCGAGAAATAGAGGACTGGATATTGCAAGGGGGGAATATCTTTTGTTTTTGGATGGGGATGACACGCTTGAGTATAATGCATTGGAACTGATGTACAATGTATGTCAAAATAATAAGGTGGATATTGTAATTTATAATTTTAGCGTCTTTAATAATAATACACATGAAATTAAAGAGTGTAATGCTCCTGTAGATAAATTGATAAAAGAAAGAGAAAGCTTTGTGCTTAGTGATATCAGTGATTGCAGTTTTCAATATTTTCATGAAACAGCATGGGATAAAATATTTCGCAGAAAATTTATACAAGAAAATGGAATTAAATTTCAATGTCAGGACAATGCGAATGATCAATATTTTGTATACGCTGCGTTGTTAAAAGCTAAAAGTATCATAAAAATATCAGATTATTTGTTACGGTATCGTATAAACAGAGAAGATCAATTATCTACAAGTGGAAATATATCACGAAATCCAAAGTGTATTTGGTGCGCTACAAAAGCTACTTTGGATTGTATTGATAATATGGGATTATATGATATGTATCGAAAGAGTATACATACATATGCTGTTTCCAGATTAATATTTTCTTTAAAACAAATCAAAATCAGTGAGAGAGAAAATCTTTTTGATTTTTATAAGAACGAAGGCTTTAAAGCGCTCAAAATGGATAACTGTAGTATTGAGCATTTTGAGATACCATATTTTTTTGCTTTATATAAGTGGTTTGTCAGTTTAGATTCGATAAAGAAATTAGAAGAAATAAGTACATGGAGTTTATGGAGTGATGAAAACAAATGGAAAAGGCTATTTGATGAGCTAACGTTGGAGAAGAAGATAACTCTTTGGGGGGCTGGCGTTAATGGTGGAAGGTTTTTGGAAAGGATATATGATTATAAGTTGGACATAAGATATGTAGTTGATATGGATGAAAATAAAATAGGCAGGCTTCTTTATGGCTATGAGATAAAGCCTTACAGTGATGTTGAAAATGGAGATTTGATTGTTGCGTTGCATCCAGATCATATTTTGGCAATTAGACATTTGATGAAGCGACAAAAGAAGAAAGTGAAAATTTTAGATGCCCGTGCGTATTTACATTTTGATATTGATTATGAACAGGCAAAGTTTGAAGTGCTTTAATTATAATATCGTTTAGATGATAATGAAATGCTTTTAATTGTGGGCAGGCAGAGGTGAAATATGGATGCGATTGATAGGGCAATTATTAAAGGAAAGTATACAGTAGATTGTACTGGAATAAAGGTACAGACATGGAAAGAATTTGAAAAAGATTTAAAAGGAAAGTTTCTTTTTCTTTTTGGAGTAGGAACCGGTATCAGGATATTTTTTAAAAAATATGGGAATAAGCTTGATATTAATGGCATCATAGATAATGACATTAAAAAGCAAGGCTATAAAGTATCAGATTTTATAATGACTGATGAGGTAAGTTGCGACATAGAGATAAGTGATGTTTCGATTTTAAACAATTATGTTAAAGAAAAGATGGTTATAGTGATATTGAGTTTAGGTCGGTATCAGGAAATTGCAGCAGAGTTAAGCTGTTTGGGGGTTCAACATGTATATTCATTATTTGAAATGGAAGTAAATGAGCGTTGTAACAATGGAATTGCCACACGAGATGAATTTGGAGAAGCACAAAAATGGATAGAAGAGTGTTGCAAGAAGCCGCTCAATCCTAAAAAGATGGTATTTGAGGCTTATGGTACTTATACGGATCATGGAAAGTATATTACGGAACAGTTGTTGAAGTTAAGGCAGGATTTGGATATTGTGTGGGTGGTACATAACTTGAGGACTACAGTGCCCAAAGGCGTGAGATTGATTCTTTCATCTAATTGGATGTTGTATCTATATGAAATGGAAACAGCAGCCATATGGGTCACGAATGTGACACTTCCGACTTATATTGTGAAACGGAAAGGACAAAAATATATAGAAACCAAGCACTGGGCAAGTGTCACACTGAAATGCTTTTACTTAATTGAATCTTCGGCTAAGGAATATAAAAATACGGAAGCTGTTAAATATAATGGCAGTATAATGGATTACATTATTACAGGCAGTGATTTTGATACCGAATCCTGCAGAAAGGGATTTGATTTTCACAAAGAAGTTATTCAAATTGGTTCTCCACGTTCGGATGCAATGTTTCACCATGATGAATTGAGGGAGAAGGTATATCAGTATTATCATCTTGATCATAGCAAAAAGATGATTGTTTACGCGCCTACATTTCGATATAAAAAATGTGATGAGTGGCATGTTCCGGAAATAAGAAATGCAGATTTAGATTATGAGTCGATAAAAAATGCATTGGAAGAAAGGTTTGGCGGGGAGTGGTATATTGTGTTACGTCTTCATCCAGGAATGGAGGATGAAGCAGATAAGCTGGAGAAGCCTTCTTTTGTGATAGATGCTAGCAGATATGATGACGGACAAGAGATTGCGGCAGCGTGTGATATAATGATCTCGGATTATTCAAGTATTATGTTTGAACCGGCGTTTGTATATAAGCCTGTATTTTTGATGGCTTTGGACAGAGAGGAATATATGGATGAAGAACGGGATTTGCTGATTGACTACAATACGCTTCCATTTCCGAAAGCAGAATCGAATTTGGAATTAGTACAATGCATTATGAACTTTGATGAACAAAAGTATAAAGAAAATGTAAAAAATTTTATGGAGAAATATGGTGTGCATGAGGATGGGCATGCCAGTGAGCGCGCGGCCGTATTTATTTCGGAGCTTATTGATGCGCAGCTTTATGCAGAGGAGGTATGTCGTTTAAGCGATACATAAGGAATGCAGTGAACAGGAGAAAATCAATCTTCCTGATTCGATTATAACATAAATTGCAGAGGTGAAATATGTGTAAGGTTTCGGTAATAATGCCTAGTTTGAACGTAGTAAAATATATAGCAAAATGCGTGGATAGTGTAATTAATCAGACGTTAAGAGAGATAGAAATTATTTTTGTTGACGCAGGCTCTACAGATGGGACTTTAGAAATTTTACAGTCATATATGGATAAAGATTGTAGAATACGTTTAATCCGTTCAGACAGGAAAAGCTACGGCTATCAGATAAATCTTGGATTATCTGCGGCACGGGGAGAATATGTAGGAATTGTAGAAACGGATGATTGGATAGAGGCGGATGCGTATGAAACACTCTATCATTGTGCTGACAGATTTAAACCGGATTATGTACGTGGTATTGCAAAGTGCTTTAAGGAAGTGGGAAAAGATTTATCTTATGGATGGTTGTTTAACATGTTTCCAAAGGATTTTTATAAAGAAAATGACGGAATTATTCATATAAATCCACAGCAACAATATGACATTTTATTAAAAGACATATTTTTATGGAATGGGATTTATAACCGCAATTTTTTACGAGGAATTAAGCTAAACGAAACGGCAGGTGCTGCTTATCAAGATGTGGGATTTTTATCACAGATGTACTATAGAGCGACAAAAGCAGTGTATATTGATAAAGTAGTATATTATTACCGAAAAGATAATGAGGATTGTTCCTCTTATAGTAAAAATGCCTTTCGATATCTTACACAGGAATATCGATTTGTGTATGGACATATAACGCCTGATGATAATATATGGAGACTGTGGAATGATGCAAGATATTTTCATCAAATATATTCTCGGTTCATATTGATGGCAGAAACGGGTACATATTGGGAATCAGCAATACCTTATATACAGGAAATGTATGACTATTTCTGCGGAAAACAAGAGGTAATAGCATTTTTAGGAAAAATTCAGAAGGAGGGATTTGAATTATTCATTGAATCGCCTGTAAAGCTTTATGAATTTCTGAGAGAAAACTATGTCAAGAAATGTATTATATGGGAGAAATTTCTGCAAAAATTAGAGGATAAAAAAGTAATTCTTTTTGGTGCAGGAAAGAGAGGGCATTTTCTTCAATTTTTGCTTACAAAGAGAAATATAGGGCAAATACAAGGGTATTGTGATAATAGTTTTGATAAAATAGGAAAAACAGTTTTTGGATGTACGGTTCGATCTTTGGATGAATGGATAAAGGCATCGGATAATTTCTGCTATGTGGTTACTGCGAGGAGATTTTCTGATGAAATAATGAAGCAACTCCTTAATCATGGAGTACTAAAAAACGATATTATACTTTTTGATTTGCCTTTGGATTATTCAGTGTTATAGTTGGATTCATTTATAAGCGATAAAATTGTAGAAAACGAAAGGGGAATAGATAAAAATGAATGAGTCAATAGGCTGGGAAGAAGAGAAAAAAAAAATAATTATTCAAAGAGATAGAACTAGGGCACAATTTATGTGCGTTTTACAATGGCTTGAGCTTTTGGAAAACAATACAAATCTGCTCTCTTATTTTAAGGAACATAACTGCTGTCAGGTAGCAATTTATGGTGCGGCAGAAATTGGAAACGCTTTATTAAAAGAGTTTGAAAGGGATAATCAGATACAAGTGATGTATTTTCTTGATAAATATGCAGAAAAACAAAGAGAAAAATGGGGGGTGCCGGTATACTTGCCGGAGGAGTTTGCAGCCTTACCGGATGTGGATATGGTGGTGGTAACAGCGATTACTTCTTTTGAGAGTATATGGAATAATCTTATGCAGATAAGACCGGAAATCCCAGTAGTTTCTCTAAAAACGATAATTGAAGTCAGGAAGGATGAGGTATGGTATGAGCAGCGATAAAGAGTTATTTGTATGGAAAAAGAAGAAGGAAACACTGGAAGAATGGGATAATCAGTGCCGGGAAAAATCACTATTGTTTTTGGAGGCAAGAGCAGTTGGAGATTTTGAAACCTGTTTTCATGAATTGTGCCAAAACATGGATATAACTTTGGATACAAAGCCATTTGTTTATTTTTTTGATTTTAACTTCCATTTTTCAACTTCAATAGCAAATATTACACCTGATTATTCCAAGATAGTTAGCCAAGGAATTTGTACATTATATTATCAAGAGTCTGATTGTACAAATGAATTTTGCTTCAGATATAATGCGGTGCTTTCCAGTCTTATTCTGTTGATAGATAGGATTTTGAACAGTTTGAGAAAACAGTTGATCGACGCTGCGGGTGATGCTGCCAAAACGAAAGATTTAAAGAATGTAGAGAAGCAGATTCAATGGTTTGAAGGGATGAAAAATAGAAAAGCAAAAACATTTGAAGAAGTTTTACAGAGAATTCTCTTTTCGAATCAGTTAATTTGGCAGACTGGAAGTCATTTGGTTGGACTGGGGCGTTTGGATATCCTTCTGTATCCTTATTATGAGAAAGATATTGACGAGGGAAGGATTACGAAAGAGCAGGGGAGGTTAATTATTAAGGCGTTTTTGCATAGGCTGCATGAATATTATTGGTATAAGAGTAGCGAACTGCTTGGCGATACTGGACAGGTAATCATCTTAGGTGGCTCTGACCAAGAGGGAAATTATGTTGCAAACGAATTGACCTATCTTTTTTTGGAAGCAGTGAAAGAATGTCAGTTGTCTGATCCAAAGATAGTGCTTCGGACAAATGCGCGAATGCCAAGATTGTTGATGGAAGAAGCGGTGAAGTGTATGGCAACCGGAATTGGGAGTCCGCTGCTTTCCAATGATGATGTAATTATTCCAAAATTGACAGCTTTTGGAATAGAGAGAGAAGATGCCTATGCTTATACGACATCTGCCTGTTGGGAACCATTAATTGGGGGAAAAAGCAGTTCCATGAACAATCAAAACAGCTTGGTATATATTAAGGCATTAAATACAATGCTGAAAGAAGAACCTTTAAAATATTTAGATTCTTTTGAAATGTTTAAAACACAATTTTGGATTTATTTAAGGCGTGAAGTGATAAAATGTGAAAAAAGTTTGTATAACCAAGTATTTCGCAGAAACACGTTATACTCTGTATTTATTGATGGATGCAGGGAACATAAAAAGGATATTACAGAGGGCGGAGCAGTCTATCACAATGTGGGAATGACTACCGTCGGGTTGGGAAATCTTGTAAATGCGTTGCTTAATATCAAGAAGTATGTATATGAAGAGAAGAAATATTCTTTAACGGATGTGAAAAAGATGTGTATCTTTGACTATGAGGGGTATCAAGGTATTGAACGTCTGCTGGCAGGAACAGGAAAAAAATACGGACAGGATGATGAAGAAGTAATTGGTTTATCCAATGAGATACAGTGTTATGTTTCGTCGATAACGAAGGATTTTCGGTCACCGATTGGAGGAAAGTTGAAATTTGGAGTGAGTAGTCCGTCTTATTTAACTGCTGGAAATAAGGTAGATGCTTCTTTTGACGGACGTAAAAAAGGAGATCCGTTTATTGTACATATATCAAATGAAAGTGCGGCTTCTTATACGGAGATTATTAATTATGCGGCTGCACTTGATTATGAAGACAATCGTTTTAATGGGAATGTAGTGGATTTTATGGTAAATCCATCATTTATGGAGAAACAATTTGACAAGTTTGTAACACTTTTGCTTACTGGAACACGGGTTGGTTATTTCCAGTTACAGACAAATGTTATTAGCAGTGATGTGTTGCGGGAGGCAAAGCAGTCGCCAGACAAATTTCCGAACTTGATTGTTCGTGTATGGGGATTTAGTGCATATTTTGTAGAGCTTCCGGAAAGTTATCAGGATTTGCTGATAGAACGTGCATTATGTAGTGAGGGAAAGACAGCATGAGTGTGCGCGTAACAAATATTCAAAGAATGTGCTTTGATGACGGGCCGGGAATACGAACAACCGTATTTATGAAAGGGTGCAGCATTCATTGTCCATGGTGCTCCAATCCGGAAAATATCTCTTTTGAGAAACAGACGACCTTTGGTGGTATAGAATATGGAATTGATTACGAACCACAGGAGCTTGTCCGAATTTTGGAGAAGGATAAAGAATTTTGGGATTATGACGGAGGAGTAACTTTTTCCGGCGGTGAGGTATTGATGCAGGCATTTCAGTTGGAAGAAGTTTGGGCATTGTTAAAAAAGGATGATGTGCATCTAGCAGTGGAAACGGCGCTGTTTGTCCCTGCGCAGGCAGTGGAAATTGCAATGCGTTATATTGACCTTTTTTATGTGGATGTCAAATTGCTTGACAGGGAATTGTGTTTATCAGTTCTTGGCGGAGATTTAAACAGTTATTATAACAATGTGAAAATGCTCGTGTCGCAGGGAAAAGACATTTATTTTCGTGTGCCCTGTTTCAGGGAATATGTGATGCAGGAGCATCATATGAAAGAGCTGCTTCAATTTTTTAGAGATTATAAGCAGTATCCGATTGAGCTTTTTCCGCTTCATGATTTAGGAAGAAAAAAGTATGAGTCTTTGGGTTTACGGATGCGGGAGTTTGAAAAAGTGACAGAACGGGATTTGAAAATTTTTCAAGCAAAGCTTATTCAGGAAGGATGCAAGGCGGAGATCATTAATATTTGACAATGGAGAAGGAATATGATTAATACTGAAAAAGAATTTTACACATATTTGCAAAATCAAGATAATTTATATTTTTTTGGAGCAGGAAAGAGGGCGGAGCGCTGTCTGTATTACTGTAGGAAAAGGGGAATAGCGTATGAGGGATTTCTTGTATCACAAAGGGAGAACAATCCTGTGGAAAAGGAGGGAAAACTCGTAATTGCGCTTGAGGAATTGAAACAGAACGGCATTGTAGCGGAACAATTAAATGTTGTTGTTACTTTGGCGGGCGGTATAAAAGAATGGTTGGGAACATTTTGTGAAATGCCGCGGTTTAAAAGTGTTTTATTTATGTCTGACAAGCTATGGAGAGAACTATACCTTCATGAATTAAAGTACCAATTTGAGGAGGAACAGGATACATATGAATTGGCAATCGAATATCCAAAGATTGAGTCAGGGCAGGGATTTTTAATAGAGCAAAAAAGCGGGCAGGTTATTATGCGTATGCCCTTGCATGCGTCTTTGCAGATGCTTCAGCCCCTTTTGGATTTTGGGACACGGGAAGCATTTGAAAAGGAATTTGGTCCGTTAAGAATACTCCCTTTGGTAAAAAATGCGGGGATAGAGGAGTCGACAGCACGGAAAGAAAAAATTGAACAATATGTTGTTACAAGCCATTTGGATAAGGCAAAAACAGAAGATATTCAGTCCGGCGGATATCTGCCAATCCAAGTGGGAGCGGCACTTACGGATATTCGGAAAGGGTGCATTACGGACAATACCAAAGATAACATTTCGGCTAAAAACAAGGATTACTGTGAATGTACGGGATTATATTGGATTTGGAAAAATACATGTGGACAAAAGTATGTAGGATTAAATCATTACCGAAGACGACTGATGTTGGATGAGAACAGTGTAGACTATTTAATTGCGCATAAGACGGATTTGGTTGTTGCTCACCCGCAGTTTGAAAAGGAAACAATCAAGGATTACTTTGCCCAATATATTTGCCAGCAGGATTGGAATCTGTTGAAACAAAGGGTGATTGATTATGATGTGGCATATGTTTCTTGCTTTGAGCGGTATGAAAGAGGACATTTTTATTTTCCGTGCAATGTGTCTTTATGGAAAAGAAAATGGTTTGACAGATACTGTGCATTTGCGTTTGAAGTGGCAGGACAAATAGATGTATTTTATCGGGAACGGGGAATCGTAAGGGAAGACCGTTATATGGGATATCTGTTTGAACAACTTTCTACCATTTTTATTATGCGGCATTATGAAGAGATGAACATAGTATGTTCACAAATCGAATGGATTAATTAATAGGAGGGCAGAATGGACACGGAAAAAGACATTGTTTGGGAAATTCCTAAAGGACTTTTAAAATGGTATGATTTTAAGAAAAACAGTAATATATTATATATAGGTGCAACAGAGGATGAACTGGCGGAACTGTTAAAAGAGATTTCCAATCAACTTGAGTGTGCAACAATTAGTCAGATTATGGAAGATAACTGGCAAAAGTGCAGCAGAGGAAAATATGATTATATTATTTCTATAACACAGTTGGAGCTTCTGGAAGAGCCAGTAAACTGTCTAAAAATATTAAAAAGGCTCTTGAATGAGGAAGGACGGTTACTGCTTGGTATGAACAATCGATATGGTTTGCGTTATTTTTGCGGTGACAGAGATCCATATACAAACCGAAATTATGATGGGATAGAAGATTACAGATGGATTAGTGTTAAAAAAGGAGATTTTTTTCAGGGGCGTTGTTATAATCTTTATGAAATAAAGACGATGTTAGAGAAAGCGGGGCTGCCATATGGAAAGGTATATTCTGTTATGCCAGATCTAAGGCACCCTCAATTAATTTTCGCGGAGAATTATCTGCCGAATGAGGAATTGGCAAGCCGTTTTTTCCCGATGTATCATTATCCCAAAACGGTATTTCTTGAGGAGGAAAGTTTATATACAGGACTAGCCCAAAACGGAATGTTTCATGTTATGGCAAATACGTTTTTAATTGAATGTTCACTTGATGGTGAGTTCTCTGATGTTTGCCATGTTACGCTTACGCCGGAAAGAGGACGTAAAGAAGCATGCATGACAATTATTCATGATAATGATGTTGTGGAAAAAAGGGCACTGCATTCGGAAGGGGAAAAACGATTGATTTTGATGACTGGCTATGTGGCAGACTTGAAAGCGCACGGGATAAATGTCGTTGATGTAAAATGGGAAAATGGCACGTTGTTGATGCCCTTTATTCATGTGCAAACTGCACAATCTTATTTGAAACAATTAATTCGGCGTGATAAGGAATTATTTATTTTAGAGTTGGATAAGCTGCGGGAACTGATTCTACATTCTTCTGAGATTGTGTCAGAGGATATAGGAGACGGAAAAGGAGCAGTCCTAAGGCGTGGGTATTTGGATTTGGTACCACTCAATAGTTTTTATTTGGATGGCGATTATGTTTTTTATGATCAGGAATTTTGTATGGAGAACTGTCCTGCCAATGTAATTGTCATGAGAATGATAAGATCACTTTATTTTGGAAATGTTGAGATGGAAGAAATTTTGCCTAGTTCTTTTTTTATGGAGCGTTATGATCTAAAAGCAAAACAGGGATTTTGGATGAGAATGGAAAATGAGTTTGTTTTGGGGTTGAGAAAGGAAGAAAAAGAACTACGTGGCTATCATGAACAAAACTGGCGTAATTTTGAACTTTTAAAGTTAAATCGACAAAGAATGAATTATTCGGAGGTAGATTATCAGCGGATATTTGTAGATATTTTTCATAATGCCGATACTCGTAAGCTGATTTTATTTGGTGCGGGGAAATATGCAAGGAAATTTTTGGCTCTGTATCATTATGAGTATGCTATTGACGCCTTAATCGATAATGAAAAATCAAAATGGGGACAAACAATGGACGGTGTTATAATTTATTCGCCTGATTTTTTAAAAGAGCTACAGCCCAAGGACTATAAGGTCATTGTTTGTATAAAAAATTATGCACCCATAGTGTGGCAATTAGAACAGATGGGAATAACGGAATATAGTGTTTATAATCCAGAAAGAGATTATCCAAGAAAAAGAAAATTAATCTTACAGAAAGAAAATGATGTCAAGCAGACACAGAATGTGTGCAAGAAATATCAAATAGGGTATGTTGCTGGAGTGTTTGATTTATATCACATAGGACATCTGAATATGTTTAAGCGTGCAAAAGAACAGTGTGATTATCTGATTGTCGGTGTCGTAACAGATGAGAGGACTGAAAGAATTAAGGGAAAAAAGCCATTTATACCATTTGCAGAAAGGATAGAGTTAGTCCGTTCCTGCCGCTATGTGGATGAGGCAGTTGAAATACCGACGGATTACGGAGACACAAGAGATGCATATCAGATTTATCATTTTGACTGTCAGTTTTCAGGAAATGATCATATTAATGATCCTCATTGGATTGCAGAGAAGAAATATCTGGAAAAATATGGAGCAGAGATGGTGTATTTTCCGTATACGGAAGGGACAAGTTCTACAAAAATTAAGGCACTGATAGAGAAGGAACTTAAAGATAAATAAATTGGGAGGACATAAGCTTGGAAATTATTTGTAATCCATTTGGAATCGTTGATATAAATCGCCCAAGGCAGGGAATTTTGGATATCAAAAGAGCCGGATTTGAGAATATTGTGTTTAGTACAGCGATTACCTGTTCTGCATATGAATTGGAAAATTTTGGACTGAATCAGGAACGATTAGGTAGTACTCAGAGGATCATGGTTTCTGAAAAACCGTCGGAATTACATCAGTATATGCAGCCCATAACAGATATTTTTATAGAAAATCATATACAAATTTCAACGGTACGTGCAGCTTCTTTGAGCAGAACTACGAAACGTGATGATATAGAACCGCTATTGTTTCAACTGAATCAGGAGAGTATAAAGTTTTGTGGGAAAATAGGGTGTCAATATCTTATTATAAGACCTTTGCTTTTATGGAAAGGTTACGAGAATGCATGGGAGGCGAACAAGAATTATCTTACAAGACTGATTAGTATAGCGAGAGAAAATCAGGTTCTTCTTTTGTTGGAGAATCAGTACCGCTATATAAACGGGCACAGTGTCAGGGGGATTTGTTCGGATGCCTGTGAAGCAGCATTATGGATTGACCGATTAAATGATATAGCGGGCGAAGAACGCTTTGGCTTTTGCATGGATTCAGGAATATGTAATTTATGTGCGCAGAATATGCGTGAGTTTTCCGTTACGCTTGGGAAGCGTCTTAAGACGGTAATTTTGCGTGATTGTGATGGGCATACTGAGACATCAATGCTTCCTTTTACTTGTGTGAATAAAGGTCAGTCTGCTACAGACTGGCTGAGTCTTATACGTGGTCTGCGGGAAATAAATTTTGATGGACAGCTTATTTTAAGTTTTACGAATACTGCCACGTCTTTTTCTCCAATATTACGACCTTCGTTAATGCAGCTTGCGAAAGCAGTGGCTGATTATTTTAAATGGCAGATTGAGATTGAACTTTTATTAAAAAAATATAAGTCCATCGTACTGTTTGGAGCAGGAAATATGTGTCGTAATTATATGAAATGCTACGGAAAAAAATTCCCGCCGCTTTTTACCTGTGATAACAATTATGACCTTTGGGGAACAGAATTTAGTGGATTAGAAGTAAAATCTCCCGAATGCCTAAAAGATTTGCAAAAGGATTGTGCTATATTTATTTGCAATATTTACTATAGGGAAATAGAACAACAGCTACGCAATATGGGAGTTAAAAATCCAATAGAATTTTTTAATGACGAATATATGCCTTCGTTTTATTTTGACAGAATTGAGCGAGAATTATAGAAAGGAATGGAATAATATAATGGTACAGATTGGAGTTCAGACAAAAAATGTTATTAATGATATGCATCCTGAGGAGGGGTTTGCAAGTTTAAAGCGTGTCGGTTTTTCCTGTGCGGATTTCAGCTTAAACGGATATCTTTTAAACGCGTCACTCTATCAGTCAGAGATCAACTCCTTTTTTGACCAATCCATTTTGGAATTAGAGCATTTTTTTACACCGCACAAGCAGGGCGCAGCAGCGGCAGGAATTGTAATAAATCAAATGCATATGCCGTATCCGGTTTATGTACCCAATGCAGACAAAGAAATCAATGATTATTTGTGGAATCAGGTAGCACCCAAAAGCATGGCAGTATGTCATTATTTGAACTGTAAGTACATCGTAATACATGGCTTTAAATTGGCACATTTTTTAGGTTCAGAGGAGCTGGAATGGCAGGAAACGGCAAGATTTATTGATTCCATCGCCCCAATAGCAAAAGAAATGGGGATTACAATATGCGTTGAAAATCTGTATGGCGGCATAGGTGGTCATCTTGTGGAAGGACCATGTTGCAATGCAAGAAAAGTGGTACAGCGTATCGATAGTTTTAATGAGAAATATGGTGCAGAGATTTTAGGATTTTGTTTTGATACGGGACATGCGAATCTTGTCGGCATAGATTTTGAAAACTTTATTACAACACTTGGTGGTCGTCTCAAAGTTTTACATATTCATGATAATGATGGAATCTCGGATTTACACCAGATACCGTTTTCGTTTACGATGACAAGAGAAAATAAGTCATCTACTGACTGGGAAGGCTTTCTGAAAGGACTTCAAAACATTAAATATAAAGGAGTTCTAAGCTTTGAGACAGCTCCAGTGTTGTCGGCATTTCCAGATGTTATGAAGGAGGATGTATTAGGTTTTATTGCCAATATAGGAAGATATTTTTCTGGAGTGTTAGCATGACTTGACAAAGTAAATATCATCTTTATTGAGAGAATAATCTATATCCAACAGGGAGGCATAAGACTGCTGTTCTTTTGTTTTAAAACACAGTGTTTGTGCTAGATATTAATAAGTTTTCAATTCAGTCATTTAATGAAAATGAATTGGCAAGTTGACAGCCACGCGAGTAGGGAAGATTTTTCTTCCCTACTCGTTTATACTTTAAAGATTTCTTCGCCATTTTGATAAAGCTTAATAATATGTTGGATTTTTTCTGTTGGGGTAGATACCGGCTCGATAGATAAGTCATGATTTAGAAAATCAATGATAGAGGCAAGGAATTTGCTCATATCTGCTTCGAGATAATAGGGTTTTGTTAATAGTTCAGGTGGACGATAACAGAGATTTGTCGTGATAACTTTGTCAAATACACCATCTGCATAAGCCTGATCAAAGGCGGCAAAACCATTTGTAAATAAACCAAAAGTAGTGCATATAAACACATGTTTAGCATTCATAGATTTTAACTGTTTAGCTGTGTCAATCATACTTTCGCCAGAAGATATCATATCGTCAATAATAATAATGTCTTTGCCTTCGATATCATTTCCCAGAAATTCATGTGCTACAATAGGATTCTTGCCATTGACAACGGTAGAGTAGTCACGTCGCTTATAGAACATGCCTGTATCAGCACCAATTACTGTTGAGAAGTAAATAGCTCTATCCAGTGCCCCCTCATCGGGAGAGATGACAATAATATGGTCCTTGTCCAATTTTAAGTCTTTTTCTGAGTGTAAGAGCGCTCTTAAAAACTGGTAGTGCGCAGTGAAATTATCGAAACCGCTCAGTGGGGAAGCATTCTGTATTCTAGGGTCATGGGCATCAAATGTAATAAAATTGTTGACGCCCATTTTGGTAAGCTCTTTGAATGCATATGCACAGTCGAGTGATTCTCTGCCGGTTCGTCTGTGCTGCCTGCCTTCGTATAAAAAGGGCATAATGACATTGATGCGGTGTGCCTTTCCGTTTGTTGCGGCGATGACACGCTTTAAATCTTGATAGTGGTCGTCGGGGGACATGTGGTTTGTGTATCCATTCATAGTGTAGGTTAGGCTGTGATTGCACACATCTACAAGAATAAAAATGTCTTTTCCGCGCACAGTCTCGTCCAGCACAGCTTTGCCCTCACCACTATAAAAGCGGGGAGTACTGAAATGAAACAGATAGTTTTTTTCTGCATAACCCTGAAATGCAGGGTCATTGTTATATACATTGTTCACTTTGCTGCGAAAGTTAACCAGATAATTATTAATTTCATTGCCAAGTTCGGCGGCGCTGTTTAAAACCATTAGTTTTAGCGGTGCTACGGGCATGGCATTTTTTAGCTGTTTTAAATAAGACATTGGGATTCATTCCTTTCTCAATGAGATTTAGATTACCATTTATCTATTATATTTTATATCATTCAGGTAGTGACACGTCAAGAAATTTCTAGTATTATTAAAAGAGGTAAAAGTAACAGTCCAGCCATGCCATTCATAAGTCGCCAGAATATACAGTTTTATCAATGATATTCGGTTTTTGCTGGCGACTTATTTCATGACGGGCGTCCGCCCTATAGAATTAATTGTACAAATTGTTCTTAGTGAGCAAGCTCCCACGTACAATTTGCACAATCAATTCTGCATGGCTAAATTGTAACGATAAAATGATTATAATTAAGGAATAATAAGATGAAGAAAGAACATTTGCATATTGTGGAGCGTGTGGCGTCGGGCAGTATTGCTGAGGAACTTGAAATTGAGGCAGGTGATACGCTCCTAGAGATTAACGGAAATAAAATTGAGGATATTTTTGATTATCAGTATTTTACGCAGGACGAGTATATTGAAGTGTTAATTCGGAAACCATCTGGTGAGGAGTGGCTTCTTGAAATTGATAAAGAGTATGATGAAGACTTGGGGATTACTTTTGAAAATGGTCTGATGGACGAGTATCGTTCCTGTCATAATAAGTGTATTTTTTGTTTTATTGACCAGATGCCGCCTGGAATGCGGGATACATTATATTTTAAAGATGACGATTCCAGACTTTCCTTCTTGCAGGGAAATTATGTGACTTTAACAAACATGTCTGACGAGGATATTGATCGGGTTATCAAATATCATCTTTCACCGATCAATGTATCTTTTCAGACAACAAATCCTGAATTGCGGTGCAAAATGCTGAACAACCGCTTTGCGGGGCAGGTGCTTGAAAAGGCGTGGAAACTTGCTAAGGCAGGGATTGTTATGAATGGGCAGATTGTACTGTGCAAAGACGTGAATGATGGTGCGGAGTTAGAGCGGAGTATAGAGGACTTGTCAAAGTACCTGCCCAATTTGCAAAGTGTATCAGTTGTTCCAGTGGGTTTATCCAAATATCGGGAGGGGTTGTTTCCACTAGAACCGTTTACAAAAGAGGATGCAAAACAAGTGCTCTCAATCGTACATCGGTGGCAGGACAAGCTTTTTGCTGAATATGGTCTGCATTTTATCCATGCGAGTGACGAGTGGTACATTCTTGCAGAGGAAACGCTGCCGGAGGAGGAACGTTATGATGGATATCTACAGCTTGAAAATGGTGTTGGTATGCTGCGCCTTTTAATAGATGAATTTCAGGATGCAGTTGATGCGTTTCGTCATACAGAGCATTGTATAATACCGCCAAAAGAACTGTCAATTGCGACGGGAAAACTTGCCTATCGCTTTATATCGGAGATGGCAGCGCAAGTCACAACACTGTGTCCACAGATTACAGTGCATGTCTATGCGGTACGAAATGATTTTTTTGGGGAGATGATAACAGTTTCTGGGTTGTTGACAGGGCAGGATTTGCTTGCGCAACTCAAAGAACAGAGATTGGGAGAGAAGCTGCTGCTGCCACAAAATGTCCTAAAAAGTGGTGAGGCGGTATTTTTGGATGATATGACGCTCGCAGAACTCGAAAAGGCTTTACAAGTGCCAATAGATATTGTAAAATCAAGCGGGCAGGATTTTCTGAATGCGATTTTCTTGTGAAAGATTGTTTGTGTTGCAAGAATCCTTTATATAAGAAGGTTCAAAAGGTTATAAAACAAAAGAATTGTAAAGAAATGGAGATATAGAAAAAATGGAGAATAGAACCAAGAAACCCATTGTGGCGATTGTGGGAAGACCAAATGTAGGAAAATCGACATTGTTTAATGCGATTGCGGGGGATAAGATTTCAATTGTAAAAGATACGCCAGGCATTACTAGAGACCGTATTTATGCGGATGTGAACTGGCTAAATTGGAATTTTACTATGATTGATACTGGCGGAATTGAGCCGGATAGCAAGGACATTATTTTGTCGCAGATGCGAGAGCAGGCACAGATTGCGATTGACACGGCAGACGTTATTATTTTTCTGGTTGATGTGCAGCAAGGATTGGTTGACGCGGACTCCAAGGTGGCGGATATGCTTAGAAGAAGCCGCAAGCCGGTAGTGCTTGTTGTGAACAAAGTGGACAGTTTTGCTAAGATGGAGGCAGATGTCTATGAATTTTATAATCTTGGTATTGGCGAACCATACCCAATTTCATCAGTCAATAAGCTTGGATTCGGTGAGATGCTCGACGCGGTAACAGCATTGTTTGATAAGGAGGCGCTTACAGAAGAGGAGGATGACCGGCCAAGAATTGCAATTGTGGGTAAGCCGAATGTTGGGAAGTCCTCTATCATCAATAAAATTGCCGGAGAGAATCGCGTGATCGTATCTGATATTGCTGGGACGACGCGAGATGCGATTGACACAGCAATTATGTACAATAACAGGGAGTATGTGCTAATTGACACGGCTGGTTTACGCCGCAAGAATAAGATTAAAGAAGAATTGGAGCGTTTTATGATCATTCGCACTGTGAGTGCAGTGGAGCGCGCAGATGTGGTAGTCCTTGTGATTGATGCAGTGGAAGGTGTCACAGAGCAGGATGCCAAGATTGCCGGAATTGCTCACGATAGAGGGAAAGGCATTGTCATTGCAGTGAATAAGTGGGATGCTATTGAGAAGGACGACAAGACGATCTACCGTTTTGCAGAGCGTGTGCGAAATACGCTTTCCTTTATGCTCTATGCAGAGATTGTGTTTATTTCGGCAGTTACAGGGCAGCGCTTGAACAAACTTTTTGAGACGATTGACATGGTGATTGAAAATCAGTCCCTGCGCATCTCGACAGGGGTTGTCAACGAGATTGTCACTGAGGCAGTGGCGTTGCAGCAGCCTCCTTCAGACAAAGGAAAGCGCTTGAAAATTTTTTACACGACACAGGCAGGCGTGAAGCCGCCAACCTTTGTGGTATTTGTCAATGACAAAGAATTAATGCATTTTTCCTATACGAGATACCTTGAAAATAAGATAAGGGAAGCGTTTGGTTTTAAAGGAACGCCGCTGAAATTTATTATCAGGGAACGCAAGGAGGATAAATAAAGGATTTAGGAAAGGACTTAATGTAAAATGATTCGTTTCGTATGCTTATTGATAGGCTATATTTTTGGTTGTTTTCAGACTTCCTATATCTATGGCAGACTGCATGGCATTGATATTAGGAAATATGGGAGTGGAAATGCGGGCACAACAAATTCTCTTCGCGTTCTTGGAAAAAAAGCAGGTGCAATTGTCTTATTTTGTGATATTATTAAGACAGGACTTGCAATGACAGTTGTTCGACTGCTATTTCGGGAGCAGTACGGTGATATTTTGTATTTGTTGACCATTTATGCAGCAGCAGGGGCAATTCTGGGGCATAACTTTCCGTTTTATCTTGGTTTTAAGGGCGGAAAAGGAATTGCCTGCACAGCGGGACTTGTGATTTTTTTTCACCCATATATGCTCATTCCACAGGTTATTACTTTTTTTGGAATCTTTTTTGCGACACATTATGTGTCATTGGGGTCGCTGGTGGTGGAGATCGTATTAATTGCAGAGATGGTGATTTTTGGACAGATGGGTGTGTGGGGCATGGAACAAGCTGCACTAAATGAGCTTTATCTTGTCACAGTGCTCTTAGCGGTGCTTGCATTTTGGGAGCATCGGGCAAATATCAAACGACTGTTACATAAGGAGGAAAGAAAAACGTATTTAAATAAAAAGAATTAGGGGGTTCGCTATGGCAAAGATAGGAATGATTGGAGCAGGGAGCTGGGGAATTGCGTTGTCAGTACTTCTGCACAATAATGGACATGATATTACTGTGTGGTCAGCATTAAAAGATGAAATTGAGATGTTGAATAGAGAGCATGAGCATAAGGATAAGCTTCCAGGAGTAAAGCTTGCGCAGGACATTGTATTTACGACAGCTCTTGCAGAGGCTGTAAGGGACAAGGATATTTTAGTGCTTGCAGTGCCGTCTTCATTTACCAGAGCAACAGCACACAACATGAAAGACCTTGTGGCAGAGGGACAGATTGTTGTGAATGTGGCAAAGGGTATTGAGGAGTCCTCTCTTATGACACTCTCACAGGTGATTGAGGAGGAGATACCGCAGGCAGATGTGGCAGTTTTGTCCGGTCCTTCTCATGCAGAGGAGGTCGGAAAGTGTATTCCAACAACAATTGTGGTAGGGGCAAAGACAAAGAAAACAGCGGAATATATTCAATCCGTATTTATGAGTGATGTGTTTCGGGTTTATACAAGTCCTGATGTGCTAGGAATTGAACTTGGTGCAGCCCTAAAAAATGTGGTTGCGCTTGCGGCAGGTATCGCAGATGGACTTGGCTATGGTGACAATACGAAGGCGGCGCTTATTACGCGCGGCATCACAGAGATCGGAAGGCTTGGAATGAAGATGGGCGGCAAGTTTGAGACGTTCTGTGGGCTGTCTGGCATTGGTGATTTAATTGTGACTTGTGCAAGTATGCATAGCCGCAATAGGCGCGCGGGAATCCTTATTGGACAGGGAAAGACAATGGAGGAGGCAATGGCGGAGGTTAAAATGGTTGTCGAGGGGGTATATTCGGCAAAGGCAGCAATGCGTCTTGCGAAGAAGTATGATGTAGAACTTCCAATTATTGAGCAGGTAAATGAAGTTTTATTTAATGGAAAGTCGGCTGCTGCTGCGGTAAAAGATTTGATGATACGCGATAAGAAGATTGAAATTGCACATGATGAGGAATGGGATTAAAACGCCCGCTAAAGCGAATAAATGGAGTTAGGGCGCTGCGAAAAAGAAAGAATGCATAATTAGAAGAAAACTTTGGAATCAAAATGTAGAAAGGAAAAGATACAAAATGGCAAACACAGAGTTTAATAGTACACAGGATTATGTGGCGAGTGAGGAGCTTCTCGCGAGTGTGAATGTGGCGATTGCGTTGCAAAAGCCCCTTTTAATTAAGGGGGAGCCAGGCACAGGCAAGACGATGTTAGCACAGGCAGTTGCAAACTCACTTGGAAAGAAGCTTATCATATGGAACATCAAATCCACGACAAAGGCGCAGGACGGCTTGTATATGTATGATACAATTCAGCGTCTCTATGATGGACAATTTGGTGTGGAGGGCGTTGATGATATCGCAAGATACATCAAGCTTGGAAAGCTTGGCGAGGCATTTGAGAGTGAGGAGCAAGTCATTTTATTGATTGACGAGATTGACAAGGCGGATTTGGAGTTTCCAAATGACCTTCTCTGGGAGCTTGATCAGATGGAATTTTATATTCATGAGACAAAACGTACCGTTAAGGCAAAGCACCGCCCAATTGTGATTATCACGTCCAATGCCGAGAAGGAGCTGCCCGATGCATTTTTACGAAGATGTATTTTTCATTATATTGATTTCCCAGATGCGGAGTTGATGGAGGAAATTATCAAGACACATTATCCAAACGTTGAGGAAAATCTGATGAAAAATGCGATGCAAGTATTTTATGATATCCGTGCATTGCGTGATGTGCGTAAGAAACCAAGTACCTCAGAATTAATTGACTGGATTAATGCGTTACAGATTGGTGGTATTTCGGCGGACACATTGCGGTCAAAATTACCATTTGTCGGTGTGGTTGTGAAAAAAGATGAGGATTTGCAGACGGTGCGGCAGGAGATTCACTAATAGTTTGTCAGAACATAGAATGAGGGAAAAGAATGTTTTCTAAGTTTTTTTATACGTTAAAAGACAAAGGACTCGAAGTTTCTCTTGGCGAGTGGCTTGACTTGCAGGAGGCGCTTGACAAAGGGCTTTGCGAGAGTTCACTGACACAGTTTTACTATGTGGCGAGAATGATTCTTGTCAAGAGTGAAACGGAATTTGACAAGTTCGATATGGCGTTTGAAGAATGCTTTAAAGGTGTGAAGTCTGAGACAGAGGTTGGCAAAAATATGCTTCGCTGGCTTGATAAATCTGATATGATGGAGCTTGCACATGAGGAAGCAAGGAAGCATCTGAACCAAGTGGAGGAGATTCAGGTGGATAAAGAGGAAGTGGAGGAGAAATTCAAGCAGCGTCTCAAGGATCAGAATGAGGAACATAACGGAGGAAGTTTTTGGATTGGCACTATGGGAAAAACTTCTTTTGGAAATATGGGTGGAAATGTTGGCGGTGTGCGCGTCGGAGGTCAGACAGGTTACCAGTCGGCATTTGCCGTGGTCGGTGCGCGCAAGTACAGGGATTTTAGAGATGATAAAGTAATTGATAATCGCCAATTTCAGATGGCACTGCGGCGTCTGCGACAGTTTTCTACAAAGCTTGATATTCCCAAGTCGGAGCTGGACATTGACCAGACGATTGACAAGACCTGCAATAATGGCGGATATTTACAGATTGAGATGATGAAGCCGCGTAAAAATGCAGTAAAGTTGTTGCTTTTAATGGATTCTGGCGGAACGATGATTCCATATACAAGGCTGATGAACGATTTGTTTCAATCTGTGAATAAATCCAATCATTTTAAGGATGTAAAAGTATACTATTTTCACAATTGTATTTATTCCAAGTTGTATAAGACACCAGAGTGTGAAAATGGCGATTGGATTGATACAGAGTGGATGTTTCGCAATGTAGGCAGTGACTATAAGGTTATTATTGTGGGAGATGCGGCGATGGCGCCGGAAGAGCTCTATTCTAATACGGGCAATTACAGGGGACCCAATGGCGGGTTGTCCGGTTTTGAGTGGTTGCATCTGATGAAACGGCACTACAAAAAGATTGTGTGGATGAATCCAAAGATGGCGCCAGGCAGAGCGCCGTGGCGCGAAGCGGAGACTGCGGTAAAAGAGATATTTCCCATGTATAAGCTGACTGTGAAAGGGTTGAATGAAGCGATGGTTAAGCTCATGGCGAATAAATAATACTGGCGGTTAAAAAGACAAATATAAGTTGTAAAAAGGGAATTGTTTACAGAAGAGAGAAGGACAAGGAGATGGAAAAGAAGGCACCTGAGAGAAAGGTACGATTGCGGGAGGGTGACGTTTTTTACGTCTATGAAAAGAGAATTAATAAGTGTATCAAGGAAGACTGTGAGGGGACAGTAAAGTATGGTCTTACTCTCAAAGTGATGATGCCAAATGGCGAGACGCTCAACACTTATGAATGCAATAAATGCCATATGAAATACACAGCGTATGCCAATTATGTGCGTCTGACGGAGGCTGGCGGACTAACTATCTATAATCGAGATGTAGTGGAGACGCGCGACCAAAAACGCGCTGCGGATGCGATAAAGCACGCTGCCAAGGGGAAAAGGAAACCATTTAGGCATAAGACAGAGCACAAGTCAAAACAACAATATCAAAAAAAGAATCACAGACAATTGTGACAGATATAGAAAAGAATCATAACTGAAAAAAGGACAGTTATGGTTCTTTTTTAATGTGTGGGTGCATAAGTTTAAGTAGGAAAATGAAAAAGATTTTTACTGAAACAAATACGATTTTAAGACAGGAAAGGGGAAAGCAATGGGTCAGCTTGACGGAAACCAGGAATTTAATTTATACAGGGATATCAGTCAGCGCACCGGCGGAGAAATTTATATCGGTGTGGTGGGACCTGTCAGAACAGGGAAATCCACTTTTATAAAACGATTTATGGATTTGATGGTATTGCCACAGATTGAAAATGAGCATGAGAGGACACGCACGCAAGATGAGCTGCCACAGAGTAGCGGCGGACGCACAATTACGACAACAGAACCGAAATTTATTCCAAAAGAGGCGGCACAGATAGAGATTAGTGATGGCATTGATGTGAAAGTGCGTCTGATTGACTGCGTTGGATATATGGTGGAAGGCGCTGCGGGACATATGGAGGAGGATGTGGAGCGCATGGTCAAAACACCGTGGTCCAAGGAGGAAATCCCTTTTACACAAGCAGCGGAGATAGGGACCAGAAAAGTGATACAAGATCATTCTACAATTGGAATTGTTGTGACAACAGATGGCAGTTTTGGAGAGATACCGCGCAATTCTTATAGGGCTGCCGAGGAACAGACCATCACAGAGCTTAAAGAACTTGGAAAACCTTTTGTAGTTCTTGTAAATACAACGAAGCCATATTCTGAGGACGCAAAGGAAATTGCTGCGGAATTGGAAAAGAAATATACAGTGAAGGCGATTCCAGTGAATATTGAACAACTTAGAAGAGACGATATCACAATGATATTAGAGCAGGTAATGTATGAGTTTCCAGTATCCGTTATTGAGTTTTACACACCAAAATGGATGGATGTTATGGAAATTGATAATCCAATGAAAAAAGAAGTGATTGAGAAATTACATATTATTATGGATAAAGTCAGAACAGTGCGCGACTTAGTGGAGAAGGATTTTAGTCAATTGCTGGAAAAGGACAGTGAGTACATTAAGCGTTGCAAGTATGACAAAGTAAATATTGCGGACGGTTCCGCAGCATTTTTGCTGGAAGGTGATACCAAATATTATTATGAGCTGTTAAGTTCTATGACAGGAGAAACAGTGTCAGGAGAATATCAACTAATGCAGTTGTTGTCAAGCTTGGCGGATATGAAACGGGAATACAAGAAGGTTCTCAACGCGTTAGAGAGTGTCAGACAAAAAGGTTATGGTGTTGTCACACCGGAGCGCGATGAGATTATGCTGGAGAATCCAACGTTGATTAAACATGGCAATAAGTATGGTGTGAAGATAAAAGCGCAGAGTCCGTCGATACATATGATTAAGGCAAATATTGAGACAGAAATCGCGCCGATTGTCGGAACACAGCAGCAAGCACAAGATTTGATTAGCTATATTTCAGATGCGGAGACTTCCAAGGAAGGAATTTGGGAGACAAATATTTTTGGAAAGACGGTGGAGCAGTTAGTCAACGACGGCATCACAAGCAAAGTTTCTATGATTGGTGAGGAGAGCCAGATTAAATTACAAGATACTATGCAGAAAATTGTCAATGACTCCAATGGGGGAATGGTCTGCATTATTATCTAAAACTCAGGAGGCCGGAGTGGTCTCCTGTTTTTGGTTGTTCTGATGAAAAAAATATGATATACTAAATTCATATTTTGTTGTTATACTGGCGGTCAAAAAGACGTACTGCTTAGAAATTGAGAATGGAGGTTTTTATGAGTGAAGTATATGAAAAGTTAATGCGTTGTTATCAGAGTGTAAAAAGTAAAACGGATTTTGTGCCAAAAGTGGCGCTAGTACTTGGTTCAGGACTGGGAAATTACGCAGATAATATCAAGGTTGTCGCAGAGATTGCCTATCAGGATATTGAAGGGTTTCCAGTGTCAACCGTACCTGGTCATGCTGGAAAGTTTATTTTTGGTTATGTCGGAGAGGTTCCTGTGGTGTGCATGAAAGGGCGTGTGCATTATTATGAAGGGTATCCAATAACAGATGTTGTGCTTCCCGTGCGTCTAATGAAACTTTTGGGCGCTGAAATATTATTTTTGACCAATGCATCTGGCGGAATGAACAAGAATTTTTCAGCAGGTGATTTGATGTTGATTACCGACCATATTGGAGTGTTTGTACCAAATCCATTAATTGGGGAAAACATTGATTCACTGGGAACTAGATTTCCAGATATGAGCAACGTATATGACCTTGATTTACAGGATATGATAAGAAAAACAGCGGCGGCAGACCAGATTGCAATTCAGGAGGGCGTTTATGTACAGCTTACAGGTCCAAGTTATGAGTCACCCGCAGAAATTAAAATGCTTGCTCAGTTTGCGGATGCGGTGGGAATGAGTACTGTTGTGGAGGCGATTGCCGCAAATCATGCTGGAATGAGAATTTGTGGCATTTCCTGTGTGTGCAATCTCGCCGCAGGTATGAGTCCAACGCCACTTTCGCACAAAGAGGTACAAGAGGCAGCAGACAAGGCAGCAGAGAAGTTTACAAGACTTGTGACAGACAGTATTATAGCATTTGGGAAAACAGTATAGAGGATAGTGCATATGGATAATAAAGAATTGATAAGATTGGCATTGGAGGCAAGGCAGATGGCATATGTGCCTTATTCAAATTACATGGTAGGTGCGGCGCTTTTGACAAGACAGGGCAAAGTTTACAAAGGCTGTAATATTGAAAATGCAGCTTATACGCCTACAAACTGTGCGGAGCGGACTGCCTTTTTTAAGGCGGTAAGTGAGGGAGAACGTGAATTTGATGCGATTGCGATTGTGGGTGGCTATGAGGGCAATCCGACAGATTATGCTTATCCTTGTGGTGTGTGTAGACAAGTAATGATAGAATTTTGCAATCCAGAGAAATTTCGGGTCATCACAGCAATTTCAGAGGAACAGTATTTAGAGCAGACGCTTGCAGAAATGCTTCCGCATGGTTTTGGACCTCAGAATTTGTAGGAGCGGCGAAAAGACAATGGAATTGATAGTATTACTTATCATATTGGTAGCGGTGTTTTTGTATGTCATGATTCGTGGTGCAATAGATGAAAAAAGACAAAAAAAGAACTATCGCAACCAATTAAAAGCGCTTTATGGTTGTTTTCCAAACAGAACATACAGTGCTGAGGAACTTGACAAAATATCACGGTATTATTGGCATATGCGGGAAAAAGAGACTGGTGGAAATGATATTGATGAGATTACATGGAATGATTTGGGAATGGACAGTATTTTTGCGCGCATGAATTTTACACAGTCTTCGTCGGGTGAAGAATTTCTCTATGCAATGTTGCGGCGTCCTGTTTTAGATGACAAAGATGGTACACAGGCGCGAATGGTGACACAGATTGATTATATGATGGAACATGAAAAGGAGCGTCTCGACACCATGATGTCCCTCAAGGAGTTAGGGCATACAGGCAAGTATGCGCTCTCTGATTATCTGGATTATCTTGGAGAATTGGGCGTGCGGAGCAATAAGGTGCATTATCTGTGTATTTTATTTCTTTTGATGTCGATAGCCGTTATTTTTGTGCGGACTTCTCTGGGTGTGCCAATGGTGATTGCGACGGCGTGTTTTAATATTGTTACGTATATGAAAGAGAAGGGGATTGCAGCGCCTTATGTGACAACGTTTGCTTATATTACGCGTATGCTGCACTGTGCAGATGAGATAGCAGGACACGTATTTGGTCCTGAGATGGAGGACTATACTGTTGGACTGAAAGCAAAGAGAAGCAGATTTAAGGATTTTGAGAAAAATTCAGGAATGGTTCTGAAAATGAATGCGTCTACTGGAAATATTGATGAATTGCTGTTTGATTATATTAAAATGCTGACGCATATTGACTTGATTCGCTTTAATAAAATGCTAAATATTGTTCATAAAAATAAAGATGCAATCATTGGACTTGCGGGAGATATCGGCTATATTGATACTGTGATTTCTATTGGATATTTTAGAGCTGCGTTGCCGTATTATTGCACACCGTTTTTGCAGACTGGGTGTGACAGTCGTTTTATTTTGAGTGAGGGATTTCACCCTTGCATTGAAAATCCTGTGGCAAATAGTTTTTCTCAAAATAGAGGAATGATCATTACAGGTTCCAATGCATCTGGAAAATCAACGTTTTTAAAAATGACAGCAATCAACGCGATTTTGGCACAGACAGTCTGTACCTGTACTGCAAAGATGTACAAGGGAAATTATTTCAGAATCTATTCTTCTATGTCTCTGCGCGATAATCTTGCAAATGGGGAGAGTTATTATATTGTGGAGATTAAAGCGTTGAAACGCATTATAGATGCCGCAGATGCAAAGGATACGGCACCTTTGTTATGTTTTGTAGATGAGGTGCTTCGCGGAACAAATACAGTGGAGCGTATTGCGGCGTCCACGCAGATTTTAAAAAGACTTTCGCAGAAAGGTATCTATTGTTTTGCAGCGACACACGACATTGAGTTGACGCATTTGCTGGAACAGTATTATGAGAACTATCATTTTGAGGAGGAAGTCAAACATGGTGATGTGCTGTTTTCATACAGGTTGCTTGAGGGACGAGCACAAACCAGAAATGCAATTAAACTGTTGGAAATTATTGGATTTTCCAAGGAAATTATTAGGAAAGCGGACGATATGGCAGGCGAGTTTTTAAGAAACGGTGAGTGGAGGACAATCTAAGGAGGAAGTATAGGCGATTAAAATAGTGGACAAATATGTTTAATATTATAGAATGTGTTTATAAAAGAGAGGAGATAATTTTATGAACACGCCAAATATCACAAATTATAAACTAAAGGATTTTGCTGAATTATTAGGAGTGTCTGTTAAAACTTTGCAACGCTGGGAC
>ERZ808041.149-NODE-149-length-77664-cov-12.975266_pt1 | contig 77664 bp, 75 predicted proteins | sample MGYA00380192_ERZ808041 | MGnify/ENA primary metagenome ERZ808041 (study PRJEB31490, sample SAMN06133412) | mouse gut metagenome | isolation source: Z1_1 | host: mice | place: China: Chengdu | collected 2015-05 ...
ATGCATATTTTTTTCAACCTCCTTTTTAGCTATCATAACGCATTTACAAGAAAATGGAAAGATTTTAAACAGGCTCTTATAGGAGGTGGTTCTATATGTCGGAAATTAACAGTTTCAGCGACTACGCAAGCAGATACAACACCAATATGGATTATTCCACGTTGTTTGGCGGCGGTGCTCCCTATATAGACAGCGGTATGGGCGGGGTCAACGTATCTGATTATGCCATGATTAAAAACGGCAGTTATGGAAAGCTGATGAAAGCGTACTATGCAAAGCAGGATGCAGATAAGCTGTCGCAGACAGGGGATTCCTCCAAGACGCTGACGTTAATGTGTTCCAGTGCGGATTTTCTGAAAAAGTCCGCAGAGGCGTTAGGCAATGCTTCACTTTATGAAAAAAAGAAATTCAAGAAAAAAGATGAGGAAACTGGGGAAGAAACTGAGATAGAAGATTATGACTGGGATGCCATTACAAAAGTGGTCAAATCATTTGTTGACGATTATAATGCCGTGGTGGAGCAGGCGGGAAATTCAGAAACGAAGAATGTGCTGCGCAATGCGGCGTGGATGACCAGCATAACGGAGAAGGCGGGTAATCTGCTCTCAAAAGCAGGCATTACTGTTGGCAAAGGCAATAAGCTGGAGTTTGATGAGGACGCCCTGAAGGGAAAGACAGCTTTAGGGAAAAGCGGTATTGAGTTTGATAATATCTCTACTTTAAAATCCCTTTTTACCGGATATGGTTCCTTTGGCAGCCAGATTTCGCAGAAAGCATCCGCTATTTCCAGTGCAGCGGCGAGGACAAAAGGCGTTGATAAGACCTATAACAAGAACGGTGCTTATTCCGACACAATCTCGAAGCTGTTCCAAAGCACGATTGATGAAAGGGTAGGCAGAAAAAACGAGGATAAGGATAAGGTAACGGATAAGTCCTATTGGGAACAGAAATTAAAGGAAGAAAAAGACAAGGACAAAAACAAGAATGATTGACTCTCATAGAGTGCGATGGGAACTGAAAAAGCATATTTTTCAGTTCCCCTATGTTTATTAGTACACCATGTAATAAGTAACTGCTTATATTGCGCCGGATAAATCTTCGAGAGTATATGAAAAAACGAAGGCGTACCGGAGTGCATTGAAAATCTTAGCGGTGCAAAGCCTTTATTAGTTCGGGTGGTAAAGTAATAAGGGGAAAAATATTTTAATAGAGCGGATTGATATGCCGGAAGAAAAATGAAATCAGGAGGATGTTAATTATGGCAATTGCAGGAGTGAACAATTATAACAGTGTTTATGAAAACACATATGCTTCATCAAGAAAGGAAGCAGCAAAGAAAGAGGAAACAAAGGAAACGGCGGCTTTGCAAAAAAGCACTGAAACGGCAAAGAAAAGCAGCAATGAGGAATATCTAAAAACTTTACAGAAGCAAGTACCATATATCAAATTGCAGACTGGATATGGGATTAATACAAATAATGATGGTAAAGTGAATGTTGTAGATGTCAACCCTAAACTTTTAGAGAAGATGCAGAATGATCCAAAGGCAGCAAAGGAGTACACACAGCGATTGAAGGATGTGGAATCATGTGCAAAGTTCTTTAATAATTTCTTTGATTCAAGAGGATTTGACGTAGTTTGTAGACATGATTATCTTGATGAAAACGGTAATTACACAAACTTTACTATTACAGTTAGAAAGGATGCATTGAACGAAAAACTCCGCAAAGAAGCACTGGAAAACGCCGAAAAGCGGATTGAAAAGTCAAGAGAGAAAGCCCGTGAAAATGCGGGGCAGCTTGCGGAGAAACTAGAAGAAAAGGCAGAAGAAGGCGAAAAGCCGGAAGAAAAGAAAGTAATCAAGGAAGACGGAACAGCAATTCTGAACAAAGCAGAGCAGCTCTTAGAAGAAAAAATGTCTGCTTCCAAAGATGGCACGATTTATCTGAATGACACAGATATGAAAACAATTATCGAAGTCGCCCAGGAAGAGGATGCGGGCAAAACCACTGTGAAAAATCAGCCACAGGTTGGTGCGAATCTGGATTTGAAGATATAAGATAAGGCGTGGGTATGGACTTAAAAGCATAACAGGAAAGGGATTTCAGATTATAAGTTCAAAGAAAAATAAATATTTTAGAAGGCGTACTGCGTTTCGCTATAAATAGTGCGATTGTAGTGTGCCTTTTAATATTTATGATGTAATGGAAGTATAAAAACTGTTAATTGATATAGGAATCCTTTAATGGTTTTGAGGTACAAACTGGAGAGTATTATGATAAAAGAATATAGGAATGTACGAAAGCGTACAAAGAAAAATATTGGCAGGCAGCCGCACATAAAGGTGTATCGTGATGGAGTAAAAACTTCTAAGCGATACACCTTTTTTAATGTCGAATTTTGAGTGTTTTTCAATTTTATTGCGGTTATGTTTTTGATGATTTTCAGAAAAAATTTGAAAGTTGGTATCTCGTTATTCGGCAGGAATTTGAAAACAACTTACTGCTTCATGGCGGGCTGTTTTGAAAGCATGGCTTTCTGTGTATCCCACACCTGTTTCATCAGTTTTTTCACATCCTCAACATCGGCTTTATATACATTGCCCGTAGCGTTCATGCGCTTTGCTATCTGGTTCAGATTGCCGCTGATTTTTCCGAGCGTGTAGTTGTAATCACGCAGGTCGGAATAGTCAATGTCATAGACAAAACCATATAAAATCTGGCGGCGCAGGAAAGCAGATTTGCTTTTCATGCCGGAGGCTTTTACTTTCTGCTCCAGTATGTACTGCTCATCATCGCTTAGATATATTTTCAGTTCGTTTTTGCGTTCTCTGTTTGCCATTTTTTATGTCCTTTCTGCAATGGGATTATGAAAGAATTTTACACTATCTTCTGTCCCGTTAAGGGGGATATTCGTGTAAAAAAATGAGTGAAAAAAATTAGAAATTCCGACAGGACATTTCGTGGTTTTTGAGCGCAGAGGGGGCTAGGGGGAAATTTCCCCCTACAAGCAATTTTTTCAAGTTTCCGATTTTGGGAAAATTGGAAAAATTTAGCCTGTGAGGGAACACAGGCAGTGCTTGCTATTCGTTATACCGACTTTTTTTAGCAGCACTGATAAATACGGGATTTGTTCAGAAAAAAGTCGGTATAACTTTCACCGTTTTTGAAAAAATAACCAAACTTTTTTGAGGAATGTAGCCATAGAGGGAATATTACTTTTTTTATAATAACCACAAGGAATTAAACAGAGGGAGGAGGTGAAACATGAAGGACAATACATTCCAGCGGCGGCGTGAGATTGAGTATATGCTGCTGTCGGGAAAAAAGCTGACTACAACGGAATTGATGAAGATATACCATGTCGGCAGGAAAGCAATCCGCAGGGATTTTGACATCATCGGCGAAGAACTGCCCGTGGTTACACGGCAAGGATATGACGGTGGTTATTACCTTGCGGGCGGTGTGTCGCAGCACCAGAACTCTCTCACGCAGGAACAGTTGGAATGTTTGGAAAAAGTTGCTGTGACCTGTGGTTCAGATGACAGGAAAATTGTTTTGTCAATCATACATGAATTTGGACCGTACTGCGGAAGTTTTACATAGAAAATGACGGGGAGGTGTGGCATGGACACTGCACACCGGAGAATGGAAATCATCAGCATTTTAGCCGCCAAAAGACACATGACAATGGGGGAGCTTGCATGGGAACTGGAGGTTTCAAGGCGCACGATAATGAATGATGTTATCGCACTCTCGTTTGATTACCCAATCTACACAAAGCCGGGTGAGGGCGGCGGGGTTTTCATCACAGAAAATTACAAACCTTATGCTAACACCCTCACGCTGACGGAACAGAAAACCTTATGCGGCTTATATGATAAAGCAGAGGGGAAAGAGAAAGAAATTCTTTTCCGTATCATTCGCAAATATGGTGCGGACAAGCTGAAAATTTAAGGCGGCATTTGAACGCCGACACTAAAAACTGAATACATAATCCAACATATATTTCTGCAATCTTTCCCGATTGTTTGCAGAAAGTTTTACGGGATTTTTGTTAATACGGAGTGCAGGCTGCACTCAATATTAACCATAGCAATTTGCTATTGCACAGCGCAAGGGCAGTCACAGACTTATGGGAAAAGTCTGGGCTGTCCTTTTTGTGCGTTTAAGGAGGTATTTATGGCAAAGAGATATTACTGGTTGAAACTGAAAGCGGACTGGTTTTCAGATAAGCGCATCAAGAAGTTACGCTCCATAGCGGGCGGCGATACGCACACAATTATCTACCTGAAAATGATGCTGCTTTCGTTAAAGGACGAGGGGAAACTTTACTTTGAGGGCGTGGAGGACAACTTCGCTTCGGAAATTGCCCTTGCGCTTGATGAGGATGCAGAGAATGTGAAGCTGACACTTGCATTTTTACAGCGGCATGGGCTGATCGAAATCGGCGATGATGATGAGTACCAGCTAACGGAAGTGCCAACAATCATCGGCTCGGAAACAGCGTCAACCATACGTTCAAGGGAATGCAGGGAACGGAAAAAACGACTTGCGCTTGGACAGGAAGTGTTGCAATGCAACACAAATGAAACGGACTGCAACAATATGAAACAGGTTTGCCGCGTAGAGAGAGAATTAGAGATAGAGAGAGATAAAGAGATAGAGAAAGAGGGAGAGGGAGAGAAAGACACGCCCGCCCCCGCCGCTTATGGGAGATTCCATAATGTTTTCCTCTCTGATGCGGAACTTGATGCTTTGAAAACAGAACTGTCCGGCAAATGGGAATATTATATTGACCGTTTATCTGTACATATTGCTTCAAGCGGAAAGAAATATAACAGCCATGCCGCCACGATTTACAAATGGGCGCAGGAGGACGCTGAAAAGGCAGCAATCACAGGAAATGCACTGAAAAAGGGAATACCCGATTATTCATACAGTGAGGAGGACAGCTTATGAACGGTTTGACAGACATGATTTTACAGATGATGGATACCACGCCGGACACGGAGGATTACACGGGTGAGGACGGTTTATTGCACTGTGGGAAATGCCACAAGCCTAAAGAAGCCTATTTTCCTAATGGCAAGGCTTTATTTGGTCGTGACCGACACCCGTCTGAATGTGACTGCCGCAGGGCAGAACGTGAAAAGCGTGAGAAAAAAGATGCGGATGAAAAACACAGTGCCGAAGTGGAGCGTCTGAAACGGGAAGGCTTTTCCAATCCGGCGATGCGGAACTGGACTTTTGAAAACGACAATGGGAAATGCCCACAGATGGAAAAAGCGTACTCTTATGTGGAGCTATGGGAGCAGATGAAAGCGGAGAACCACGGGCTGGTCTTGTGGGGGAATGTCGGATCGGGGAAAAGTTATTTTGCAGGCTGTATCGCAAATGCCCTCATGGAGAGGGAAATACCTGTCTGCATGACGAACTTTGCAACGATACTCAACAACCTTTTTTATGGTTCGGAAAACAGGAATGAGTACATTGTAAGGCTCTGCTCCTATCCCCTGCTCATTCTTGATGATTTCGGCATGGAGAGGGGTACGGAATACGGACTGGAACAGGTATACAACGTGATTGACAGCAGGTATATCAGCAAAAAGCCACTGATTGCAACGACAAATCTCACGCCGGAGCAGCTAAAGAACCCGGAGGACGTTCCCCACGCACGCATTTATGGCAGGCTGCTTGAAATGTGTACACCTGTCCGTTTTATGGGAGATGATTTCCGCAAGGCAGCGGCGCATCAGAAAAAGGAACGCCTTAAAGAACTGATGACGGAGAATAAGACGGTGCAGGCTGAGGGGGCAGATTTATGATTATGGACAGGGAAATGAAAACAGACAAAAAAGGGGCAAAGGTGCAGACAAGATTTGTTGTGACGAGGGAATTTGGCGGTACACAGACCATGCAGGAAGCCTTTGAACATCTTATAGAGAAACAGACGGAGGAATACATTTCAAGGAATGCGGCGCATTTTTTGAATAAGATGCAGGCAGGTTCTTGAAAAATCTGTTGAAATTAAAACGGGGGCATGGTAATATAATGGTATCGTGTCCCTGTTCATAAAGGAGAGAACCTATGAACAGGAAAAACAATTCTAAGATTACCAGTCCATTACTTACTGCCCTCTATTGCCGATTATCTCTTGAAGATGGCAAAGATAATGAGAGCATGAGCATCAGCAATCAAAAATTACTGTTGAAAGATTATGCAGAAAAGAACGGTATGTTCAACTGCGAGTTTTATGTGGATGACGGCTTCACAGGGCGGAACTTCAACCGTCCGGCATTCCAGCGCATGATAAGCGATATTGAAGCAGGAAAGATAGGCTGCGTGATTACCAAAGACCTTTCAAGGCTTGGGCGCAACTATATTGAGTCCGGCAGCTACATGGAAGTATTTTTCCCGAAACACAATGTTCGCTACATAGCCATTACGGACAATTACGACAGTGTGAACAAGCAGGAAATGGACATAGCGCCGTTTAAAAATATCCTGAATGATATGTACAGCCGGGATATTTCTAAAAAAGTGCTTGCAGGGCGCATGACACGTTCAAGGCAGGGGAAATTCTGCGGAGGACAGCCGCCTTTGGGGCTGATGCGTGACCCTGATGACAATGGACACCTTATTATTGATCCGGAAACAGCACCTACTATCAGAAGGATATTTGACCTTGCACTTGACGGGATGGGAAACATGAAAATCTGCAAGACGCTGATGGACGAAAAGATACCGATTACGAGGACAAAGCAGACAACGGAGTGTGACGTGAATTATTATGCATGGAGCGGCTCACGCATATCCACTATCTTACGCAATCCCTTTTACAAAGGCGCACATGTTGTCTGCAAGACACACCAGAAGGGCATACGCTCCAATACCTACAACATCATTCCGAGGGAACAGAGGGAAGTCATAGAGGACTGCCACGAAGCCATTATCCCTAAAGCAGAGTGGGAAAAGGTTCAGCAGCTCATAGACCGCAGACCACCGATAATGAAAGGGAATAGCTGTCCGTATTACAATATTTTTCATGGCATTGTCTATTGTGCCACTTGTGGGAAGTCCATGCAGGTACGGTATGAAAAAGTGGGCAGGACAAACAAAGACCGTCGGACGGGGAAAGAACGTGAGCCGATAGACAAGGCATACTATATCTGCCAGACCTATAACCGATTGGGGAAAGATGCCTGCACAAGCCACAAAATCGAAGCAAGGGATTTATATAACCTTGTGCTTGCCGACATACAGGAAGTTGCGGCTATGGCGTTAAAGGACAGAGAAGCGTTTTACGGGCGTTTAAGCCGGAGAATGGAAAAACAGTACCTTGCCGACACTGACAGCCTTAAAAGGGAATATGAGAGCCTTGCAGGGCGCAATCAGGAGATAGATGATACTTTTGTCAGCCTTTATGCGGACAAGGCAAAGGGGATACTTACGGAAAAGCGTTTCCTGAAGCTGACGGACGCAATGGAGAGGGAGCAGGAAAGCAACCAGAACCGAATGCAGGAGATAGCGGCGTTTATCAGTGAGGAGGAACATTCAGAGGGCGATGTGCGGACGTTTATGGAGGAAATAAAAAGGTATGCCGCCATTACGGAACTTGATGAAACAGTGTTAAACAGATTGATTAATCGCATACTGATAGGTAAGCCGGAGAAGATTGACGGGGTAAGGACACAGGAAGTACGGATTGTTTATAATTTTGTCGGGGAACTGTAAGGCGGAAATGTTGAAATATAACTGAAAATAATAGCTAAGAGCAGAGATTTGAATTTCTATGCTCTTTTTATAAAAACAAATTGATCTTATAGTTTGTGAATGTTGTATTGGTATGTTATTCAAAAAAATAATATTTTGAAAAATTTAAATAAAATTATGCAATATGCACAAAAAATAGGTGTAAAATTCATATACCATTTTAATTTAATTTGTGGTAAAATTTTATAGTTAATGGTTATATAACAAATTGTATACACTTATAATATTAAAGATACATGGGGGGAAATATGTGCAAAATTGGAGTACTTCATTTATCAGATTTGCATTTAACTAGTAATCAAGATGACTTAGATAGTAAGGATCTGAGAAAAATACAAAATCATCTGATTGAAGCTATCAATGATATTAAAAAAAATAGTAGAATTGATGTGGTAGCAGTAACAGGTGATATTATAAATAAAGGAAAAGTAAATGAGTATAGTTTTGTTGAGGGATTTTTTAGAGATTTATCAGAAAAAACAAGATTATCATTAGATAAATTTATTTTTGCGGCTGGGAATCATGATGTTCAAAGGGAAGATTTTCTTCAGCAAGTTAATATTGATAAAATTAATGGATATACATCTTTTAAAAATCATTTTTTAGGCAGATTTAATTATTTTTGTGATTTTTATAAAAAGTTGACAGAAGATAAAGGCTATATTTCGCAGGAAAGTTATGGAATTAAGGATTTTGAAATAAATAAACAAATTATACGTTTTATTGTGCTCAATTCGTCTCTTTGTTCATGCAGTAATCAAGATTTTATGAAATTAATGCTTTCTAAATATCAACTTGAAAATATAGAAGAACAAATAAGAAACTCGGATAATACTCCAATTTTAACTATTGCGTTGATGCATCACCCAATTCAATGGTTAGAATGTGGTGAGCAGGAATTGTTATTAGAATATTTTGAGGATGAGTTTAAGGTAAATATTCTTTTGCATGGACATACGCATGAAGGTAGAGTCTATGGAAGCATGGATTTAGATAGAACATTAATAAATTTTGTTACAGGAATAGGGTATGACAGTAATGGAGAAGGGAAATATAAAAAATTAAAATATCGTATTGCTTATTATCAGTTTGATACGGACAAAAATGTGATAGATGGAAAATTACTTGTAACAAATGATAGGTATAAATTTATTCCTGATCTGAGCAAGTATAGAAAAATAAATGTAGATGGATATTTTTCTTTAAGCTATCCGTTGAATAATATTAATAAATTAAATTTATATAATCGATATATCAATCCGTATGAGTCGAAAAATGTCCAAATCAATAAAGATTTAATAGAAAAAGTCCATAACTTGGAGAAAATGATTTACGGTGGAAAAAAATACATAATTAATCGAGCTAGAATAAGGTTTAATACTAAAGCGAGAAAATATGAGTTAAAGTTTGAAAAAAAGTATGAAATATTAGAGGATGAATCTTTTTGGTATTCAGGGCAATTTTACGGGAATAAATATAAAGATAATCCTAAAAAGTCAAAGGAGTTTTATGACAAAAATAATATAAAATGGGAGGATTTAAATTTTAAGGCATTTGTTCGTGTGTTAAATGCAAAGAATGAAATTATACAAAACAGAGTGGCTGTTGTAGTAGAATGTGTAGCAGAAAGCTCAAATTATAAGACGTATAATATAAAATATATAAATAAAAAAATAAATACTAATCTGAATGTGCGTAAAGGTAATTTTATAGAGTTGGAATACAGCTATGAAATACCAGTACATTATTGGGGGTCTTATTTGAATAGAACAATAAGTTACTTTGAGGAACAAGGTAGCATTATTGTCAGTTGCGATGATGAAGAAAAATTGGATAGCCAAGATTTCGTTTTAGCAAAATCAGACAAAATTCAAATTTCTAATAATGATGATTTTATTGTGCAAAGGGATGGAAGTTACCTTATCAATTTGCCAAGAGAATGTGGAAAATATACTTTGTATTGGGATGCCAAAAAGATTTTTGGTTTAGAAGAAGACAATACAATTCCATCAAGAGATGAATGTCAAATAACCAATACATAGTTTTATTTTGGAATTAATTATTAAGTATTCTAAAAAGATTAGTATTCTAATATAAATGAACTAGGATTTTGCTGAAAAGGAGTATGTATGTTAATGGAAGATTTAGAAAAGGAGCGTGTATTTGTTTCTTTTGGTGGTGCTTGCCCTTATAGGTGTAGGCATTGTTATACATTTTGTGATAATTATCAATACGATCCAATTTTAACAGTTGCTGATTTAGTAAATAGTTTACAAAGTAAAAAATTTAGTTTGGTATATATTTCGGGACATAAAGAGAATTTTGTGAATCCTGATGATGGTTTAGAACTTTGTGAAGAAGTGTTTTCACGTTATTCCGTCGATATATTATTAACTACTAGAAATACATTTAATGAGGCACAATTGGAAAGACTAAATAAGTTAAATGAAAGAATGAAGGTTGCAAATAAAGATTTATATGTTTGTGTTTCTGTTCCGGCATTAAAATCTTATAAGAAAATAGAAAGTAGTTCTCTTATACCGTCACCAGATGAGAGAATTGATTTTGTTAAACAAATATATGAAAGAAACATATATACTATTTTGACTTTAAGACCTTTATTTCCTAATTCATTTATTCCAATAAGTGAACCATTAGAGATACTTCAAAGATGCAAAGCACATGTGTCCGCTGTAATATCTAGTGGTATAGTAGTGGATGATACAATATTAAGAAATTTGGAAACTTTTCCAAAAGATATTACATATAATGAAGGGAAATTAATGAAATGTTTGGAACAAGATATAAATGTTAGATATGTTAATGTTGAACGAGAGTATTCTGAAATAGAGAAATTTTGCAAAAACCATAACATTTATTTAAATGAACATAGCATTCCGGTTATTCAATATCTAAAAAAGACAAAAAACAAATAAAGGTATAGGAAATGGTTAGTTCAAAGTATTATAAGATTATGATGAATAATAATAATGGTAGGGGATAGAATAATTTAGAGGAATAATTATTTATGCCATGGCACATGTAGTGATAGAAAGAGATTAGATTACAAGTATATGCCTCTGGTTAATGACACTTGTTATAGAGATGGTAATACCACTACAAGGCAAATTAAGAACATTGAATAAACCACTGATGAACTCATATGTTTTTGAAAACGAAAAACATGATAGGTAGGCTTGAGAAGTTAACAAGGTAAGGATACTGGAAGTACACATTTGCAGAAGAACTGTAAGACGGTGAATAATTAAACTATATGACAGAAAACATCAACTAAGAGCAGAGATTGAGTGTCCCTGTTCTTTTTTTGTAAAAAAAATTAAACTCATCACTTGACAATGTTGCATAGAACTGATGTCGCAGGACGAGATTGCGGTCATGGATGGTGGGAAATGTATCATGCAGCTTAGAGGTGTCAGACCATTCTTCTCGGATAAATTCGATATAACGAAGCATGGCAGATACAGGGAGCTGTCCGATTATGACCAGAAAAACACCTTTGACATTGAGGACTATGTGAAGCACCTGCAGCACATGAAAGTTACTCCGAATACAGAGGTGGATGAAGCGTTTGACTGCGGGGAAGTCAGCGGGCAGGAGGATATTTCCCCGGAAAAAACTGAATAGCGGCTTCTGGACACGATGTCCAGAGGTGCAGGAATGACAACTGAATATGGAACTGTAAACCTATCACATGGCTTTTGGGCGGAAAGACCAGAAGTCAGGAAACGGAGTTTTGAATGTATTTGGGAAACAAAATAAATCAAGACACCCGGCACAGCCAATCGCCAAACTGAATGTACCGGATGCCCGCAGGGTTCTCCCAAAGGATTTCCCTGCCCTTATTTTACCACAAAGGGCAGGGGATTTACATATCAAAGCTCTTTCTTTATCAAAAAATCAAATTTAAGGAAAGAAAGAGGTAAAAATTATGAGTTTCTTTACAACAGCAGTAACAGGATTAAAGACAGTAGTGATAGCAATCGGTGCAGGCGTGGCAGTATGGGGAGTGATCAATCTGCTTGAGGGATATGGAAATGATAATCCGGGCGCAAATGCACAGGTGTCATAAAGTAACACACTAAAAATGCAGACAGCCATACCTCTATTCCGTATAAAATGGCGTATGTGGCATTTCAAATATGTGGTTTAGAAGCATTGTAGGAACTGAAAACAATATTCCACGATTTGAAAGGATAGAGGTAATTGAGCATGGAAAAAACAGTATATATCACAGAGGAAGAACGGGAAAAGTGCCGTAAAGTGATTGATGCGTTTGCGGAGTTGTACGAAATAGAGGACGAAGATATTTTACTGGTTGATGTCGGAAGGTATGGTTTTGTCAAATTGCAGTGCTATACACAGTCATATGGCTTTGAAGAACTTGATACTTATACAGACAGTCACAGCTTATTTGAAGGGCTTTGGGAGGAATGGCTTAGTCTAAATGTGTTTTTGCTTGCAAGGGAAATGCAGTTAGCTGATGTTCTTTATGATGATTTATTCAATAATCTGCCAAAGGAAAAACAGTCGGAACTTATCGGGAGAAAAGACTATTTTGCAAAAAAGGCGGGTATCACTCTGTAAAATGGATTTTGCAGAAAGAAAATGCTCTATGTAGAGGGCAAAAAAGTTTAGAATGGCTCTGTATATGATAAATATGCAGGGCTTTTCTTAATCAGCAGAATACCTGTTTTGAATAAAAAGATAGAATGAATGAGATGGATTCCGCAGGCGTAGGCATTGTGGAAATGTCGTATAACTGGCTGTTTATGGAGTTGTGGGTAACTGTGTTTGCAGGATGTGGGAAAGCTGTACTTTGCTTTTCCATATGCTGTGAACACAGTTATCCATGACTCCATAGCCAGTTATGCACATTTCCATGATGCGGGCAGTTAAATGTTTATGTCCTGCAGAATGCAAGGTTAATCGTTTTTTTCTATATTTCTATATTTACTAGGCGAATACCCTGTTTTCTCTTTGAAACATTTCCCAAAATGGCTTATTTGATGAAAACCAACGCAGGCAGCAATATCACTAACGGGCTGATCTGTTTTTTTAAGTAGTTCTGCCGCCTTTGACAGCCGATATTCCATGAGATATTTATAGGGTGTTGTCTGTAAACTCAAATTAAAGCACCTTAAACACTCCGATTTACTCACGCTTGCGCTTCCCGCTATATCTGCCAGTGTCAAATCTTCCGGGTAATGCTGTTCAATGTGGCGTAAAAATTTCTGCATACGCATACTGACGGTATTTTCCTGCTGTTTTGGTGGCAACAGAATATTTTTTCTCATAATGAGCCAAAGGGCAGTCAAAAGCACTAATACCTCATAAACATAAAATTCTGTTTTATTCTTTTCTAATTCTGAAAGCCTGCACAAAAGCGACAATGCCTTTTCCTGCCATTCTTCCCCTCTTGTAAAATGGAAAAGAGAAAACTGCTCATTTTCAATAATATCATCAACAAACAGTTTCGCCGGGCTATGGAAAGAAAATTCAAGGAACTGCGCCGGAAAAATAAAGCTGTTATAATGACATTCTCCCGTGCGCTGTACAAAATGCACCACATTTTTGTTGATAAAAATACCCTCTCCTGCCTGCATGGAAACAGTATCATCAAGCGTTTTTACTTCAACAGCCCCGCTTAAAACATAAATAAACTGTAAATCCTCATGCCAGTGCATGACTTGAAAGCCGGGATTGCGGGGATAGCTCCTGTCGTTAATCACGTCAAGGACAAGATAAGGAAAATCTGTATCAACATACAGATTTATAGAGTTGAGATAGTTTTCTTTTTCAGTTTTCATGTATATACGCCCTTTCGTTTGGAGATATATTGATAATTTTTGACGTTTTTCTAATATTATTTATCTTTTTTTCGTGATAAAATTATAGTGCAATGATTAAAAAGGTGTCAAGCCGCTTTTTACAGACGGGAGGTGCAGGATTGTATTTCAGATATAGCAGCAAGGAAACCGACTATTTGAAAAGCAAAGATAAAGCTTTAGCAGAAGTCATTGATACAGTCGGTCATATTGAACGTGAGATTGACACTGATTTATTTTCCTCTGTCATACATCATATCATAGGACAACAGATTTCTACCAAAGCGCAGGCTACCATATGGTTGCGAATGAGTGACTGCTTCGGGGACGTAAACGCCGAAAATATTTTAGCTGCCGGTATTTCAAAATTACAGTCTTTCGGCATGACTTTCCGTAAGGCAGAATATATTACTGACTTTGCAGCTAAAGTGCAGAACGGAGAATTTGACTTGCAGGGCGTTTCAAAACTGTCTGATGAAGAAGCCATAAAAGAACTCTCTGCCCTAAAGGGAATTGGTGTGTGGACGGCTGAAATGATTTTGCTGTTCTGCCTGCAAAGACCCGATATTTTCAGCTTTGACGATTTGGCAATACAACGTGGGCTTCGCATGGTTTACCACCATAGAAAGATAGACCGTAAATTATTTGAAAAGTACCGCAGGCGGTTCAGCCCATATTGCAGCGTTGCAAGCCTGTACTTTTGGGCGGTTGCAGGCGGCGCAATACCGGGCATGAAAGATTATGCACCTAAAACAAAAACGCCGAAAAAAAGTACGACAACTAAAAAATATAAGGAGAAAATAAAATGATAGGCATTGGAAGCGACCACGGCGGTTTTAGCTTAAAGCAGACCGTTATTCAGCACTTGAAAGAAAAGGGATATGAGGTAAAAGACTACGGGTGCTATTCCGAAGAAAGCTGCGATTATCCCATTTACGCAAAAGCAGTAGCACAGGGAATTAAAAACGGCGAGATAACCGGGGGAATTTTAATCTGCGGCACAGGGATCGGAATTTCCATAGCTGCAAACAAGATACCCGGTATCCGTGCAGCGTCATGTACGGACACATTCAGCGCAAGGGCGGCGAAAGAACATAACCACGCTAATATTTTGGCATTAGGGGAACGGGTAATTGGAAAAGGACTTGCATTAGATATTGTTGACACGTTTCTCGAAGCGGAATTTTCAAATGACGGGCGGCATATCCGCAGAATTGAAATGATAGAAAACGAAAGCTGATATGTGCCGAAAGGAATAAAGAAAAATGAACAGACAGGAACAGATAAAAGCAATAACAGAAAGAAATAAACAGTATGACGGCAAATTTTATTACGGAGTAAAGACCACAAAGATTGTCTGCAATCCGGGCTGCCCCGCCAAACTGCCGTTAGAAAAGAACATTGTACTGTTTGGCACACTGGAAGAAGCAATACAGGGCGGTTTTCGCCCCTGCAAAATATGTATGAGAAATAAGGAGGTAACACAAAATGGCAAACGTAATTGTATTATTTGAGGTAACTGTCAAAGAGGGCAGAATGGACGACTATCTGAATATGGCTGCTTCCTTGAAAGAGGCATTAGCAAAGGCAGACGGCTTTATCGGTTCAGAACGCTTTGAAAGCCTTTCCGCAAAAGGGAAACTGCTTAGTAAATCCGAGTGGAAAGACGAGGAAAGCGTTACAAAATGGCGCAATATGGAAAAACACCGTATCTGCCAAAAAGCGGGCAGGGAACAGGACTTCATTGATTACAAGATCACGGTAGTCACTCCCCTGCGCTGCTATACCATGACTATGAGGGACGAAGCCCCGGCTGACGCTAACAGATATTTCAACATATAACGAAAGGGAAAAAATGCAATATACAACTCATTATAATTCGCCTATTGGCGGTATTCTTCTTGCTGCTGATGAAACAGGGCTGACCGGGCTATGGTTTGACGGCGAAAAGTATTATGCAGACCACCTTGACCCGGAACATGAAGAAAAAGACACACCTGTTTTGGAACAGACAAAAAAATGGCTGACAATTTATTTTTCGGGCAGAGAGCCGGATTTTTTACCGCCTATCCATATGATCGGCACTCCTTTTCAGCTTTCTGTTTGGAAAATCCTGCAAAAGATACCCTACGGAAAGACCGTCACTTATGGGGAAATTGCCAAAGAAATCGCCGCACAGAAAGGACTTCCCCGAATGTCGGCACAGGCAGTAGGCGGCGCAGTAGGACATAATGAATTATCTGTTATTGTTCCCTGCCACAGAGTAGTCGGGACAAACGGAAGTCTGACGGGATATGCCGGGGGAATTGACAAAAAAGTAAAACTGCTGACTTTAGAAAATGCAGATATGCAGCACTTATTTATTCCAACGAAAGGAACAGCATTATGATACCAAAAAACTTAGAAGCACTTAACCGTTCATTTGCGGTACAAGCCCCAAATTTTGACAGTAAATCTGTCAACTTCACAAAAAAAGAATATCTTGATTACACAGTAAATGCCGCCAGTCCTGCCGGGACGGATATTGTACTGGAAGTAGCTGCCGGAACCTGCGCCTGCGGGCGGGCGTTTGCGCCTATGGTTCGCACAGTTGTATGTCTGGACGCAACAGCTCCCATGCTCCAAGTCGGAAAACAGGACGCAGCCAAAAATCATTTAGACAACATGGTTTTTGTCAAAGGGTATGCGGAGGAATTACCGTTTTTGGATAACAGCTTTGACATTGTTTTATCCCGCCTTGCCTTTCATCATTTTACAGATACAGACAGCGTTTTCCGTGAAATGGTGCGGGTACTGAAACCGGGCGGGAAACTGATAATGATTGATATGGAAGCGGCGGACGAGCCGCTTCGGAAAACAGAAGATGAAATCGAAACCCTGCGTGACCCGTCCCATGTAAAAAACCTAAGCAGGGAAGAAATGTTGAAGATGTATTCAGACAATCATCTGACGGTAGAAAAATGTGAAATGACAAAAATGCCATTACGTTTAGAGGATTGGCTTGAACTGACAAAAACCGCTGAACCTGTCAAAAGCAACATCATAGAAAGAATGAAAGCAGATATAAATGGTGGGGAAAAAACAGGCTTTGATCTTTATGAAACAGATAACGGTATCTGCTTTAATCATAGGTGGATATTGATTTTAGGGAAAAAGAATTCCCTTAGCTGATTATAGAATTGAAAGTGGTTGGAATTTGAAGGTTAAGCACTGGGAAATGACCGTTGTATAATTTCATTTCTTAGTGCTTTTTATTTTTGTAAACACAATAGAAATTGGAGCAAGAAGAAAATGGAAACATGGTAAAAAGTAGAACAAAAATATATAAGTGCATAACTATTAGAATTTATATTAAGAAAGATTTGTTATACATATTGAGATGAATTGCAATGAAGCTAAAAGCTATTATGTAGTTTACCTTTTCCAATATAAAATTCGTTTGGTTTTTAATGTAAAGGGGGTTAGGGGGATATTCCCCTTATGAGCAATTTTTACAGATTTCCATTCATGGAAAATCTGTAAAAAAACTGCCTGTGGACGTCCATAGGCAGTGCTTGCTATTCTGCCCTGTGTCATGACACAGGCAGTGCTTGCTATTACGCCCTGCGTATATACGCAGGCAGTGCTTGCTGTTTCCAAAAAGAACAGTAAGCAGGTTTTAGCCCATATGGGTAAACCTCTCAAAAACATATCGAATTGCCATTTGTTTTTTGTTAAAAATTTTTGAAAATATTTTTTTAAATAGGAAAGGTTTTTGCCTATTTAACTTATACAATAATACTGGGGCTGACAGAAAGGAGGGGACAGAATGACCGCCGCAGACCGCAGAATGGAGATTATCAGTATTCTTGTAGTCAGCGGTCATGTTACATCAAGGGAACTGGCGCAGGAATTTGGCGTTACAAGGCGCACAATATTACATGATGTTGCAGCCCTCTCATACGGCTACCCTGTCTATACAAAACCGGGGGAAGGCGGAGGGATTTTCATTATGGACAGCTATAAGCCGTACTGCAACACCCTCACCTTGTCTGAGCAGGAAAAGCTCATGGAAATGTATACCAAAGCGGAGGGCGGGGACAAAGAAATCCTGAAGCGTGTCCTTCGGAAATACGGAGCGGACAAGCTGGAACTTTGACCGGAAGATTCCATGCAGGAGGAACAATTTCATACAGAACAATCCTGATTTTTTCTGAAATATATTTCCCGATTACATACAGAAAACATCATAAGGGATTATAAAAATCATTAACACAGCGTAAGGGCAGATGCAGACCGCAGGGAATCGGTCGGCACTGTCCTTTTTGTGCGTTTAAGGAGGCATTTATGGCAAAAAGATATTACTGGCTGAAACTGAAAGCGGACTGGTTTTCAGACAAGCGAATCAAGAAGTTACGCTCTATAGCGGGCGGCGATACGCATACGATTATCTATCTGAAAATGATGCTGCTTTCGCTCAAGGACGAGGGGAAACTTTACTTTGAGGGCGTGGAGGACAACTTTGCTTCGGAAATTGCCCTTGCGCTTGACGAGGATGCAGAGAATGTGAAGCTGACACTTGCATTTTTACAGCGGCATGGGCTGATAGAGATTGGCGATGATGACGAGTACCAGCTCACAGAAGTGCCGACAATCATCGGCTCGGAAACAGCTTCGGCTATGCGTGTGAGGGAGCACAGGGAACGGAAAAAACAGTCTGACACAGAGGGCAGGCTGTTACAATGTAACACGAATGAAACAGGCTGTAACAATCTGAAACAGATTTGTAGCGTAGAGAGAGAGAAAGAGATAGAGAGAGATAAAGAGTTAGAGAAAGAGGGAGAGGGAGAGAACGGAACGCCCGCCCCCGCCGCTTATGGGAAATTTAATAATGTTTTTCTTTCTGATGCGGAGATTAACGGTCTGAAATCGGAACTGCCCGACAAGTGGGAATATTACATTGACCGTCTGTCTTTACATATCGCTTCAAGCGGGAAACAGTACAATAACCATGCTGCCACGATTTACAAATGGGCACAGGAGGACGCTGACAAAACAGCGCCAAAGAAGGGGATACCCGATTATTCATACAGTGAGGAGGACAGCTTATGAACGGTTTAACTGATACGATACTGAATATGATGGACACCACGCAGGAGCCAGAGGATTACATAGGGGAGGACGGTTTACTACACTGCGGGAAATGCCATAAACCGAAAGAAGCCTATTTCCCACAAGGCAAAGCATTGTTCGGACGTGACCGTCACCCGTCTGAATGTGACTGCCGCAGGGCAGAGCGTGAAAGGCTGGAAAAAAGGGATGCGGACGAAAAGCACAATGCCGAAGTGGAGCGTCTGAAACGGGAAGGATTTTCCAATCCTGCCATGCGTCACTGGACTTTTGAAAATGACAACGGGAAATGCCCGCAGATAGGGAAAGCGTACTCTTATGTGGAGAAGTGGGAAACGGTACGGACTGAAAACCTCGGTTACTTACTGTGGGGGAATGTCGGATCGGGGAAAAGCTATTTTGCAGGCTGTATTGCCAATGCCCTCATGGAGAAGGAGATACCCGTCTGCATGACGAACTTTGCAACGATTTTGAACAACCTTTTCTACGGCTCGGAAAACAGGAATGAATACATCGTAAGGCTCTGCTCCTATCCCCTGCTTATCCTTGATGATTTCGGCATGGAGAGGGGGACAGAATATGGACTTGAGCAGGTCTACAACGTGATAGACAGCCGGTATATCAGCAAAAAACCGTTAATCGCAACAACGAACCTTACGCCGGAGCAGCTTAGGAATCCAGAGGACGTGCCACACGCACGCATTTATGGCAGGCTGCTTGAAATGTGTGTGCCTGTCCGCTTTACGGGCGGCGATTTCCGCAAAATAACGGCACAGCAGAAAATGGAACGCCTAAAAAAGCTGATGGAATGAAAGGAGAGCCTATGGAGAAAGAGAAAAACAGCCGAAATGCTGTACGCCGCCCTGACTGTGTGACGGAAACACGCATGGGGAACACCATTCTTGTCGTGTCCGGCTTTTTCAAGGAAGATGCCGTTTCCACTGCCGCTGACAAGATGATGCGTGTGCTTGAAGCGGAAAGCATGGCGGGCAACAGACCGGAATATACAGCATAATGCGATATGCCCTACAATAAAATTTATCAAAATTAATGCTTATAAAGTAGCAAAAAGAACTGTACATACAGTTTCAGATATGTTATGATAGCCATACGGAATAGTGGGTTTGGCTGTCGGAAATGGAGAGAACTATGGCAAGACAGACAGCGCAGAACCTTATCACTGCCCTGTATCCGAGATTATCACACGAAGATGAGCTGCAAGGGGAGTCAAACTCCATAAGCAACCAGAAACGTATCCTTGAAAGCTATGCAAAGCAGAACGGTTTCGCCAATATCCGCTGGTATACGGATGACGGGTATTCGGGCGCAAACTTCCAAAGACCGGGCTTTCAAGCCATGCTTGCCGACATTGAGGCGGGCATTGTCGGTACGGTAATCGTAAAGGATATGTCAAGGTTAGGGCGGAATTATTTACAGGTGGGAATGTATACGGACATGATATTCCCGCAGAACGGTGTCCGCTTCATCGCTATCAATGACGGGGTGGACAGCGCACAGGGCGAGAACGACTTCGCTCCCCTGCGCAACATATTCAACGAATGGATGGTGAGGGACACGAGCAAAAAGATTAAAGCGGTTTTCCGAAGCAAGGGCATGAGCGGCAAGCCCATCACAAGCCAGCCCGTCTATGGCTATCTGAAAGGTGAGGACGGACGTTTCATCATTGACGAGGAAGCCGCACCCGTTGTAAGGCAGATATACAGTTTATGTCTTGCAGGGAACGGACCGACTAAGATTGCCCGTATGCTGACAGAGCAGGAAATACCGACGCCGGGTACGCTTGAGTACCGGAGAACGGGCAGCACACGCCGCTACTATCCTGATTATCCCTGCAAATGGGCAACCAATACAGTCATACACATTTTGGAACGCAAGGAGTATTTAGGGCATACGGTGAACTTCAAGACGGAAAAAGTGTCTTACAAGGTAAAATCAAGCGTGGACAATCCCGAAGAAAAACAGATGGTATTTGAAAATACGCATGAGCCGATACTTGATGCCGAAACATGGGAGCGTGTGCAGGAACTAAGGAAACAGCGCAAGCGCCCAAACAGATATGACGAGGTGGGTTTGTTTTCCGGCATACTGTTCTGTGCCGACTGTGGGAGCGTCCTTTACCAGCAGAGGTATCAGAACGCCAAAAGGAAACAGGACTGCTACATCTGTGGGAGTTATAAGAAACGTACAAGGGACTGTACGGCGCACTTTATCCGTACAGACCTCTTAACCGCCGGAGTGACCGAAAACCTGCGCAAAGTGACAAACTATGCGGCAAAGCATGAAACACGCTTTATGAAGCTCTTAGTTGAGCAGAATGAGGACGGCGGGAAACGCAGGGATGCGGCAAAACGGAAAGAACTGGATGCGGTTGAAAAACGGATTGCGGAACTGTCAAACATCTTCAAAAGGCTGTATGAGGACAGCGTAAGCGGGCGCATTTCTGATGAGCGTTTCATGGAACTGTCGGCGGATTATGAAGTCGAACAGAAAAAGCTGAAGGAACGTGCGGCGGAACTGCAAAAGGAACTGGCAAAGACAAGGGAGGCAACAGCCAACGCTGAAAAGTTTATGAACGTGATCCGTAAGCACACAGCCTTTGAGAAACTCACTCCTACCCTGCTGCGGGAGTTTGTGGAGAAAATCGTTGTCCATGAGGCAACAGCCGCCGACGGGCGGATGCATGGGAATTTAAGGCGGCAGGAAATAGAGATTTATTACAGTTTTGTCGGCAAGGTTGACTTGCCTGAATGAAAGCCTGACCTGTCCGGCACATGAATATGGTGCTGGACGGGAACGGCAAAATTTTTTACACTTCTAATGCTTCTTTATCACATCTGAGTAAAATCGCAGGGGATTAAACATGTAATGGCGAATTAAATGTAAAAAAGCGGAAAGGAAAAGCACAGTCCAGACGGAAACGGCTAAGTCAAGAAATATTTGTGAAATGACAAGAAAGGTGTTATAATAAAAGCCGAGCTTTAGGGCTTATTTAAAAATATTCCCGGCAGGGGAGAAAGGCAGGGAAACAGATATGCACATCAGCTACAAACCGCTCTGGCATACATTGGTGGAGCGTGACATGAGGAAAGAGGATTTAAGGCTTGCCGCTGGTCTGACTACAAACATGATTGCCAACATGGGGAAGCAAGGGAAAAATATCAGTATGGATACATTAGTCCGCATTTGTGAAACGCTGGACTGTGGCATACTGGATGTGATTGAGTTAGTCAGTGATGAGCCTTTCGCCACTGAAAAGAGAAAAAATGGCAAAACGAATAATAAGAAACGAGATTAAGCATATACTTGTGGGCAATTATTATGCTTTCTATGTGAAGTTGTCGGAAAAACAGCCAGCCGGGTAAACGGCTGGTTTTTCTAATCCTTTTTACGTTCCAATACTGCCTGTATCATGGCAGTGGCTATTTCCTGCTGGTTGGGAGATGTACTCTCCCACAATTCTGTCAGTTCCCTGATTTTGCTGACATCATTATCCGTAAGTGAATCACGGAGCAGGTAATCAGGGGAGATTTTCAGGGCATTGCAGATATTTATAAATACGGGCAGGCTGGGAACTTTTGTCCCGCCTTCAATCTGCCGCAGGTATGTTGCGTTGATGCTGCATAATTCGGAAAGCCTGTCAGCCGTATATCCACGGTCTTTCCTCGCCATATTGATACGTTTTCCTAATCCTTTTTCGTCCATCTGTCCTCCCTGTTTCATAAGCTGTTAGCATTTATTTTGTTCACTTTTAGACTATATCAAACATAGGGATTGCAATAGCTTCTGAAAGGATATATAATATAAGCTAATAGACTATAAAATGTAAGGAGGAATAACAGAATGGATTTAAACTGTTTCAGGGACAGACTTTTCGATTTACTGAATGACAGTGAGGAAATGGGGATTACAGATTTGAATGCAGACGAACAGAACAGCCTGATTGCTGTCAGGACAGAGAGTGGGAAAGTGTTTGAAGTTGTGTGCAGGGAAGCCGCAGACAGGGAGGACAGATGAAAGAACGTAAAATGACAGTTTATAAAGGACGGGGTGCTTTTAAAGAAGCACCGCCGCAGATTCTTTTGCAGGGCAGATGGCTGGAACAGGCAGGATTTAATGCAGGGGATAAGATTACGGTGGACTGCAGGCAGGGGCAGCTTGTCATTACAAAGGACGATCCGGAAGCCAATACTGGAACGGGATAATCGACAGACATTAATATTTTATGAAAAATTTCTGTGAAATCTTATTCCATTTGGAAAGACATTGTAATATAATAGAGCCAACGAAAAATCGAGATTTTTACATCGACAAAAGGGAAAGATTATATGGCAGGAACAATAATATATTTGGTAATTTCTTTTTTAGTATCACTAATTTTCGTAGTACTTGGTATTAGTCAATATAAGTCGGAAAAACCTGTATCTCTGAATACAGGTGAGAAACCACCATGCGAAGATGAATTGACAGATGTATTAGAGTGGAATCATAAACATGGTAAAAATTTCATAATATATGGATGTGTGCTTTTTCTAACACTTTCTGCTTTTGTTTATTTTATTGAAAAATATGATTACATTTCAGTACAGATATTTTTATTTATTTTGGTAATTTTGGGAGAAGTAGCTTGGCTTGAGATTCAACATAATATACTAAAGAAGAAATTAATAAAAAATAGTAGCGACAAAAATTGATGTTTTTTCTACACAAAAACTTGACAATTTTCTGTTTGCGGAACTGGAAAACAGACATTGGTTAATTTGAAAGGAACAGCATCATGGAGGAATTAAAAACGATTATGGAGAAATTCGCTGCGTCTGGCTGGGATTTAATATCTGTTTCTGCACAACAATGGTTAGACGGAAAAGCTGATAAAGATACTTTAGTATCCGTAATCAAACAGGCAGACAGAGAATGTGGAAGCTGTGACTGTAATTTAGACCTACTGTATAAAAGAGTTTTAGAGCTGCTTTGACAGCACTATCAATTCAATCTACCATTTGAAAACTGCATAAGCATCACCAAAATGCCGCTGCGTGGACAAAATCCAGACAGCGGCATTTCCTATCAGCGTTTCCGGCTTCCTAAAGGCGAATCCTTATAGATGCCGGATTTTTTCATGATGTTTTTCAAGTCCGTGCGTTCTTTATCAGTCAGCTTCTCATAGCTGATTTGAAGCTGTGAACACATGACATAACAGAATTTATCCAGGGCGTTTCCCGGAAAGCGCATTGCTTTTTCGACATCTGCAATCATTTTCAGGGTGCTGGAATCGTCCGGCGCACTCTCCGCATCAGCTTCGTGATCCAGCCGGATGTCGTGGAGGATTGCGTCCCACTCCTTATGCGTGACATGGCAGAAATAATCTTCTTCCTGTATCTGTGAAGCCTTCAATGCTTTCAGAGTTGTATCTTCCTCCTCCGGCTGGTATTTCTGCCGGATTTCTGCCTTCACAGCCTCAAGCGAAGCATTGATGTCCTGAAAGCGCATGGTGGCGATACCGTCCACATATATTTCTGCATCTGTCATAAGGGTGGTAAAATTTTCGTGTGTAGCAATTTCACAGAGCAGACGGTTGTTGATGCGCCCACTTTTTAACAGTTCCACCATGTCATCACTTAAATGCAGTTCCGTAAGTCCAGCGTTTGGACGGTTCCTGTTTTCAGTGACACATAAAAGGTAATCTGTGGAAACACCGTAAAATTCCGCAAGCTTCAGAATGGATTTGTGGCTGATTTCTTTTTTATCATCATTTTCATAGCTGCCGAGGGCGGACTTTGAAATATCTGTCAGCTCCGCAAGTTCTTCCAGCTTTAAATGCCGCTCTGTCCGTAAGTCTTTGAGCCGCTCCTGTATAGTTATGCCCTGCTTCATGGTCTTATCCCCTTTCCGACGGCTTTTTACCCACCGCCATACTGATTATACCACACCATTCCGCAAACGTGGAATTTTTTGATTTTTTCATTTCATTCCTGATTTATGGAAATACGGGAATGGGAACAGAAATGTTCTATGATAGATACAGTTCATCGATGGATTACTCCAATCGCATGACCGGGCTGATGGGATATGCTCCCCAGACGATGTGCCGCCATGAACTGTGGAAGGGATGAAAATCCCCGCCGCAGCGAGCGCACCAGAGGGAGCGAAACGCTGCCGGAGGAACCGGGGGCAGGAACGGCATCAGGAAGAACCGGCTGGACTGTACTAAAATATGAATAACACAGTATGCAGGCAGGGGGATTATTCTGTCCTGCCTGCATTGACAGGGGCTTAAAACGGCATGAAAAGACAGGCTCTGCTCTGAATGTTTCTGCCGCAAACAACCCTAAAATAATCCACAAAATGAAAGGAGAAATTAGATAAATGGAATATGAATTTATGACAGCAGACACGCCGCTGCCGCCCTGTATGCCATTCCCAAAAGCACTGGCAGGACTTCCAATCAGTAACACGGCAAAGGTAATGTACTGTAAGATGCTGGATGCTATGCTCACAAAAAAGTTGGAGGATGAGAACGGAATCCTGTTTGTATATTTTCCTATTAAGCAGCTTGCCGCTGAACTTTCCCGGTGTGAGATGACAGTTAAGCGTTCCCTGAACGAACTGGAAAATGCCGGACTGATTATGCGGGTAAGGCAGCGAGGATTTGCGGAGCAAAATCGCATATACATTCTCATACCGAAAATATAATCAGGTATTCCAAAAAGTGGTGAATAGATGTATAATAAATCCGAAGACAAATCGGGATATGTTAAACTGAAAAGAGGAAGTTACGAATGGAGGTAATATTCTTGAAACGAGCAATTATTGGAGGGTTTATTTCTCTGATTGGAAGCATTTGGACGCTTGCTGTTATTATATCTGCAAACAATTATGCTATAAATGGGTGGTCAAATCCTCCCGGAAAACTCTTAACACAAATAGTGGAATCAGACCTTACGCTTTGGTTTGCTATTTCTATCGCATTGGTAGTTTTGGGAATTGTTATAATGATAATTGAGTATTTTAAGAAAGATAGCTAATTTCAAGTTTTATGCAGGAGGTATCTTCAAATGAAAAAATATGAATACAAAGTTATAACAATCGCAACATCTTTAGCTTTGGGAACAAAGCAATATGAAAAGATTGCGCAAGAGTTTGAAATGCAATTAAACGAGTTAGGCGCTGATGGTTGGGAGCTGGTTCAACGTATAGATGGATTCTTCTTTTTTAAAAGAGAAATCAAATAAAATCCCGTTTGTAGAACTGGAAAAATCAAAAGTTGTAGAGGTAAATGATATGTGGTTTTGGTGGTTTATGCTTTGTTGTGATTTAATAATTCCGTTGCTGATGATAGTTATTGGACGGCTCATGTGGAAGCGTCCGCCGCAAAAGATAAATTCTCTGATTGGATATAGAACCTCTCGTTCTAAGAAGAATATAGATACATGGCTTTTTGCTCATCATTACAGTGGAAAACTTTGGTGGCGAATTGGCTGGATTATTTTAGTTCCGTCACTTATTATTCATCTTCCATTTTATGGAGCTTCAGATGATGCTATTGGAATTGTCGGCTTGATTTTGACATTTATTCAAATTGCTATTTTGATAGGATCTATATTTTCGACAGAGAAGGCATTAAAAAGAACTTTTACAGAAGAAGGGTTTCGTAGATAACTTCCTGTTTATCAAGATGACATAAAACATTTCAACACAAATATTTTGGGCAGTGGCAACGTAAAAACGCCGCTGCTTTTTCATTGTAAAACTAAATATGATATAGGACAAACGAAACAGCCAGTTATCGAAAAACTTTCAGTGAAAGTGTATCGTAAACTGGCTTTTCTTTTGCAAAAGTTTCCGACAGGGAATTTGCAAAACCGCATGAATTTCGACCGAACTATTCTCAGGAATGGTGAAGGAAATTATCCTGTGGCGGGAGGACAGAGGGCGGCAAGCCCTCCCGGCAAGGGTACAGGGAGCGCAGCTTCCCTGTGCAGGTCAAGGGCGGCAGCCATTGCCCAGTAGGAGTGATGCTTGCGTCGCTCCGTACTGGGTATTGCCTGACGCTGGAATCGGCAGGACTGGCAGCAAAGCTGCCTTTCTCCCAAGCTGCGTTATGGGAGAAAAAGAAAGGAACTGTCCTGTTCCCTGCGTGCAGGGAACAGGCAGTTTCCGTCGATTAGAAAATTGAAAGAGGGAGGAATGTTGATTGAATGAAACTGACAAGGCATAACGGCAGGGCAGGGAAAAACGGCGTTTACAATCCCAAACATAATGACCGTAGATTTGATGTGGCTAACAGTGAACACATCGACGTGGAGCGGGCAAAACAGAATATTTACTGGGACTGCTACACAGGTTATTCTTCTGCCCTGACAAGGGGGCAGGATAAGGAAAACGACTACTCTTTTGAACGGATTGAACAGCTTTATTATTTTGAACATTACGCAGACCACATACAGGCGCAGAATGAACGGAATGAGAAAACAAGGCATACAGAACGCAACAGGACGGTGAATGATTTACTGGCAAACAATAAGACCTGCCCGGAGGAAAGCATTTATCAGATTGGCACAGTTGATGAGTCCGTATCGGGAGAAGCGCTGGCTAAGATTGTAGCAGAATTTTTTGCAGAGATGGAAGAAAAATACGGTTCACACGTCCACATATTAAATTGGGCGCTGCACCTTGATGAAGGCACGCCGCATATCCATGAACGGCACGTTTTTGACTGCAAAAATAATTATGGAGAACTGTGTCCCCAACAGGAAAAAGCACTTGAAGAATTAGGAGTACCATTACCTAATCCTGATAAAAAGAAAGGCAGGAACAACAACCGCAAACAGACCTTTGATGCGGAATGCCGGAAGATGCTTTTCCGTATCTGTGAAAAGTATAATCTCCATTTGCAGACAGAGCCGAGTTATGGCGGCAGGGGCTATTTGGAGAAACAGGATTTTATCATTGAAAATCAGAAAGAGAAAATCTCTGTGCAGAAGAAAATTCTTGCTGAAACGGATAAAGCCATAGAGGAACAGGAGCAGAAACTCCAAAAGGCAGAAAGCACCCTTTCACAAAGGGTAATAGTAATTGAAAAGCAGGATAAAATCATTGCGGAGAAAAATGCCGCAATTATGGAAAAACATTCTGCACTTGCAGATGCCACAATGAAACTTGCAGATGTGGAAACGCTGGTTGACGAAGTGGCAAAGCAGGCGTATGAAAAAGCCTGTGAGGTCGTTACCGATACCGTCCGGCAGGAAACACAGAGAGAGGATATAAAAATTCTTGATGATTATTCCAGATGGCTGTCTGCGCCGGAGCGTACCGATGACAAAAAATTGCGGGATTATGCGGTAAGGCGTCTTGGAGTGTTGAGAGAAAAATTTATAAAATCAGCGAAAGCCATCGTTCTAAAAGTTACGGATACTTTGCAGGAGCCGGAACACAGACAGAAAAATCTTGAACAGGTCAGGGAGAAAGCGAGGGAATCCATTAAGGACAGGCTTGCAAGGGGAAAAACAGAAGCAGACCGTCTGAACCGGGAGCGCATGGAACACAGGGACAGGATAAGCCCGGAAACAAAAAAGGATATGGAAATTTAAAGCATTTGCTTTTCTTTACGGAGATGGCATCTGCTTTTTTTATGCACAGAAAGGAAATGGTATGAATGTATTTGAATCGGTAAAAGAGAATGTGACAGCAAGACAGGCGGCGGAGATGTACGGTATCAGGGTAAACAGGAACGGCATGGCTTGCTGCCCTTTTCATGATGATAAGAATCCCAGCATGAAAGTGGATAAACGTTTCCACTGTTTCGGCTGTCAGGAGGACGGCGATGTGATTGATTTTGCTGCTAAGCTGTACGGGCTGAACAGTCTTGGGGCGGCTGTGAAGCTGGCGGCTGATTTTGGGATTGACTATGACAGTAAAGGGCGGGCTTCTCCACGTCCTGTAAAAAAGAAATTATCAGAGGAACTGCGGTTTAAACAGGCAGGGTTACAGTGTTTCCGAATTTTATCGGACTACAATCATCTGCTGGAAAAATGGAAAACAGAATATGCGCCGAAAGAGCCGGAGGAGGAATGGAATCCCCTGTTTGTGGAGGCTTTACAGAAGCAGACATACATCGAGTATCTGCTGGATATCCTTCTGACTGGCACAGCAGAAGAAAAGGCAGAACTGATAAGGGGATATGGAAAGGAAGTGATACGGATTGGGGAACGGATTTCAGGACTTGCCGTCTGCCGCAAGGCAAGCCGTGATGAACGCAGCGGATATGCTCACTCCGGCAATGACAGTCGGTGAGGTTAGAGAAAGCCTTGATACCACGCAGAAGGGGCAGACGGCGAATACAATCGCTAACTGCAAGACCGTGTTCCAGTGCGATCCGCTCTTAAAGGGGGCAGTCCGTTTCAATCTCCTGACGGAACGGATTGATATTGTCCGGGATGTTGGGTGGCGCAGGAACACCAGTGCACTTACCGATACGGACATAAAATACCTGCTCCTTTATTTCGAGGAAAACTATGGAATTACGAGTGAGAAAAAGATACAGAATGCTCTGGCGATTGTAGCGAATGAGAACTGCTACCACCCGATTCAGGACTGCTTAAAAGGGCTTGCATGGGACGGAACGCCACGTATCCGCTCGTGCCTGCATCATTTTTTAGGAGCTGATGCGGATGACTATGTGGAGGAAATGTTGAAACACTTTCTGGTGGGCGCAGTCCGGCGTGTGTTTATGCCCGGTTCAAAATATGAGGAAATGCTCTGTCTTGTGGGTGGGCAGGGAGCAGGTAAGTCCACTTTTTTCCGTCTGCTGGCGATAAAAGATGAATGGTTCAGTGACGATTTAAAGAAGCTGGACGATGATAAGGTGTTCACGAAATTACAGGGGCACTGGATTATCGAGATGTCGGAGATGCTTGCCACCAGCAGTGCAAAGAGCATTGAGGAAATCCGCTCTTTCATCAGCAGGCAGAAGGAAACTTACCGCACGCCTTATGAATCGCAGCCAAAGGACAGGCTGCGGCAGTGCGTGTTCGGCGGCACGTCAAACAGGCTGGATTTTCTGCCCCTTGACCGTGCAGGGAACCGGAGGTTTCTGCCTGTGATGGTCTGCCCGGAGGATGCCGAGGTACATATCTTAGAGGACGAGGACGCTTCAAGGGCATATCTTTTGCAGGTATGGGCAGAAGCGATGGAGATTTACAGAAGCGGGCGGTATTCCATGAAATTCAGCAAGCCTGTGCAGAGAAAACTTGTGGAAGTGCAGAAGGACTTTATGCCGGAGGATACGGAGGCGGGAATGATTATCGGCTTTCTGGAAAATTACCACGGAAATCAGGTGTGCTCCAAACAGCTTTACCGGGAAGCCCTGCACCATGAATATGACGAGCCGAAACGCTGGCAGATTCACGACATTAACGAGATTATGAATACGGCAGTCACAGGATGGCGGTATTTTTCCAATCCGAGGGCATTTGACGGGTATGGCAGGCAGAAAGGCTGGGAGCGCATGGCGGATTCCGGCAACGAACCGCCCGGCAACGAAACTGATTTTTCGGAACTGACAGCGGAAGAAGCCAGGCAGATGGGAATGCCAGAGGAGTGGCTGGATTAATTTTAAGCGTTGGTTGCCGGGTAGGTTGCTACTTCGTTGTCGGGTTCGTTGTCGGGAAATCCGCTTCTCTCCTGCCCGGAAATGCTGATATTTACAGGCTTTGTTGTTATTTTTTAACTACTGACAACGAAAGCAACAAAAAATTCAAAGAAAATAGAAAAAGTAAAAATAACAAGCCAGACATTAGATTGCAGGTTTTACGGTGTCCGTTGCCGGACTTCGTTGCTGATTCTCTTTGTCTGGCTTTCTTTATGGAGGTAATGCTTATGGCAAAAAATAAAACAAGTATCAATGTAACTGCTGTATTTGACGGGGAACTGGACGCAACAGACGTGTTTGTGAGTCTGATTGCACGGCAGTATGCCGGGAAATACCATGATAAAGGCAGTGAAAATATTCACAGTGAGAATAATTCAAAAGATTTTCTTGCAAAATCACAAGACATTGTATATAATGACAGTGAGGTTCAAAAGAGTCAGCCGTCTGGACTGTGCGGGTAAATGGCTATGATGAACGGAATGGATTATGAAATGACGGATATGGCACCTGCCGGCGGTTTTCGTGCGGCAATCTACTGTAGGTTATCAAAGGACGATGACTTACAGGGAGAAAGCGCTAGTATCGCAAACCAGCGTGACATGCTGGAAAAATACTGCGAACGGCAGGGCTGGGAGGTCGCTGCGGTCTATCAGGACGATGGGTATACAGGCTTAAATATGGAACGCCCTGACCTGAAGCGGATGCTGAAAGCTGTTGAGCGGCGGCAGGTAAACCTTGTAATCACGAAGGATTTAAGCAGGCTGGGGAGAAACTATTTACAGACAGGTATCTTGATTGAGGACTTTTTCCCCCGGAACGGTGTGCGCTACATTGCCATGAATGACGGCATTGACACCATGAAGGATAATAACGACATCGCCCCGTTTAAAAATATCCTGAATGAGATGTACAGCAAAGACATTTCCAAAAAGGTACATTCCTCCTACCTGCTGAAAGCGCAGAAAGGACAGTTTACTGGCTGTCTTGCTCCTTTCGGCTACAAAAAAGACCCGGAGGACAAAAACCATCTTCTTGTGGATGAGGAAACAGCCCCGGTTGTGCGTCAGATTTTCAGTTACGCACTGGAAGGGCACGGACCCAACTATATCCGGCGCAGGCTGGAAGAAAACCAAATCCCCTGCCCTACATGGTGGAACCGTAAAAGAGGGCTGCGGAATATCCGCACAAAATGGGAGAAAAAAGATCCTGTAAACGGACAGTTCGTGTGGGATTTTTCCGTAATCAAGGAACTTTTGATGAATCCTGTTTATACTGGTGCAATCGCATCACAGAAGGCGCACTATAAATTTAAAATCGGCACTATCGGGGATAAAAAGCCGGAGGAATGGATTGTAGTGGAAGGACAGCATGAAGCCATCATTGACAGGGAGAACTTCAACATCGTGCAGGAAAAACTGAAATCACGCCAGCGTCCGGGGAAGTCCGGGGAAATCAGCCTGTTTGCAGGGCTGGTGAAATGCGGGGAGTGCGGGAAAGCATTGTGTATCAGGACAACACATGAGAAGTTTCCCAAACGGGTTTACTCCTGCAAGACTTACAATGCCTTTGGGAAAACACACTGCACCCAGCACCGGGTAGAATATGACACGCTTTATGCCCTTGTGCTGAATAAAATCCGGGAGTGTGCTAAGATGGCGCTGGTGGACGGCGAAGCGGTTGCAGGGAAGCTCTCCGACACCTGCGAAGCCGAACAGAAAGGGCAGAGGGAGGCAATGGAACGTTCCCTTGCCAAAGATGAAGAGCGTATAAGCATACTGGAAAAGATGATGCTGCGTCTGTATGAGGATATGGCTGCCGGACGCATCAATGAGCAGAATTTTAATCTGATGCTGGAAAAGACACAGAAGGAGCAGGAAGAATTAAAGGCAAAAGTCAGCGAAGGAAAGAAAAAGTTAGCTGACGAAATCCAGCTTGTAAACAGCGCAAGGCAGTGGATAGCCGTCATTCAGGAATATGCAGACATCGCGGAACTGGATGCGGCAGTATTAAACAAGCTGGTTAAAGAAATCGTTGTTCATGAAGAAATAGACAGCGATAAGACAAGACACATTTCTATTGAAATTCATTTTAATCTGAAACCAATCCCGGAAGTGGAGCAGGTCAGAAACTGACCTGCCCCAGCCGGGGAGGTTCTTAAATATTTCATAAATATTTTTTGACGAACGCCGCCCGCTATTGAGTGTGATTGTTCCTACTAATTGGGGATAACACAGCTTATGGCGGGCGGAGGAATTGTAATCGTGGCGCAGACGGTGATTCCACAGCTTACGAGCCTGTTCTCATAATTCATGGGGGCGATCATTGACAAAATCACTGAATTTATAAAGGAAATGCTGCAAGGGTGGGTGCTTGGCAACCTCGAAACGATGTTCACGGACGTGAATACAAAAGTGGGCGAGATTGCAGGGGAAGTCGGGCAGACACCCAGCGCATGGAACGGAAGCATTTTTTCCATGATCCGGAACCTTTCAGAGAATGTCATGATTCCCATAGCGGGGCTAATCATCAGCGCAATTTTGTGTTATGAGCTGATAACAATGGTAATGGACAAAAACAATATGCACGAGGTAGGGAGCGAGTTCTTTTTCCGCTACCTCGTGAAAGCGTGTGTTGCAGTGATGCTCCTCAGCAAGACTTTTGACATCACAATGGCGATTTTCGATGTGGGCAACCATATCGTGACCAATGCAGCGGGTGTCATATCAGGCTCCACGAGCATTGACGTGACCGCCACGCTGACTACCATGTTCAACAACCAGCTTTCCACTATGGGCATTGGCGAACTGATCGGGCTTGGGATAGAAACCATGATTGTCAGCTTATGTATGAAAATCATGTCCGTCCTCATCACCGTCATTCTATACGGGCGCATGATAGAGATATACCTTTACATTTCAGTGGCTCCGGTTCCCTTTGCAACTTTAAGCAACCGGGAATGGGGCAGCATCGGAAACAACTATATCAAGGGGCTTTGCGCCCTTGCATTTCAGGGATTTTTCATTATGGTCTGTGTCGGCATTTACTCGGTACTTGTTGCCAGCGTTACGGTTGCGGGCAACCTGCACACGGCGCTCTGGTCGGTGGCGGCTTATACCGTTATCCTGTGCTTCAGTTTATTTAAGACAGGATCGCTTGCCAAAAGTGTGTTGAATGCCCATTAGACAGTTATTTTATAGTATCAGCAGGAAGGAGGAAACACCGGAAATGAAAAATATCCGGTCACAATGCTTATGGCTATATCAGTAGCAGTGCCAAAAGATTTAAGCGGCATCAAGACAAAGGTAGCGATGAACCTTACCAAACGCCAGCTTATCTGCTTTGGGAGTGCCGCAGCGGTGGGGATACCCTTTTACCTTGTGACAAAGGGAGTGTTAGGCACACAGGCTTCGGCGCTCATCATGGTAGCGCTCATGCTGCCTTTCTTCTTTTTGGCAATGTATGAAAAAGACGGCTTCCCGGCAGAGAAGATTTTGTACTTCATGGTGCGGCAGAAGCTGCTCACGCCGGGGATACGTCCCTATAAATCGGAAAACCTCTACAAGAAGCTGGAGGAGAGGGAAAAAATAAAGAAGGAGGTGCGTTATCTTGAAGAAAAAGCCGCAGGGCAGCAAAGCCAAGCCAAAAGCGGGGCTTAATTTTTCAGAAAAGAAACGGTTGAGGGAGTTAAAAAGCACCCTTTCCGGGAATGACAAAAAGGCGGAGATACCGGACACAGCGCAGAAAACAATCACATTCAAGAAGATGTACCGTGACGGCATCTGCCAGGTATCTTCCGGTTACTATACAAAAATGGTCGAGTTTTTCGACATCAACTATGACCTTCTGGAGATAGAGGATCAGGGAGAGATTTTAGAGGAATACAGCAGGCTTATCAATTACTTTGACCCGTCCATAAAGTTCCAGTTGTTTTTATTCAACAGGCAGGTCAACGAGCAGACACTGATAGACCAGTTTGACATACCCTTGCAGGGTGATGAATTTGACGACATTCGTGAGGAATACACGGAAATGTTAAAGAAACAGGCGGCAAAGGGAAACAACGGGATCATCAAATCAAAATACCTTATTTTTGGCATCGAGTGCAAAGGGTATAAGGAAGCAAAGGCAAAGATGGGCAGCATAGAAGCTGATGTTATCAAAAATTTCTTAAACCTCGGCACCCATGCCAGAAGCCTTGACGGAAAGGAGCGCCTGCGTGTCCTGCATGAGTATTTCAATCAGGACACAATGGAGCCTTTCCGTTTTTCGTTCAAAGAATTGTCGGAGTCCGGGAAAAGCGTAAAGGACTACATAGCGCCGCCGGGGTTTGATTTCCGTTATCCGAGCCGCTTTAAGACCGGGAAGATGTACGGGAGCGTCCACTATCTCGACATTATTGCGCCGAGGTTCAATGACGAGCTGTTAAAAAAGCTCCTTGACATTGATGATAACCTTACGGTCACGCTGCATATGCAGACAATGGACCCGGTAAAGGCAATCAAGATGTTAAAAGGCGCACTTACGAACATTCAGAAAATGAAGATTGAGGAACAGAAGAAGGCAGTGCGTTCAGGATATGACATGGACATTCTGCCTACGGACATCATCACTTACGAAAAGGATACCTTAGAGCTGCTTGACGATCTGAACACCAGCAACCAGAAGATTATCAAGATGACATTCCTCATTACCTGCTTTGGCAGGAGCAAGAAGGCGCTTGAAAACATCACGCAGAGGGTGTCCGGCATTATCCAGCAGGCAAACTGCAATTTAAGGTGTATGCAGTATTTACAGGAGCAGGGGCTGATGGCGAGTGCGCCGATTGGCTGCAATGATACGGGGATTGAGCGTGTGCTTACCACAAAGAGTACGGCGATACTTGTACCATTCTGCACACAGGAGCTTTTCATGCCTGCCCCGGCGATTTATTACGGTCTGAACGCACTTTCCAACAACATGATTATGGCAGACAGGAAGAAGCTCCGAACGCCAAACGGGGTAATCCTCGGCACACCCGGCTCCGGGAAGTCTTTCTCCGCAAAGAGGGAGATTTTATCCTGTTTCCTTATGACAGGGGACGATGTGATCGTCTGTGACCCGGAGGGAGAATATTTTGCCCTTGTGGGTGCGCTTAACGGTCAGGTGGTAAGGCTTGCCACCAATTCAAAGGACTACTTAAACCCGATGGACATTCAGCTTTCCCATAAGAATGACAGGGAAGCGTTAAAGCTGAAATCTGATTTTATCATTACGCTGTGCGATCTGATAGCCGGAGGGAAAAACGGTCTTGAAAATGATGAAAAAGGCATTATCGACACCTGCATCAAACATATCTATGACAGGTATTTTGCAGAGCCAAAGCCGGAGAATATGCCCATTTTAGAGGACTTGTATAATGCGCTGTTAAAGTATGAGCCGAAGGACGTAGCCCCGGAGATGCAGAAGGAAGCGAAGCAGAAAGCGGTGCGTATCGCAAACAGCCTTGTTTTGTATGTGCATGGTTCGCAGAATTATTTTAACCATCGTACAAACGTGGATTCGCAGAATCGAATCATGTGCTTTGACATCAGGGATTTGGGCAACCAGCTTAAAGAGCTTGGAATGTTAATCGTGCAGGATGCGGTCTGGAACAGGGTGTCACAGAACAGGGAACGCAAAATTGCCACAAGGTACTACTGTGATGAGTTCCATTTGCTTTTGAAGGAAAGGCAGACAGCGATCTATTCGGTGGAAATCTGGAAAAGGTTCAGGAAATGGGGAGGAATCCCGACAGGGCTGACGCAGAACGTGGGCGATTTTTTGAAATCGGAGGAAATCGAGGGCATACTCGGCAACTCTGATTTTGTTTATCTCTTAAACCAGAACGCAAAGGACCAGGCGATACTTGCCGACAAGTTAGGGCTGTCAGAGAAGCAGCTTGCCCATGTCACCAATTCAGAGCCGGGAAGCGGGCTTATCCTGTTTGACAACGTGGTTATCCCGTTTGTTGACAAGTACCCGGCAGATACAAAAACTTTTGCGATCATGAACACAAGACCGGAGGAAAGCGTAAAACAGGGGGAAAATGACGGGGAAAGCGGGGTGTCGGAAGATAAAAGCTGATGAGATTATCAATGGTGACTGCCTCTGTGTCCTGAAAGAAATGCCGGACGAGAGCGTCCACTGCTGTGTCACATCGCCGCCTTATTACGGGCTTCGTGATTACGGCATAGAGGGGCAGGTCGGCAGGGAAGCAGCGCCGGAACAGTATATCAGGAAACTGACGGAAATTTTTTCGGAGGTTTACCGTGTACTCAGGGCTGACGGAACCTGCTGGCTGAATATTTCTGACACATACTGCGGTACGGGAAGCAAAGGGGGCTGTAAGGACCCAAAGAACCCGGAGGGCAGAAACGGTCAGAAAGTTTCTATAGCACAGAATGTGGAGGGGTGCAAGCACAAGGACTTAATCGGTATCCCGTGGATGCTGGCGTTTGCGCTAAGAAACAGCGGGTGGTATCTGCGGAATGATATTGTCTGGCAGAAAGGGAACGCCATGCCGGAAAGTGCAAAGGACAGGCTGACACGCAGCTACGAGCATATTTTCCTGCTTGCCAAGTCGCAGAAATATTATTTTGATGCGCCGGCGATTGCGGAGCCGATAGCGGCAGACACAAAAAGGCGGTACATGGGAGGACGTGGAAGCAGACATAAATATTCCGATGAAGTGCCGGGGCAGGCAGGGGTGCAGGGACTTAACAAGCCCCGGAAAGCGGGGGAAATCAAGGAAAGCGACATTTCCCCCGTCAGGAACTGCCGGGATGTGTGGCTGATCAATACAGCGCCTTACCGTGGAAAGCATTTTGCGGCATATCCCCCGAAGCTGGCGGAGAGGTGTATACTTGCAGGCTGTCCGGAGGACGGCATTGTCCTTGACCCGTTTTTCGGAAGCGGTACAACCGGGCTTGCTGCATTAAAAAACGGCAGGCATTATATTGGGATTGAGCTGAATGAGGAATACTGCGTCCTTGCAGGAGAACGGATTGGAGGCGGATATGAAAATCGGGCTGATTGACGTGGATGGACACCGTTTTCCCAACCTCTGCCTGATGAAGCTGTCCGCTTACCATAAGGCAAGAGGAGATACAGTGGAATGGTATAACAGCGGGAAGTGGTATGACCTTGTTTATATGAGCAGGGTATTCACGGATACCTATTCCAAAGATTATGAAGGGAGCATAAAGGCTTACCACGTTATAAAAGGCGGCACAGGGTACGGTCTTGACAATAAGCTGCCGGATATTGTGGAACATATGCACCCGGACTATGGGCTGTACCCGGAATTTGCGGGAACAGCCTACGGTTTCCTTTCCAGAGGCTGCCCCCGTGGGTGCGGATTCTGCATTGTGGGGGAAAAGGAGGGAAGAAAGACGGAAGCGGTGGCTGACCTGTCAGAATTTTGGGACGGGGAAAAAGAAATCAAGCTCTTAGATGCAAATATTTTAGCCTGCCCGGATTGGGAGAGGCTCTTAGGACAGCTTGCAGACAGCGGGGCAGACGTTGATTTTACGCAGGGGCTTGATATACGGCTGATTACGCCGGAAAAAGTGGCGGCATTAAACAGAATCAATACAAAAATGCTGCATTTTGCATGGGATAACCCGGAAGATGACCTGATACCGTATTTTAAGAAGTTTTTAGAGCTTACAACGGTAAAGGACAAGCGAAAAAGACGTGTCTACGTCCTTACCAACTATGGCAGCACCCATGAACAGGATTTGTACCGTATCTATACGCTGCGTGATTTGGGTTATGACCCGTATGTGATGGTGTATGAGAAGCCGACAGCGCCGGAAGAAACCCGGAAGATGCAGAGGTGGGTAAACAACAAATGGCTGTTTTATTCTGTAAAGGATTTTAAGGATTATGACCCAAAAGGGTACAGAAAAGGTCAGCCATTGGATAACAGATAAAAATGGAGGAGTTTGAATGGCAGAAAAAAAGAAAAAGCAGACGGCTGAGTTTGCAAAAGATAAAAATGCTTTTGCCAGCGGTGTCTCCGCAAAGAAAAATTCTGTTGAAAATAAGGAAAAGCAGAAACAGTCCGGCGCACACCAGCCGAGAGATGCAGATACAACTTCTGGACATAATGTCCAGAAGTTTAAGCAGCCAGAATCTGCTAATGGTTCTGTAAAGCAGAATGTTTCAAAGCAGAAAGACAGACCGGACAGTGCCGGTGTGCGGGATAACCGCAGCGGTTTTCAGGGCGAAACATGGAAAAATACCGGGCAGAAAGCAAAATCCAGTCAGAAAAAACGCAGACAGCAGGGGAAGTTCCGGAAAGAAAACAGTCTTACGGGACAGAAAGAGAAGCCTGACAGTAACAATGCTGACAGTAAAACAGAAAGCGGTTTTTCAAAGGAGCAGAATGCCTTTACGGAGGATAGCGGGGGCGGACAGACCGAAGAAACAAAAGAGTCCGGGGACGATTACCGCCGCAGGGACACTTACCAGCAGAGCCAGAAAAAGGGCAGATACCGCAGGCGGGAACATCAGGACAGGGAACGCACGAAAACATCTGATTTCGGGCGTGATTTCCAGACAAAGGATCATGATTTCACAGAAAAAAATACCTTTGCAGAGGGTGCGGAGCCGGAGTTTCATGGAAGCAAAAAATTAGACAGGCTGCAAAAAAAAGCGGAGAAAGCAGGAAAAAAGACCGAAGCCGCAAGGAAGAAGCTGCCAAAGAAAAGGGAGTATTCCTTAGAGCGTGTCTTTGATGAAAAGACGGGCAGGGCGAAATATGTGCTTGTCGCAGTGGTAAAGGAAAAGCCTTTCAAGGAGGATAACCCGTTAAAGAAGATTGCGGGCAGAGCCGGATCAGAGTTTACCAATTATGCACATGGCAAGGTTGCCGAATCTGAAAAGGAAAATTCTGCGGTGGAGGGCGCACACAAGACGGAACAGAAAGCCGAAGATACCTACCGATTTGTGAAGCGGCACTATAAGAGCAAAGAACAGCGGCAGCGTAAGAAAGTGGCGAAGCTGGAGAAAAAACAGTTTAAAAAAGAGGTCAGTTTCCGCTACCAGAAGTTTTTGGAAGAAAATCCGGAAATGCAGGAAAAGACCTTAAAGAAACAGTTGCAGAAAAGGATGCAGAAACAGCGCATCAAGCGTGAATATGCAAAAGCAAGACGGGCGGGGCAGGCGGCGAAGAATACAAAGGAAGCGGCTGTGAAGTCCGCCAATTTCACTACGACGGTAGCAAAAAAAATACAGGAGATAGCGGCAAAACACGCCTCACTCCTTGTGACAGTTGCAGCTTTTGGGGTTCTTCTCATTATGATAATGACTTCCATATCGTCCTGCGGGGCAATGTTCTCGGAGGGCATGAGTACCACGCTGGCAGGGAGCTACATGAGCGTCCCGGCAGAGATTGACGCTGCGGATTTAGCTTTTTCGGAGCTTGAAATGGAATTGCAGAAAGAGGTTGATTCCATAGAAACGGATTACCCGGACTATGACGAATACCGCTATAACCTTGATGCAATCGGGCATGACCCGTTTACGCTCATCAGCTACCTTTCCGCAGTCCATACGGAATTTACGGCGGCAGACGTGCAGGGCGAGATCGAGAGCCTTTTTGACGAGATGTATGAGCTGACCTTAAACCCTACAACGGAAACAAGGACAAGGACAGTTACAAAGACAGGCACACGCACCGTAACCAATGCTGACGGCACAACAAGTACGGAAACTTATACTTATGAGGAGGAAGAAGAATATACCGTAACCATACTGGAAGTCACGCTGACTGCAAATGACTTAAACGTGGTCGCTGCCGGACACATGGACAGCGAACAGAAAGAGATTTTTGCACTTTATAATGAAACGCATGGACTGACACAGCAGTTTTACACACCTTTAGATTTATATTGGTATAACTATGTGAGCAGCTATTACGGCTACCGCATCAATCCTGTAACGGGGGCTGAACAGTTCCACAGGGGCGTTGACATTGCAGTGCCGACAGGGACAACCGTACTTGCGGCGATGGATGGCACAGTCACGACAGCCGCTTATGACAGTTATTATGGGAATTATGTCGTGATCGAGGACAGCAAAGGATACTGCACCAAGTATGCCCATATGGACACGTTAAGCGTCAGTGCGGGGCAGGTTGTGAAGCATGGAGATACCATAGGAACAACGGGGAATACGGGGAGCAGCACCGGAAGCCATCTGCATATCGAATGTCTGTATAACGGGGAGTATTATAACCCGTTATTTTATTTTGAAGCAGGGGAAGGAACGCTCTACGGGGAAACAGGTGCGCCGGGAAGCGGCGGGGGAAATGCCATACCGCCTGATTCCTATGATGATGCAGCAGTGCAGGCACTGATGGAAGAAGCCGCAAAATATCTGGGCTATCCGTATGTATGGGGCGGTTCAAGCCCGTCCACCAGCTTTGACTGTTCCGGCTTTGTCTGCTGGGTGTTTACCAACAGCGGGGTGCATAACCTGCCACGGACTACGGCGCAGGGCATTTATGACCAGTGTACTCCGGTTTCTGCGGCAGATGCGAAAGCGGGGGACATTATCTTTTTTACAGGCACTTACAACTCGGCAGGACCTGTGAGCCATGTGGGGATTTATTGCGGAAACGGTGTGATGATACACTGCGGCGATCCGATCAAATATGCCAGCATCAATACGTCTTACTGGCAGAGTCATTTTTATGCGTTTGGTTGTATATCAGGAAATTAAAAAAGCATTTTAGATTGCGGAAAGGAGAGCAAATGTGACAAAGGAAAGGATTGAAAAAGAGCTTTCCAAAGTTCGGGGGCAGCTTGCAGACCTGCAGGAAAAGCAGAAGGACTTGGAGAGCCAGCTACAGATGGCAGAGGATGCGGAGAAAATGAAATTCATTGAGAAAAATAAGATTTCTCTGGACCGTCTGATCCTGCTGAATAAAGTCAGTGAGGAAGAAATTTTAAGCCTGCTCAGGAAAAAAGAGCAGGAGGAACAGCAGACACAGAATATAGAAAGGGAGGCAGCAAGCCATGAACAAAAAAACGAAGCTACGTTATAGGGCGGTGTTATCGCTCATTTTATCCGCAGTATTATTCTGTATGCCTGCAATGGCGTTTTCCATGAACGGGAACAATGTCATTGATGTGAGGGCAGAGGACAGCGGGGAAAGCAGCACAGAGGAAGAAACAGAGAGCAGTACGGAGAAAAACACTACGGAGGAAAGCAGCACAGAGCAGGAAACAGGCGGCAGTACAGAGGAAAGTTCAACGGAGCAGACAGAAAGCAGCACAGAGGACGGAACCGTATCGGGCAATGACATAGAGGCGGTATGTACCTGTGAGGATAAATGCGGCGCTTATGAATATGACCGTAACTGTAAGGTATGTGCGGAAGATTACAAGCTCTGTGCCTATAAAAAGCCGAATGTGTCAATCAGCATCAACAAGCCGGACGGCTGGTTTAATGATACCGTAATTGTCACTTTCAAGGTTGCGGACGTGGCGCATACGGGAAATTTTGAGATTGCGGAAATTCAGGCGAAAGTCGGGCAGAACGGGAGCTGGACGGACGTGACGGAGGATAAAAAGCTGGAAATCTCCGAAAACTGTACGGTTTATGTGCAGGTCACAGACCAGAGAGGCAATACATACGAGAGAAGCAGGGCTGTCCGTTGTTTTGACACCACGAAGCCCACGCTCAATGCGGCGGTCAGTGACGGGCTGTTAAGCGTCCAGGTGCATGACACGGATTCCGGTGCAAAGGCGGTCTATGTGAACGGGTATGAGTTTACGGAGCTGACAAACGGCACACTGAATATCCGCTTACAGCAGTTTGACGCAGGGTATGAATATTTTACCATTTCCGCAATGGACAATGCCGGGAATATGTCGGAAGTCTACAAGACGAAAAACCCTTATTATAAAGACCCGGCAGATGAGAGTGACGAGAACCCGGCAGAGCAGCTCCCGGTCAATGCCGAAGCCACCAAGCCGGGGAACGCCACAGCCACTGTCACGGAGCATACCAAGACGGACGGTGACGGGAACACTGTTTCACAGACACCGGAGGAACAGAAGAAACAGGAATTTGCCAAAGCGGATGCCGCAGAAAAGGCAGAAAGCGGAAATACGGAGAAAGAGCAGTCAGAGCAGGGGAAGGAATTTTATACAATCCAGACCGCATCGGACAAGGTTTTCTACCTAATCATTGACCGGGACGGGGAGGAGGAAATGGTGTATTTCCTTACGGAGATTACGGAAAATGACCTGTTAAATGCAACTTCCGACAACAGCGAAACCCTGCCGAAAAATTCCGCTGCATTGGAATCTGCAATCCCGACAGAAGACAGCGCCCTGCCGAACAATAACGGGGAAAAGCCGGAAGATACAGAGCAGACGGAGGAAGATACCGAAGAAACGGAGAATACGGAAGATACAGAAAGCACAGAGGAAACCGAACCGGAAGAAAAAGCGGAGGAGCCGAACCCGGTCATTTCCTATATCCTCATGGGCGCACTTGCAATAGCCTTTATCGGCGGTGCTTATTATTTCAAAGTAGTCCGCAAGAAAAAAGAGGACTTCATTGAGGACGAAGATGAGGACGAGGAAGATGAGGAGGAATTAGAGAACGAAGATGACGAACCGGAGGACGGTTCCAAAGATGATTTTTTTGAGGATGAGGAGGAGTAGCTGGCAGCATGGGAGAAAAGAAATATTCAGTTATTCTGGCGGACCCTCCCTGGCATTACAGGGTGTATTCTAAAAAGGGTATGGGAAGAAGTGCAGAGAGCCATTATCCCACTATGGACATAGAAGATATAAAGGCGCTTCCGGTTGCTGACATTGCAGACAAGGACTGTGCCTTGTTTTTATGGGTAACATTCCCCTGCCTTTTGGAAGGACTGGAAGTGATAAAGGCATGGGGATTTACCTATAAGACAGTAGCGTTTGTATGGGTAAAGCAGAATAAAAAGAGTGACTCGCTCTTTTGGGGCATGGGATACTGGACACGCAGCAATGCAGAGCTTTGTATCTTAGCAACAAAAGGCGCACCAAAGCGTGTTAATGCAGGGGTGCATCAGGTAGTTGTGTCACATATTGAAGAACACAGCAGAAAACCAATAGAGGTGCATCACAGGATCAGCCAGCTTATGGGAGATGTGCCAAAGATAGAACTGTTTGCCCGGAGAAAAACAGACGGGTTTGATGTATGGGGAAACGAAGTAGAATGTGATATTGAACTGACAGGAGGTAAAAAATGCAACTTGTGATAACTGAGAAACCGAGCGTGGCACAGGCAGTTGCCCGTGTGATCGGCGCAGGTGATAGAAAAGACGGGTACATGGAGGGGAACAATTATATTGTTTCATGGTGCATCGGGCATCTGGTTGAGCTTGCACAGCCGGATGCCTATTCTGATACATGGAAAAAGTGGAATTATGAGAGCCTGCCCATGATACCGGAGGAATGGCAGACAGAGGTAAAAAGCGGTACAGCGGCGCAGTACAAGGTGTTAAAAGGGCTTATGCACGATACAAGGGTGGACAGCGTTGTATGTGCCACGGACGCAGGGCGGGAGGGAGAACTTATCTTCCGCCTTGTGTATGAGATGGCAGGGTGTGACAAGCCCATGAAGCGGCTCTGGATTTCCTCTATGGAGGAAAGCGCAATCCGTGAGGGTTTTGAAAACCTGCGTCCGGGAAGCGATTATGATAACCTCTACCATTCCGCACTTTGCAGGCAGAGGGCAGACTGGCTTGTCGGACTGAACGGCACAAGGCTGTTTACAGTTTTATATGGCGGAAAGGTGTTAAAGGTCGGCAGGGTGCAGACACCGACGCTTGCAATGCTGGTGGAGCGTGAGGAAAAGATCAGGAATTTTAAGAAAGAACAGTATTATATGGCGCATATCCTGATGGACGGGATTGATGCGGCAACAGAGAGGATTGATGATAAGGCACAGGCAGAAGCTATTGCTGCAGCGTGTGAAAGCGGAGGTGCAACGGTTGTTTCCGTCACAAAGGAAAAGAAAACGGTGCAGCCGCCGAAGCTCTATGACCTTACCACGTTGCAGAGGGACGCAAACCGTTTATTCGGTTTTACCGCAAAGCAGACCTTAGAGTACACACAGAGCCTTTATGAGAAAAAGCTGGTCACATATCCCCGTACTGACAGCCAGTATTTATCGGACGATATGGAAGATACGGCAGGGGCTGTGATCGGGGCGGTTTACAAAGCGGTTCTCTTTGAGGAACAGACCGGGGCAGAGCCAGATATAAAAAGAGTAATGGACAGTAAAAAAGTGACAGACCACCATGCAATCATTCCAACAATGGAGATTGCGGTCACTGACCTTTCTGCTGTGCCAGAGGGGGAGATGAAGATACTTTCCCTTGCCGCAAACCGCTTACTCTGTGCCACAGGGGAAAAGCATGAGTATGAAACAGTCAAAGCAGATTTTGACTGTAACGGCTCTGTTTTTACGGTTTCCGGGAAATCCATAACAAGAAATGGCTGGAAAGACTTTGAAGCAGCTTTCAGACGTTCTTATAAAACATCGGAAGATAAGGAAAAAGAGGAGAAAAAGCTGCCGGAGCTTTCGGAGGGAATGGTCTTTGAAGGAGTGCAGACAAAGGTAACGGAGCATTTCACGCAGCCGCCGAAGCATTTTACGGAAGATTTATTATTATCCGCAATGGAACGTGCCGGATCAGAGGATATTGGGGCAGACGCAGAACGCAGGGGGCTTGGCACACCTGCAACAAGGGCAGACGTGATTGAAAAGTTAGTAAAGGACGGTTTTGTGAAGCGGGAGAAAAAACAGATGATACCCACGGAGGACGGTGTGAAGCTCATCGCCGTACTTCCTGATGTGGTGAAATCGCCGAAACTTACTGCTGACTGGGAAAATGCCCTGACACTCATTGCAAAGGGCGAGTATTCCATGCAGGAGTTTATGGGCGGCATAGAAGATATGGTAAACAGGCTTGTGCAGACCTATCACAGTATCAGTGATGAACAGAAATCCATGTTCGGGGGCAGTAATCAGGAATCTCTTGGAAAATGCCCGAAGTGCGGCGGCGATGTGGTAAAAGGAAAATTCGGCGCTTACTGTAAAAACAAGTGCGGCATGAATGTATCACGGGCAATGGGGGCAGCGCTTACCGACAGCCAGGTAAAAAGTATGCTGGAGGGGAAAAAGACCCTCGTAAAAGGCTTGAAAGGGAAGAAGGGCAGCTATGATGCCTACCTTATCCCGGAGGGCGTGGAGGACTATTCCTATACCAAAGACGGGAAGGAAATCAAAGGTTTCCAGTATAAGATAAAGATGGAATTTCCGAAGCAGAAAAAGAAAGGAGAACATTGAAAATGAAAAGAACAGGAAGAATTTTATTTGGAATGGCTGCGTCGGGAGCTGCCATTTCCGCTGCGGCATTTGCCGTAAAAAAGTACAATGACAGATGCGGGAAGCCTGCATCTGACATGGAGCCGGATGACAGATTTTGGGAAGAATATTTTTCCGATCAGGAGGAAAGCGGGACTTTCGGAAGTGACGGACCCGGTTCTCCCACAGCGGACGGAGAAGAAAAAAATCCTGCGGCACGGGGGATATACCTGACTGCGAACGAAGCCGGATTCCTCAGATATATCCTCGAAGGGATTGAAAATATCGGGATTCTTACGGACAGCCGGATTGCGGGGGTTGAAAAACTTACACGGAAAAGAAAAATATCAAATACAGACCGTATCAGGGAAATCAAAAATGCCTGTGAAGGGTGGGACAGCGACAGGGAGCTTCTCCGGCAGTGTATCAATGATATCCGGGAGGTACTGGAAGGCGGATTCCCGAACGATCTTGTTGAATATATCAACAGCAGCCGGACGGCTGGCAGTGATGCGGATTTATCATAAGCATGATAAAAGCATACAGAAACCACGGGGCATACGGAAAAAACTGTATGCCCTTAGATTTTATGAAAAATGGAGGATATGGCAATGAGTGGAATTATGGAAAATGCAACAGTAAACGTATCTGCGGAAAAGGCAGAAGAAACGAAAGCGGAGAAATTTATCCGTCTTGGGGAGTACCGCATGAACAAGGCGATTGATGCCATCGGCAGGATAGAGAACCTTGCCAACAGGTCGGTTTATGACTATACGCCGGAACAGGTGGAAGCAATGTTCTCGGTTCTGGAGTCTAAGGTGGCAGAAGTGAAAGCGAAGTTTACAGCCACAAAAGCGAAAGAAAATACAGCCTTTTCTTTCGGGAACAGGGCAGAATAGGAGGGACTGGCAATGGGAATAAAAATTTTAAGCACAGGCGATAAGATTTTAAATGTGATGAAAGACATGGATATGGGCATACCGGGTTTGGCGGCGCTTTCCGGAGTCCGTGAGAATACGCTGTTAGATATTCTGGCAGGTATCCGGGAAGCAGACATAAGCACACTCTGCCAGATTGCAGATGCGCTTGGCGTCTGTGTGCGTGAGCTGTGTCCGGATCAGGAACGCTATACGGTCCCGGTGGAAAAGAATACCCTTGCAAAGCTGATTGTGGTCAGCGAGATAAACGGCGTGGAGCTGGATACGCTGGTAGCGTCCATTCTGGAAAAAGGCATTGAGGAAAACGGGTTTTATGATTAAGGAGGGTGCGGATGGCTGAACAATATCTTGTTTCAAAGAAATACCATGAAATCTCCCTGCTTGCGGGGGAAACTGCAAGGCAGGTGTCAAAAAACGGGGAGGAGTGGGCGAAGTACCTGACTACTGCCGCAAGGCTGTACCGCTACCCGTTTGATGACCAGATGCTCATCTACGCACAAAGACCGGATGCGGGCGCCTGCGCCACGATGGAAACATGGAATGAAAAAATGTTCTGCTGGGTAAACCGTGGGGCAAAGGGGATTGCGCTTTTTGACCGGGAGAGCGAGCGCCCAAGGCTGAAATATGTTTTTGACGTTTCGGACGTACATAAATCAAGAAGGCTGGGGAAAGACCCGTACCTGTGGGAGATCAGGGAGGAACACAAGGACGCTGTGCTTGCACAGCTTGAAAAAACATACGGTGCAACCGATAAAGACAATTCTTTTGAAAGCAGGCTCATGGAGATTGCAGGGAGGATTGCGGAAGATTATTACGGGGAACTGATGCAGGATATGTCCTATGCAAAGGAGGGCAGCTTCTTAGAGGAGCTTGACGGGTTAAATGTGGGGCTGCGCCTGCGGGAAACGCTTTCCGCAAGCATCGCATACACCCTTTTATCCCGGTGCGGTGCAGACATGGACTTGTGGAAAGACGAGCTGAATTTTGATTATATCAGTGAGTTTAATACCACAAAGGCATTATCCGTGATCGGCAATGCCACCACGGATATGTGCAAGCCTATTCTCATGGAAATCGGGAAAACGGTTGCGGCTTATGACCGCCATATTGCCCGAAATAAGGCAAAAGAAAAGGCAAGCGGGGTACAGATTGACAATATAGAAAAAAATCCCCAAAAAGTGCTTGCAAATACGCCAGAGCCACGCTATAATGCTTTAAAGCGCGAAAGCGTTTTGCAGACAAGAACGGATATACCAATATATGTGACAGGGGAACAGGCTGTTAAAAATATAGAAACGGAGGGCATTGCACATGGAACTGACATACGAGAAGAACGGGGATTATCTGATACCCAACCTGATACCGGACAGCGAGCCGGAGGAGCCGCTGACCAAGTACGGGCTGATGCACAGGAATTATCTGAAGGAACACCGGAGGGGGATTTACAGCGGGCTTCTGCTGACGGGAGAACTGAAAGCGCACTGTCTGGAGATACAGAAACAGGCAGAGGAGAGGATGGACTTCCTGACGGGGCAGATGGCGAAAGCAGAGGGAGTGGACGAAGCGCTGAAAGCGTCCGACCAGATGAAATGGGTGGCGAAGATGAACGCAATCAGGCACTCGGCGGAGGAAAGCGTACTGACGGAGCTGGTTTACAGCCTTTAAGCAGCGGATTACAACAGAATAAGGAAACAGGGAAGCCGGATAATGACCGCAGCAGCGGGGAAGATTCATTGTCCGGCTCTTTTTTGGATAATCTGGAGTTTGCAGAGAAAGCGGTGGAGATACAGAAAGGGATTTTGTGTTCTGATGATTTCCTTATCCATAAAAGACCGGAGATTGCGGGATATTTTGCAATGGAGCAGGATACAAGGATGCAGACAGAGTACCTGAAAAATTCGTTCCGCATGAAAGAATTTACGGAGTTTGACATCGGGGAGATGCGGGCGGGATACCGTGCGGACGAGGACGGTCTGACCATGTGGAAGGGGCATTACCTTACCCGTGAAGCGGAAGCAAGGATATCATGGGAGGATGCCCGTTTCTTTGTAAATTCCTATATTGAAGATGGCGTATACCTGCTTCCGGGGGAAAAGGCGGAGCAGATCGACACAAGCGGGATGTACCAGCAGCTTGACCTCTTTTCCATGTTCACGGAGCAGGTAGGCAGCATTGCCATGAAAGAGGCGGAAGCTGGCATTATCCCGGCAGAAAAAGCAAGCCCTGAACCGACAAAAGAAGTAATTACAAAAGAGCAGCTTGACACGATCCTGCGGAGCGGGGGCGGCAGGGAGAACAGCCGCAAGCGCATCTATGCCAAGTACCGGCAGGGCAAGACACCGGAGGAAATGGCAGAGTTTCTGAAAAAAGAATACAAAACTACTGGGAAAGGTTTTGAGTTTGAGGGAAAACAGATAGCCGTCTGGTTTGACGGGCAGGGCATGACAGCGGGGGATGGCACATCAGCGATAGAAAATCCTAAGTTTACCATGAGCTGGCAGGAGATTGAAACACAGATACGCTCACAGGTGGAAAACGGCACTTATATGGGGGCAAATGAAGCCTACCTTGTGGACGAGGTGGAGCGTGGGCGTATTGCAGACCATCTGTATTTCTTTTTCCGTGATGGCATGGGGGAAATGCCGGAAGAACTGGAAATGAAATTTGCAAATTATCCGGACTCCCATGCAAGGTTAGTGGATATTTTATCGACACCGGAGGGTGTGGATATGGTAGCTTCCCACATGGACAAAGCGCTTGCACAGCTTGAAAGCGGCGAAAAGAAACTGCGTTTCCGTTCTGTCATGCCAAAAGAGGAACTCAGGGCAGAGCTTGACAACCTGCTCTTACAGAAGAAAACATTCCCGGTATCTGACCATGTGGAAGTGAAGAAAGAAGATTTTATTACACAGGACGAGATTGACCACCGGCTTGGCAGGGGAAGCGGCTTTGAACACGGCTCTTTCCGTATCTATGATTATTTTATGGAGGGGCATGACAGCAAGGAAGCGGCAGCATTTTTGAAAAAGGAATACGGAATAGGCGGAAGCTCCCATGCGCTTGCCGGGGCTGACCATAGCTGGGAAGATCACGATTCTAAAGGTATCAGTCTGAAAAAGGGAGATTTATCAAAACCTTATGCCGATGTGCTGCTGCCGTGGAAAGCTGTGGAGAAGCGTATCAGGAAACTCATTCAGGAAGATAAATATTTATTCCCCGAAGGAAAAGAAGCCTATGCGGAATATAAAGAGGAACAGGCGCAGAAAGAGCTTGAAAAGGCACAGGCAAAGATAGAGCGTGACACAAAGGTTGCCTGCAAAGATGCCGTTGACAGGGCTATTGCAGAAAACTTTGACGGATACCGTCTGCCAAAGGGAACGGCGGAGGGTGTCATAAAGGAATACGGCATAGAGCGTGTAAGCTATGTGCTTGCAAATACCGTCATGCACCGCAGGCAGGAGGAAAGGATTTCCCCGGAAAACAAGGAATGGGCAAAGTCCATAGAACCTTATGCAATGTATGAAAGCAGGGATATTGTTGCCGCTTCCCACCCTGCTGTACTGAATGGCTTTATCAATCAGGCAAGAAGATATATCGAGCATGAGAAAGAGCTTGCGGCACAGGCAGAAGCAGAGCAGGCACAGGAGCCGGAGCAGGGGGAGAATGATATTTCCGAGGGGGAATTAGACTGGCATATCGTACATGACATGGACGATGATAACGGACAGCCTACGGAATGGAGCGCAAAGCTGCCTAATGGGGAGTTTCTCTGGATTGACAGGGAAACAGGCGGTTATGCCCTTTATGACACCCATAATACAGATGCAGACCCGGTTTCCGTATCGGAAACACTAGATGAGGCAAAGGAAAGCGGGGAAGATTACGCTTCTGAACTTACTGCTGTTGATGTAGAGATCGTGGAAAAAACCACGGTTGCACTGGAATCGTCAGAAGATTTTTCAGAGCCGTCGATAGGTTTTTATACACACCAATATGCCGATGGCAGGGAGGGTGTGCGTTACCGCCTTGTTACAACGGCAGAGGACGGGCTTCTGATACCTTATCCGGAACACAGCCGATTTTTTCTCAACCGTGAGCTGGCACAGGAATACATGGATACCCATGCTGACCTGATTGATGTGACCGGATATGATGAGATGGTATTCAGCTCCATGCAGAAACAGAGCGCATATAAAAGGGAGCAGAATGAAAGGGAAACTTCTGGACATGATGTCCAGAGGTTAGAAGATACCATTTTTATTGATGGGCAGGAGTGCGTAAAGACAGATGAATGGAAGTCCGGCGATGATGTATATGTGCTTGGCAATTCCATAGAGGACAGTGATTTCTTCTATGCAGAGGTAAACGGAAATACACGCTTTGAGTATGACCATAAGCCGGACAGGACGGAAATAGAAGATGATTTCATAAACATAGAAGCCATGCGGGATATTGACCGCCACGAAGCGGAAGTGTTTTCCCGTTTTGAAGGAGGCGGGGAGGTATCGGAATTTTATTATGCCATTTCACTTACCTCGGACGCTTTTGCTGACAGTTATTGTATTTCTGTAATGGATGGCAGCACAGGGGAGGAAGTGCAGCCTTACCGTGACAGCCACGGGGATATGCCAACATTTAAAACTGTCGATGAGGCTGTAGATTACTGCCACAAAAACGGCATTGATTTCCAAAATGCGGGTGAGGTGGATCAGTGGCATACCATAGAGGTTGAACGTGCAAAGGCAGTTTCCGATGGGAAGAAACAAGAGGATTATGCAGAAAAGCCGCTGACCTTAGACGATATACAGAATCTGGTCTTGACTGGCAGGGAATATTTTGCGGGTTCCCGAACTACTGTATATGACTTTGAATGTGATATCCGTGGGGAGCATGTTTCCCTGCAATATACTTTGGAATACCACGATGACGGGGAAGGCTTTACCATTCATACGGAAAAGGACGATATATGGGAGCGTATGTCAGAGCCGGAGCTGGAGCGTTTAGAAGGTATTCTCAGTAAGGAAGCAGTGTACTTTAAATACCATGAAAAGATAGCAGGAACGGAAAGCCTTGAGGACTTGAAGGAGATTGAATATGAGATCATGGAAGATGAATCTCCTGATTTTCGTGCTGTTTCGGAGAGGGTTTGGGAAGCGTACTCACAGAAAGAGCAGGAGCTGTCAGTCCCGGAGCAGGAAACTTCTGGACATGATGTCCAGAAGTCCGGTTATAAGATTGGCGATACTGTGACTATTGAGGGAACGGAGTTTATCATTGAAAATATTTCCGACATGGAAGTGCAGCTCCGTGACCCGAAGCTGCTTTATCCGATTTTCAGAGCAGAGAGCAGAGAAAACTTTGAGCGTCTGTTGGCAGAGGAAACAGAACATATTCCACCGGAGCCGCCTGTTACCACAGAATCAACCATATATCCGGGGGATAAAAACGGGCTTTCCTATGATATTGTCATAGAAAAAATGCACTTTGGGGAACAGGAACACGCAGAGCCGGAGAAAGCAGCGAAGATTGATAAATCAAATGCTGTTAATTTTCACATTACAGACGATACCCTCGGTATTGGCGGTGCAAAAGAAAAATTCAAAAGGAATATAGAATCAATCCGCACCCTTGAGAAGATTGAGGGCGAGAACCGTATCGCCACACCGGAGGAACAGAAGATTTTATCACAGTATGTCGGGTGGGGTGGTCTTGCCGATGCGTTTGACGAAAGCAAAAGCACGTGGGCGGGGGAATATCAGGAACTGAAAAGCCTGTTGTCCGATGCAGAATACGCTTCCGCAAGGGAGAGTACCTTAAATGCCCACTACACAAGCCCCGTCATTATCCGCAGCATCTATGAAGCATTGGAGAAAATGGGATTTGAAAAAGGGAATGTATTAGAGCCTGCAATGGGCATCGGGAATTTCTTTGGTATGCTGCCGGAAAAGATGCAGGAAAGCAGACTTTATGGTGTGGAGCTTGACGGGATCACCGGACGGATTGCAAAACAGCTCTATCCAAAAGCGGATATTAAAATCTCCGGCTTTGAAAAGACGGACTATCCGAACGATTTCTTTGACGTGGCGGTGGGCAATGTGCCTTTCGGTCAGTATAAGGTGGCAGACAGGCAGTATGACAAAAATAACTTCCTGATACACGATTACTTTTTTGCAAAGACTTTGGATAAAGTGCGTCCGGGCGGCGTGGTTGCCTTTGTGACAAGCAAGGGTACAATGGACAAGAAAAGCCCCGAAGTAAGAAAATACCTTGCACAGAGGGCGGAGCTTTTAGGGGCGGTCAGACTGCCGAATACCGCTTTTAAGGAAAATGCAGGGACGGAAGTCACTTCTGATATTTTATTCTTAAAGAAACGTGACAGGGTTATGGACTTGGAACCGGACTGGGTACACCTTTCGGAAGATGAAAACGGCATCGCCATGAACAGCTATTTTGCCGAACACCCGGAGATGATCGTGGGTAAAATGGAAATGGTTTCCGGTCCCTATGGCATGGAAAGCACCTGCCAGCCCGACAACACAAGACCATTTGCGGAGCAGTTAAGGGAAGCCATAAGCCGGATTGACGGTGAGATTGAGGAAGTGAAGCTTGATGAGCTTGACAGTGAAGCAGCAGACCAGACCATTCCGGCAGACCCGGATGTGAAGAATTACAGCTATACACTTGTGGACGATAAGGTTTATTACCGTGAAAATTCCATTATGAAGCCTGTGGATATGAAAGATTTCATGCTGGAACGTATTAAGGGCATGGTGGGTATCAGGGATTGTACGCAGGAGCTTATCAACGTGCAGTTAGAGGAATATCCGGATACTGTCATTAAAGAAAAGCAGGCAGAATTAAATTCGCTGTATGATGCTTTTTCTAAAAAGTATGGGCTTATCAATTCGCAGACCAACAAGCGGGCATTTAACCAGGACAGCTGCTATTGTCTGTTATGCTCCCTTGAAAAGACGGACGAGGAAGGGAAATTTGTCGGCAAGGCGGATATGTTCACAAAACGTACCATTAAGAAAGCGGAGGTTGTCACAAGCGTTGACACGGCAACCGAAGCTCTTGCGGTGTCGCTGTCAGAAAAGGCGAAGGTTGACCTTGACTATATGGCGGAGCTTTCCGGGAAAGATGCTGACACGATAAAAGAGGAACTGACAGGGGTTATCTTCCAGAATCCCGTAACGGACAAGTGGGAAACAGCAGACGAGTATTTAAGCGGCAATGTCCGTGACAAGCTGGAAACAGCAAAGACCTATGCGGAAAACCACCCGGAATATACCGTGAACGTGCAGGCGCTTACACAGGTACAGCCTAAAGAGCTTGACGCAAGCGAGATTGAGGTGCGTATCGGCGCAACATGGGTAAAGCCGGAGTATCTGGAGGATTTCATGCGTGACACCTTTGAAACGCCGCAGCACCTGTTTGATAAAAATGTTATGGGCATACAGTTTTCGGATGTGACAGGGCAGTGGAATGTTAAGGGCAAAAATGCTGATTTCGGAAATTCCCTTGTGAACATGACCTACGGAACGAGCCGCAGGAACGCCTACCAGATTTTAGAGGATTCGCTGAATCTGAAAGACAGCCGGGTATATGACACAATTACGGAGGACGGGAAGGAAAAGAGGGTTTTAAACAAAAAGGAAACTACCCTTGCGGCACAGAAACAGGATACCATAAGGGAAGCCTTTAGGGACTGGATTTTCCGTGACCCGGACAGGCGGCAGGACTTGGTGGCAAAGTACAATAAGCTGTTCAACTCCACAAGACCGAGGGAATATGACGGGGCGCACTTAAAATTTCCCGGCATGACACCGGATATTGAGTTAAAGCCCCACCAGAAAAATGCAGTCGCACACGTTTTATATGGGGATAATACCCTGCTGGCGCACTGTGTCGGTGCGGGCAAGACCTTTGAAATGACGGCGGCGGCAATGGAAAGCAAGCGGTTAGGTTTGTGCCAAAAGAGCCTGTTTGTAGTGCCGAACCATTTGACGGAGCAGTGGGCGAGTGACTTCCTGCGGCTCTATCCCGGAGCAAATATCCTTGCGGCAACAAAGAAAGATTTTGAGCCTGCAAACCGGAAGAAATTCTGTTCAAGGATAGCAACAGGTGACTATGATGCGGTCATTATCGGGCATAGTCAGTTTGAGAAAATCCCGCTGTCAATCGAGCGTCAGGAAGCCATGATTGAGCGTCAGATCAGCGAAATCGAGCTTGCAATAGAGCAGGCAAAAGCCGACAACGGGGAGCGATATACCATTAAGCAGATGGAGAAAACAAGAAAATCCCTTTCAGCAAGGCTTGAAAAACTGAATGACACATCGAGGAAAGACAATGTAGTAACCTTTGAACAGCTTGGCGTTGACAGGCTTTTCGTGGACGAAAGCCACAACTATAAAAACCTCTTTTTATATACAAAAATGCGTAATGTATCAGGGATTGCGCAGAACGAAGCGCAGAAGTCCTCAGATATGTTTGCCAAGTGTCAGTACCTTGATGAATTAACGGGAGGAAAGGGCGTCACTTTTGCAACCGGAACACCAATCAGCAACAGCATGACGGAGCTTTACACCAATATGCGTTATCTCCAGTACAGCACGTTACAGAAACTTGGGCTTGGGCATTTTGACAGTTGGGCGTCCTCATTTGGAGAAACGCAGACAGCGATAGATATAGCGTGCCAGTTATAGGCACATCAAACAAAATACAGGGCAGGAACACACTAAAAAGGGATTGCGGAAAGCAATCCTCTTTTGTTCTTATGACAATGATTTAAGTAGTGCAAATAGGTCTTTCATACCTTGCTGGTAATTTATTCGTTCGATATTAGCTTCGGTTTCGGAAGCCGCTACGATAAAATTATTGAACAGTTCGTTTTGTTCTTCTGTTAAGGTTCTTTTAAACCTATCATGTGCTTCTATTTCATGCCATTTTGCTGCCTGATATTCTTCATCTTGTTCAACAATTTTGTTTAATCTAGCCTCAGTAAGATAGTGGGTAAACATCTCTAATACTTCATTATCCATGTTTTAAAGTTCCTTTCTTATGGTTTTTGATATATTTTATAATACCATATTGCGATAATATACGCAATATAAATTATCGCTACGTATTTATACGTTCTATAATTTTTCGTTCCGTTTGGAGATAATGTAAGCAAAGGAAGGTGATAAAAATGATAGATTATTCGCCACTTTGGCAGACAATGGAAGAAAAAGGAATATCACAGTATTATCTGATTCAGCATGGAATTGCTGGAAAAACGATATACAATATGAAAAGGAACTGTCATATTTCAACGGCTACTGTCGAGAAACTTTGTAAACTTATAGGTTGCACTCCGAACGATATTATGACATTTACAGATTAGTTTGGTAAAAATTTCTTTATATGGTGTGTAAATTGTATTTTGTACTATACAACATGAGAAAATATTGTTATAGAAGAAGGTATACATTTTGTAGAGGACGATATTAGGCGGTGTGTCAGGCAAATGTATTTATGTTGACTTTTATGCCTTGTAATCATATAATAACAAGCATAAAAATTGATAGAAATTAGATGATTATTGTGGGAATAACGTAAGAGATTATCAAGATGACCAAAGAAAATAATGGTGGTTGCAGCAGGTTTTTCCCGTGGGAATATCAAATCAAATAATTTCTGGGAGAACTCGTGGTATAAGGAAGGTGAAATATAATGCTAGGAACAAATCAATATGATTTAACATGGGAGCATTTTGAACAGCTTCATGCTGATAAAAGAATTGTATTTGAAAACTTGTGCAGATCATTATTTCGAAGAGAATTATGTGCAGACGGTGTTATTCTTCATTCTGACCCGAACCATCCAGGGGTAGAAGTTGCACCTGTTTTATCAAGAGATGGTAAATCACTTATTAGTTTTCAAGCAAAATATTTTCATGATAGAATTGATTATGATCAGATAAAAGATTCTGCTAATACAGCGATAAGGCACTATACAGGCGTCTTGAATACAATTTATTTGTACTGTAATAAGGATATTACAGAAACAAGTGATTCCTACAAAAATATTAAAACAATCTTAAATGGTGTGGGAATAGATGTCATTTTAGTGACTGGACAAGAAATATTGGACTGTGCTACAGAGTATCCGACAGTCTTATCATGTTATTTTGGACTTGACTTTTTGGATGAGGATTGGTTTCAAAGAAATCTTCAAATCAGCCTTGCGGATTTGGGGAATAGGTATAATTCGTTATTTAACATTAATACTGAAGCACAGCGGGATTTGTCAATTTTTTTAAGAGAAGATGCAGGAATCGAAGCTATTAATGGAAAGAAGAAGGACTTGTTGTCTGAGATAAAGAATATTCGATGGAGATGTGATGGTGAATATAAGAAGATAATAAGTTCTTTATCAAATATGGTAAGTAACATACCAGATATTACCGCAGCGACCATTTATGACGCACTTAGGTGGGAAGATGACTTTCGGGAACATGGGCAAACTATTTTTAATAATCTACAGGTAAAACGAGATGAATTATATGCAAAAATGGAGGTATGCCAGAAAAGGGATTCAAATTATGAGGAATTAAGAGATAGAGCTTTTCTTGTGGAACAGTTGATTGCATTGCCAGATTATCTTGGATTTCAGAAAAAAGAACTAAAGTATATCACGAACAGAGTGATGTTGGTTATGGGAGAAATGGGTACTGGAAAATCTCAACTTCTGGCAACCTCTGCTAAAAGAATGCTTGAAAATGCCCGTCCTGCTCTGCTCCTTTTGGGACAGACATATATTTCGGATGAAAAGATTGAAATACAGATTATGAATGGTCTTGAGGGATTAAGCACAGGACAATCTTTGGAGTCTTTATTGGCAGTTTTAGATGAAAAAACATATTTAGCAGGAGGAGATGCTGTAATATTCATTGATGCAATAAACGAGAGTAGAAATCGTGAAATATGGAAAAATGGAATAAACCGGTTAATAGTTGAAATCGAGAAATACAAAAACATACGGCTTGTTATTTCTTTGAGAAGTGGATTTGAAGAATTAACATTGAGTGAGAAAGTACTTTTAGATCGAAAGAATGGACTGATTGCTGAAATAGTTCACAATGGTTTGAATAATGATTCTCCGACTAGCATATATGAGTTTCTGTCAAATTGTGGAATACCATTTTCACCAGAGTATTATCTCCAAACGGAAATGACAAATCCATTGTTTCTTACATGGTTTTGCCAAACTTATACAGGGGAAGAACAGGGATTAATAGATCTCATAGGAAGGATTATAGAACAGGCAGATAGAGAAGGTTCGAAAGAAGCAGGCTTTAATGAAGCGGTTGGGATGCTTAGAGAACTACTTTACAGTTTGATTGATATAGAGGAAGAGAAAACAATTACTAAGCCTGTGTTATTAAATTTACCTGTGTGGAATATGTATGGTGTGACAAAGAAGATAGCATACATTAAGGCTGTTGAACGTGCGGGTATTTTGACTTCTTATGTAAGAAAACAGGAAGAGATTTTTTATATTGGATATAACTTGCTTGAAGATTACCTAAAGGCAAGCAGGATTATTGACCGTGAACAAGATAAGGAAAAAGTTAGAGAGTACTGTACAACACGATTATTAGGAATAGATGAACAAGGAAATGTAACAAATTATGGAAATGAATCTATATGTGCAATGCTTTTGTCTTTATATGCGATGAAGTTTGGCGAAGAATGTATAGATATAGTTGACTGCATAACAGATGAATGGGACAAAAATCAAATAATAGATCAATACATCAGGGCATTTACTTGGAGAAGTTCTTATATTAAATTTGATGATTTCCTGAATTTAATAGATAAGTATTCTGTATACCCGAAACAGGTATGGGATGTCTTTATTGAAAATGCGACCAAAGAAAATAGTGAGTTAAATGCAATAGGTTTGACTAAACTTTTAAGCAGGTATAAGCTCAATCTCCGTGATTATTTGTGGACTACTGAAATCAATGACTTAGATGAAGAAGATCGTATTGTAAGTTTGGCATATTTCATAGAGGCAGGAAATAAATTTGAAGGTTTATCGGAGAACAAAGCATTTCTTTTGTTGACACTTTTTTCATGGATGCTTTCTTCTTCGAATCGCATTTTGCGAGACAGAATCTCAAAGTCGATGGTTGAGATAATGAGATTTCACTTTGGATTGTGCAAAAGATTGCTTGAGGATTTCAAGTCGGTTAATGATCCCTATATTATTCAGCGAATGTATGGCACTGTGTTTGGTGCAGTTATGAAAAGAACAGCAGAATTCAGAAAGGAATTTGCTGAATTGGCAGAATGGATTTATAACGAAATATTTGATCAGGAATATGTATATCCAGATATTTTGTTAAGAGATTATGCACGGTTAATCATAGAACGTTTTTTATGGGAATACTCAGAGGATGCGAAGATATTTGACATTTCAAGAGTTAGACCTCCTTATAAGTCTGCGGTGATTCCAAAGGTCGAGGAAGTAGATTACGGGGATGAAAAGTTTGATCAGCCCGGAGTATGGAAGTTGCTATTTTCTATGAAATTTGATTTCCATGTGAAAGGTGTAGGACTTTATGGAGATTTTGGAAGGTATACTTTCCAATCAGCAGTTAGCGATTTCAATGATGTTGACGTGGCAAATGTTTATTATTATGCGTTAAGATACATTTTTGAAGATTTGGGTTATTGCTCAGAATATTTTGGTGAGTATGATTCGCATAAAGCGGGATTCGATAGACATCATGTTAAGAGAGTAGAAAGAATAGGAAAAAAGTATCAATGGATAGCTATGTACAATATTCTGGCTCGCTTGTCAGATGTTTATAGGGTAAAAGGCTGGGATTGGAATGATAAGACAGGTTATGTCTACGAAGGACCATGGGAGCCATATGTGAGAGATTTTGATCCTACCTTAAACATTAGAATAAGACCTATAAAAAATAAGCTTAGAATAGAATTGCCGAAGTATGGAGATGAGAGTTTTTTGGACTTTGGAGCAGCCGTTTCAGATGTGGAAAACTGGATAATTTCCGATGATAAGATGTTTCAGGATTTTCCAAACCGATTGATACACAAAGATGAAACGGGGGCTGAATGGGTTTCTTTGTATCTTTATCAGGAGAACAAGCTGCAGCCGCCAAATGAAGAAATGCCTGTTATAGGATTTCCAGTTGGGGAACAACATATCTGGTCGATAGCATCAATGTATATTGTCGCTGATAAAATGGATAAACTTACAGAAGAAGAACTGATATCTTCGGGATTTATTCAAAGCCAGTCGTCTAATACAAGAGATTGTTATTCTTTATTTAGCAGGGAATATGCGTGGAGTCCTGGCTATAAAGCAGAGTTTGCGATATCAGAAGAAGATGATAATAGAGTTCCAATAAATGCAGTCTCGGCATCAATAAATGTTTTATGGGAAGAAGAATATGATGCCTCGCAGGAAGAAACCACTTCCTTTATGATCCCGGCAGGAAATATCATTCAGGCAATGGCTCTTTATGAAAAATCTGTGGATGGCATCTATTACTGTGATGAAGAAATTGCAGCATTTGATTTATCCGTCATGGGAAATGAGCATAGTGAACTCCTTATTCGAAGGGATATTTTAAATCAGTACATAGAGAAAACAAATGTTAAACTATTCTGGACAGTAGTTGGAGAAAAGCAGTATTTTCTAGGAGATCATAATCAGAAGTGGCAGCGATGTGAGGGATACTTTGTTTATGAGAGCAATGGAATTAATGGTCATATACGTATTGTAGATAATATCTAAGATTCGTGTCAATGTAAAAAGAATATATAAAAATCATAAATTTAACTGTAAAAATGAGGAGAATGGACTATGACTGAAGGAAAAGACTTACTGACAGTGTTATGGAGTGGTGCAGATGTTTTGAGGGGAAAAATGGATGCAAACGAATATAAGACCTATCTTTTAGGGCTTGTTTTCTATAAGTATCTATCTGATTCCTACTTAGTAAAGGTATATGATTTACTGAATGATGAAAAACCTGATAGTCTAAGTGAGGCACAGTCAGTATATGAGGAGGCAATGAAATCAGATGATGCTCCTGACCTGATTGAAGAAATAAAGAAATCAATGCACTATACACTTGAACCCGATATGACATACATCAGTATATTAAATGCTGCAAAAAATAATTCATTCAACAGGGAAAAATTACAGGCTGCTTTCAATCGAATTGAAGAGTCTGATGAACTTTTTAATGGATTATTTGCGGATGTGGATTTATATTCAAACAGGCTTGGGACAGGTGATCAAAAGCAGAGTGCTACTATCGCTGAAGTCATTAAAGTCTTGGATTGTGCTGATCTTATTCACACAGAGGGGGATGTCCTTGGAAATGCATACGAATATATGATTGGTCAGTTTGCATCTGAAACAGGGAAGAAAGCTGGAGAATTTTATACGCCGCATGGTCCTGCGCAGATTTTATGCAGAATTGTAATGGTTGGTCAGGAACAGAAAAAGGGATTGCAGGTATACGATCCCTGTATGGGTTCGGCATCTTTGATGTTAAGTTGCCGGAACTACTCAAAGGAGCCTGATTTTATAAAATATTATGGGCAGGAACTTATGCCGTCAACATATAACTTAGCGCGTATGAATATGTTTCTGCATGGTGTTCTTCCAGAGAATCAGCATCTTCGCAATGGAGATACCCTTGATGCCGACTGGCCGACAGACGAAGAAACAGAGTTTGATGCAGTAACAATGAATCCACCATATTCGGCAAATTGGTCTGCGGCAGAAGGCTTTAAACAGGATGAGAGATTTATGGATTATGGAGGAAAACTTGCTCCAAAGTCCAAGGCTGACTATGCATTTTTGCTTCATGGTTTTTATCATTTGAAACAGACAGGAACAATGGCGATAGTTCTTCCGCATGGCGTTTTGTTTCGGGGCGCTGCGGAAGGGACAATACGGCAGATTCTGCTTGAAAATGGATCGATTTATGCAGTCATCGGGCTTCCTGTAAATATGTTTTATAATACGTCTATTCCTACGTGCATTATCGTTCTGAAAAAACACAGGGAAGGGCGGGATGTCTTGTTCATTGATGCCTCTAAGCTGTATGAAAAAGAGAAAAAACAGAATGTAATGCAGGAAAAGCATATTGACCATGTGCTTGAACTGTATTGCAACAGGGAGCCAGTTGATAAAGAGGCTTATCTGGCATCTTTTGAAGATATCAAAGCCAATGATTATAATTTGAATATTCCAAGATATATTGACACAAGCGAGGAAGAACAGGAAATTGATCTTCACCAGCTATCAGAAAGCATAAAAACGACAAATAAGGCGATCAAAGAGAATAATGCCGCTTTGCTTGAAATGTTGGGAGATTTGACCTTTTCTAAATCAGAAACAAAAGGCGCAGTAGAGGAACTCATCAGTGTTTTTCGGGAGGTGTGACAATGGCGAATACACCTAATATAAGATTTAAGGGGTTTTCTGATAATTGGGAACAGCGTAAGCTGGGGGAAGTAGGTACAACTTATACAGGCTTATCAGGCAAAACCAAGGAAGATTTTGGTCATGGAGAGGGAAAATTCATAACTTATATGAATGTTTTTTCTAACGCAATTTCTGATTTGGATATGATTGAACCGATAGAAATTGACAAAAAACAAAACGAGGTTAAAGTCGGAGATGTGTTTTTTACAACATCATCTGAAACTCCAGAAGAAGTTGGGATGTCGTGTGTTTTGCTAGAAAAATGCGAAAATACATATCTTAACAGCTTTTGTTTCGGTTACAGACCGACAGAAAAATTTGATAACAAGTACCTTGCATATATGCTTCGTTCAAGTGAAGTGAGAAAGAAAATCACAATTTTAGCTCAGGGCATATCAAGATATAATATTTCAAAAAATAAGATGATGGAAATCGAAATACCAATACCTTGTTTGTCTGAGCAAGAAAGCATAGGTACATATTTTTACAATCTCGACCGCCTCATCACCCTTCACCAGCGTAAGTGTGATGAGGTGAAACAATTAAAAAAATTTATGCTCCAAAAAATGTTCCCCAAGAATGGTGAACTAATTCCAGAGATTCGTTTTGCGGGATTTACTGATGATTGGGAACAGCATAAGCTGGGGGAATTTTCTGATATTAAAACAGGTCCATTTGGAAGTACACTACATGCTGATGATTATATCAATGATGGTATGCCAATTATAACTACTGAGCATTTCAAAAGCGGGCAGCTTCCGACTGTGAAAGATGGCATACCACAGGTATCAGAGAATGATTATTGTAGATTGAGCAGTTATATATTAAATACTAATGATATTGTATTTTCGCGAGTTGGTTCAGTTGATATAAATGCTTTGGTTACGCCATATCAAGATAAATGGCTTTTTTCAGGTCGGGTGCTTCGAGTGCGCCCATATGCAGAAATTGATAGTATGTTTTTACACACATTATTGGAAACCGACAGTGTACGGAATGACATTATTTCTCGTGCGGTTGGACAAACGATGCCCTCTATAAATACTGAAATCTTGAAGATAACATCGCTTTGCCTACCACAAGATATAGACGAACAACGTGAAATAGGAGAATATTTCTGTATCTTCGACCGACTTATTAACCTTCACCAGCATAAGTGTGACCAGTTAAAAGAAGTAAAGCGTTTTATGCTGCAAAATATGTTTCCACAGAAAGGATAATGGCTATGGCAGAATTAGAATCTGTAATCGAAAAAAGGCTGATCGACCAGCTCTGTTGTGATGAGTCGCAATGGACATACCGACCAGATATTAGAACGGAAGACCAGCTATGGGACAATTTTAAATATATTTTGGAACAGAATAACAAAGCGAAATTAGGTGATATTCCATTGAGCGAGTCAGAATTTGCAAAGATTAAGAATGATTTGTCCCATGCTTCCTTTTATGATGCTGGCAAATGGCTGATTGGCGAAAATGGCAGGGTGTATGTTCATGTGCAGAGGGGAAATGAAACTCTCCATCTTGTTGTTATGAATAACGAGCATATTGCTGGAGGAACAAGCGTATATGAAGTAATAAACCAATATCAGGCGTTTTACTCCAAGGAAGAGGAGGGGAGCAGAGACAGGCGTTTTGACGTTTCACTGCTCATTAATGGCATACCGTTGATACATATCGAATTGAAAAATAAAGAACATTCTTATATGGACGGTTTCCGGCAGATAAAGAAGTATATTGCTGAGGGCAAATTTCATGGTATCTTCTCAAATGTGCAGATGTTTGTGGTAAGCAATGCCGTAGATACGAAATATTTTGCTGCTGCAAGGGATACAGAATTGAACAAAAAATTTATATCGGGGTGGCTTGACAAAGAAAATTTGCCAGTTTGTGATTACATTGATTTTGCGAAAGCTGTACTCAAAATTCCAGAGGCACATGAGATGGTGGCAAAATATACCGTGTTAGATAACGACAAGAAAAAGCTTCTTATCCTGCGCCCATATCAGATTCATGCGATTGAAGCAATGCGTGAAGCTTCTAAGAAAGGAAAATCAGGTTTTATTTGGCATACAACGGGTTCTGGCAAAACGATGACATCATACAAAGCAACTCGTAATCTGCTGATGGATATCCCGTCAATTGATAAGACGGTATTCCTGATTGACCGAAAGGACTTGGATACACAGACAAAGCTGGCTTTTCAGTCATATGCAGAAAACGATACGATTGATGTTGATGATACGGATTATGTTGATACCTTAATCAAACGGATGACCGATGACAGCCGTCAGATGATTGTTACGACAAGACAGAAAATGCAGATTATGGTCAGTAAGCGGCTAAAAGAGGGAAGCAGACAGTACGAAAAAATAAAAGGCTTGAAACTTGCATTTGTGGTAGACGAGTGCCATAGGGCAGTCACTCCGCAGACAAAGCGTGATTTAGAACGTTTCTTTTCTAATTCGTTATGGTATGGCTTTACCGGGACGCCCATTTTTGAAGAAAATAAATATGAGCAAAAAGGTGATCTGCCTCAAACGACCGATCAGTTGTATGGGAATAATGGCAAGCCTTTGCACAGCTATACCATTAAAGAGGCGATCCATGACGAAGCTGTACTTGGCTTTATGGTTGAGAATCTTGGACCAAAAGGGATATCTTCAGAGGAAGAGGCGCAACTGTATGATACCGAAACACATATGCGCAGCGTTCTGAATGTTATTTTAAATCAATCCTATGCCAAGTTTGGAATGCAGAATGGACGTGGAAGGACTTATGAGGCACTTTTGACAGTCAAGTCCATCGCCATTGCACAGAAATACTATGACCTTCTCAAGAAAATAACAAACGGTGAGGACGAGTTAAAAATTAGTGAGAATATGCACAAGGCACTCCCCGATTTTCCAAAGTTTGCCATAACCTATTCTGTTTCCGAAAATGAGGAGGCTTCTCAGGTTAATCAGAAAAAGATGAAAGAAGCACTGGACGATTATAACCAGATGTTTGGAACCCATTTTGGCATAGAAGAAATCAATGCATATAACAGCAACTTGAATGACCGCCTTGCACGGAAGGACAAAAAATATTTTAACAGGGAGCAGCAGCTTGACCTTGTTATCGTTGTAGACAGGCTTCTTACGGGATTTGATGCCCCCTGCCTTTCAAACCTTTTTATTGACAGGCAGCCAATGACTCCACAGAATATTATTCAGGCATTTTCACGCACGAACAGGCTGTTTGATGAGGGGAAACAGTACGGACAGATTGTGACATTCCAAGCGCACGATAAATTCAAAAGTGCAATTAATGATGCCCTTATGCTGTACTCCCGTGGGGGCGATGGGAATCCGATTGCAGAGGATTGGGATGATGTGAAAAAGTCGTTTGCAGTTTCACTCAAGGCGATACGGAATCTGGCGCAGACACCAGAAGAAATCGCAGGACTTTCCCGTAAACAGAAAAAAGCATTTATACAGCTTTTCCGGGCGTTAGATCATGATTTTGCACATCTGAAGTCATTTTCCATATACAACGATAGTGTACTTGATGAGTGGGGATTCAGCGAGGCGGAATATGAAGATTTTGCTGCAATGTATAAAAATGTTATGGAAGAATTAAAAAAGCCGGGAGATGACACAGATTCTATGGACGAGCCTGTCCGTGATGACTATGAACTTATAGCATACAGCAAATTACGTATTGATTTTGAATACATTGTAGAATTATTACGGGGATTTGTTGAGTCCTTAGACCAGTCTTTAGAGGACTATGACGAGGCATCTTTTGAAGCAAAAATAAGAACGCTTCGTGAGATTATTGTTGAGTTTTCGGGTGACAATCCGAAACTTAGTGCGCTGCTGACGAAGGTTGTTGATGAAATAGAAGCGGACAGGGAAAAATATGTCGGGCAGGATATATCGGTAATTATAAATCAGATGCGTTATGCGACTATTGACAAAGAAATACAAAAGTTTGCCAGGAAGTGGTATCTTAATGTGGATGATGTCAAATATGAAGCATATAATTACAGAGATGGAGAACTCTCCAATGAGAATAAACTAAAGGATAGTGCGGATTATGCAGCTTATAGGGAAGTAACACCAGACGCTTTGCCCAAATTTAAATTCAGAACGCAAATGATTAATGAATTTAAAGAAGTACTAATGCCGAAAATTGCTCCATTGATTGATTAAAAGACTTGTGGGATTGCCAATTTGTTATCTTGATTGATATGTAATTTATGAGTTAAGGAGTATGATTTTTCAGAATTGAAACAATAAGATTTTTATATGAAATCTATAATTTAGCAAATCAAGAAAGATATACAAAAATTTCTGTGCTTTATTTTTTACTTTCGGACAGAAAAATCTCAAATTGGTCTTTATACATTGAATAATTTCGTGCAAGATTTCTAATTTGCTCATTTATTGATGAAAAAGAACTTGCTGTTGCAAATAACTTTTATAATGTTGATTTTTCCTAAATTACGAGGTTAAAAAAGTGAGCTATTAGGAATTAAGTAATATGGTAAAACACAAGAAAATAATTATGTAAGTTGTTGCTGTTAGAAAATTGATATTAAGTAAGAAGTTTTTCTGACTGTATAGTTGAATTTCGTAATTGTACACAAAATCAGATACATATATACAATAAATGGATTTCTTTTTTGACATTAAAAAAGAAATCCATTTATTGTAAAAGTAAGTATTTTCATACCTATTTTGATAAATGATTTCATGCTTTACCAACAGTTGTCATAATAGCATGGATTTTTTTGTATATCTTATTTTTTGCATCCGCTTATTTACTTCTTTTATATCGGTTGGTATATATTGTCTGTGGCATTTATACGCCATACAAACCGATTTAAATAGTTACTGATTTTGTCAGTCATAGCATAATATTTCAAAAATTCTGATAGCTAATCTCATAGACAAAAACGTATATAATCAGATGCGTAGGAAAGCGGATTCGTCTTTCATATTGGAGTCTATGAAATTTTCCTTTAGTATGTGAAATTCATCATTACTTAGGCATAGTGCGAAGTGGTTTTTGTGTTCTCTTTTCTCCATTGTTTGAGAAGATTCTTTTATTAAAAATGGTCTGATTTTGTTAAATATATCATGTTTGGTAGGAGGATTTTTCAAGCGTAAAAATTTAAAAAATTCGCAAAGGAAGTTTCTAAATTTTGAGCGCAAGGGGGTTAGGGGGATATTCCACCTATGAGCAATTTTTACAGATTTCTATTCATGGAAAATCTGTAAAAAAACTGTCTATGGACGTCCATAGGCAATACTTGCTATTTCGTCATGCGTATATACGCAAGCAGTGCTTGCTATTACGCCCTGTGTCATGACACAGGCAGTGCTTGCTATTCCAGTATGGATAGTAAGCAGAGAGTAGTCTGTATGGCAGTTTCCCTTTAAGTCTGCTAAAACTCCATACGGATATTACCGTCCGATTTTATTAAAAAAATTGAAAAAGTTTTTGCAAATAGGAAGGTTTTTTGCATATTTACCATTTAGAATATAACTGGGGCTGAGTGGAAGGAGGGAGTGACATTGACCGCTGCAGACCGCAGATTGGAGATTATCAGTATTCTTGTGGTCAGCGGTCATGTTACAGCCGAAGAACTGGCACAGGAATTTGGCGTTACAAGGCGTACAATATTGCATGATGTTTCAGTCCTCTCATATGGGTATCCCGTATACACAAAGCAGGGGGAATTTTCATCATGGACAGTTACAAACCATACAATAACACACTCACTCCCGTAGAGCAGGAAAGGCTCAAAAAAATGTATGATGCGGCAGAGGGGGAGGATAAAAAAATCCTCGAACGTGTCCTGCGGAAGTACGGAGCATATAGGCTGGCATTGTAGCCAAATTAAAAACTGAATATTGTTATACATACAGGACGTGAGGATATGTGTAGCCACTATGTAGGTGCGCCACGATATGCCTGCTCTGATTTGTTTTCGGAGTGAACGTGAGGGAATAGAAATCATCTATTGAAGCAAAGGCATTGAGCGATAAGAACCTGACAAAATGCACAGCAGTTGTGCGGGGCGATGAAACATATCTGTGATAATGATACTTCTGAATTTTTGATTAAAATTCAGTCATATAATGACGGTGCGATACCGATGTGGGCAGCGTAATGACCTGCCACTTGTATGTAATTTATCTGATTAAAAAATGGGAGAAAGTGACAGGGAATTTGTAATCTTTTTTTTGTGTATCAAAACAGCGTGAGGGCGGTTATGAACGTAACAGTTTGTAATTGTCTTTTTTGCGTTTATAAGGGAGGAAATTGAATGGTAAATAAGAAAAAAATCAGGAAAGAAAAACGGGAAAAGCCGACAAGGATTGTTGTGGAGCGTGTCTATCTTGGCGGTCAGAGCATGGAAGACGCTTTCCGCAAAATCAATGAGGAAACAGTCAAGGAAAATATTACTGAAATTTTGGCAAAAACGGTTTAACTTTCGGGGCGGTCATGCTATAATAAAACGAGAAGTACTTCCAGCAGCTCACGCCAGAGGGCGTTTCGCTGGGAAGTGCTAAATCTCGTTTAATAGTGTGTTCCGCCCTTTTATGGAGGTAAGAAGATGAAAGGGAACGGAACAAAAATTACAGCTTTATATTGCAGACTGTCACAGGACGATGGGAATGTCGGGGACAGCATGAGTATCCAAAGTCAGAAAGCTATTCTTGAAAAATTTGCAAGGGAAATGGGGAAAATCACTTATTCTTTCTATGTGGATGACGGTTATTCAGGAACAAATTTTCAAAGACCGAGTTTTCAGAGAATGATAGCCGATATTGAGGACGGAAAGATTGATACGGTCATCACAAAAGACCTCTCCCGACTTGGCAGGAACTATCTTGAAAGTGGCGCATATATTGAGGTCTTTTTCCCACAGCACCATGTACGCTATATCGCAGTTAATGACGGTGTTGATTCCGAGCAGAGTGGTGGGCTTGACATTACGCCTTTTAAGAATATCCTGAATGAATTTTATTCAAGGGATATTTCCAAAAAGGTTAAGAGTGGAAAGCACATACGGGCATTGGAAGGCAAATTCATGGGAACAACCGCACCATTCGGCTACAGGAAAGACCCACAGGACAAAAACCATTTAATCATTGATGAAACGACTGCACCCACTGTCAGGCTGTTATTCAGCCTTGCCTTAGAAGGATATGGAACGAACCGTATCGGGAAGGTGCTATATGAGAGGAAAATACCAAAGCCGAGCTATTACAAGCAGGAGTTTTTCTCACAGCACGATACGGGTGATGATGATTACTGGTATGACTGGAAACAGGAGGTCATTACAAGACTTTTGCGAAATCCCATTTACAAAGGCGGAATGTATGTGCATAGCACCTCTAAACCGACATTCAGGTGCAAAGGCAGGGGATATATCCAGCGGGCAGACAGGGAGATACTGGAAGATGTGCATGAGGCGGTTGTTACAAAAGAAGTTTGGCAGACAGTGCAGGGCATCATTGACAGGCACACCAAAGTCAAACCATGTACTTCTGGTTATGAGAATATCTTCAGGGGGCTTTTGAAATGCCCCGATTGCGGACAGACACTTTTAATTCATACGGACAACCGTAATCCTGACAGGGATTTGCTGGACAAAACGTATTATCAATGCACAACTTACCGTAAAAAGGGAGCGAATTTCTGTACTGCACACCGCATCAGCGCAAGGGATATTGAAAACGCTATCAAGGCAGACATTGACAGACACGCAATAAAGGCAATGAAAGACAAAGAAAAATTCATAAACAATGTACTTCTAAGCATGAACGAGAGCAGTGCAGAACGTTCGGAAAAGGTAAAGGCGGAAATTGATAAACTCAAAAAGAGGAACGCTGAACTTGACCAGATGTATATCCGTCTGTATGAGGATTATTCCAGCGGAAAGCTGTCGGAGAAGAAATTCACTATGATGTCAGCGCATTATGAGCGGGAACAGGACGCAAACGAGGAAAAGCTGTCGGAACTGGAAAGGCAGCACAAAGCAAAGTCTGCCGCCGTCACCAATGCGGAGCAGTTTACGGAGAGCCTTGCACAGTGCGCAGGCATGAAGAAACTGACTGCAACGGTGCTGAATACGCTGATAGAAAAGATAGAAGTACATAATCCAGTTATGGTCAACGGAGTGAAAGAGCAGAAGTTGACTGTCTATTACAAATTCGTAGGTCAAATCGACTAAAGTATCTATAAATGGAACGCAATAGAATTAGCACCGGAAGGAACCGGATACAGGGCAAAGACAAGGTTTGCAAAGTTTTTCAACCTGCCGGAACTGATTGCGCTTTTTAAGGAGAGCGCAGATATTCAGACACCGGATATGTTGAAGCTGCCCGTGCCGGAGGCGGAGTATGAAAACGTAGTATTAAAGCCGAGCGAATACCAGCAGGATATGGTGGCTTCCCTTACCGACAGAGCCGAAGCGGTGCGGAACAGGCTTGTCGAGCCGAATCAGGATAATATGCTGCAAATCACAAATGACGGGAGAAAGCTGGCTCTGGATCAGCGCCTTATCAATGATATGCTGCCGGACAGTGAAACTTCCAAAGCGTCAACCTGTGTGGAAAAGGCATTTGAGATATGGGAGCAGACAAAGGAACAGAAATCTACACAATTAATTTTTTGCGATCTCTCGACACCAAAAGGGAACGGCACATTTAATGTCTATGATGACATAAAAAACAAGCTGGTTGAGAAAGGAGTGCCGCCGGAGGAAATAGCATTTATACATGAAGCGAATACGGAAACAAGGAAAGCGGAGCTGTTTGGCAAGGTAAGAAGCGGGCAGGTTCGTTTTTTATTAGGTTCAACGCAGAAAATGGGCGCAGGAACCAACGTGCAGGACAGACTGATAGCGCTGCACCACATTGATGTGCCTTGGCGTCCTTCTGATGTAGGACGGATTTTGCGGACATTCAAAATAAAAAAGAATGTGGAGGTAACAGACAATGGCAAAATCATTATTTGAGGAACTGGGCGGCAAATACGAAAGGCAAGGGGATTATTTGATACCGTGCTTAACTGTACCCGCCGAAGAAGAACAGGCAATAGGCATCTGGGGGCAACGGCATTTAGATTATCTAAAACAGTACCGTAAAGTTACATACACCAATCTTCTTACAAGCGGCAGGCTAAACGCCTACCTTGCCGACATCAACAGACAGGCACAGGAACGCTTTGAAAGGCTCATAGAGGGTATGAAACAGGCACAGGGCATAACGGAACAGCTAAAGGCAGAAAACGCCTTAGAATGGACAGGATGCCTCAATAACATAAGGGCTTGTGCGAGGGAGATTGTGGAAAAGGAAATTATTTTTGCATAAACAGATGATTAGTGGCAGGGGGAAATCCTGCCGCTTTTTCTGCTTTAGTTTGTCAGCTTGACAAATAAAGGGTTAAGGAATATAATTAGATTCAGTATTATACAAGGAGTTAATAAATATGCGGCAAGGTATTCTTAAATAAACTGTCAATTTGATAGTGGGAACAAAAAGTAGCAGTCCCGTTTCACTTTTAATATGGGGCTTAGTTTTTTGTACCCAGTTTAAGAATACTTTTATCATGTAATTTTATATGCCCGAAAACATATAAGTGTTTTGGGGCTATTGGAGTTATTTACCCAGTGATAGGAGTATTTATCACTGGGTATTTTTATGCCCTTTTTTGGGTGTTGATAGGAGGAAAATCACATGAAAATAATTAACTTAGGCATTCTGGCTCACGTTGACGCAGGAAAGACAACATTAACGGAAAGTTTATTGTATACCAGTGGTGCAATTGCAGAACTAGGGAGCGTAGATGAAGGCACAACAAGGACAGATACAATGAATTTGGAGCGTCAAAGGGGAATCACTATCCAGACAGCAGTGACATCTTTTCAGTGGGAGGATGTAAAAGTCAACATTATAGATACGCCAGGCCATATGGATTTTTTGGCGGAAGTATACCGTTCTTTATCCGTATTAGACGGAGCAGTATTATTAGTTTCTGCAAAGGATGGCATACAGGCACAGACCCGTATACTGTTTCATGCACTACAGATAATGAAGATTCCGACAATTTTTTTCATCAATAAAATTGACCAAGAGGGGATTGATTTGCCAATGGTATATCGGGAAATGAAAGCAAAGCTTTCTTCGGAAATTATAGTGAAGCAAAAGGTTGGGCAGCATCCCCATATAAATGTAACGGACAATGACGATATGGAACAGTGGGATGCGGTAATTATGGGAAACGATGAACTATTAGAGAAATATATGTCAGGGAAACCGTTTAAAATGTCAGAACTGGAACAGGAAGAAAACAGGAGATTCCAAAACGGAACGTTATTTCCCGTTTATCACGGAAGCGCTAAAAACAATCTGGGGATTCGGCAGCTTATAGAAGTAATTGCCAGTAAATTTTATTCATCAACGCCTGAAGGTCAATCTGAACTATGCGGGCAGGTTTTTAAGATTGAATATTCAGAGAAAAGGCGGCGTTTTGTTTATGTGCGTATATATAGCGGAACATTGCATTTGAGGGATGTTATTAGAATATCTGAAAAAGAGAAAATAAAAATCACAGAGATGTGTGTTCCGACAAACGGTGAATTATATTCATCCGATACAGCCTGCTCTGGTGATATTGTAATTTTACCAAATGATGTTTTGCAGCTAAACAGTATTTTGGGGAACGAAATACTGTTGCCGCAGAGAAAATTTATTGAAAATCCTCTCCCTATGCTCCAAACAACGATTGCAGTAAAGAAATCTGAACAGCGGGAAATATTGCTTGGGGCACTTACAGAAATTTCAGATGGCGACCCTCTTTTAAAATATTATGTGGATACTACAACGCATGAGATTATACTTTCTTTTTTGGGGAATGTGCAGATGGAAGTCATTTGTGCCATCCTTGAGGAAAAATATCATGTGGAGGCAGAAATAAAAGAGCCTACTGTTATATATATGGAAAGACCGCTTAGAAAAGCAGAATATACCATCCACATAGAAGTCCCGCCAAATCCTTTCTGGGCTTCTGTCGGGTTGTCCATAGAGCCGCTCCCTATTGGAAGCGGAGTGCAGTATGAAAGCAGAGTTTCACTTGGATATTTAAATCAATCGTTCCAAAATGCGGTTATGGAGGGGGTTCTTTATGGCTGCGAGCAGGGGCTGTATGGATGGAAAGTGACAGACTGTAAAATCTGTTTTGAATATGGATTGTATTATAGTCCTGTAAGTACCCCCGCAGACTTTCGGCTGCTTTCCCCTATCGTATTGGAGCAGGCTTTAAAAAAAGCAGGGACAGAACTATTAGAGCCATATCTCCACTTTGAAATTTATGCACCGCAGGAATATCTCTCACGGGCGTATCATGATGCTCCAAGGTATTGTGCAGATATTGTAAGTACTCAGATAAAGAATGACGAGGTCATTCTGAAAGGAGAAATCCCTGCTAGATGTATTCAAGAATACAGGAACGATTTAACTTATTTCACAAATGGGCAGGGAGTCTGCTTGACAGAGTTAAAAGGATACCAGCCAGCTATTGGTAAATTTATTTGCCAACCCCGCCGCCCGAATAGCCGTATAGATAAGGTTCGGCATATGTTCCACAAGTTAGCTTAACAGCTTGCAAAAGTCATATAAAATGAGATTTGAAAGGATTAGAGACTAATTATGATGAAATGCGAATGGATATTGTGTCCTGTTTGTGGGAGCAAAACCCGTAATAAAATTAGGAAGGACACTGTTTTGGAGAATTATCCCCTTTATTGTCCAAAATGCAGACAAGAAAGATTGATTAAAGTTGACAACTTGAAGATAACTGTCATCAAAGAGCCAGACGCTTAAGACGCAGAGCCGATGAAATTGTGGAACAATTCACGAATCATCGGCTCTTTTTGTTTCGTATTTGAAAGAACAAACTCACCAAATAAAAAAAACGATATTCGGGTGGGTTATTTTGTTATACCCTAAATTACCCTCTGAATTTGTTTTTAAATTTGGAGGGATTTTTTTATGTCCTTTTTTCGGGCAGTTATCTATCTGCTCATACGAAGCAAAATTTATCAATACATAGCATATCAGAGAACGGCAGGAAACCAGTTAAAAAAATTTCTGCCAGTGCAACGGTACTTCTCACCTTGAAAGTAGAAGTACAATCTCCATACAATAGAATTACTATTTCCTATAACCGTAAAGGTCACAGAGCCTTTGCGGTTTTTCTTTTGTCGATTTTTGTTGGAAAGTGCCGTAGGGCTGTTTCTGATATGCGGTGTCGTTCTCCGCCTCTCCATCTGGATTTTTTACATTTCAAAAATTCAGATGGGAGGTATTTATGGTGAAATATGCACCAAGAAAGGTATATATCAGAGAAAGTGGCGGCTATGTGGAATTATCCTACACGGAGTTCTGCCGTTGCAGGGAATCCGACCAGACCTATATGGACAAGCTGTTTATCCCCATTCAAGGCTGTCTGCTTGAAGTCGTGAGGGAGCAATACACAGACTTCTACCGTGACAAGGAACGGTGGCGTTATCTGCAAAAATTAGATACAAAGAATAGACTGCTATCTCTCGACGGATTTACGGACAGCGAGGGGAATCCTCTGGACTTTATCACTGATGAAGCGGTGGACATTGCAGAAACCGTTGTCAATGCGGTCATGGTGGACAGGCTGAAAGCCGCCCTGCCTTTGCTGTCGGATAGTGAACAGGAGCTGATACAGGCAATCTTTTTTGACGGACTTTCCGAGCGTGAAGTCGGGGCGAGGTTGGGCATAACCCAGAGCGTTGTAAACAAACGCAAAGCCAGAATCCTAATAAAACTAAGAAAGATAATAGAAAATTAAAATTTAAGGCGTTCAGCCCCCTTGTTTTTTTCCTTTGGGAAGATGAGGGGGCTTTTCTCTGCCCTCTCAATCAATTCTGATTGGAGGAAGTAAGAATGGCATACAACCACGGACGGGAGGACAGGAAATGGCGTATCTGGAAAGAAGCGGAGGAAAAGCTGCTGCGTGAGTGCGGCGTTGATGAAGCGACCATTGAGCAGATACGCATGGCGGACAGGGCAGACTTCAATTCCAACAGGCGGTTTTACCGATGGACGAATGACGTTGCGGAATATCTTGAGGACATGGCAGGCAGGGAGCGGCAGGCGGAAGTGGGTACGGTTGCGGAGTTACTGGAAGAGATTGAGAGCGAAAATCTCTATCAAGTATTAGTCACGGTGGACGGGCGTACCTTGAAAATCGTCCTGCTGAAAATGCAGGGGTATTCCACAAAGGAGATTGCCCCGCTTGTGCATTTGACGACTGGTGCCATCTATGCGAGGTTAGACCATCTGCGGAAGAAGCTGCGGAAAATTTTATAGCTTCTAAAACAGCCTGCCATCCTGCGGGCTACTGGGTGAGGGATGGAAATCCCCTCACTCATTTTTTGCAGGAGGACAACAGGATGGCATACAGGGTTAAGGCATACACGCTTCGGGAGGAATCCACGGAAAGCGGCACAAGGTATTTTATCAGCTTTAAGGACGGGCAGGGCAAATCCCACGAGTTGGAAGTGTCGGAACAGTTCTTTATGGAGTTTCGGCAGATGGAGCGCAGGAACAGGAATCTTTTCTAATGGGACGAGCGGCACAGGGAGTTTAACGAGGTATGGGACGAAACCCTTTACAGACGGGCGTTGCGTGTGCCTAAGAGCCTTGATGAACGCATGGTTGAGGAAGAACGGAATGAAACGCTCTATAAGGCGGTTGGGAGCCTTCCAGAGATACAAAGGCGGCGTTTCCTGCTCTACTACGAGTATGAGTTCAATTTTTACCAAATCGCCGCTATGGAGCATTGCACCGCTTCGGCAATACAGAAATCTGTTGCGATTGCAAAGGAGAAAGTAAAGGCGGAAATTGAAGAAATATCTCCAACCGTGACCGACACCGCCCGAAAAAGAAATCTGTTTTTTATTTGTGTGGGATTGGCGGCATTACATACTCTCACTTTTTTCCGTGGGAGTAAATCTATTTTTAAGGAGGTCAACGCCTATGTGCAACGAAAACAAAGACACCGCCCGAAAGGAGGAAAGCCATGCAGAAGTTACAGACAGTCAACGCCGAAACGCTCCTTTATGAACCGCTTGAGAAACCATCCTTTGTGGTGGACAGCCTTATCCCGACAGGCTTATCGCTGTTCTGCGGCTCACAGAAGATAGGCAAAAGCTGGCTCATGCTGAAGCTATGCTTATGCGTGTCGCAGGGAATCCCTTTATGGGATATGCCGACAATGGAGGGCGATGTGCTTTACCTCTGCCTTGAGGACACGTTCTGCCGCATACAGGACAGGTTATTTCGTTTGACGGACGAAGCAAGCGGGCGGCTCCACTTTGCCGTGGCAAGCTGCAAGCTGTCAGACGGTCTTATCGTGCAGCTTGAAGATTATCTGAAAGATTACCCAGACAGCAGGCTCATTGTCATTGATACCTTGCAGAAAGTCCGTACAGCTTCAAAAGACAATGCCTATGCAAGCGACTATGGGGACATCTCCCTCATCAAAGACTTTGCCGACAGGCACTCTCTGGCGGTCATTGTCGTACACCACATCCGAAAGCAGAATGACAGCGACGTGTTCAACAAGGTGTCTGGGACGACAGGATTAACGGGGAGTGCGGACGCTACCTTTGTTCTGGAAAAGGAGAAACGTGCGTCTGACACCGCCAAGCTGTATGTGACGGGCAGGGACACGCCTTATCAGGAATACACGCTGCGTTTCCGTGATTGCCGTTGGGAGCTTGTGGAGCGGAAAACGCAGGAGCAGCTTGCGAAAGAAACGATACCAGATGTCCTTTTTCGGTTGGTGGATTTTATGAGGGATAAGGAAGAATGGATAGGCACGGCAACGGAACTGTTAGCCGCTATGGGGGAAACGGAAACCATACCCACGGTGATTACGAAATGGCTGAATGAATACCGCACCACATTTTTAAGCGAGAACCGTATCTGCTACCAGTACAGCCGCAGGAAAGACGGCAGGCGGATTGCCCTTGCAAGGAGGGCGGGTGACAGCGGTGATGGTGGTGACAGCGATATTAGGATACCCCCCTGTTACTGTCATTGACGCTTAAAGCCATGTAAAGCTGGCGGCTCTGCCCTGCGGGTGACAGCAGTGACGGTGGTGACAGTGATTTTAGGATACCCTGCCGCTGTCATCCCTACGGGAGAACACCCCGTAAACGCAAAATGCAGGCGTGAGATTTACTCGCCCTTTTCGGTCGTGTAAAACCACCCCTGCGGTCAGAAAAATCATTCCGATTTTTCCGACTGCGTTTACAGGGTGTAACACACTACACTTTGCCCTGCAAAGTCGTGTGCCAGACGTTCCCTC